>ERZ808252.1005-NODE-1005-length-23164-cov-42.815483_pt1 | contig 23164 bp, 20 predicted proteins | sample MGYA00521242_ERZ808252 | MGnify/ENA primary metagenome ERZ808252 (study PRJEB31516, sample SAMN03275581) | gut metagenome | biome: mammalia-associated habitat; material: feces | host: Papio cynocephalus | place: Kenya | collected 2012-08-07 ...
AAAAGTTTGCTGCGCTCCAAGTTATGCCTAACATTAATTCAGTGAACACTATTTAGTCATAAAATCAAAGAACTCTTTGGCTGGCAGCGTAAAGCCGCTTAGCCTTTATCTCAAATTTTAACGAACTATTGTTTTATTGTTTCGTCAAGTTATCACTCCAAATTCCGGAAGAGCCAAAAAAAGAGGATGCATCGTTTTGACACACCCTCTTCATGCAAGATACGCATTGTATCACTAATTCATACCGTTAATGTTAGATACAAAAACATTAAATTCTCCAATCTTTATTAGAAGAACAAATAACGATTGTCAACCACTTTTGCCTTTGTATAAAGTTCATTCATGAACCGGCTCATCACCATCTGCATAGCCTGTTGTTGGAGTTGGTTCTCCATAGCCTTAGCATCCCTATAAGCATTAGCACGTTCTCCACGTTTTACGACCTTAAAAAGATAAGCGCCAGCATTTCCTTTCACCAAATGATTACTAAACTGTCCCTGTTTAGTAGCTGCCACAGCTCCACTTAAAGCTGGTTCACTTGCACCTGTAGCTTGAATGAAAGCAGGAGCGCTGAATGTAACCTGATTAACAGAATCAATTCGCATCCCCTTGTTTTTAGCTTCGGCAATAGATTTCACACCTGCATACTTCTCTGAAAGTATTTTAAACTTCTTGTCACGAATCACTTCAGCCTTAAGCACATCCTTCACGTCATCTATATTGCGATAGCCAACAGGATGAATCTTTGTCATTGCAATAACAAGCAAATGATCATTATTGCCACATTCATAAAGTGGAGACAAGCTGCCCTCCTTGGCCTCAAACACCCATTTCAAGGCATCACGGGTACCATGAATTCCGTCAACGAAATGTTCAGAATTGAGCATATCCTTACGTTCTTGCACTTTATAACCATATTTGGCAGCGTTCTTCTCAATCGCTTCAAGCGTTTGATTTTCACTAACAAACTGACTGAACTTGTTATAAGCAGCAGAATAGGTAGCCTTAGAAAAATCAATAGTATGCTTAACAATAGCAGCGACATACTTATCTGTCATAGCCTTACGGGCTGTAACTTGAAGCACGACACATCCTTGAGTAAAAACAAGTTTTTTTATCTCGTTGACCCCCATATTGTTAAGAGACTCCAAATAGTTTTTGGTGTCCGCATCAACAGAAGTGGAACGTTCATACATTGCTGTTGTCAGCCACTGCTTTTGCCCTGTCTGATTGTATTTCTTAGCCAAAACCTCAAAATCAGCACCTCCTTGAAGAGCCAAGTAAATACTGTCAGCACGTTTTTTTGCCAACTCTGCCGTCTCTGCACCAACGTTTATCTGGCGGTATTCAACAGAATCGGGCAGTTGATATTTAGCTATGAGTTTTACAACATTAAGTGTATTGTCTGCAGCTGTTTCAAAAGGCTCAGTTGTTTGCCCTACAGTCATAGAGGTAAGTTTTGCGGCGATGTCCGAAGGAAATGCTTTGTGTGTAACAGCTAGACCCGTATAAGCTATCATAGACTGAGCTTTTCGCACAACAGTTGCAGGGTCCTTTTCCGCTTTCAAGTCAGCAGAAGCCTGTTCCATGTTTTTCATAAGTTCATTGCGGTCAGCCTTTGACGGAAGTACATGGAAGTCGACATACTTGATGTCACGACTTTCTACAAATTGTTCGAACTTTGCCTTCTCCTCATTATATTTGCTCTTAAGTTCACTGTCCTCCACCTTTATTTGATTGTCGTTGATAGACGCATAGGGAGCAGAGGCCAAAAGGATATTGCTTTCAATGTTCTGTCCATCGAGAGCCATCTTTGCAGACACAGGATTTGAGAGCAAACAATTAGCCATAAGGGCTTGGTATTTCATGGCGAGCGTCTGCTGCCTCAATGTTTTCTCAATAAACTTCCAATAAGTATAAATCTTCTGATATTGCTCTGCCACCTGTGGATTCTGCCCATTCTGATTCTTTTTATACTCATCAAGGAATTTGGTAAGCATGGTAACATCGAAGCGTCCTGTCTGCTGGCTGACAAATGGGGACTGGGCCAAAATAGGATTGGTTCCCTCACGCAAAACACTTTGAAGTTCTTCGTCAGTAACAGTAAGGCCAAGTTTGGCGGCTTCATTGCCTATGATTGCGGTGCTAACAAACTGGTTCCAAACCTGATCTTTCAAGCTATTGAGTTCCTCGTCTGTAAAGTTGTCACGTCCCTGCGTGATTTTGATAACCTCCTGGTATTCGTCCACCAGATTTTGGAAATCCTGTACGGAGATTTTCTCCCCCAACACTTCACCCACTTGCTGTCGCTTTTCATTACTTGTGGCTTCACAAGAACGAAACATTTCCTCAGCAATGAATGCGAAGAGACCAAGACCTATAATAATAATCAAAGTCACTCCTCTTTTTCTAATTGTTCCTAATGCTGCCATTACTCTGTTTGTATATTATTATAATTTTAATTTTTCTCTAAGGCCTACCAAGGGCCATAATGCCGACAAAATTACAAAAAATAAGTCAAACGCCGCCATATTTCAATAAAAAAAGCCTTATTGGTTGACATTCAGCTTGACTATCTCTATTTTTGTCATTGTGTTCTTGATGATTTTAAACTCAAACTTTCCAATCCTTACGACCTCGTTCAGTTTAGGAAAACTTTGGTATTCATGAAGGATTAGTCCGCCTACTGTCATATAGGCGTCGCTCTCGGGCAAATCAAGTCCAAACATCTCATTGACACGCTCTATCTCGAGCCGGGCAGACAAGATATATTCCCCACTATCCGTGCGGGTTGCGATGTAGTTGTTACTGTCGTGTTCATCCTCTATCTCGCCAAAAATCTCCTCTACAATATCTTCAAGAGACACCAAGCCACTTGTTCCACCAAACTCATCAACGACAATAGCCAATGTCTTTTTCTGCTGAAGCATGATATGCATCAGCTTGCGAGCTGTCATGGTCTCTGGCACATACGGGATTGCCTGGATATGCTCTTTTCCATGGCCTGGATTTCGAAAGAGTTCTGCGGAATGAACATAGCCCACCACATGGTCTATATCGTCTTGGTAAACAATGATTTTCGAGAATCCGCTATTGATAAACTGGTTGGTTAGCTGTTCATCAGTACAGTTGTTAATATCAACTGCTTCTATCTCCGTACGAGGCACCATGCAGTCACGCACCTTTGTGTCAGAGAAATCCAAGGCATTATGGAATATCTTGACCTCCTCATCTATATCCTCCCCATCAGCGGCATTGTCTATGCTGCTCTGAACAAGATAATCCAAATCCACTTTGGAGAATTCGTGACCTGTCCCTTCTTTGTTTATCTTGATGCCAACAAGACGGAGCAACCCCCGCGAAAGAAATGTGGCAAAACGCGATATTGGATAAAGTACAATGTAGCATACCAAAGCCGGCACAGCAAAAAATGTGAGCAAAGTGTTGGGCGCACTCTTAAAAATGGTTTTGGGAAGGAACTCACCTGTAAAAAGCACGACAAGCGTGGAAAGAATGGTGTCAGCCGTCACGCGCTCACCGTCTCCGAGGGCGCTGAAGAGCGTCTGGTCAAATATTTGTGCAAAAAGAATACCATAAATAACCAGCGCGATGTTGTTGCCAACCAGCATCGTACTAACGAAATTATTAGGATGACGGTAAAAAAAACTGATGGCCCGTTGAGACAGTCCGTTTTTATCCCGGTCCATCTCAGCCAGCATTCTGTTTCCAGAGACAAAAGCAATTTCCATTCCAGAAAAAAACGCTGAGAAAACCATTGTGATCAATAGTCCTACAACAAGTGTTACCATGGCTATCTATATTTTAAAGACTGTGACGGACGTGGTGTGGCTAACGTGCGTATGGGCATGTTGCTTTGTGCAACTGTGTCACCCTGAGCCGTATTTGCAGAAGTGGCGGGACTGTCGTCCATACCCTCCTTTTCGAATGAGCCCTTTGAGTTCGACACTGTATAGCGTGTCATCCGCTCGTCACTGCGGAAACAGGTTCCTTCCAATGTACGTTCGGGAGTGATTACCTGAGATTTCTTGTACGAATACAGCTCATGTGTGAAACCATCCCAAAAAAGCTCTTCGCTGCGGAAAATCAACCCATCCAGGTTTCTTACACGCACACGTCCGCGAAGTTCCCAAAGTTTCTTTTGATCATAATACCACGCACTGTCAGCCTGAACATAAAGTTGTACATGGTATTCCTCATCAAACTGTTCAAGGAAGATTCCCTTAATAAAAGTCCACCGCGAGGGATTCTTCACAGTGTTTACATCCCAGCGCTCCGCCACAACTCTATATTTTACAACTCCAGAGTCTGAGATTAGCGTATTCACACCATAGCTTGTCATCATTGACACAGAGTCACGCTCATGAATAGCCGGAGCAGTGTGCTCATGCATCTCATTGCAAGCCCCAGCAATTATGACAAATCCCAACGGAAACGTACTTTTAAGCAAGCTCATCACCAAATGTCATTTCACTTTCCATTTCATAAACCACCGTTCATTGAAAGTGATTCCTACATTGATACGAAAAGTGTTTTCAGTAATAAGGTCGTTGGCTGAAGCGCGGACCCACTGGCCACTGATATTCAACAATGACCGATTGTTCCATGCATTGATAATGGGAATACCCAATCCCGCACTCAGACTATATTCCTTAGGGCCGTCTTGTCCATTCACTTTAATATAAGGTGTAGCGTATGACGCTCCGAAGCGATAGTGTATACGGTTATAAAAACGGCGGCTGATAGCATTTGGCACCCACTCACCGCCGACCACCACCTTGTGACGGTCACTCAGCAAGCCATCCTTGAGTACATAATCACCTGTAACATCGTCAACCTCCGGCATTTTCTCTGCCCCCCAGTTTTGGAACAGATAATCCACTCCGAGTGTCCATTTCGTTCCATGCTGCCATGCAGCGCCAACAGAAAAGGAGTTAGGCAAGCTGAAAGCATCTGTCACGGTTGGCACTGGGTCACGGGGTGTCGATACGCCAGTCTCCTTGTCAAGGACATTAAAATGCGCCAGCGCGTCAGCCCCAAGTTTGTGTCCGATGCCCCACACTGCACCAACGGTAAGGAGTTCGCCAGCCTTAACTTCTTTTTGCCACTGCACGCCCAAGTCAACCTTGTAACTTGAAATGTTGGTTGTATAGTTGCGTGTCACTGTGTTGACATAGCTGTCGCTGCTCACAACAGACACATACTTGTCGTATGTTCCCCAAAGATAGCCAAGGTTTGCTCCGACTGAAAGCGAGGGCACCACCTGCCATCCCACACCGGCAAAAGCCTGGTGGACTCCACCAGACCCATAGAATGTCTCTGTTGATGTAATGTCGGAATTGCCCACAGGCTTTGGCCCTGTATTATAATTGTAGCCAATATTGCTGTAAGGCAGCACGCCAACTGTCACGCCCAAACATGGTAAAGCTCTGAAGCTGGCCAGCACATACTCAAAATCCGCATTGTTGGCATTCACCTTTTTGCCGCCCTCCGTGAAATTAGTCACCTGCCCAGACAAACCTACATCAAATATCATGGTCAGAGAGTCTATGGCCGAATAAGAGGCGGGATTTTGGTAATTCACCTGGTTGGCGTAGCGCAGGCCCATTGACAAGCCCCCCATCGCACGGTTAAATCCCTGCGACTGGTCTGCAAGCACACCTAAACCATACTGGCTGTATGGAGAATTTGTTCCACTTTGGGCCACCGCAACCTGGGCAAGAGCCAACACCATCAAACTGCTCAGCAATATTTTTTTCATTTAGCCTTTATTTCTTCATTATAAATAAGGACCCGGTTCAACCCCTCGGGCACAATATAATTGTCTGCAAAGATGCATTTTTTTTCCGATATCTGCAAATTTAGATGAACGCCCCCAGTTAAATAAATAAAAAGACCGGGATATTTCTTTTGGTATTCACAGATGTAGCCTTCAATCTCATAGGCTATTCCTTGCATCACGCCACACCTAATCGCGGTCTCGGTGCAATCGCCCAGCTGCGGCATCCGCCCTTTCCGACTCACCAAAGGCAGAGAGTCTGTAAACAGGTTGAGCGCCTTCAGACGGACAGTTGGACCGGGAGAAATGTTGCCACCAAGATAGACCCCACTGGCAGAAACAAAATCATAGGTAATACAAGTGCCCACATCAATGACAAGCACATCGTGACCTCTCTGTTTGCTCCATGCGCCAATGGCAGCCGCCAAGCGGTCCGCCCCCAAAGTTTCCGGGGTCTTGTAACCATTGACTATCGGTATCGGTGTCAGCCCCGATACCAGCTGCATCATCGGAAAAGGCAGTCCGCCGATGGCCTCACGCATTTCCTCTGACAAATCCACTACCGTTGAAAATATCCCCCGGCCAAAAGCATGACGAAGACAAAAAGCCCTGAGCTTGTACTGCTCACCCTCGTCCACCCGCATCTCCTCCAATGGTTTCATTCCGTCGAATGCTACCATCTTAATGCAGGTGTTGCCTATATCTATTGTCAGATTCTTCACTTTTTTCCGCTTACAGGGTGCAAAATTATTGAAAAAAAACGAGATTATACACCGAGAAATAAGAAAAAGAGCGTAATTTTGCATTGTGAAACAATTAACAACAACGGTACGGTATGTTTGGCTCATCCTGTTTTTTGTCTTCACGGTGCTCGCAACGCCCCTCCCCGCACAGGCAGCCAATGTACCTTCAGACTCACTTGAGGTTAGTCTGCTTACATGCTCTCCTTACGAGCAGGAGGTGTACAGCCTTTACGGACACACAGCCATCCGTTGCCATGACTGGCGCAGCGGTGACGACTGGGTGTTTAATTATGGTGTGTTTAATTTCAAAAAGCCGTTTTTCGTTGTACGCTTTATCTTCGGACTTACAGACTATGAGCTGGGCGTGGTTCCATTCGACATCTTCATCAAGGAATACGAAAGGCAGGGACGGCAGGTAACAGAGCAGGTGCTCAACCTCTCCACACTGGAGAAATGGAAGCTCTACCAAGCCCTTGCCAGCAACTACGAAGACCCTTCACGGCGTGAGTACCGTTACAATTATTTCACGGCCAACTGCACAACAAAGGCCCGTGACATCATAACATCATGTGTGGATGGCACCATTGTCTATCCATCCAATTTGGGAAAGGAGCAGTCTTACCGGCAGATGCTCCATGAAATGACTCGGAACCACCGATGGGCGGCACTGGGCAACGACCTCTGTCTGGGAGCAAGGGCTGACATGGCTGTCAAAGGCGAGAATCACCACTTTCTCCCCCACAACCTTATGGAAGACTTTTGCAAGGCAGCCATTGTCAAGGGAAATGCATCACGTCCGCTGGTTGACGTAAACAGGGTGTTGCTCCACCGGCATTCCCAGCAACAAGGAAGTGCCTCCCTGTTTCCCACTCCTACGGCCTGTGCCTTGGCATTATTGACCATCTCGGTAGGTATAGCTCTATTGGAAAAGCGAAAAGACAGGTGCTTTGTCGCTGTAGACATCCTGTATTTCAGTGTCACAGCAACGCTGGGCCTTGTGCTCACACTGCTGCTGTTTTCCCAACACCCCACCACCAGCACCAACCTGCAATGGTTGCTGTTCAATCCCCTCCCCCTGTTCTTTCTTCCGGCACTGGCCAAACAAAGGACTACACGCTTTTGGTCTGTCCAGTTAGGGCTGCTTTTGCTTTTTTTTGCCGGTGCAATGATACAAGACTATGCAGAGGGGACTGAAATAGTGGCATTGTGTTTGCTAACACGGTGCTGGACACATAGAGACAATATTCTCCACCGCTCAAAGAATCAATAGATGAATCATAGGAATATCTCTCTGACCTTTCTGGTTGCGCTGCTCACAACGATGAATGCGCAGAATCAGCAAGCACAGCCACGGTTAGTGGTGTCCATCACCATAGACCAGCTTAGGAGCGACTACCTCGAGGCTTTCACCCCCCTTTATGGGACAGATGGTTTCAGGAAGTTGATGGAGAAAGGACTGGTGTGCACCAACGCCTCTTACCCATTTTCTCCGATTGACCGCGCCTCAGCCATAGCCAGCCTCTCCACCGGCACCACACCTTATTACAATAGCATCGTTGGCAAGCGCTGGCTCAACAGGGAAACACTGCGCCCGGTCTACTGTGTGGAGGATGCAACACAGACAGGCTATCTGACCGACGACCGCACATCGCCAGCCAACCTCTGCGTGTCCACCATTGGCGACGAGCTGAAGATTGCCACCCAAGGCAAAGCCATCGTCTATGCCATAGCTCCATTCAGTGACGAAGCCATCCTCTCGGCAGGCCATGCAGCCGACGGTGCAGCCTGGATTGACGACAACACAGGACGCTGGTGTTCGTCCGGTTACTACAAGCGCAACAGCTCATCGTGGCTCCGCGCCGTGAGCAGCATCATGTCACCGGCATCAATGGTTGACGACATAGTGTGGGACGCTGTCAACCAACTGTCTGGAAATTTCAGTTTCTTCATGAGCGGAGGTATGCAAAAGCCTTTCAAACATAAGTTTACAGGCGACAGCAAGTTTACTTCCTACAAGACAAGCGCACTGATTAACGAGCATATTACCGACATTTCGTTGCGTTGCATCAATGGTACAGGAATGGGTATTGACAATTTTGCCGATCTGCTCTGTGTGACCTATTACGCCGGCAACTTCGAGAACAAGCCAGCCACGGAATGCCAGATGGAGATTCAAGACACCTATGTGAGACTTGACCGTGAGATTGCGCGACTGATTGCAGAGGTAGAGCAGACTGTCGGCAATGGAAGGACGCTCTATATCATTACCAGTACTGGCTATTGCAACGAAGACTGCAAAGACTACTCCGCCTACCGTGTCCCCGGCGGGACATTCTCCATCACCCGCGCAGCAAACCTGCTCAATATGTATATGGGAGCCATTTGGGGACAGGGCAGCTATGTCGAGACCTGCTTTGGCTCACAAATCTATCTTAACCACAAGCTCCTGGAACAGAGGCGCATCAGCATAACCGATGCGACACAGCGGGCGCAGGAACTGGTCAGCCAACTGTCTGGCGTACGTTCTGTCTACACGGCCCTGCAGTTGCAGACCAATGTACAAGAGCAGACTTACAAGGTGCGCAACGGATTTCACCCCGAGCGTAACGGCGACATAGTCATAGAGGTGGCGCCGGGCTGGACCCTGCACAACGAGGACACGCAGGAAAAACAGATTTCACGACTTTCATACATCCCATTTCCAATTTTCATCTATGGGTGTGGCATCACAGAGTCTCGTCTGTCCACACCGGTCAGCGTGACCCAGATTGCTCCCACCATTGCCAAGAGCATCCGGATTAGAGCCCCAAATGCCTGCATAGCAGAACCGCTGTTCTGAATCAGCACCAAATGTCAAAATATTCAATCCAAGAAAAAAAACAAAATAGAACATACAATGAATTTCAACAAACTTCTCAAGTCTCTTTTCGGTGACAAGTCGTCAAGAGACATGAAACTCATCCAGCCGCTGGTAGACAAGATTAAGGCTGCGTCGCCAGAGATAGAGCAGTTAGACAACGACGCCCTGCGCCAGCGCACCCAAGACATCAAGCAGACCATTCAAGACTCAGCCAAAGACCTCAAGGAAAAAATAGCCAAGCTCAAGGGAACCATCGAAGACACCCCCATCGATGAGCGCGAGGACATTTTCAACCAGATAGACAAACTGGAAAAAGAGGTGCTCAACCGCTACGAGCAAGCCCTTGACGAGGCAATGCCACAGGTGTTCGCCATAGTCAAGGAGACAGCCAGGCGCTTTGCGCAAAACGAGGAGACAGTAGTGACCGCAACAGAGTTTGACCGCCAGCTGGCAGCAGACCCTCACAACGACTTCATCACAATTGACGGAGACAAGGCCCTCTACCACAATCACTGGACTGCCGGCGGCAATGACTTGAAGTGGGAAATGGTGCACTATGACGTGCAACTCTTTGGTGGTGTAGTGCTCCACCAGGGCAAGATTGCCGAGATGGCCACCGGCGAAGGTAAGACACTTGTCGCCACCTTGCCGGTCTTCCTCAACGCACTTACCGGAAACGGTGTCCATGTCGTGACTGTCAACGACTATCTGGCCAAGCGCGACTCAGAATGGATGGGTCCGCTCTACGAGTTCCATGGACTGTCTGTTGACTGTATCGACAAGCACCAGCCCAACTCCGACGCCCGACGCCGCGCCTATCAGGCCGACATCACTTTCGGAACCAACAACGAGTTTGGCTTCGACTATCTGAGGGACAACATGGCGCTGTCACCAGCCGACCTCGTCCAGCGTGCCCACAACTACGCCATTGTCGACGAGGTAGACTCCGTGCTGATTGACGATGCGCGCACACCGCTGATCATCTCAGGGCCGGTGCCCAAAGGAGACGACCAAATGTTCGAGGAATACCAGCCTCTGGTTGAACGCCTGGTCGATGTACAGCGCAAGCTGGCCACCCAATATCTGGCCGAGGCCAAGCAGAAGATAGCGGAGGGCAAGCAGAAAAATGACCAGAAACTGGTTGACGAGGGCTTTCTCTCGCTCTACCGTTCCCACAAAGCACTTCCTAAAAACAAGCCACTCATCAAATACCTCTCAGAGGAAGGCATCAAGGCAGGCATGCTCAAGACCGAGGAGATTTACATGGAGAACAACAACCGCCGCATGCCCGAGGCTGTCAAGCCACTATACTTTGTTGTTGACGAGAAACTGAACTCATGCGACCTCACAGACAAAGGCACCGACTGGCTGGCCAAGCAGGTGAACGACAAGGAACTCTTCGTACTGCCTGACATCGCCGCTCAACTCTCTGCGCTGGAGAACGAGACCGGCTTGAGCGACCAAGACCGATTAGACAAGAAAGACGAGCTGCTCAACCACTATGCCGTGCAGAGCGAGCGCGTCCACACACTACAGCAGCTGCTCAAGGCCTACACCATGTTCAACAAGGACGACGAGTATGTCGTGATTGACGGAGAGGTGAAGATTGTAGACGAGCAGACAGGCCGCATCATGGAGGGCCGCCGCTGGAGTGACGGTCTCCACCAAGCCGTAGAAGCCAAGGAGCATGTCAAGGTTGAAGCCGCCACACAGACCTTTGCCACCATCACATTGCAAAACTATTTCCGCATGTACCACAAGCTCGCGGGCATGACGGGTACGGCATCGACCGAGGCCGGAGAGTTCTGGGACATCTACAAGCTCGATGTCGTGGAGATTCCCACCAACCGGCCCGTGCAGCGCAAGGACATGGACGACCGCGTTTACAAGACAGCGCGCGAGAAATACAATGCCGTTATTGATGAAATCATGAAGATGCGCAACAGCGGCCGTCCAACACTGGTGGGCACCACTTCGGTCGAGATATCCGAACTGCTGTCAAAAATGCTTGATATGCGCAAGATCCCTCACCAGGTGCTGAATGCCAAACTTCACCAGAAAGAGGCAGACATCGTGGCCCAGGCTGGCCGGAGCACCATGGGAAAAGTTTGGACTGTTGGCAACGAGGCATACAGTGACCTGGCCCTTGCCAAGGCTGCAGCCAGCAAGAAGGGCGGTGAGGCCGCCATCAAGGAGGAGGAACGCCTGCTTGGCGCAGTGACCATTGCCACTAACATGGCCGGCCGTGGCACCGACATCAAGCTGTCGCCTGAGGTGAAAGCAGCAGGCGGTCTGGCCATCATCGGTACCGAACGCCATGAGAGCCGCCGCGTAGACCGCCAGTTGCGCGGACGTGCCGGCCGCCAGGGCGACCCGGGTTCGTCCGTGTTCTATGTATCTTTGGAAGACAAGCTGATGCGACTGTTTGCCTCTGAGCGCATCGCCAGCGTGATGGACCGTCTCGGTTTCAAGGAAGGCGAGATGATAGAGAGTCCCATCGTGTCGCGAAGCATTGAGAAAGCGCAAAAGAAAGTAGAAGAGAACAACTTTGGCATCCGCAAGCGTCTGCTCGAGTATGACGATGTGATGAACAAGCAGCGCACCGTAATCTATGAGAAGCGTCGCCACGCCCTGATGGGCGAACGCATAGGCATGGATATCACGAACATCATCTGGGACCGCGTTGTCAACATCATTGAGAACAACGACTACGAGGGCTGCAAGGAGGAATTCCTGCACATCCTCGCCATGGAGGTGCCGTTCACTGCCGAACAGTTTGCCAACGAGCATCACGACCAGCTGTCCGAAAGCGCATTCCAGATGGCCATCGAGGTGTTCAAGCGCAAGACCGACCGCATCCAGTCTGTGGCATGGCCCGTCATCCAGCAGGTTTACGAGAACCAAGGCTCGCTGTACGAGCGTATCATGGTGCCACTCACCGATGGCCGCAGGATGTACAACATTCCCTGCAACTTGAAAGAGGCTTACGACACAGGGTGCAAGAGTGTGGTCAAGCAGTTTGAGAAAGTGCTTTTGCTTCACATCATCGATGACTGCTGGAAAGAGAATCTGCGCGAGCTTGACGAGTTGAAGCACAGCGTCCAGAACGCCTCTTACGAGCAGAAGGACCCGCTCCTCATCTTCAAGCTGGAAAGCGTGAAGCTATTTGACAACATGGTGAACAGCATGAACAACCGCATTGTGAGCACACTGATGAGAGCGGCCATTCCAGAAATGCAGCAGTCTCCCGTGAACGAGGCCGCCCCTGAAGAGCGCACACCGAGGAAGCAATACACAGAGACCAAACATAACATGGACGAGGAGCAGCTAAGCGACCCGAGCCAGGCTGCCGCCGCAGCCCGCGACACCCGCGAGCGCCAGCCCCTGTCCCCCGTTATCAAGGACAAACTTCCTGGCCGCAACGACCCCTGCCCATGCGGCAGCGGAAAGAAGTTCAAGAACTGCCATGGCCGCGGGCTGTAAGCACATTGCCATCCGCGAGTAAAACAAGCCCGTTGCAAACAGTCCGAGGCAAACAGCAACCTGCGACGGAACCTGATGACCGATTTGGGATAAAGCATACATTACAGAACACCATCAAGCCCTGACCGCAACGCGGTCAGGGCTTTTCCATTCCACAGCAAACCTGCCACCAAGCCAGCCATCAGGCAAGACAAAACCACATGCCCGTACAGGACGGCCACTTTCGCCACGCCAGACGGCCCATTCTGCGATGTAAAACGGTTCGTTTCGCGTTGCAGAATGGGCCGTCCGGCGTGGCGAAACAAACCGTTCTGGAAACAGCAAAGAAAATAGCGAGACAAAACAGCAACCTGAGGCGGAATCCAATGACTGACCGGCGTTATAAAATGACAGGATAATGAAACTATCAATTGACAGGATAAAGGCTGACAAATATTCACAATTTCAACTGAAATGTTGGCCATGAAGATAATTCTTACTAATTTTGCGAATTAAAAGAACAAAACGAAAGGTTTTCAAGAAAAAGCACCCCGCTTGTCAAGGGGGCCAAATCAACATACAACACATAGCAGCAACATGAAAGTCTTGAAATTTGGCGGGACATCCGTAGGTTCCGTAGAAAGCATCCTTAGCCTGAAGAAAATTGTGGAAAGTCAGCCACAAAAGGTCATCGTAGTTGTAAGCGCGCTTGGCGGCATCACCGACAAGCTCATTGCCACGTCCGAAATGGCCGCAGGAGGAGACGAGCGCTACAAGCAGGAGATGGATGCCATCGCAAACAGACACCATGAGATTGTGAAGGCCATCATCGCCGGTCCGGAGAAACGCGCCAGGCTCACCGCCACCCTTGACGAGCTGCTCAACGAACTGCGCTCCATATATTATGGTGTGTATCTCATCCGCGACCTTAGCGCCAAGACCATGGCTGCCATCGTGAGCTATGGCGAGCGGCTGAGCAGTCACATCGTGGCCACCCTTATAGAGGGTGCAGTGAGGTATGACTCGCGCCTGTTTATCAAGACAGAGCAGAAGCATGGCAAGCACGTGCTTGACAGCGAGTTAACCAACAAACTGGTGAGAGAAGCGTTTGCACTGCCACTGAGGCAGACCGTCATCGTGCCAGGATTCATCAGTGCCGACAAGCACTCGGAGGAGACAACAAACCTGGGACGCGGGGGAAGCGACTACACGGCCTCCATCATTGCAGCCGCGCTCAATGCCGAGGCGCTCGAGATATGGACAGACGTAAACGGATTTATGACTGCCGACCCAAAGGTGATTCACTCAGCCTACCCCATTGCAGAACTGAGCTATGTAGAGGCCATGGAGCTGTGCAACTTCGGCGCAAAGGTTATCTATCCCCCCACCATCTATCCGGTCTGCGTGAAAAACATTCCCATCCGCGTCAAGAACACATTTAACCCGGATGCCACAGGGACTGTCATCAAGGACAAAATAGACGATGACCGCAAGCCCATCAAGGGCATATCAAGCATCAGCGGCACCACACTCATCACGGTGACAGGCCTGTCAATGGTGGGCGTGATTGGGGTCAACCGTCGTATTTTCACCGCCCTGGCCGACAACGGAATCTCGGTATTCATGGTATCCCAGGCCTCCTCGGAAAACTCAACCTCGATCGGAGTGCGCGACGAGGACTCCGCCGAGGCTGTCAACGTACTGAACCACGAGTTTGGCAAGGAGATTGCCACAGGTGCCATGTTCCCCATGCACGCCGAGAGCGGCCTGGCCACAGTCGCCATTGTGGGCGAGAACATGAAGCACACCCCCGGCATAGCCGGCAAGCTGTTTGGCACGCTGGGGCGCAGCGGTATCAGCGTGATTGCCTGTGCGCAGGGCGCATCGGAAACAAACATATCGTTTGTCATTGACTCCAAATACCTGCGAAAGTCTCTCAACGTCCTGCACGACTCGTTTTTTCTGAGCGAGTACAAGGTGCTTAACCTGTTTGTGTGCGGCGTGGGGACAGTGGGCGGCAACCTGCTCGAGCAGCTCAAGGCCCAATACCGGCAACTGATGAAGACCCGCCGGCTCAAGCTCAACGTTGTGGGCATAGCCAGCAGTCACAGGGCGATGTTCAGCCGCGACGGAATTGACCTCGGCAACTACCGGGAGGCCTTGGCTGCATCGGAGCCAAGCGACACCAAAAAGCTGTGCAGCGAGGTGATTGGCATGAACATTTTCAACAGCGTGTTTGTTGACTGCACAGCCAGTGGCGAGGTGGCCACACTCTATCAGACACTGTTGGAGCACAACATCTCAGTGGTTGCAGCCAACAAGGTGGCGGCCTCAAGTGACTACGCGAGCTACATCAGGCTGAAAGAGACCGCCCTGCAAAAGGGTGTCAAGTTTCTGTTCGAGACAAACGTCGGTGCCGGACTTCCCATCATAGGCACCATCAACGACCTTAGAAACTCTGGCGACAAGATTCTGAAGATTGAGGCAGTTCTGAGCGGCACCCTCAACTTCATCTTCAACGAGCTGTCCGCCAGCGTGCCTTTCTCGGAAACCGTAAGGAGGGCCAAGGAACAGGGATACAGCGAACCAGACCCCCGCATTGACCTGAGCGGCAAGGACGTGGTGAGAAAGCTGGTGATTCTCACTCGCGAGGCGGGCTACAAGGTGGAGCAGGACGATGTAGAGAAACACCTGTTTATCCCCGACGAGATGTTCAAGGGAACATTGGAGGACTTTTGGAACAAGCTCCCCACGCTTGACGATGACTTTGAGCGGCGCAGAAAGGTGTTGGAACGGGAGGGGAAACGCTGGCGCTTTGTGGCAGCAATGGACCATGGGAGAACCAAGGTGTCGCTGCAGGAAGTGTCGCAGCACCACCCTTTCTATGGGCTGGAGGGTTCCAACAACATTGTACTGCTCACCACCGAGCGCTACAAGGAGTACCCCATGCTAATCCAAGGCTACGGCGCAGGGGCAAGCGTGACAGCCGCAGGCGTGTTTGCCAACATCATGTCAATAGCCAACATCTAATGATTTCTTCGAACACTTGACTATGAAACAGCTGCTGGCCCGGGGCGGCGGGATGGCCGCGAAAGTTCTGCCCCGCTCGGCGCGGGGCGGTAGGCTTGGCCTGTAAGATACACGTAACGCATTGTCATTCAACGCACAAGGCAATGGCATTCCGGCGCCCTGCGGCGGGCATGGCTTCTGAAAAGCCGCCACAACGGTCAGACTTTCCCGCAATGTTTGGCCCTTTTCTTTCCCATATTCGGCAAAAAATGCGTACATTTGTGGCCCAAAGTTCCACAAATATTCCACTAAAATTCGGCAAGGATTATGGCAACATTCAAGGCGGAGGTGTATGCCCACCAGAAGAAAGCGGACGGCACTTACAACATCAAGATAAGGGTCACGCACAAGCAGCGCAAGAAGTACCTCGCCACCCCCTGGTATGTAACGGCGGACGACCTCACGCGCTCGCTGAAGTTGAAGAACCAAAGGTACATTGACATGGCGGGTGATGTCATCCGCCGTTACCGCACGATATGCAACAACGTTGGCGAGGGCCTTGACAGCATGACCGTGGAGCAGGTCGTGGAGCTGGTGACACGCAAGAAGGAGAGCGAGCGCTTCGCGCTTGACATCGTGGCCTACACAAGGGCGCACATCCGGAAGCTCACCGACATGGGGCGCACGGGCAACGCCAAAGCCTACCAAGTGGCCATCAACAGCCTGGTCAGGTTCGCCGGGCGCGAGCGCGTGGACATAAATGAAATCACGGTGAGGTTCCTTAACGACTGGATGAAGTGGATAGGCGGGCAGCCGGCGCGGAACAACCGCAAGAACGGATGGCGGGCGCAAAGCCTGTATCTCACGGAGATAAGGGCAATGTACAACAGGGCCAAGAGGGAGTTTAACGACGAGGAGGCGGGCGTTATCAACATCCCGTTCTCGCCATTCGCCAAGGTTGACCTGCCGAGAGGCCCACTCACACGCAAGCGCGCATTGACGGTGGAGCAGATGCGCGGGGTCGCGCGGGTGCCCTACCGCCCCACGGCCGCGCGGCTGCGGTGCGACCGCCACAACCTCGCGAGGGACGTGTTTCTGCTGAGCTTCCTGCTTGTCGGCATGAACGCCGTCGACCTGTACAACGCCACCGACTACAAGGACGGGCGCATCACCTACCAGCGCACGAAGACACGGTACAGGCGGGCGGACGGAGCGGAGCTATCAATAAGGGTCGAGCCGGAGGCGCGGGCGCTGTTCGACAAGTACAGGGACCCGGCGGGGCAGCGCGTGTTCAGGTTTTACAGGCTGTATTCCTCAATGGACAGTTTCTGCGCAGCGCTCAACAAGGGGCTGAAGATAATAGGCGACACTCTCGGCATTGACGACCTGGAGTTCTACGCGGCGCGCCACTCATGGGCGACCATAGCGGCGAACGACGCGGGGGTGGACAAGTACACCGTCCACACGGCGCTGAACCACGTGGACGGAAGTATGCGCGTCACTGACATCTATATCCGCAAGTCGTGGGACAGCATCGACAGGGCCAACCGCAAGGTGCAAGACCTCATGGACTGGGACTTGTCGGACACGGCGGAGCCGGGGAAGCCCGTGTGAGCCGCGGACAGGCTAAAGCCCCGGGCGCGAGCCTTGCCGGGATTTTTTTTTCACAGAAACTTTACGGAATATTTGGCAAAGGGTAGAAATATTGCTACCTTTGTGGCGCCGAACAAACAAACGTCATACAATGAAGTACACGGAATTTCACCGAAAAATCAAGGCGAGGGGCTGGAAGTTCGACCATGCCGAGGGGTCCCGCTACTTTTACACCAAAGGCGGAAAGCTCTCGCCCCCTGTCCCATTTCACGGTGCGAGGGAGGTGCCGGAACCGCTGCGGCGGGGCATAGCGAGGGTGATGGGCGTTTAACCCTTCCCTAAAATATAATGTTAACGGCAAAATACTATATAATGATATGGCAAACGAAATTATAATGCTCGTTTCGGCAAGCGCTGACAGTTTCGGCGCGTGCTCTGAGAATTGCCCCGGCATCTGGGCTGCTGGTGACACCGTGGAGGCTTGCAAGGCTGACACCGTGCGGGCCATCGAACTGATAAAAAAGAACATGCCGAGAGAGGACTGGCCCGAGCCTCTGAGGGCCGGCGAATATACAATAACCTGGCGATATGACACAGAAAGCTTTTTGTATTACTTCGGCGGTTTCATTTCGCTGGCCGGCATGGAGCGCATCACAGGTGTCAACCAAAAACTGCTTTGGGCATACATGCACGGGCGCAAAAAGCCGCGGCAGGCGCAGAAAGAGAAGATAACAAACGCCCTCCACCGTTTCGCGCGCGACTTGGCGGCTGCTGCTATACTTTAGGAGGTTTTATATGGTGGATAAAAATTTTTTGACCTCTGCCAAAAAAAGACAGTGACGGCATCTACATAGCGTACAATACGGATGAAAGCCCATACACCCTCATAGGACGCGGGGCGACTGTACTGGGGGCAAAGGCGGGTTTCCTCAGTCTCCGGCTCGCGTAACACCCGCGCCATCCCATCCCATTTCACCCCGGCAAGGCTCGCGCCCTGTCGGGAATTTTTTTTATTCCCCCGAAATTCCCCTGAAATTCCCCTGTTTCCCTTTTTCTTGGCCATTCCAAGAATTTTGCCTAACTTTGCCTCTTCGCGGTGCGCGGGCCTCTCAATACCTGGGGACCAAGCCGAACGCGGTCATCCGGCATCTGCAACCGTGGCACCGCCGACCTGCGGGGCAGTGCCCTTTTTGGCTGTCTCCAGCTGCGCCTCCAGCCGCCCTATCTGGCGGTTGAGTTCTGCAATCTCCCTGTCCTTGTCGGCAATCTCCCTGTCCTTGTCAGCAAGCAAGCCATGAGGCGCAATCTGCTTCTCGTTCATCATGCGCACAATCATCGACGAGAAAGCCTCGCCGCCAGCCGTGATGAAGTCAAGGCTGCTCTCATTTACTTGAACTTGTTTTGACGTCTTGCTATTATCAACCGCAAGCATATCACATTGGGCACCCATAAGCCAGTTTTCGTTAAATATATTGCCATACGCTTTGTTAAAGCGTTGGATAAATTTAGCTGTTAAATATTTCGCATCGCCTTTAAGGGCTCTTGACAAGCTGGACTCAGTTGCGCCCATCTGCTCCGCAACATCCTGTTGCTTGTGTACTCTACCGATACTTTTCAAATGAGCAATAGCAGTTGCTATTCTTTCTACTTTTATCTCAATCATAAGCGTTAAATATTGTTATTATAAATACTTTAGTTGCTATTATGCATTATGATAACAAGTTTTGTTGCTATCTTTGCACCACTACAAGTTTAATAGTGTTGCAAAGATATGAAATTAAGTTGGCAAAAGGTATCAAATAATGTTGAAAATGGAAAGCAGGAAGAAGTCCGTATTTAGGCAGATATACGACGCCCTGCCGGCGGAGCGGCCACAGGCCCCGAAGACGGCATGGGTGAACGAAATAGCCGCGGTGGCAAAGGTGCATCCCGTGACCGTGAGGTGCTGGCTCGCCGGGACGCAGAGGCCCGATGAGCTGCGGACAGACATCATTGCCAGGCACCTCGGCGTCAGCGCAAAGGAACTGTTTAATGTCAAATGAATAATATCACAAAGTTATGGTTATCACAATGGATTTGTACGAACTGAAGAACATCTGCAAGGAGATGGCGGCGCTGGGCGCGGCCACGATAGTGCAGGGAAACGCACCAAGCAAGGACATGGTCTCGCAGCGCGAGGCGTACCGCCTGTTCAAGGAAATGCGCGTGAGGCGGTGGGTCGAGCAGGGCCTTGTCACCCCGCAGCGCAACAGCGCCTCCCCAAACTCAAAGCGCTTCTACTCGCTCGTGGAGCTGCAGTCATGCAACAGCGCGGAGATGCTGAAGCCGATTATTAACCGCGGGTAACGACACCGGGACAGCATGATTATCGCCAAGCCCGAAGTGAGGCCGGACGGCCTGTACAGCCAGTCACAGGCGGCGCGCGCGCTGCATGTCGACCGGCACACCGTGGCCCGCTACGCCGCCCGCGGGCTGATTAAGTTCAGACGGCGCAAGGCCGGCAGGAGGCCGGTGACCACCGGGGCGGAGATAGTCAGGTGCTGGAGGTCAGTGTATCATCTTTAAATTCAAATCTAAATCTAAATCTAAATCTAAATCTAAAATTGCATTGACATGGGAAAGGTAATGAAGAACTGGCGCTACTGGCTGCTGGCCGCTGTCGCCACCGCCGCCGCGGCCCTCCTGGTGGGGACACCCGGCGACAATGCCCCGGGCTACTGGCGGATGCTCGTATGCTCCAGGCTCGCCGGGGCGGCGCTCGCCTACGCTGACGTGCGCCTGTTTGTGTGGTTTGCGCGGCGCAGGAAGATTGACGACCTTCTGGAATGCGCCCGCGAGAGTGACTAAAAATTGAAAGCATCAAACAAATATGACAATGAAGACAGACTTTAGCATTAACGTACAGGTCAGCCTCGGGCTGACACCCGGGCTGGAGCGGCTGGTTAAGGCCCTCATGGCCGGCGGCCACGGCGGGGGAACAGCCATGGCACAGGACACCCCGGCGGAGCCGGAGGGCGAGACAGCGGAGACCGCCGCCCGCAGTGAGGACGCAGCGCAGACGCAGGAGGCACAGGGGCCAGCGGGGCCGACCGAGGAGGACGTGAGGGCCGCCATGCACAGGGCGCGCCAGCGCATAGAGGGCGAGGACTACAAGGAGCACACCGACGGCGAGCCCTACAAGAAATACCACAAGCCGCTGACCGCAGAGTTCAAGCGGATGGCGTCACTGCTCGGCGCGGACAAGCCGAGCGCGCTGGGGCCCGAACAGCGCGCGGCCTTTATCAGGCAGTGCGACGAGCTGCAGGTGATGGATAACGGGACGGTTGGCTGCGCCACCCCATTCTAATGACACCAATACGCATACGGATATGGCAGGAAAGCACGCACTGCTGTCGCCAAGCGCGGCGCACAGATGGATGAACTGCACCGCCTCCCCGCTTCTGGAGAAAGACGTACAGGACACAAGCAGCGCCTTTGCCGAGGAGGGGACGCTGGCCCACGCCTACTGCGCGAGGAAGCTGAAAGCGTTTCTGGGCCTGGACACGGCGGACGAGGACAGGGAGATTGCGGAGCTGGACGGAAAGTACCACACCGGGGAGATGGACGAGCACACGGACACCTACAGGGCCATCGTGCTGGAGAAGTTCAACGCAGCCCGGGAGCGGACAAGGGACGCCCAGCTGCTGGTCGAGGTCCGGCTGGACTTCGGCCGCTACATCCCCGAGGCCTTCGGCACCTCCGACGCGGTGATTATCGCCGACGGCGTGGTGGAGGTGATTGACTTCAAGTACGGCAAGGGCGTGAGGGTCTCCGCCGTGGAGAACCCGCAGATGAAAATCTACGCCCTTGGCGCGTGGGACAGGTTCAACTTCGAGTACAACATAAGCAAGGTCAGAATGACCATCGTGCAGCCGCGCATTGACAACCTCAGCGAGTTTGAGACCGGCGCCGGCGATCTCGTCAGATGGGCGGAGGACGAGCTGCGGCCAAAGGCGGAGGAGGCCTACGCGGGCGGGAAGCAGAGACCCGGCGAGTGGTGCCGGTTCTGCAAGGTCAAAGCGGGCTGCAAGGCGCTGGCCGCGGCATGCCTCAACGCACAGCGGGCGCACGCAGACCCGCGCCTGATTGGCAAGGAGGACATGGAGCGCGACATCCTGCCCCTGCTCCCCACGTTCAAGACCTGGCTGTCGGGGGTCGAGGAGTACAGCCTCCGGCAGGCGCTGGACGGCGTGCAGTACAAGGGCTTCAAGGTCGTGGAGGGGCGCAGCGTGAGGAAGATAGCCGACCCCGGCGCCGTCATGGAGCTTCTGGACAGGGAGGGGTTCGCGAGAGAAACCTATCTGAAGCCCGCCGAGCTGCGGGCCATCACCGACCTTGAGAGACTGATAGGCAGGAAGAGGTTTGGCACCCTGTGCGCAGACTACATCATCAAGCCGCAGGGCAAGCCGGCGCTGGTTCCCGAATCAGACAAACGCCCGGCACTCAACCGGGCCGCGGACGACTTCAGCGGCATTCAATGACACATAAATAACGCAAAGAGATGGACAGAGAAGAATTGAGAGCGGCCCTGGACGGGCTGAAAGAAAGGCAGAACAGGGAGAACCGTGAGAACGCCGAGACACTCTACCGCATCCAGAAAGAGCGTGACACGCTCGTATGGGCGGCAAATGACAGCATGAAAAAGCGCGTCATGCAGGAGAACATCAGGCACAAGGAGGCCGCAATCGGCATTGAGCGCGAACGGCAGCAGCTGTTTGCCGACTACAAGGCGGCAATGGCGGAAAGCCGGCAGGACAAAGTTTAACATTTTAAATTCAAATTCAAATTCAAATTCAAAAAGCTATGATTGAACCAAAAGTAATCAACGAGACAAAGGTAGTCTTCGGCCCCTGCCGGCTGAGCTACACCCATGTGTTCGAGAAGTACAGCCCCGACGGCGACGGCGAGGGCAAGTACATGACCAACGTGCTCGTCCCGAAGTCTGAAAAGAAGACTGTCGAGGCCATTAACGGGGCCATCGAGGCGGCGCGCAAGGCCGGAGTGGTGGCCAAGTGGGGCGGAAAGGAGCCGAAGAAGATTGACTTGCCACTGAGGGATGGCGACGACAGGGACGACGAGGTCTACGCGGGCCACTTCTATCTGAACGCCAAGAGCAACACACGACCGGGCGTGGTGGACAGGAAGAAAGTGCCTATCACGGACGAGGAGGAGGTCTACAGCGGCGTGTGGGCCGTCATGTCGGTCACGTTCTACGCCTACGACGTCAGCGGCAACAGGGGTGTCGCGTGCGGGCTTAACAACATCATGAAGTTCAAGGACGACGACCATCTGGGCGGCAGGGTGTCAGCCGAAAGCGACTTTTGCGGCATGGACTTTGACGACGAGGACGACGACGACCTGTAAACCGGCAAACCGGGCCACCATCCGCCACAGGTCGGAATTTCGCAAAAGACAACCAGTCGCCGGCGGTGGTGGCCATTTAACTTTTTAGGGAATGAAAATCATGAAAAGAATCGCCTCCCTGCGCAGAAAGGCCAGGGAGAGGAGCGCAAGGGCGGCGCTGCGCGACGTCGTCAGCTACGGATGCGGGACGCGCGCCGACGACAACGCCATCTACATCTACGTCGGGGGGCACGCCGTCTTCAGGGTCACGGCGGAGACAGACCTCAAGCGAAACGAGCTAAGCGTGGCCGACGCGCA
>ERZ808252.1007-NODE-1007-length-23123-cov-4.051760_pt1 | contig 23123 bp, 41 predicted proteins | sample MGYA00521242_ERZ808252 | MGnify/ENA primary metagenome ERZ808252 (study PRJEB31516, sample SAMN03275581) | gut metagenome | biome: mammalia-associated habitat; material: feces | host: Papio cynocephalus | place: Kenya | collected 2012-08-07 ...
CAGTTCTCGGCCGGCGCGATGCAAGGAGGGGGTGCAATTTTAGCGACCCCCCCACTATCTTTTTCAGTCTTTTGCCTCCACCTGAGGTGTTGATTCTGGATTTCTCCAAACTTTTTTATAAATATTTAAGAAATCATTATCAATAATTTGTTCAATTGCTCTTTCATGTTCTTCGTCAATCTCTTTTTCTGTCATGTCTTCAGAAAGGTTTTCAATTCTTCCTAATAAAGCACAAGTATTGTAACCTTTTTCAACATCAAACAGAAACCAAGAAGTGAATTGTTCAAATGGATCAAAAGGATTGTCAAATGTTGTTAATCTACAATCATTCATTATTAATTCGCTCCTTTCAAATACTTAGAAACTGTTGATGTTGATAAGTTAAGTTTGTCAGCAATCTGTTGAATTGTATAAGAAGCAGACATTGCTTTGATTCTATTAATAGTTGCTGTAGTAACAGTCTTAGATGTCTTAGGCATAGCTTTCTGTCTAAGTGAATCAGGATCAGAGTTATTAAGTACTCGTTTAAGAATAGTTTCGCTAACGGCACCAGCCTGAATAGCATCCCATTCTTTGTCTGTAATAACTATGTTTCTATCTCTTCTTGATACTGAACCCACATCTATACGAGCCTTACTTAAAGCACGCTGACTTTCTTTCTTTATATCTTTAGGCTTCATCTTTTCACCGGCCTCTTCAGCAGCCTTCTTTTTGGAAGCTACTGTAGCTGCAGCCATACGATTAGCAGCTCTCTCCCTAACAGTATTAAGTTCGGCAGTATTAAGTTTTTCCATGAGGGACTTTACTTCTGGTTCATATTTCCTCTTGGCATCCCTATTGTAGGCTATCTTCCCGGTGTTAACCATTGCCATACGAGCTTTATTAGCTAGTGATTTCATACTATTAGCATAATCGGCATATACCAGCTCCATAGGATGTCTATCCTGTGATACTAATGTATAAGCATCATCAGTTTCAGCCATTTTGGTACTCTTCTGTTTACGAGTATTAGTAACTGTTGTGGTCTCGCCTGTACGTTTATTGGTACGAGTCACCGTATACTCCGCATCATCTGCCTTCTTATAGATTAGGGCTCCTTCTGGACGGGATGGATCATACCAATCCTTACCCTTCTGGTTTATCTTAGGGGTACCCTGTCTTTTAACAACATCATACTCGCCCTTAGCACGAGAGATTAATGTGGATGCTCCACCATAACGAACTGTACCATTCTTATCGACATGAGCCTGGTATTCTTTTCTAAGTGCAGCTATGCCATTATCTATCTCGCTCTGTTTGTAATCAAGCTTGTGCTTCTCGGCATCAATAACAACCATCGAATGTCTTACTGCTCTAGCTAACTTGTCTTCATCGGCCCCGGCCAATGTCATATCAGTAATAAGATTAGAGATCTTACCCATCTCGGTATCGGTCTTTTTCATGATCTTATACTCACAACCATTACGATAGTAATGTTCTTTTCCATCAGAACCTATCTTCTTCTCACCACCGTAATTTAATTTAGGATCGAAGCCCTCAAGTCCTTTAAGAGCTGGGGTAGAAGTTATCTTAACTTTACCTGCTCTGTCATGGGTGGGGATACACATTACAGTATCACCATCAAAGTCAGCACCGGATAATCTTTCAGCAACTTTACTATTAATGCCAATAGCATCAATGGATGTTTTACCTATTACTCTAAGAGCCTCTTTATTCTTGTTGTTAACTGTGACAATTGGTATTTCAAATGTTCCCCCATGCGGATAACGAATGAGTGCGAGCTTAGATCCATCTTTATATCCAGGAGCAAACACTTCCTTCTCACTCATAGATGTAACTGGTAATATTACATGGTACTTCTGACCAGGTAATGCTGCTGCCTGCATATGTACAGCTGCTGAATCGCAACTCTGTGCAAACTTGTTTAAATAATATTTCTTAATTGTTGGGTTAGTTAATGACATAATCTCATCGAACTCAGCCTGCTTATTAGCTTTGGCTATACCCAACTGTTTTTCTGCCATAGCTTTCGACTGTTTAGATAAAAACTGTGATGGCAGTGCATCTTTCCACTCAGTCCAATCGCCTTCATCTGAACGCTTATTAATTAAACCAAGTTTCTTCTTACCACTTTTATCTGTATACCAATACTGTCCACCCTGATCTGCGTCTTTAATAAGAGAACCAAATGGATTATCTGGATCACTCTTGATATCCTTAAGTACATCAAGCTTAGCTACTTTCTTATTCTTATTAGTGTTGAATATGACATCAACGCCATCTGGAAAATCCTTTGGATCTCCATACACAGCCATACCTTTTATGTATTTCTTACCATCGACCATGATACGAACCTGAGAATATCGAGACTCACCTAAAGATAGATCTGCTTTTCCTGGTCGAAGTTCAACAACACCATCTTTGTTGATACCACCATCTTCTGCATAACGAATCATAAGTCTCTTAGAATCTAAACTCTCAGGGTAATGAAACTTTTTTTCGAAAGTTGTACCATCATCTCTTGAAATATAATCATTGATAGTTTTAACTCTATCAAAATCATATATCTCTTTATGTTCTGTTCCAGGTTTACAAAGAACTCTCTGAGTTGTCATCTGTCCTTTATTCGTGACCTGAGCAAATCGACCTCCATATACTTCGTATCCGCCTTCTGCCTGAAGCATAAAGAGAGCCTGATCTAATTTCTCTTTAGATATATTAAGCTCTCTCTCGACACCAGCTCCGACATCAATCATGCCTTTCTCGTCGACCTGTTTCTTAAGAAAATCGGCAGTCTCTCTTGCCTGTTTCATTCGAGACTCTGAAGTGGCATTAAGTAATGATCGAACAGTCGATTCATTAATACCCATCTGTCTACCAATCTCAGAAGTATTAAGACCATCTTCTTTCAATGACTTAGCCCTTGCAACATCGTCAGCTCTTCGTTCATCTTTTGCTATAGCATATACGGTTCTAAATTCTCCAGATGTATATCCTAAAGATTTAGCAATTGCATTATCTCCGGTCCATGTCTTACCGTCTTCATCGGTATATGTAAAACCAGACTTTCTCATTTCTTCAACACGACTGATAAAATCACGACTATGCTGATATGGATCTTTACCAGAACCCCAAGGATATCTACCACTACGACGCTTAATTCCATAGTGTTCGAGATATTCTTCATCGGACATTGAACCACATCCTAAATATGTTCCAATCTCTTCAGCTATTGAATTCATAGTGCTATGCCTCCTTGTCAAATTGTTCTAATATCTTATTAAGACTAACTATTTTATCCATGATTGGCAGAATATCCTCTGCCGTTGGATTATGTACAAGAACCTCATCATTCTTATAAACTCTAAGTTCCATTTTTATTTCACCAGGTTTAACACGATACTCTAAACAGAATAAAGCAGCATATACTTCAAGCTGTTCCATATGATTCTCAATCTTTCCAGAAGTTCCTGTTTTCAAATCATGAATCCTAAGCATGTTATTCCTAAATGAAATAGCATCTGCAGTCCCAAAGAAATAATCTGAGTAATATAAAACAACTTCGGTGCTCATCTTGAAACCAATTGCATCATTCACATATGCGTATAGTGTTTTCTTAGTTCTAGGCTGTTTAATTCCTAAATCAATTGTTTCTTTAGCCCAAGCATGTAATCTTGTTCCTATTTCTGCAGCCTGTTTGTTTTTATAAACTTCGATAGCTTTTTCATCGTCATATCTAAGCCACGCTGACTGACTTGCACTAAAGGGCGCATGTAGCCCTTCAAGCATTGAATGTTTGTTGAAGTTCATGTAACACTTCCTCCTTGTTCTCTGGATATATAAATCTTGAAAATGACATCTTATTCATTTTCTCAACATAGTATTCCTGGTTTGGTCTTTTGCTAGCTGTAGCGCTTCGCTTATTTTCCAAGGTAGCCCACTTATTTTTATATAAGACAAGCAGGTCAGGAATACCTTGAATATCGCCCGAGTCAAGTTTGGTAACAATGCATCCAGGGAACATCTTCTTCAAATCTTTTTTTAATTCGGCCTGGAATTTACTTTCTTTCATATTGGGCTCCTCTCGTATAAAAATAAAAGACCCGGGGCCATAAAGGACACCCGAGTACGTTCCAAAATCAATAGACCAAAATTGGCCATTATGTCATCTCTTCTCTATAAAAGGGCATGATATTTCCGCGATGGAGGTTTTTTTCTCAGTGCCTCAATCTGCGAATTTAAAATGCAAACCTTTATAAGATTTTCTATTATTGTTATTATGTAAAATATCGTGTATTATACTTACGTTGCAATTCACAGCTTTAGAGCAAGACAATATAGAATCAAACACTTCACCAGTTTCAACTATCTGAACTCTCACTCCTGGTCGTCCTCTATACTCTTTTCTTGTAATATCAAAATTTTCTCTAGGACTGTCGATTCTAATTATGTGATAACCATGACAAGTACATAGACCATCGTTACCTCTCGACACACTTCCAAGCCAATGGACATTAACACCAAGATAATCAGCACAGGCCTGAAGTGAATTAAACTCTTTACCAGTTTCTAAAATCTTGACTCTTACTCCATCACGTTTTGTATCGTATTCATACATACACTTCTCCTTTCAAATATCAAGACAGTAATGCATATGTAGGTATAAGATCGTCAACATTGCATTCAAGGACATAGCAAATATTTATTATTGATTTCAATGTTGGCATTCTTTGTTTGTTTAAATATCTGCTTACTGTCGCTTCTGTTAAGTTCGCTTCATATGCAAGTTCTTTTTGATTAATTCCAACCTCTTTCATAACATCTCTTAGGTTATCTGCGAAAATATCAATAAACTCAACTTCGCTTATGCATTCGTTCATAAACTCCTCCTTTTTTGTCCAAAAAATGAAAAATTATACGACTGGTAAGTACCCCAATTAATTACTTTATATTTATTACTTTTTTCTTATATAATAATAGGGGGTTACCAATGGTATAATTTTTTGCGAAAATACCCCAAAAATGGCCCTTTTTAGCCCTTTTTTGACCCAAAAAAATTATACGACTGGTAAGTGGTCATTTTTTCGAAAAAATCATGGACCTCCAAAACATGAAAAATCGCAATTTTTTTCATAAAATTTTTCGACTTACCAATGGTATAATTTGCTTTTTACTCATTTCTGCCATGAATCCAAAGGTTTTCATCACCCATATTCCACTCTAATTTAGCCCCACACATAGGACATTTCTCATCAGTATTCTCCTCAGTATGCTGCACTTCTCTACCACAAGAACAATATCCATACGTAGCCGATCCATCAAAACTCTTCCAAAATCCTCTTACTTTTACACTCATTTATTCTTTGCCTCCTTCCTTTTTCTCTTCATTTCTGCTCGATTACGATTATGTTTAATCCATTCTTTTTTATACATCTCATCATACTCGCATTCAAACTCAGCAGTATAAAATACATAACCACAATCCTTGCACTCACGTTCACGATATATAGAGTCTGTTACTTTCCTGGTTTCTCGAACTCTTAAGTTTTCACTTCCACAATTAGCACACCGCATATAAACCTCCTTACAATTCAAAAAGAAAAAGCCAATGCAATATACACAAAGGCTTTTTAAAGTTTTGTTATTATAAGCTAACACTAGCTGTAAACATATGTTCACCGTCAATGATCTTGGCCGTTATTCTAGGAACCTCATTAAAATCTTTAATGTAGTCCTCTCTCCAATCAGCAAGTTCTTTAACGTTATCAAATATAAATGTAACCATAGTGTTAATCTCCTTTCGTTTTTTTTTTTCATAAAATAATATGTAATTAGCGCGAATCAAATGCGACTCATAAGCCAAGAATATACACGATACTTTACGCTCGCTGGCTCTAAGTAATTTTCTAAGTATTTCTTTCTAAAATATAAACGTAATCTATGCCTCATTATTAGACTCCTTAATACCAATCAACTTTCTCAATGCATTAATATTGTTTCCAGAATATATGTCTTCCGGTTCGTCATACATGATCATAAACGAGTTCATGATACGCATCGAACTTGGGACACCATTATGATACATTTTAGGGATTGCCATTGCCGTATGCTTTATGTCATGAATCACTTTGTTTTCTATGAATCTGTTAACTTCATCTTCTGCTTTTGTAACATCGTCATTATATATAATTTTTACTTTCATTTATGCTTCCTCCAATTCTTCAAAAGTTTTTTCGTAGGCTTCAACATCATACTTGAGCAATAATCTCTGAGCATCCTCAACGGATAATGCTACACCATGTGTCTCATGATAATCGCGTTCATAAGTAAGCAACCAATTACCCTTTTTACTTCTATAAAGTTTCACATTTTTACCGCCATAATGTGTTACAACACTAAAAATAGAACTACTCCAAGCGTATTCACATCTGTCTGATATAAGATCCATCTTGTCTGTGTCATATTTTAATTTACCTATTACAAATATCATTTCTTAATCCTCCATATCTATATACTCTAACGAATCAACTACTTCCTTGTTCCAGAACCAGCTAGTCCATGGATTAGTCGACCAATATTTAGCATCGTTAACTTTTTTATTCCATTCATATACATTCTGAATAACAGTGGCTTTTGAAACATCTTCGTATTCACTAGATATACATTCAACTTGCTTTACTATAGATGCACGTTCAAGATTGTTATCATAAATAGCCTTATCTGTCATAATATGACTGCCGACAATAAATGGGTAGCACATGATATTCCAAATAATTCCGATAACAACAAGTATTATGCTAAAGCAATGAATAATATCATCACAATATGGAAGCGTACAAAATTTACAAAGTACGAATCCAACAATTCCTAAAACCAGCATTCCAAATCCTATCAATGTAATAATCATAAACATCAATCCTCCTTAATAACCTAATGAACGAATGTCGCACATTCCAAGTTTCTCACCTTCTGAACCACAAAATAGATTTACAACAAATCCACAGTTAAGGCATTTGATTGAATGAAATGCTTTAATTTTTGGTGTTTTAATATATAAGGTGTAACCACATTTACATTCGGCAGCTGAGTATCCATCCCACTCACGAGAATCGCAAATATCTTCTCCAAGCATTACATTTTCATTTTCAAATTCTGCCATAAATATCAATCCTCCCCCTTATTAGTAATCAACTCAGAATATGGAAGAGTCTCAATCCACTTACAAAGCTCTCTCCATTCATCCAGCTTGTGATTCTTACGAGACTTATAAATATTCGCCAGGACTTCATAATTCATCATGACATTACGAGTCTGGTTATAACTACTCGGAAGAAGCTGAATCATCTGCCACCAAATCTCTTTCTGTTTCTGAGTCATCGAGAATACAGATTCATCTCCACTAAATTCTTTACCTTTGATTTTTCTATCAAGCTCAATCCATTTGTTCCTCCAATAATTAAGAGCGTCAATAGTTTCATCAACAACATATTTCGCATGATCGTACTCGTCCCAATCTGCTAAATGATCATAACTAAAATCCTCCAGCGTAAACTCCTTCTCCTGAATCTTGTGCATAGTTGAGCAAGAGTTCGCAACTGTTCCTACCTTGTAAGTATCAAATTCCTTCCACCAATATAAAGGCGCAGTAATTCTCACATACACCGGCATCATTCTCATAAACTTTCTATGATCTGTACCTGCGTTGGATAATCGCTGCATGAGATCTAAATCATTCGAGCCAATCTCTTTATTAATATAAGGGCCTGAACAATTTGGATTACAACATTCCGGATCGCAAGGTCTATCTTCATGAAAACCGGTTCTACAAACTCTTACGCAAGTATCGCTCTTCTCCCAGGAGTTCATGGGATTACGCATTCCTTCAATAATAAACTCCATCTGCTCTGGACTCGCCAGAACTACGTGCTCTAATTTAATCATTTTCATCGTCCTCCTCTAAAATATCTGGATGTTTCCATAGAAGCTTCCAATCATCACAATTTTCATACTTATATGCAGCATTTCCATTTTTTCTAGTAAGCATAAGAACTTTAGTTTTAGGATTATAATAAATTGTGTCTACTTCAGTCTCGTCACATTCCCAACCGCTATCAGTCATGATTGTCGTATGAAGGTCAACTTTGTTTATAATAGCCATTCCTATCAAATCGCTAACTGTTATGGTATTACGCATTATTTTTTACCTCCAAAAAATTTATCCAACAATATAACCGTAGCCACAAAAAGATTAGGTATTATAACCATGAAAAATACAGTAATTAATACTATAGGCCAAAAGATTGCTATAAATATGCAAGCCATTGAACTAAAATCATATTTTAAATAATCATCGATATCTCCATATCGACAGCTTTCTCGATAGTCAATATATGCCCCAATAATAGACACTACGATTCCAATTACAAAATATAGGATAATAATCCATGTTGTCATTTCTTCTTACCTCTCTTTCTATGTTGTAATATATAGTCGCCGTAAGCTGCTGGTGCTATAGCAGTGCATTTTTCATTTTTCCATAAAGAGTATCCTCTACGTCCAGCTTTCTTATTTCTATCTTTTGTATACATAGTAGAAATATCATCGCTCATTCTGAATAACCTCCTAAGATTTCATCAATAACCTTATCTACTTCTATTTCCATGATTTTGAATTTAACTTGTGACCTTTTGCTCACCTCAGGAAAATCTCTTTTAATCTCGTTTTGAAAATATTCATCTTCCTTTTCTTTTTTAGCTTTCTCTGCCTGTAATAAATTACTAAATACACCAAATGTACATATTTCTGCCCCATATTCATAAAATTCTGTATCACCGTAAACCAAATAAACTTTAATCATTCTGAATAACCTCCTCATCCGGTTTAATATTTCTACCTGCATGATAACAATGTGATATATACTTCTTAACAGCTGCATCTACCGTATCTTTTAATTCATTTACAGACTTAGCAAGTTCTTTATCATAATATGTATTCTTGAAATACATACCAGTGTCAAACGAATAATTTACGCAAATAGCATTATTTAATAATGGCGTTTTATCTCCTAAATATATAGGCATATCATCATATCCGTTAGCTGATAAATGATTTAACAATTCTTTAAGATCTTTTACTGTGCATTGATCATTAGCGTTGTCTAACATTATATAATTCTCCTTTCATAGTTCTTGCTATAGCATAATCTCTCACCATGTTCATAATTAAAAACAAAAGACCCAACGTTTTCATCGCTGAGTCTCATAAAAGTTAAAATATCAATCCTGCTATTATTAACATTGCCGCCATAATTAGAACTGCAAATACCTTAACTATAAGCATCAATATTCTATTCTTTTTATGTTCATTTTTAATGTTACAATGTATCATAAATATCACTCCTTTCTTCATAATATGAGTTGTTATTTTTGCGAGACTTCTACCGGCTCTTTATAATTCATTCTATTGTCTTTTGGATTATTGATACATCTATAGCATGGCGATTCAGATATATCTTTTGATTTATCACGGTATGCACAATCACTACATGAAATCTTCGAATTCTTTTTCTTTTCTTCTATCATTTGATTTTCGAGTTGTAATTTAATATTTCGACATCGTTCCAGATGTGCGCATGTAATATTCGTTTGCCAACTATTGTTATACCCATATTTTTCAACATCAGCTTCGAACTCTGGGCAATCTTGACAGAAATTAGGGATAGATAATCTGATCATACTTCATTCTCCTTTCTTTTTACTGTCATTTCTCTTCCACAATTAGGACAATATGGGGTGTCAAAACAACCGTATGATGTTTTACAGTTTGAACATTTACATCGTTTGTTTCCATACTTGTCCCGCCAATAAATCCAATAAGCTTTTCTTTTAAACATCATAATCAATCCTTTCTTTTTAAAGTGCTTCTTATAAGCAGCAAAATCAATATTAGAAATATGTATTCAATTGTCATTTGTCATGTTCCTCATTATCCATTGAGCAATCGCCTCTCAATGCCACAGCAACTGCATATATTGGTTTTATCTTTTCCAAAAACTCGAGATTTGCTTCTAGGAATTTCAACCGGATCAGAGGTGGTAATCTATCAAAATTAGAACTAAAGTAATCTATTATTTTATTAAAATTGTCAAACTGACTGTTTATTTCACTTGTTATATTGCTCATTTTTTATCTCCTTTCACAATAAGAAATACGGCCAAGCAGCCCAAAAATATAAATAAGTATGTTTGAATATTCATTTGATGTCCTTAAATTTCTCTATGAGTTTTTCGTTATTAGCACAAGCCTTAGCCATAGCTATAAATTCTGCACTTTTGCATATGCGATGCACGATGCTATATACACAAATATAAATAATAACTAATAATAAAATGCTCTGTATTTCCATATTCTTTACGCCTTTCTATCGATTAAGTCTTTCTTTTATTAATTCGTTACAAATATTATCCAAAACATTATTCGGATCACGAAGAGGATTATTGTTTAACTCATCAGTCAATTTCTTTTCTATATCTTCATAGTTCATATCGTTAACTACTAAGAATTGCTCTAAGATTTTCATTCTATCTGCAACGAGCTTTTTATTATCTATTTTCACTTCTTATCAGCCTCCTCATAATTAATCGGTTTATGAGAATGCAAATTTGATCCCTCACCCAAACATTCGTTGCATGGGTCTTTAACATCGTCTATGTCTTTATACTTACATTTCTCACAATACTCGTGGAAATATACTTCTTTGTAATCATATTCCATTGTTAACCTCCTTAAAAATAAAAGAGAAGTCCTATAAATATAGAACCTCTCTCATAAACTATTTAAAGCACATATTGCGTACATACTCGTGATATGCTTCAATTACATCACCTGCTGCCTCTTTAACAGAATAACCTCGGATAATCATGCTTGAGAAACTTTCGTCTGATAAATATGTATATATGTAATTAAGATCTTTAGATCTAATAATACGTACACACAATTCATCGTACTCAGTCACACAAACACATATTCCTCCTATTATTTTTTTCTTTAATTCCGCATGTAATGCCTCTGAAAATATATTCTCGTATTCTAACATATGTATTGCTCCTTTCTTTTTGTTCATAAAGGAGCGTGTTTTTTTCGCGTTCTTATTCATCATAATCCTCCACTTTGAAACCAAAGCATAGCCCGATCATTTTCTTCTGGAACCAATTGAAGTGGTGATCGACCTTGATTTTTAATGAACGTGTTTTTCCGATTGCAATAACACTACCGTTTTTAATTTTTGAAATAGAAGAGAATCCAACACCGTTAATCTTTTCTATGTTTATATTCATTTCCATTTTATTTCTGTCTCCTCCATCTTCATTTACTCCCATTTAGTAAATTTCCTTTCGTTGAATTTTTTCTTTTTTTCAAGAGCTTTAGATATAGCCAGATCAATGCCAGATCTGCTTTTCAAATGATAGTAATATAAATCAGTGAATGGGGTGTTAAGTCTATCGATCCTTCCGGATGCCTGTTCCATAACTTTAAAACTGTAATTCTGCGAGAAGAATATAATTGTATCCGTCCTAATGCAATTCCACCCTTCATTTCCGGCAGTGTATTGAACTAAATATAGCCATCGTTTACTCTCTGGGACTGGCTGGTGAGCATGGCCGGACCATTCAGCAACATCATAACCAATGTACTCATCGTCACTAAATAAATGAAGTAACATCTCTCGTTCATAATCAAAGTTGTAAAATATAATAGCGCGAGGAGTTTTTTCAAGTATCTCCATAAGCGCCACAACTCTCGATTCGTCCTCATTTACAACCCTTCTCAAGATGTAACAAAGACCCGATGCTTGTTGAATCGGTTCATTTTTATATGGGTCCCATCTTGTTTTTATAGCTTCTTTGTATTTAGAAATATCATATTTGACATATATATCCAGATGGTGTGGTACAGTATGTCGAGAGAAATCCATGTCAATGAGGATTTGATTACGGAGTTTTATTAAACGTCCAGTATTTACATATCTATCAATTTGTGGCCATTTAGTATATCGAGAATATATAACATGCTCTCTACAGAATTCTGTTTTGTTTTTATAGAATCCATTAGCTACAAAGACAGGAATATATTGCTCCCATGTATCCCCTGGAGTTGCTGATAATATAATCCATTGGTTTTTGTTAGCTATCTTATAAAATGATTTAACCCAGGCACCACTACCAGTTACACGATCTTCATCAAATATAAAGAAAGCACCATATACATTGTTATACTTTTTAATATTATTCCAGGAATCTATAACTATAGTATTTCCATAGAACATATTTTTCTTTGGATCAGTAGATAATCTGTAATTAGCTAATTCACCTTCCCATTCGAGAGAATCTCGCTTCATGGCAGTGGTGATAATATAAAGATCTCTAGGTTTGTTCTTCATCGGTTTGTAGTCAGGATCTATACTACCGTTTTGTTCCTTAAAGTAGTAATATAAACCGGTTCTACTCTTGCCTGATCCAACACCACCGTTCAGGATGCAGCCATTTGTCATTTTCTTGACCGCATCCATCTGGTAGTCTCGTAGGAATGGTTCTTTACCCATTTGAACCACCTTCTGTTTTTTTTACGGTTGTAAGTTTTTCATAAATATCAATAGCATCTTTTCCCTGAAAAGCGTTTATGATTTCAACTGTCTTATTCATTCGTTTTCTTCCAACAACTAATATAGGGTCGGATGTTTGCGTCACCCAATCGAAACTCACCAATATTGTATCTGATAGTCTAGGTTTTTTTATATGATTACTCATTAGACTCCTCCTTTTCCTTAGGCAGCCACTTCTTGAATACCTCATAATAATTACCCTGATTACCAAGCATCTTCTTAGAAATGGCCATAGCAAGACCCTTCTCGGGATCATACTTTTCTTTTTGATAAATATAAAAGACCCTCCGAAGAGAGCCCAAGTTTTTCAACATTTTTATATGCTAAATAAATGGTGACCACAACACTCAGCACCAAAAGGTAGCGTCGACGGATCAAAGTCAATGCCATCCATCATGTATGTTTTAACATCATCAGCGTCGACGCCATATTTATTAGCCACAGAATCAATGAAATCGTCAATTCTGTAATACTTTTCGTCGTCCATTTCACCACTGATTTGAAACATTTCTGCATGAAATTCACCATTTATTTCAACTATATCCGCCCAAATATGCACACAAGGCATATCATTCATTTTATTCTCCTTTCTCATCCCAACAATATTCGTCAAATTTATTATCTAAGAATTTAATGCTTTCTGGCATAACAGTAGTAATGTGACCACTTTCTAATTCTACGATTGCTCTTGTATACGTCACAGTTCCTCCTGGATGCCCTCCAATCATCGGTGACGGTTCAACAACTTCACTAATAAAATCCCAACCGTGAAATAAAGCTCTCTTTATAGTTCCGCCTTTCACACGAACATGACAAGGCCTTAATTTTGTTTCTACATATATTCCTGCCATTTTATTCTCCTTTCACTTCAATAATGACAGAGCCTTCTAACTCTCCATCAGTACGAATAGGCAAGACAATACCAATCCCCAAATCATTCTCAATAGTGATTGGTCTGTTCTTACCGTTAAAATATACGTCAATTTCTTTACCCTCATCGATGACACCATAAGTGATGTCAACCAAACCAATTCTAAAATATCCATCGTTATACTTCATAAGATAGTCGTTATTGTGAATAGCGTTCTTAGAATACTTATATCCTTTGCTTTTAGCCTCTGCAAGAACCTTATTAAAGTCGACTTTCTCAAGATCTCCCTCCCGATGTACAAGTCTAGTAACATCAGGATATCTATCAGGTTCATCACACATCGGAATCTCTCCACAAGACTCTTTTGTCAGCACAAGAGAATATGAGTTAGTGAACGAGTTATACTTCTCACCCTCAAACTCTACTTCGCATGGTTTAGTGAGAATCGGTCTCGCCTCACTAATAGTCTTCAAATATCTTTTCATAGCTGCATAACGTTTCTTAGCACTTGGATTACTTTTTAGTGAATTTGCATAAATCTCATCTTGCAATAAGCCTTTCAATTCTTCTGTTTGTCCTTTGTCAAGCATCTCCAAAATTTTAGAATTTTGCATGAGGTGACAGCTCCTTAGTTGTTTATTTGTCTATCTTTTCGTTCATAATACTCTTCTTTAGATATTTCAGTCCAGCTACCCTCTTCGTCACCTTCTGGTTCTCTGAAGAATCTATTGATTTCGATTTTCTCCTGCTTACCATTCTCTGTTTTCAACGCATAGAACACGCCGACAGTATCAAAATCGCCATTCTTTTTATCTGTTAAGAAATCCTCACAATAAACCTTGATTGGCTTTCCAGGCATATATGGCATTGTTATAGGAAACATCTCATCAATGATTCTTCTAACCAGCCCAGAAGAATACGTATCGTTTGCGTCATGAATGCTAACACAATATGAACTGTCGACATCATTGTATTTAACAGTTCCGTCGGCATAAACATCTTTAAATAACGAACTCATTCGTTTACACTGGTATACTTCCGGACCATCTTTAGGGCGTGAGCATAGATTCCAAACATCATCAGTATCTTCAATAGGCGTTAACGGCTGTCCATCTAAAAGACGAACTAATATAGCCTGCATCATTTTAATACTGAGACCAGAGTGACCGTCCTTGCATAAACTTTCGAAAGCTTTTAATGCACTTTCGTAGCAGGCACATCCGTAATCAAACTCTCCTTCTTTTCTATTTGGGTTTTCTTTCTTGCAGGCAATTTCAACCTCTCTTTTTGCCCAATCTAACATGTTACTCATATTTATCTCCTTTCACACATCAACGCCCATCTTCTGAGCGAACTCTTTAATCTGTTCCATAGTTAACCATTCAGGTTTATCGCCATCGGGAAAACTACTCCAAATATCAATCATGGTTTGAATCTGCTCTTTCTCACTATCCGCCCAAAGACAATTAGCTGACCCTCCAATTCGTAAGTAGTAATCACAATCTTGCCTTAATCTGTCTAATAACATATAACGGAATTTCGGTTCTTTCCTAGACCAGTCTTCCATGATTAACAGCTCCTTTTATCTTTGTATAAAGTCTTTCCACCATTCGCAATCGTCGCAGAACCCCATAATTCCGCAATCATCGCTATTTTTCTTTAATACGTTACTATATGGACATCTTGAATCTTTAGGATGCATTCGTTCATACTGTTTTTCAGACATAAACTCAAAATTCTGCCCGTCATTAGTTTCCACATGAATAACCCCATGATGATTTAACATGCTATCTAACTCTTCATCGGTGAATATAATTAACTGCCTCATGTCTATCTCCTTTCTTAAATCACACCTAACTCTTCCATATATCTCATATGACCGTTACGAGCACGACGGTAAGCATCTTCTAAACAGAAGTCTTTAACCATTTGCTTATCGAGACAAAGTGCTGCTAAAACATCATCATCTCCAGACCAGTTGATAGCATATTCATGGTTGTCCATCTCGTACCGGAACGCCTCTTCAGCAAACTGCTCGTTTTTCATAGCATTTTGAAGCTCCTCAGTGTGTCTTCTCAACATTGCTTTAAAAGCCGGTACATCTGTCTTTTTCATAACATCACCCATGTTGAGATATGTGCAACATTCTTCCTTGGTTGCTCCTAATTTCTCTAATGCCTCTTCCAATTGCTTTTCATTAAATGCATAGGTAATCGGAAAGTCTGTCAATTCTTGTTGCTGTCTTTTCATCATGTCCAAATAAGCTTGTGCTTTCATGTTGTATCACCCTTTGAATGTATTTAGGTAGCCTCATCCCTTATGCTCACTATTGCTACCTGCGTCCGGCGCCCACATATATAGCTCGACGGATTTCCAAAATATAAAAAGAAAAGAGCCTTAGCTATTTTTAGCCAAGACTCTTAGTTTTTAAAGTCTGTCGATTATTTCACCATCAACATTAAAATCAACAATATAATTTGAACTATGTGTCTCACGAATATCAAATTTTACAAAATTATCACCAATCTTGTTATTCTTTTCATCATAAATCCAGCCGACCACGCAACTTTCTTTTGTTATAGGTAAACCTAATTCTTCATATACATCTCTTAGGAATAGATATCCCCTTTTTCTTAAAAGTTCGTTGAGCCATCTTTCCTGGTGTTTCAAGAATATCAAATTGTTCTTCTGTAAACATGACCATCCGTATGAACGCTCGTCAAATAACACTCTGTATTGACTTAATGATTTTTCTGACATAATCATCACTCCTTTCTTCACAAAGGAGCATGTATTATTCGCGAGCCTCATTCTCAGCATATCTAGCTGCAAATCTATCAACTTCCTGAATAACCTCGATTGACTGTAAATATGCTGTACGTCCAGTCTTACCATTGACCTCCCAATCATAAGGTCTGATATCAAGATTAACTCCAATATATCTACTGACTCCTCATCAAGTCTATTCACTCTGTCACCAGTCTTTAAATATATCTGAGGACCACGATCATTGAACTTAACCTTAACTGGTAAGTACATGAATGGTAAGTCTCCCTCTTCTTTAGGATCTCTGATCTTTACATTCCACCCTTCTTTATCTAAAGCATCAGCTATTTCTTCAGTAGGTATAATCAGAGCAAAGTTTCTATCACCTTCACGGTTATACTTATCACCTTCTCCTCTAAAGTTTCTAAATGCTATTCTAGCGTCATCAATCTGTAAAATTCCCCTCGGTGCAAATGTTAATTCCATAATTTTAATCTCCTTTTTATTAATATATTTTTTAGTAAAACAAAAGACCCAACGTTTCCGTTGAGTCACTTGCTCTTAAATATCATTATCGTCTTGGATCTTCTTTCATTTCTTTAGCATAATCAATGCCAGATTCTTCACAAGCTTTCTGTGCAGTTTTGTTTCCACATTTAGCCATGTTCTTGGTTACTCCTATCATTATGCCGCTAATTCCAGCACTAACAAGATCGCCAACAGCTTTGCCAACTGTTAATCCAAATGTTACAGCAAAAGCCGCTTTTCTTAAATCTCTTGCACTAATTTTAATTTTAAATTCATTCATTTTTAAATCCTCCTTAGATTTGATATTTTTCTTCATTAAAGGACATGTTTAAATCGCGAATATCAATCAAATGGCATTCCTTCATCTTCATCAACATCGTCAGGTATGTTCATAAAATCTGGCGATATCTTTGCAATATAGGGATCATCTGAAACAAACCATTCAAAGTCTCCATACTTAGATATAACATCTACAGCATCGTCCATAAGCTTATGATAGAATGAATGATCAATATCATCCTGCTTATTCAAAGAGCTTACCGTCTCAGATTCAAGCCACCTGTATCCGGTTGAACCTGGTGCAGCATAATTTTTACCGTCATTAACGCGATATAAGACTCCACCATTACAACCTGGTTTAATCGGGCAGAACTGACCAACTCGACCAACAAAGTGCATAGAATGACCATCCTGAATTTTGGCAACTAATTCCTGTGAATAAGGCTCAAAAGTGGTATCGGACAACTTGCCTTTCTTATAATCGCTTTCGAGCTTATCTAACTCTTTTTCATACTGACTTACATCTGGAAGATTTTCATTCATATCCAAATATAAATCACCTTTAGATACTGCAAATGTTTCACACATATCCTCAAATTCAATCTCTTCATGACTAAATAGAGACTTATATAAATACGGCACTGCAAACTGTTTACCTGTGGCCGTCCACTGATTTCCATGATCGGCATTATCACCTGGAATATATCCATACATCTTCTGACACTCATCCGCATCCTTATACTTCGCAATATAAACTGCATCATTAACCAGACACATTCTGTCATAAGTAGCTTCGTGCTCAAACGTATATCCATATCTCTTACCAAAGTCCATTACAAACTTAATAATCTCAGGTGTAGCATCTGGAATCTTAATAGAGTCTGTCTTAATATGAGCAACAGTGAAACCTCTCTTTTTAACCTCGTTCTTAAGATCAATCATAAATAAAGCTCCACGCTTAGCAACAATATTATCTTTGTTACGAATATCACGGAATGGATTATCAAAATTAGCTGAAGTCAATCCGTATACTGAATTGATAGCTGTTTTAAGAGCATTAGCCAAATCTTTAGCTGTCATTTCACCATCGATAACTTTCTGGATATATGGTGTAAGTTTACCGTCAAGCATATGATTAACTTCGTCCCATGCCTTATGTTTAATACTCACACGGCCTTCAACAATATCCTGGAATGCTTTAGTGTATCTAACACCAAATAAGCACTCTGCTATAGCACTATGCGGATGCATCGATGCGATATCAAGCAATGCTACATTTCCGTACATACCAGGTAAACCTTGAGCAAACCCGCCTTCGCCAACATCTTCTCCTCGATAAGTAGACTTACCGTTTTCAAATTTGTATCCTGGAAAATATGGTAATAAGCTTCCGGCTTCTCCATGTGTTTTTTCCATCATTTCAGGACAAGATTTAGCTAAGAATTCGTATGTCTCGTCATCCAAATCGTAAAATGGTTTAGACAAATCACGATAATGAAATTCATTCTGAGGTTTCTTATTCTTACCAAATATAATTCTGGTTGTTAATGTATTTGTAGTATCGTTAACTGTCATCTCTGCTAAGTCAGCCAGAATCTGCCTAGCAGTCCAGTCGGCAGATAAATAATTAAATGCTGCTTCTGTAGCAATAACATCGTTATCACAATATTCAGCAACCTTAGTCCATAAGCTTTCATCTACAGGCTGATCCCAAGGAAGACCAAGTTCCTGATGATGTATGCCCATTTCGATCTCAAGTTTCTTAAGACTCTTCTTATTTCCGGCAGATGCAAAGTCATATACATCTGTATAAGAAAGATTATAGGCCTCGCCAAAGAATGCATTTCTATCTCCAGATATAATTTTCTGTGACAGATTATATAATTGCGCATTGTCATATCCCATTAATCTCGCGTATATAAGATGGTTGTCGTATCTACGACAGTTGAATCCAACAAGTCTATAACGAATCAGATCCTCAATATCTGATGGACTAGGATTGATCATTCTAACAACAGGCTTACCCTCACCCTGAATTTTCCAGTTAACTAAGAATAAGTTTGGGAATACCTCAATATCGTAAAATATCAATGGGGTATCGTCGTTGTTTACTGAAGTTGACGGTTCATCTGACTTGAACTTCATTTTATTAGCAAGTTTAATACAATAATCTGCCTGATGCGTACTTTGAGCTGCAAATGCTAATACTGCATTACGCATATCTGATACATCATATTTGAGTCCGCTATCATATGCATCATCTAATATCTTATGAATAAAATCGATACTTGGCTTAGTTCCTGGATGAATCTCTTTAGCCAGATTCCGTTTGATCATTTCCCTAAGACCACGCTCGCTTTTTATCACCTCTCCACTCACCATCTTTTTGTCTCCTTTCGTAGGTAAACCTGAGCTGATTGTAGCAATCAGTAAATCGTTACACTTTGTTAATTTTCTCCTAAGAGAACTCTTTCCATTGAATACCTTTATTTCTATTTCATCCGCAAATATCCGGCTAAGCTTAGTAACATCCCCAGTATAAATATAATGAAGATGTATACCAGATCCTCCTTTGCTGACTTCAGCATATGTTGCAGGCCATTTACTAGCCTCTGCCAAATTCTTTTCAAATGATTTTTCTCCTTTTTCATCCCTAATATCAAAGTCAATCACTATATGATTCTCTGGAACCTTGACATAATGAAGTTTCGATGTATCAATGTCTGAGAGTTTGGTTGTGACTTTATCCCAGGCTTGCTTTGGGGTTTCTTTGTTCGTAGCATATTGTGCAGGACATTCATGGCAAGCGTTGTCAAATTGCCTGCTTGTCTGGGTGTAATCAACAAGATTGATCCATGATTTTAATTTGCTTTCTTCAATTTGTCCCTCCGGCTTTTTTTCAGTTTCGAAAATATCAGTTCTAAATCCACTATAGTAATTCTTTATTCGTGAATCCCCATCAATTTTTTCATCGAAGTTCCAGAAATAGTTCTTAAGCTCCTCTTTGAAATTTCTCTGAGAGAATGGATATGGAACCTTTGCCTCATCACAATATGTTTTATACATCTCCCAAGCAGCTTTCAATGTAGTACCATCTTCTTTTTTGAAAATATGGTACGAATCAATAATGAAGTTATAGAAATCATTCGAAGCACCCATCATTTCAATTGGGATATAGCTATCGTAAGCTCCAGGATCGTCCAAATATACTTCGTGACAATGATATGCAATAGCGCCAAGTTCAAAATTTACCTGTTTAACAATTGTCTTGTATTCCTTAAAATTCAATTTGTTTCCAGATGGTGTTACATCAATAAGTCTTCGTATAAGACCGGATTTACCATCCGTAATTTTTACAGGCTTATTCGTACCCATAAATAAGAACGCATTGAATCTATTAGCATAGGTAGACTTAAACTTTTCATTGACTGTCATTAATTCGTGAGAAACTAAACTATTTAATCGAGTGTTATCTTCGATTCTTGATAAATCACCATCATGCTGGATAGCTACCAATGGATTTGTCTTAAATGCTTCCAACGCAAAAGAGTTACTAGTCGATCCCAATGCCTTAGCATCAAAGACCGCATAGTAACCCTCAAATAACTTCTGTATAACATTTAAAATTGTAGATTTACCTGTACCTGCAGCACCATATAGTACCATAAACTTTTGAATATCTTTTGAATTGCCAGATACAATTGCACCTATAGCCCATTCAATTTTATGTCTTTCTTCTGGTGAATATAATGTTGAGATCAATTTATCCCAAGCATTTGTATCGCCTTTCTCTAAAGGATAGCTAAGTCTCTTACTAGCGTAATCACTCTTTGTTGTAACCATGTTCGAAAATATAAGTGTCTCATCCAATGGATGAAAATTATCTCGCATCTGTTTCTGACAATATTTATGCCAAGAATCAATCATTCCACTTTCAGCATCCCACATGTATAAGATATGAGCGCTATCGCCTGTACGCTTTTTGTAATCTTCTGAGAAAATATCAAGCTCTCGATCTATTATCTGGATTACATCTTGCTCGTCCGTAGACCATAACCCAAGCTCTTCGACCCAAACAGCATAAAAGTCTCCACCTCTTATCATGAGGTCAGTGCTTTTATTATTTATAACAAAGCGAGGATAAATCTCTGTAACACCCTGTTTTTTACTGCGTGTCGAAATCTTTAAAAAATCAAGCATTACATTCGTTTTTCTCCTTTCTTTATACTTATGAGATACTATCCAAATACCAGCATAACTGCTTCCATATCTCAATATCTCTTAAATCGTACTTACAATTTCTAATAGTAAATAATCCGCCTTTTCCATTAGGTTCATACCCACCGTTCAAGAATGTCTGTAATACACCATGAACATATTTTTTGTCGTAATTCATATCAGTCATTGAACCAAGACCAAGACTAATAATCATACCCCAGAACCATTGGCCAGTTCTATCACCTTTCGCTGGATTGTCCATGATAGTTTCTTCACAGCGAATTGCCAAAGCTAATATCATTTCCAATATTGAGCAAGGATCATCCAAATACGATGCCAAATAGTTTGCTTCATATCCAGAATCAACAGAAAATCTTCTTCGTAATGAAATTCCATCATTAGCCCTGTCTCTATCTCCTCTTAAGTGGGGGATAAACTTAGTATTATGAAGCTGCATTAAAAGTTTTCTATATGAAATATGATCTGAGAAACGTTTGTCGCATACTATTTTAAACATCCATTCAAAATATTCATTATTAATCTCATTATTATTCATATGTTACTGCCTTTCTTCCGGATACTTATCATAGTATTTCTCGGAATCAAGAAGAATTTCATAATCAGTTTTATTATCGTCATTTCTGACAAATACTGAATCATCTTCAAATTCTCCAAAATGATTCAATGATTCCTTACCAACAAGTCCATCAACATCTTCGATAATATTGTCATACATATCGGTTAAGACTCCATCAGCATAATAAGTAAGAGTCTCAGTTTCATAATCGTTTTCATCAAATTCATCTGGTGGAATTACATATGGTCCTTCCATTTCTTCATCGACCTCCTTTTCTTCTACTTTATTATTTAAATCTTTTCTAGTCGAATAGTTTCTATAACCATTTTCGTCTATTATTTTATTGTAGTCATCAGATTCTTTTTTTTCTAAAGAAATATCAACATTTACGCCCTCATTATTGCAGGCTTTAACGACATCTTCAACTGTCATTTCTCTGTTTCTAAATCTTTCTTTTACAGATTCAATTTCTTCGTTTGCGATCTGTTCGTATTTAGTTTTAACTAATTTCCAAGTAACTGCAGAGCCAATAACGGCCCCAGCAGCAAATATAAATGCATTACTCAATATATTGTTCATCTTTTATCTCCTCATTCTTTAATGATATGACAGTGATTGCCAATCCGCCAAAAAGTAATGATACACTCATAAGAATCCCTCCTGCAATATGACGTTTTTTCTTTGAATTTAATGAATGATCAAGCATCGATAAGATTCTTTCGAGTCCTTCCAAATTAATTGCCCCCTTAGTTTTTTAGAATAACAATCCCACCCACAAAACAGATGCTTGCCATAGTCGCAAAAGCAATAGATAATTTGTTAGCCATAGTTTGTTACTCCTTTCTCACTTTGAAAAATAATGATTCTCTATACTGAACATTGGAGTTCCGTAGGCGCCGTAGTGGTCGGCTGTAAAATATAATACTTCATAGTTTGTACGGTTTTGTAACTCTTCAATTACAAGCTGATAAATATCATCAGATACATAGCACTTTTCAATTCGTCCATTATGCATGGAAGTGAACTGATGCGGAGCATATATAACTTCGCTTATTGTATTATCGAAACGTTCGGAGTCAACGCGATTTAATATCGTATCTATAACTAATCGCTTGCCTTCTTCACATTCAGCTTCTGCTTCAGCCATAGTGACCAAAGCCAATAATTCAATATCCTCTTTAGAGACATCTGATATAAATTCTTCTGTGATTTCTTCTGCTTCGG
>ERZ808252.1008-NODE-1008-length-23113-cov-29.050308_pt1 | contig 23113 bp, 19 predicted proteins | sample MGYA00521242_ERZ808252 | MGnify/ENA primary metagenome ERZ808252 (study PRJEB31516, sample SAMN03275581) | gut metagenome | biome: mammalia-associated habitat; material: feces | host: Papio cynocephalus | place: Kenya | collected 2012-08-07 ...
GTGCTCGCCGTGCTGCTGACCGCCATCAATCTGCTGGCGTGATCACTCCGCGTCCTCATCCGAGGCGATGGCTTCGGACAAGGCGAAACGTCATCGAGAAGTGATCACTCCGCGTCCGTATCCCCATCCGCAGCGATGGCGCGGTGTTCCAGATACGGCGAGCTCGCGATCGCCTGCGCCACCGCATCCGCCATGGTGGACAGCAGCAGGTCGTTTTTCGCGAACGCGTATACGGTGCCCTGGATGCCGTAAGGCGTGAAACCCTCAAGCTTCACGACCGGAGCGTACTGCGGATTGGCGAGCTGCTCGGTCGCGACACCCACCGTTGTGGCGATGTCGGCTTTCATCCGCGCCACATCGACGTCGGATTTCGCGGTGAAGGGCACCTTCACGATGCACTCGTTGGATGGTGCGATCTTCTCGAGCGAAGCGGTGTTCAGAATCGAATTCGGAATGACCATTTCGTTGCCGTTGCGCTCGCGCACGATGGTCTGCCGCCAGTTGATGTCCTTGACGGTGCCGGTCGCGCCCGCGACGCTGATGAAATCGCCGGGCTGGATGACGCGGCCGACCATAAGCCCGAAGCCGCCGATCACGTTGGCGATGGTGTCCTTCAGACCGAGGGAGACGGCAAGACCGCCGATGCCAAGGGCGGTGAACAACGTGGTCGGATTGACGCCGAACACCGGCTGGAGCACGGTGCCGGCGGCAAGCACCCATACCACCACACGCATGATGTTGATGAAGATCGAAGCGTTGGGCACCTGCGACTTGTCAAGCAGTTTGCGGGCTATGCGGGTCAGCGCCTTGTCGGCGACGAACGCGATGGCGATGACGATGACGAGCAGCACGATTTTGCCGTAGTTCCGGGCGAGCCATTGGGAAAGCGCGGTGATGAGATCCATGCGGTCAGTGTAACGCATGAGTCTGTCCGTGGCGATGCCGGAACCTCGGCGAACGCTGAGCGAACACGAGTCGGCGGCGACATGGGCCAACGCTCCGATCGGCGCTTAGAATAGGCTGTGTTGGCGATGACGGCGGAAGGAGCGTGCGATGGGCAACATCATCGACTATGCGCGCACGGAGACCCGTGGATTCGATTCGCTGCCTTTCCGCGCCGCCGATGCGTTGGTGCTGGCGCAGCTTTCCTACGACGATGTGCCGGACTGTGTGGCGACACTTGATGAGTTGACGAAACGATACGGCACAATCGGCCATCGGGCCAGGCATTTTTCGCTGCGCCGGCCGATCGCGTCGCTGAAGGCGCTGCGGCACCCGCCGTTCGACGGCGTCACCATCGCGCGCGCCGACGATGAGCTCAATCATGATGCGGCCATGCCGGACCACAATGTCGAAAACGTCGGTTTGGTCGATCCGCGGGTGACCCACGACTTCTACCATGCCGTCGCGGCCAATCCACGGTTCGCGGACATCGAAATCGGCGCGTTTTGCGAGGAATTCGATGGCGACGCGCAGACCCAGTTCGCGGCGATGACGTTCCGGTTGCGCTCGGGCGCGCTCGTGGTGGCGTTCCGCGGCACCGACGATTCGCTGGTCGGATGGAAGGAGGACTTCAACATGGCCTTCCAATATCCGGTGCCGGCACAGGTCTCCGCCGCCGAATATCTGGAACGCGTCGCATCGTTGTATGAGGGGCCGATCATGCTCACCGGCCACTCCAAAGGCGGAAATCTCGCCGTATACGCGGCCATGAACGCCTCGGACGGCGTCAAAGACCGCGTGGAACGCATCTATTCCCTGGACGGTCCCGGTTTCCCCGAATCGGTGGTGCGCAGCTACGAATACGCGAGCGTGAGCGACCGCATCGTCAAAATCGTGCCCGATTCGTCAGTAGTGGGTATGGTGTTGGAGACGCCTGAACGGTGCATGGTGGTGAAATCCGACGTGGACGGCATCATGCAGCATTTCGCGTTCTCCTGGCAGATGCACGGCGGTGAATTCGCCAAAGTGGAGGACGTCGCCAACAGTTCCGTCGCGTTCAACAAGGCGTTGAACGGGTGGCTCGCCGGACTTTCCAAGGAGCAGCGCGAGCATGCGGTCGACGCGTTGTTCGCGGTGCTTGAGGCGTCCGGCGCGGGCAGCATCTCCGGTGTGATGGCGGCCGGGCCGAAGGTGATCCCCGAAATGCTCGGCACCTATGTGGGGCTGAGCGGCGAGGACAGGCGTAATCTCAACCAGGCGCTGATGATCGTGCTGCAGGCCGCGCTCGCGCGCAATCCCAAAGTGCGTCGCAAATGACGTGCGGGGAATCGATGTGATAGAGGTCGGGCCGGAAGGCTTGATTCGCAATCCCAAGGTGTGCCGCAAGTGGTCGTGCAAGGTCATCGGGATGTGCTTTGCGGACGTGACGGTTAAGGGACGGGGTTCGCGAATCGCATCGGAATGGTGGGGACGGAGCGCATGCGAACCATTCCACGTGAATCGGGGTTTCTTGCGTGTGCGAATTGGGGGTTTGTGTAAGTGGTCCCGTGCGGATGGTTTGACCGTTCTGTCGCGGATGCCCTGGCCGGGCCGCAATGCGGCGGATTGTTCCGAATAATCGGTACAATGTCTGAAATAAGACAGTGTGACTAATTTTCGGGGAGAAGCGCATGCCACGTCCACGTAGGGATTCGGAGATCCTGCCGGCCAAGGAACGCATCGAAAACGCGTTTTGGGAATTGCTTGCGGAACGCGAATACGGCAAAATCACCGTTACCGACATCGTGCGTGTGGCGAACGTCAACCGCAATTCCTTCTACTACCATTTCTCCGGATTGCCGGAATTGGCCGATGCCGCCATTCTGCATGCCGTCGAGAACACGCCGAAGCCGTCGATGCCGGGGCGTGATTTCGATCCCGACACCGAATGGCGTCGGCATGTCACCGCATTGCTGCGAGACCCGGAACAGCGCCAGCGGCTCAACCGTCTCGCCATGGTAGCCGGACCGCATAGCTCGCCGGAATTGGTCGAATCATTGCGTGAATTCGGACGTCTGACGCTGATCGGCGTGCTGGGGCTCGATGCCGACCATCTCGACCTCAAAACCGATCTGATGCTCGACTTCACCGTGGGTGGCATGCTTGCCGTGCTGCAACGCTGGCCGCAACTGCACGAGCGGATGCCGATCGACACCGTGTTCAACGAGGACGTGGCGGTGCTTGCGGCCGGCATGTTCATGTCGATGTCGAAAACCGACATGCTCGATTACTGGCGCAGGATTTTCAATGAGGGCTTCATGCCGGGAAGTGACGCCGCGTCTGCCCAATGACATCATGGCCGTAGGGCCGGCGCCTGCGGTGGTAGAAACGGTAGTGGTGGTATGCGCGGCAACGCGCACGAACAGATGACAGGAAGGTTGCCCATGATCAACGAAGACTACAAGGCCATGCTCGGCGGAAAATCCGTGATTCGCGAGCTGAGCGAATACGCGGCCGCGCGTGGCGCGGAAATCGGTTACGAGAACGTGTTCGACTACTCGCTGGGCAATCCGAGCGTGCCGTGCCCGCAGGACTACACCGACGCGGTGATCGACCTGTATGAGACCGCCGAGCCGGTGGCGCTGCACGGGTATTCGCCGTCCCTCGGCATTCCGTCGGTGCGCAAGGCCATCGCCGAAAGCCTGAACCGCCGCTTCGACATGGACTACACCGCCGACTACATCTTCCCGACCTCGGGTGCGGCCGGCGCGTTGGCACATGCGCTGCGCGCGGTGACCAAGCCGGGGGACGAGGTCATCACCTTCGCGCCGTACTTCCCGGAATACCAGCCGTACGTGAACGGCACCGGCGCGCATCTGACGGTGGTGCCGGCCGACACCGAGAACTTCCAGATCAATTTCGAGGCGTTCGAACAGGCGCTGAATCCGGGAACCATGGCCGTGCTCATCAACACGCCGAACAATCCATCCGGAGCGGTCTACTCCGCAGAAACGCTGACCCATCTTGCCGAGGTGCTGCGCGCGAAGCAGGCCGAATACGGCCATGACATCTTCCTGATCTCCGACGAGCCGTATCGCGAGATCGTGTTCGACGGCGGAGAGCAGCCGTATCCGAGCAAGTTCTACGACAACACGCTGTCGTGCTATTCGTACTCGAAGTCGCTGTCCCTGCCGGGCGAGCGCATCGGATACGTGGCGGTGAATCCGCGCGCCACCGACGCCGAGCTGATCGTGCCGATGTGCGGCCAGATCAGCCGTGGAACCGGCCACAACTGCCCGAGCTCCACCGCACAGCTCGCGGTCGCCAAGGTGGTGGGCGAGACGAGCGACCTGTCCGTCTACGAGAAGAACATGAATCTGCTGTACGATGCGCTGGTGCGTCTGGGATTCGATGTGGTGCGTCCCGGCGGCACGTTCTACATCTTCCCGAAGGCGTTGGAGGAGGACGCGAACGCGTTCTGCATGAAGGCCAAGGATTACGATCTGATCCTCGTGCCGTCCGACAGTTTCGGCGTGCCGGGCTACTTCCGCATGGCCTACTGCATCGATACCGAGAAGGTGGAGCGTTCCATCGGCGCGTTTGAGAAGTTCGTGCACGAGGTGTACGGCCGCTGAAAAGCCATTTGTGCTATATGTGGCAGTTTCTTTCAGAAGAAAAGGCTTAGGGGGTATGAAATATACCCCCTAAGTGGCGAGTGGGTTGGCGAAGCTGCCACATATAGTGAATTTGGTTTTTCTGCAAAGGAAATTCTGCCACATATAGGTGTTTTCACATCGGTTCACTTGGTGGGTTTCACTTGGTGGGTTTTGCTTGGGGCAGGAGACGTGATAATGCATCCCTTGCCTCTGCGCGCGTCTCTTCGATGCTCGGTAACGGATGGGACATGGCCCGGCGAATGGTCGCGCCCTCGATGATGTCGTCGATGAGCTGCGCAGTGCGTGCATCGAAGTGCAGTTGAAGCGCATGCTGTGTTTTGGCCATCCATTGGGTGGTGATGTTCCGGTAGCGGGCATCATGCGCGGCGGCCGCATACAGTTCGAGATTGACGGCCAGGGATTGCTGCGTGCTGAGCAGGTCGTCGGTGATGGTGCCGATGATCGCGTCGATCGCCTGTGTTTGCGTTTTGGCGCGCTTCATACGGTTCTGGAACGTGTCGGCCGACTGGATCATGAAATATTCGAATGACCGGTAGATTAAATCGTTGATGCTTGAAAAATAGTAGGTCGTCGATCCGAGCGGCACGTTGGCCGCTGCCGCCACCGCGCGATGCGTGGTCCCATTGACGCCTTTGGTCGCGATGACTTCCAGACACGCTTCGATGATGCGCTGGCGACGAAGCGGGTCATTGTGCCGGAGGTGATTCGATGATGATTCGCGGGACGTTGCCGCGTTTTGGCTTATCTGCTTGGTCTGGCGTGCAATCGTATTGTGCGAAGTCTGCGGTGTGTCGGTTTTCCCCATGCGTACAATCGTACACAGTGCGATGTGTACAAATGTACACATATTGAGCGGTGCAAAGCCGCGAAAGGGGCGGTATGGAACTGACGGATATGAGTGCAGCCGGGCGCGGGGAATGGGAGTTGATGCTGGCTGGAAAACCGTATCAGGATTCGCATCCCGACATCGAACGCATGCGTGCCGAAGCCAAGCGATTGTTCGTCGCATACAATCGCACCGATTACGAAGAGAAGGACCGTCGCCGCGAACTGATGGAGCGTCTGTTCAAATCGGTGGGGGAGGACGTGTTCATCGAACCGAACTTCCGTTGTGAAATGGGCTGCAACATCACCATCGGTTCGCACGCGTACATCAATTTTGATTGCGTGATGCTCGACAATGCTCCGATTACGCTTGGCGACTACGTGTGGGTTGCTCCCATGGTTGGCTTGTTCGCCACGAACCATGCACTTGATTTCGAAGAACGCAAAAACGGCATGTGCCAATCCAAGCCCATCGTCATCGGCGATGGCGTCTGGCTCGGCGGGCATGTTTCGGTGTTGGGCGGCGTGACCATCGGCGAAGGCGCGGTCGTCGGCGCGGGTGCTGTGGTGACGCATGATATTCCGCCGTATTCCGTGGCCGTCGGCAATCCGGCGCGTGTGATTCGCACCATCACCGAGGCTGACCGTACCGGTTTCATGGAGCGCATCCGCAAACGTGACGCGGCTGCATGATGCGATTGCGTGAGCGATCTTTCGAAACGCTTCGTCGAGGGATGGCCGTCATTGGCTGGCGGATGGCACAGCGTAAATCAACAACGGATTCATGACCAAATCAGAAAGGCAAGATATGGAATTCCAGTGGATCAACGAAGGCGAATTGCGCCGAGACGGCGAAGCCATCGAAATCGTCGCACCGCCGCATACCGACTTCTTCTGCAATGGCGGCAGCGGTGCGGATGACGGCATCGATCCGGAATCGCTGTGCAACGCGCCGTTCTACTACACCGAAGTCGCCGGCGATTTCGTGCTGCGCACCAAGGTGCGCCACGCGTTCACAGACACCTATGACTCCTGCTCGATCATGGTGTTCGAGGATGCGACGCATTGGGCGAAGTCGTGTTTCGAATTGACGGATTTCGGCACGCATGCGGTCGTGTCCGTGGTGACGAAGGGCGATTCGGACGACGCGAACGGTCCGAACATCGAAGGCGACGAAGTGTGGCTGCAGATGTGCCGCAAGGACAACGCGTTCGCGTTCCATTACTCGTTGGACGGCGAGCGTTTCTTCATGACGCGGTTCTTTACGCTGCCTGTCGGAGACACCGTCAAGATTGGCCTGTTGGCGCAGGCCCCAACCGGTGAGGGCGGCATTCGCCGTTACGAGCATCTCGCGATCGAACCCCGCAGCGTCGCCAACCTTCGCATGGGCGTCTGAAACCGTCGAGGTTCAATGGAATGCGGATATTGCAGGCTTTAGCTAGGATATCCGCATTTATTTGTTAATGTGGGGCTTTCGGGACCCATCGCGCGTCGGGTCCTTCTGCAGGAACAGGAAGCCGAGCGCGACGGCGAGCAGGATGGCGATGGAGAGCACGCCGAGCGACGCGTTGCCGGTCAGCGAAGTCGTCGTGGCGACCAGGAACGTGCCGATGATCGAGGCCGTCTTGCCGAAGATATCGTAGAAGCCGTAGTATTCGTTGGCGTGGCTCTTCGGGATGATCTTGCCGTAATACGAGCGTGACAGCGCCTGGATTCCGCCTTGGAACATGCCGACGAGAATCGCGAGAATCCAGAACTCGAAGGCGGAACGCAGGAAGAACGCGGCGAAGAAGACGATGCACATGTACGCCACCACCGCGGCGGTGATCATGGTCTTCGCACCGAACTTGCCGGCCAGTTTGCCGTAGACGATGGCGCTGGGAAACGCCACGAACTGCGTGACGAGCAGCGCCACGACCAGCTGTGTGGAGTCGATGCCCAGTTGCGTGCCATATGAGGTGCTCATGGAGATCACGGTGTTGACGGCGTCGATATAGAAGAAGAACGCGATCATGAACATCCACAGGGGCTTGTTCCTGCGGATCGCGCGGAATGTGGAGCCGAGCTCGCGGAATGTGCCGCGGATGGCCTCGCCGGCTTGATCGGCGGCGGCACGGTAGTGCGTCTGCCGGTAGCTGGTAAGCAGCGGAATGGTGAACGCCACCCACCATATGGCCGTGATGACGAACGAGGCCCGCGTGCAGGCCACGGTCGGCCAGTCGAACAGTGCCGGGCCGCCGAAGATCAGCGCGATGCACACGATGAACGGCACGGTCGAACCGACGTAGCCCCAAGCGTATCCGTGTGAGGAGACGCGGTCCATGCGCTCGTTTGGCGTGATGTCCACCAGCATCGAATCGTAGAAGGTGAGCGAGCCGTTCAAGCCGATCGTGGCCAGCACGTACACGATGAGGAACGCGAGCCAGCCGAGTGGCAGAGCCATCGCGCAGCACATCACCACGCCGGTCAGGAAAAAACCGGTGAAGAAGCGGATCTTCATGCCCTGCACGTCGGCGATGGAGCCGAGCAGCGGCATCAGCACGGCGATGACGAGCGAGGCGATGGTCTGCGCGTAGCCCCAAGTGGATACGATATTCGTTTCGCCGGCTGCCTTGAGCAGCGAATTCGCGTAGATCGGCACCACGGCGGTGGACAGCAGCACGAACGCGGAATTGCCGACATCGTAGACGATCCATTTCTTTTCGCGGGAGGTCATGCGGCGTGCGCCGGACGGCGTTGGTTCCATGCTGTGCGGCTGTGCGGATGCGGTCACAATGGCTCTTTTCGTCTTTTGGCGGACGTTGGTCCGCCATGGGCATATGCTTTCACACATCGTAGGGGAACTTGCTGGAAACCGCGCTTATGCGACATGAACTGCGGGTGAACGCGCGTGCGGTGGCACGTTGCGCTTCGTGCTGTGTTGGTGGCGGGGAAGTGGTGCGAGTCGTTGGCGGCGCCGGAAGCGGATCGGACGGTGGTGCGGGAAGCGTGGGAAAGGATCGTGAACGATGTGATGCCGCATGTGCTTGGTGCTGTGCTTGGATAATAAGTCGGATGCGCCGCAGCGGGTTATGCCGGAATGCGGTGCGTAATGAGCGAAACTGCCGCAAAACCACCGCAATATGGGGAATCGCGCGCAGCCCTTGTCCACAAGGTTTGCGATTGGCCGGGGCTGGTTGTATAGTTGAGAAGTTGTGTGTTCTGCCATGCATCGATTTGTGTGACCCGAACATGCAGACTTGCAAGTCAATAGTAATTTATAGGGAGTCCATTATGGCAGCTCGTTGCGCAGTGTGCGGCAAGGGACCGCAGACCGGTTACACCGTTTCGCACTCACATATTCGCAATAAGCGCACCTTCCGCCCGAACCTGCAGCCGGTTCGCACCACCATCAACGGCGAGAACGTTCGCGTTCGCGTCTGCGTGAAGTGCATCAAGGCTGGCAAGGTCCAGCGCGTCGAAGCGTGAATCGCGAAATAACGGCTTGAAACCCCGGTGATCCATTGAGGATTCCGGGGTTTTGCTGTATGTGTGTGTGGTTCGCTGTATCTGTGGGGATTTCGGGACCGGCATAATTCGGGGAATGGCGGCAATCCACGCCACGGCCGTTGATTGATTTGCCGGCGGTGGCGCGCGGTGGCGCGCGGCGGCGCAAAATATGGGCGCAGCCGGATGACGCATGCGCGCAATCGTGTCAGAGCGGCTGGGCGGGCGTGGCATAGTTGGCTGTGGCCGTCGATTTGTCGGGGAAAATGACCTTCGTGCATCATGTGCGCAATAGCGGGGATTTCAGCCATCCCGGCAATCACCGGTTTGTGCCACAATGAGATGCTATGAGCACCACATTGGAAACACCGATTTCTTCCTTCGAAACGAATCGCCGGCGCGTCGGCGCGTTGAAATCGCTGGGTGTGCTCTCCGTCGGCGATGCGCTGACCTATTATCCGTTCCGCGTCACCGACCCGATTCCCGCGAGATCGCTGCGCGAGGCGAAAATCGGGGAGAAAATGACGTTCGCCGCACATGTGCGCGAGGCGCGCGCGTTCCCGATGGCGCGGCGCGGATTCCGTCTGATCGTCAACGTCGATGATACCGATTTCGCACGGAGCCATCATATGAACGGGGCATCGGCGGTATTGGTGTTCTTCTCCTACCGCAAGTCCTACGTCGATTGGATGCAGCGGCGATTGCATGCCGGCGCGCTGGCGGTCATTTCCGGGGAACCCAGCGTGTACAACGACCAATTGCAGTTCACCCATCCCGATATCCTGACGGTCAATCCGGCATCCGCTTGGCAGGGTGAATCGGGCGATGCGGAAGACGCTGCGCAAAGCGGGGAATGGGATGACGGTTTCGGCGTGGGACTTTCGCGTGCCGCATACACCGACGTATGGCCCGCGTCGGATGGCGGTCTCAAATTTGACGCGCAAACGGTGGACGAGGCACTTCGCCGCGCATGCAGGCCGCGTCCGGTGTACCATGCCAGTTCACGGATTTCCAGCGAGCATATCCATGACGAGGTGCTGAAATGCATGGATATGCTGCGAGGGGAGGACTACCTCGCGAAGCGTGCCGAACTGATGGTGGATGAGCGGGAAAACGGGGAATTCGATGTGCCCCGGATCGATCGCGAAACACAGATGAAGGCGCTGGCCGGCGCGATTCCGGACATCATTCCCGAGACGTTGCGCGAGCAACATGGATTGATGCACCGTGCCGAGGCGTTCATGTCGATTCATGATCCGGTCGACCACGCGCATTTCGAACAGGCATTGCACACATTGCGCTATGAGGAGGCGCTGATTTGCCAGACCGCGCTCGTCAAGGCGCGTGATGCCTCTCAGGAGGCGACCGCCGCCATATGCGCCGACGTCACGCTGAAAAACGAGTTCATCGCGTCCCTGCCGTTCGATCTGACGGCTGGCCAACAGACGGTCATCGACGATATCGCCGGCGATATGTCGGATGACCATCCGATGCGACGGTTGTTGCAAGGCGAAGTGGGATCCGGCAAAACCGTCGTGGCGATTGCGGCGATGATGCAGGCCGTCGGCTCCGGGCATCAGGCGGTGCTCGTCGCGCCGACCTTGGTGCTCGCGGAGCAGCATTACGACAACATCACGCGCATGGTCGCCGATATGCGGCGCATGCGCCGCAACGGCATGCCGGGAGACGATGGGGAAACCGAAGCATCCGGCATTGATGCGAGCGAAGGCACGGAGGTTGCCGACGGTGGCGAGAGTGACGCGAAAAACGGGGAATCCATGGCGAAAACAACACACAATTCGCCTGTGGATGAGAGTGGACAAGTCGATGCCGCGAGCAGGACGGCGCCAACCAAATCGGTGGATAACCTCGACATGGATGATGCCGTACAGGGCACTTTCGATACCGTGCGCGCGTCGGAGAACGCTGCGGAGTCCGCGGCGGCGCGAAATGTTTCCATGGAGCAAGGCGATGCGGCGTCTACGCGCGTAACGTCGGCAGAGGACGAGGCAAAGGCTTCTGCTGGAACACATGGCAAACGATTTGACGGAAACGACCTGCCGGCATTGAAAGGGAACGACCTGCTGGGGCTGAAAAGCGGGGAAATCCCCGTGTTGCTGCTCACCGGTGGCATGCGTCTGGCCGAGCGCCGCCGCGTGCTCGCCATAGCCGCATCGGGCACGCCATGCATCATCGTGGCGACGCACGCCGCGTTCTCCAAAACATTCCAGGCTCCGAACCTCGCGCTTGCCGTCATCGACGAGCAGCACCGTTTCGGCGTGGAACAGCGCGAATCGTTGAATTCCAAGGGGGAGAAGGCTCCTCACCTGCTGGTCATGACGGCGACGCCCATCCCGCGCAGCGCCGCGATGACGTGGTTCGGCGACCTCGACATCTCCTGGCTCACCGAACTGCCGGGCGGGCGCAAACCGATCCACACCTTCGTCGTATCGGAATCCGATGGGGCGAAGATGGCCGAGATGTTCACGCTGATCCGCAGCCGCATCGAGGCGGGGGAACGAGCCTACGTGGTCTGCCCCCGCATCGACGCGGATTCGGAAGACGCGGATACCATTGCGGATGCCGACGATGTCGAATCCGGTGCGGCATTCGATGACGCATACGATCTTGGCGAGGATGACGAACAACGTGCGCAGCGGCCGCCGTTGCACTCCGTCGCCGAAATCACGGAACGCCTGCGGTCGTTGCCTCAATTCGCCGGCATACGATTCGCCACACTGACGGGGCGCGACAGCGATGACGTCAAAACACAGGTCATGGCCGATTTCGCATCAGGCAAAACGCCGATTCTGGTGGCGACCATCGTCATCGAAGTGGGCGTGGATGTGGCGAAGGCCAGTTGCATGGTGATTTTCGACGCCGACCGGTACGGCCTTTCCCAGCTGCACCAGTTGCGCGGACGCGTGGGGCGCGGCGGCACCGATTCCGGCGCGTTCCTGATTTCGCGCGCGCCTGAAGGCAGCGATGCCGCCCGACGGCTTGCCGTGATTCAGGGAACCTTGGACGGCGCGAAGATCGCCCAGGCCGATTTGGAGTTCCGCGGTGCCGGCGATGTGCTGGGTGACGCGCAGTCCGGCGGCAAATCGAGCCTGAAGCTGCTGCGTGTGGTCAAGGACGTGAAGATCATCGAAAGCGCCCGCGCTGAGGCCAAATCGTTGGTGGCGCGGGACCCGGAGTTGCTGGACCATGTGCAGTTGGCGGGCGCGGTACTTGATTTCACGCGCGGCAACGAAACATTCCTGACCAGCAATTAACGACGGTTTCGGCGCTTCGGAGCGATGATTGCATTATTCCCCGGCCATTGATGTTTGACGTTCCCGCCCCCGTATGCCGGTTTAGGGGCAGGGCCATTGCGTCGTGGAACGCCCGATAATGAGGAGCTACGCATATAATCAGACGATATGCGTGTTATTTCCGGACGATTCAAGGGCGTTGCATTGACCACGCCGAAACCAGGCACCAGGCCGACTACCGACCGCACTAAAGAGGCGATTTTCTCACATCTGGACTCATGGGGTGTGCTGGATGATGCGCATGTTTTGGATTTGTTCGCGGGAACCGGCGCGCTGGGCATCGAGGCGCTGAGCCGCGGCGCGCGCGAACTGGTGGCGGTGGAGTCCTCGGCTCCGGCTGCGACATTGATAGCGAAAACCCTGACGACCTTGAAGCACAATCGTTCGTGGGAAACGGGCATGGTCGCCCGTGTGGTCAAGGCCCGCGCGGAGAAATACGCGGCCGCGGCCGCCGCCGTCTCGCCGTTCGAGGTGATTTTCATCGATCCGCCGTATGCGTTCGAGACGGAATCCTGCAACCGGTTGCTTGCCGGCCTGGCCGACGGCGGGCTGACGAATGAGCGCACGGTGATTGTGCTGGAACGCTCCACCCGTTCCGAGGAACCCTCGGCTCCGGCAGGATGGACCATCACGGATCGTCGTGATTACGGCGAAACCGCGGTATACTACATCGAGCCTGATGGCCAGTGATTTTCCCCGCTTGGAAGTGGTTCGCGACTGTCGGTTAGGGGTCAACTGTTCATTATTGGATTTCGCACGATTTAATTTCCCCGACCAAAATTGAGATCGTGTGAATATGATTGCACTTCATTGCCTTCTGGATGGCCCTTTTTAAGGGAAAGGCACGGAAAAATAGTGTTTAAGGGGTATCGGACGATTAGAGGATTTCGCACGATTTAATTTTCTCTGATGAATTTGAAATTGTGTGAAATATTCGGCTGAAATATTGAGTGGCATCTGTGGTTGGCACCGTCGGTCCGGCGGTACCAACCATCACAGGTCAGTGTCTGCGCGGATGTGCGCCGGAGACCTCCCAGCCCAACGCCATCAGGGTTTTGCGGTCGGCCTTGTCGAGCTTGGAGCAGTCCAACGCCTCGATAAGGTCCGGACGAAGCTCGTTGGTCTTGGACAACGCCTCGTCGCGTCTAAAACGGTCCACCTTGGCATGGTTGCCGGACAGCAGCACGTCCGGAACCTTGATGCCGCGCCATTCAGCGGGCTTGGTGTATTGGCGGTGCTCCAGCAGGGCGTTCTCGCCGGTATAGGACTCCTCCACAATCGATTCGGCATTGCCCATGAACCCGGGCAGCAGACGGGTGATCGCCTCCAACATGACGGACACCGCGACCTCGCCGCCGTTCAACACGTAATCGCCGATGGAATACTCGCGCACGTCGATGCCCTGGGCGCGGTAGTACTGCGGAATTCGGGCGTCATACCCCTCATACCGGCCGCAACCGAAAAGCAGATGGTCGGCGTGGCTGAGCTTGGTCGCGTCCTGCTGTGTGAACAGTGGTGCGGAGGGATTGGGAAAAATCAGCACTGGACGTGTCCGCTTCGGTGCGGCGGTTCCTGCCGTGATGCTCTCGGGGTCCTTTTCCTCGCCGGTGGTGTGTGCACCAGCCACGGCGGTTGCGGTGATGCCTCCCTCGGAACTGCCTTCGACAGTCGCTTCCGTGACGGCAACAGGTGCGGCGGTTTCCGCCGCGGGGTCCACGGCATCGCCACCATCATCAGCGTTGTGTGCATCGGCGCAATCATGTGTGATGGTTGCGGGTTCGAGATGCAGCAGCTCGTCAAGACATTCACTCCATACCTCGGGCTTCATCACCATGCCCGCGCCGCCGCCCACAGGGGTGTCGTCGACGGAATGATGCACATCGTGCGTCCAGTCGCGCAGATTGTGCGCGGTGACTTCCACCAAGCCCTTGGCCTGCGCCTTGCCGAGCAGGCTGAGGTTCAGCACTTCGAAATATTCCGGGAACACGGACACGATATCGATCTTCATAATGTTCCAGAATACCGGCATGTCTGCCAAGGGATTCGTTCCAAGGCACACGGACGGTCCGGCGCCGATGACGGCCGCCGGGAACGGCCCCGCATTATGAGCGCAATGAAAAGGCGCCGGCAAATGCCGACGCCAAAACATCTGGGACGCGATGCGTCACAGTCCAGGAATCAGACCTCCTGGCGGGTCCAGAGTGAGGTAGCCTTCGTCAAGATCGATCTCAGGCACCAATTCATCCACAAATGGAACGAGCGCGCTGTTCTCGACCACCACGCCATCGGCGTCCTTGACGGGGTTTGCCAGACGAATCTTCAGCAGCCATTGGGCCACTTCGATCACATCCACTACCTTGCCGACCACGCGGCCGGCTTCAAGCCCCAACGTGTTGTTCTCTGCGAGGCGCGCCTCAAGACCGATGAGGTCCTTCGGGTACCATTCATCCGCCTCAAGCATCTCTTCCGGATCGTCGGCCTCGCCATACAGCACCACGCCATTGGCGGCCTCGGACTGGTCTCGGTTGTCGATGCCCTCGAATTTGATGATCCAGCGGTTCTTGAAGGTACGGGCACGTTCCACCACGTACTCTTCCCCGCCGTCCTTCGTGTACAACACAGCACCGGGAGCGAACCGGTATTCCGGCTCGTCCGTAAAGATCTGCACGGTGACTTCGCCCTTGAGCCCCTGCGCACGCCCGATACGACAGACCCTCAGCAGCTCGGGCTGTTGAGGGTCTTCGGAATGCATATCACGCACCACGCTGGGATCTCACCTGCGCACGTCCATGATGTCGACACGCACCTTGTGGTCGGCCAGAGCCTGCACCACGGCACGAATCGCATTGGCCGTACGGCCGCTGCGTCCGATGACGCGACCGATGTCTTCCGGGTTCACGCGCACGCGAATGAGTTCACCGCGCGCGTTCTCATGGGACTTCACTGAAACATCATCGGGAAAATCGACGATGTTCTTGATCAGATGTTCCACAGCCTGGGCGAGCATGATCACTCGGCTTCCGCAGCCGGCTCTTCGGCCGGAGCTTCAGCGGCGGCTTCGGCCTCAGCCTTGGCCTTGGCGTCGGCTTCGGACTTGGCGGCCTTCAGCTTCTGGGCCTGAGCCTCGACGGCGGCCACGCGAGCGGCGGCGTCCGGGCCGGCCTCAACGGTCTTCAGGGTGCCTTCAGCACCGTCGAGACCCTTGAACTTCTGCCAGTCGCCAGTGATCTTCAGCAGCTTCAGAACCTGCTCGGTCGGCTGTGCGCCGACGCCGAGCCAGTACTGGGCGCGCTCAGAGTTGATGTTGATGGTCGAAGGCTGGGTGTTCGGGTTGTAGGTACCGATCTCTTCGATGGCGCGGCCATCGCGCTTGGTACGGGAATCCATGATCACCACGCGGTAGAAGGCGTAGAACTTCTTGCCGAGGCGCTTCAGACGAATCTTGGTTGCCAAAATGGCTCTCCTTGTAACTAGAGGCGTGTGTTTCGTTTTCTGTGTGGGGCACGGAATCCGAAACCCACATGTTCCTCGCGTCACGCGATAGTTAGAGGGCCTCGCGCGCGCGAATAACTGAGTAATTATAACCGCGGGGTCTGGACGCATCGCAGATGCGTCGGGAGCGTGGATTCGTGAGGTCTTTGGGCAGGTCCTGGCGTCCGGTTTCGCCCGCATGGTCCGTTGGATACACTGAAATGCCATATGGCCGTTGCCCTGTGCGCGCATTCGCGGACGCGGTCTGGAATGGGTTTGCTCGAAACGAGGGGAGTTGCGATGATTGCTGCCTTGTGGATTGCGCTGTTGGTCTGCATCGTATGGATTGTGCTGGGGGAGATGCCCTCCGGCTGGGACGCGCGTATGCCGTTGCCGTACATGATCGCGCTGATTCCTTTTCTATGGATTCCGACGTTGGCCATCTCCATCGCCGGCTTTGCTTTGCGTTCGACGGCTCTGGGTTGGATTGCGTTGGCGGTGTGCGGCGCTTCATTGCTGCGCAAGGTGCAGTACTGGATGAACAATCTGCAGGCGCACAACACGGCGCAGATGGTGGCCGACAAACTTGCCGAAAAACGTGAAACATCGCGTGAAACAAAAGAGGCGCAGAGTGGCGGCGCGCGCCACGGCAATGGCGGATTCCGGGTGATGACGCTCAATTGCCGCTATGGCCGTGCGAATGCCGGGCAGATCGTCGAGGCCGTGCGCAGCCACGATGTCGGCGTGCTCGCCTTGCAGGAGCTGACGGACGATCTTGTCGCCGCGCTGGACGAGGCGGGGCTTTCCGAGGTGCTGCCCTACCGTCAGCTGGGCGGGAACAAAGAGACCGACAACGGCGGATTCAACGGCATATGGATCCGCGTCGAGCCGAGCGACACCTCTCCGGTCACCGCTGAGATCCCCGCCGCGGACGTGCCTGGAGTGTGTTTCCCCATCGACGCCCAGCGCAACGTCACCTTCGTGTCGGCGCATCCGAAATCGCCGATGCGCGGCTGCGCCGATTGGTCGGCCGGCATCATCGGTCTGGGAGAGCTTTCCACTTCGCAGAAGGCCGGCGACATCACCGTCATCATGGGCGATCTCAATTCCAGCACCGATCATCCGAGTTTCCGGCGTTTGCTCGCCGATGGCTTCGAAGACGCCGCGCTTGCCGAGGCGAAGGGAAGACGGGCCACTTTCCCGTCATGGCTTCCGTGGCCGCGCATCGTGCTCGACCACGTGCTGTACACGCACGGTCTGCATGCGTCCGAGGTGCGTTCCTTCACCATTGAAGGAAGCGATCATCTGGCGTTGACCGCGACGCTGACGTTGCGGTAGATGCCGTGCCGCGCTGCCTTGGCGCGGTTGTGCCGATCGTTGATATGCCAATGCCCGGCACAATATCTGATCGGCGATTATTGCCGCATACTACGATGGCTGGCCGTGACAATGCGTGATACGCATTGTCACGGCCGGCCATCGTCGAATATATATGGGCTATATATGGGCGCTACGCGGTCAGTGCAGCAGACCGGACAGGCCACCGCCGAAGTTCGGCGGCAGTTCGCCGTCGTTCATCATGTCCTGCAAGCCTGCGGGCAGTGCGGGGTTCTGCGGTTTCTTGGCGAATGCGGAGCCGCCGGAGGACTTGGATTTGCCGGCGAGCTTGTCGCGCAACGCCTTCTCTTCGGCCTCGCGCTTCATCGGATTGCCGGATTTTCCGCCCTTCTTCTTGTTCTTTTTGCCCTTCTTGTTCTTGCCGCCGCCCATGGCCGGACCGCCGAAACCGGGCATGCCGCCCATGCCGGCCTTGTTGCTCATGCGGCGCATCATCTTCGCGGCCTGTTCGAAGCGCTTCAGCAGCGCGTTGACCTGCGAGACGGTGACGCCGGAACCATAGGCGATGCGGGCGCGACGGGAGCCATCGATGATCGACGGGTCACGACGCTCGGCGGGGGTCATCGAGCGAATGATGGCCTCGGTGCGGTCGATCTCCTTCTCGTCGAACTGCTCCAGCTCCTTGCGATGCGCGGCCATGCCCGGAATCATGCCGAGCAGGTTCTTCATCGGGCCGAGCTTGCGCACCTGCTGCAGCTGGTCGAGGAAGTCGTCCAATCCGAAGGAGCCGTCGGAGATCTTCACGGCGGCCTTGCGGGCCTCTTCCTCATCGAACTGCTTCTGCGCCTGCTCGATCAGAGTGAGGATATCGCCCATGTCGAGGATGCGGGAAGCCATACGATCCGGATGGAAGACCTCGAAATCCTTCAATCCCTCGCCGGTGGAGGCGAACAGGATCGGCTTGCCGGTGACGGAGGCCACGGAAAGCGCGGCACCACCACGCGCGTCGCCATCGAGCTTCGAAAGCACGACGCCGGTGAAATCCACGCCCTCGTCGAACGCCTTCGCCGTCTGCACGGCATCCTGACCGATCATCGCATCGATGACGAACAGGATCTCATCCGGCTGCACCGCGTCGCGGATGTCGCGGGCCTGCTTCATCAGCTCCTCGTCGACGCCCAGACGACCGGCGGTATCGATGATCACCGTGTCGTACAGCTTCTGCTTGGCGAGCTCGACGGCGTCACGCGCCACCTTCACCGGATCGCCGCTGGTCTGGCCGGGGGAGGCCACGGCCTCGCCGCCGTCGGACTGCACGCCCTTCTCCGGCGCGTACACCGGTACGCCGGCGCGTTCGCCGACCACCTGGAGCTGCGTCACCGCGTTCGGACGCTGCAGATCGGCCGCGACGAGCAGCGGCGTGTGGCCGGAATCCTTCAGCCAATATCCCAGCTTGCCGGCCAAGGTGGTCTTACCGGCACCCTGAAGACCGGCGAGCATGATGATCGTCGGAGGGTTCTTCGCGAAGTTCAGCGGACGGTCCACACCCGCGCCGAGCACGCTGGTGAGCTCCTCGTTGACGATCTTCACGACCTGCTGGGCCGGATTCAGCGCCTGCGACACCTCGGTGCCGAGCGCGCGTTCGCGGATGCGGCCGGTGAAGGAGCGCACCACGTCAAGAGCCACATCGGCGTCCAGCAACGCACGGCGGATCTCGCGTATCGTGCCGTCGATGTCGGCGTCGGAAAGCTTGCCTTTGCTCTTCAGATGCTTGAAGGCATTCGAGAGCTTGTCTGTCAAAGAACTAAATGCTGCCATAATGGTTTCAGTCTAGCCGCCTCGCGGGAAATCACGCAGGGGGAGCCTTTCCACTAGGACCGCCGGTAAGGACGCCGGTTGGGGCTTTGATGCTGCGCCTACGGCAAGAACGACGAAATGGGTGTCTTTTCGGACGAAATACGATTCGATTTCGTCCGAAAAGACACCCATTTGCGGGAACGTCTATCGCAGCGTATCGGTGCGGACGCGCTTCAGCATCATTTCAGCGACCAGGTGGAGCCCTGTGGGCCGTCTTCGATGGCGATTCCCGCGGCGTTGAGCGCGTCGCGGATCGCGTCGGCCTTGGCGAAGTCCTTGGACTTGCGGGCTTCGGCACGTTCCGTCAGCTGCCCGGAAACGAGCTTGTCGAGTGCCTCATGCTCCGCGGAGTCCGCGTCGGAACCGGCGGCGCCGCCGGCGGCGCCACCGTTCACCCACGGTTCGGCCAGCGGGTCGAGTCCCAAGGTGTCGAGCATCGCGCGCACGTTGACCAGCACCTCGCGCACCTCGGCCTTGGCCGCATCGGAGTCCGCGCGGTCGGCGAGCTTCGACAGCAGGGTGTTGCCGGAACGGATCGCGGTGAAGATCGCGGCGGATGCGCCGGAGACGTTGATGTCGTCGTTCATCGCGGCGATGAAGTCGGCCGGAAGCGCATCGGCGGAAATCGAAGCGATCTCCTCATGGGAAGGCTGTTCGCCGACTGCGGCGCCGGCGCGCTCGATGAAGTTCGCCACGCGGTCATACGCGGATTTCGCCTCGGCGAGCGTCTGGTCGGACCATTCCAGCATCGAACGGTACTGCACGGAACCGAGTGCGTAGCGCACCACCCAAGCGGAATTCTCGGCGAGCACCGCGGGCACGGACAGGCCGTTGCCGAGCGACTTCGACATCTTCTCGCCCTTCGCGGTGACCCATGCGGAATGCATCCAGCGCGCGGCCGATTCGTAACCGGCGGCGCGCGTCTGCGCCATCTCGTTCTCGTGGTGCGGGAAACGAAGGTCGAGTCCGCCGCCGTGGATGTCGAACATATCCTTCAGGTAACGGTGGCTCATCGCGGAGCATTCGATATGCCAGCCCGGGCGTCCCGTGCCGAAGGGGGTGTTCCAGCGCGCGTCGAGCGGGTCGGTGCTCTTCGGTGCCTTCCACAACGCGAAATCGCGCGGGTCGTGCTTGTCGGGGGACATGTCGGCGGGGTCGACCGGATTGTATTTGTCGTTGCCGGCGCTGTCGATGGACGGGCCCATCGCATCGGCGACTTCGGCGGCGGCGTCCACTTCGGTGGTCTGTTTCTGATGCGTCAGCTCGCCGTAGTGCGGCCAGGAGGCCACGTCGAAGTACACATTGCCGGTCGGCTTGCCGTCCTCGTCGTACACCACGTAGCCGTGCCCGTTGTCGATGATCTTCTGGATGAGGTCGATCATGTCGATCATGTGGCCGGTCGCGCGCGGCTCGTATGTCGGCGGTTCGACGCCGAGCGTGTTGTACGCCTCGGTGAACTCGCGCTCGTAGATGTAGGCGCGCTCCCACCACTGCTGGCCCGCGGCCGCCGCCTTGTCGAGGATTTTGTCGTCGATGTCGGTGACGTTGCGCACGAACGTGACCTTGTATCCCAGACGCTCGAACCAACGGCGCACCACATCGAAGGCGACGGCCGCGCGGATGTGGCCGATGTGCGGCGAGCTCTGCACGGTGGCGCCACACACGTAGATACCGACCTGGCCGGGTTTGATCGGCGTGAAATTCGACACCGTGTGCGAGGCGGTGTCGTACAGCTTCAGCCCTGCGGCGGCCTTGGCCACCGCGGAGGTTCCGGAAGTGTTGGTATTCTGCGGTTTCTGCGTGTTTGTCATACCCATGAGAATATTGCCAGAATCGGACATAGGAGGTGTGCCGGCCAATGAATGAAACGGTGCGTGGAACATCATGGAAATCATCGTTTTTGTCGGAATGGTGAACGTCGTTTACGAGAATGAGTAACAATAGGGGCATGAAGCAATCGCAGGTGTTGATTTTGCAGCACGTTCCGTGGGAGAAGCCGGGACGCATTCTGGACAGCTTGGACGATTTGGGCCTTGCGTACCAGGTGATGAACATATCGAAGGAGAAGAAGCCGGATCTGCCTGAATTCGAAGACGTCGCCGGCGTGGTGATCATGGGCGGGCCGATGGGTGCCCTCGACACCGACAAGTATCCCGGATTGAAGGTCGAGGCGAAGCTGGCGCGCGCCGCGGTGAGCGTCGGCAAGCCGCTGCTCGGCGTGTGCCTCGGGCATCAGATCATCGCCACCGCGCTGGGCGCGAAACTGAAGAAGGGCGACGGTCCGGAAATCGGATTCGCGCCGATCAAGCGCATCGACCGCCATGATTACTTTTCGATGTGGAACAAAACGCTTGACGTGCTGCACTGGCATAACGACGTGGTGACGTTGCCGGATGGCGCGTATCCGCTTGCGAGAAGCGAGAAGACCAAGAACCAGGCGTTCCGGTTCGGTTCCGCGTTGGGCCTGCAATTCCATCTGGAGGTCACGCCGACGCTGCTGGAGGAATGGCTTGACGAGCCGAGCATGGTCAAGGACCTCAAGGCCGCGGGTGGTTCCAAATCGCAGCTGCGCGACGATTTCGCCCGATGCAATCCGCAATTGCAGCCGCTTGCCGACCAGGTGTTCTCCGGTTTCGCGGCGCGCTGCAACTCCTACGCCCAGTCGCTGCAGAGATAAGAGATAACGTAGGGATAACGAATGTCAGGTTTGTCTGGGTCGCTGCAAATTTTGGATAATTTCCGATAATCCTGCGTGAAACTACTTTCGAACGCCTTCCGTAGGGGGTTTCTTGGTTCCGTAGGTGGTTGGGTAGCGAATCGGGGTTGCGAAAGGGCCTTATTCAGGCCTTTTTCTTACGTGGTATCCGAGGACAACCGCCTACGGAAGCGAAAAACCGCCTACGGAACCTTGTGCGGCGTGCTCTGTGGTTCGGATCGCGCCAAGCGCCCGCGCGGCTCTGCGCAGCGCCACGCGCATACGCACATATGCATAGGCGGCAGTGTTCCGTCGTGCCGCTACATTGGTGAGTTATGCCGACTTATGATTTGGGACTTGAACACGTTTCGCTTGCTTTCGCGACCAAGAACATCTTCACCGACGTGACGCAGGGCGTCTTCGAGGGCGACCGCATCGGCATCGTCGGCAAGAACGGCGATGGCAAATCCACGTTGCTGCATTTGTTCCGCGGCACGCAGGAGCCGGATTCCGGCCGCGTGACCATGCGCAACGGCCTGACGTTCGGCATGCTCGACCAGCGCGATCCGCTCGACGATAACGCCACCGTGCGCGAGGCCGCGCTGGAAGGCCGTGAGGATTACGAATGGGCTGCGGAAACGAAGTCGCGCGAGATCGTGGAGGCGCTGCTGGGCGGCATCAGCCTAGATGCGAAGATCGGCTCGCTGTCGGGCGGCCAGCGCCGCCGCGCGGATTTGGCGCGTCTGCTGCTCAAGGATTGGGACATCCTCGCGCTCGACGAGCCGACGAACCACTTGGACGTGGTGACGATCCACTGGCTCGCCGAGCACCTGAAGAACCGCTGGCCGGCGGGGCAGGGCGCATTGCTGCTCGTCACCCACGACCGTTGGTTCCTCGACGAGGTGTGCGAGTCGATGTGGGAAGTGCACGACGGTGCGATCGACCCGTTCGAAGGCGGTTATTCCGCGTATATGCTGCAGCGTGTGGAACGCGACCGCCAAGCCGACGTGCGCGAGACGAAGCGCCGCAATCTGGCGCGTAAGGAATTGGCATGGCTGACCCGTGGCGCGCGTGCGCGCTCCACCAAGCAGAAGTTCCATGTGAAGGCCGCGCGTGAATTGATCGCCGACGTGCCGCCGGTGCGCAACACGTTGGAATTGAAGCAGATGGCGACTTCGCGACTCGGCAAGCAGGTCGTCGATCTGATCGACGTGACGCAGATCTTCGAGCATGCGCAGGGCGAATCGGACATCGACCCGGATGTGGCGCAGATGGAGGCCTCCGCATCGCGCGTGGACGTGGTGCCGGCCATGTACGCCGAACCGCAGGTGCACGGCAGCGTCGAAGTGGCGGTGGACGATCTGACGGATCCGCGACTGGTGGACGCCGGCGTGCCCGAGGCCGAGCGTGCCGCGGAGCAGGCGGCGGAGGAATCGCAACCGGAGTTGAGCGACGAAATCGACGAGGTGACGTCCGCGGCGAAGACGGTCACCGTCACGGGCCGCAAAATCCTCGACGATGTGACGTGG
>ERZ808252.1010-NODE-1010-length-23094-cov-22.060506_pt1 | contig 23094 bp, 18 predicted proteins | sample MGYA00521242_ERZ808252 | MGnify/ENA primary metagenome ERZ808252 (study PRJEB31516, sample SAMN03275581) | gut metagenome | biome: mammalia-associated habitat; material: feces | host: Papio cynocephalus | place: Kenya | collected 2012-08-07 ...
TTTTTGCGTCTTGGCGGATTGATAGTCGGTATGCCTTAAAACAACTGTCAATCTGCTTATGGCAAACAAAAACTTGAGTGCCGCAAGAACGGCAAAAAAGGACGAGTTCTACACCCAGCTCCCCGACATTGAGCGCGAGTTGCAACACTACTGGCAGCACTTTCGCGGCAAAACCATTCTGTGCAACTGCGACGACCCTTACGAAAGCAATTTCTTCAAGTACTTCGCGCTCCACTTCAACCAGCTCGGTCTGAAAAAGCTAATCTGCACCTGCTACAACGGTTCGCCGGTGCAGGGCAACGAACTGCAGATACACTTCGAGGAGTTTTACTGCGAGCCAAAGAAAACCGCATACAAGGTGGAGATTACGGAGGTGAAAGACCTCAACGGCGACGGGGCAATCGACCTTTCGGATGTGCGCTATCTTCTGCAAAACGACAGGAATGTGCTTTCAACCCTGCAAACGGGGGACTTCCGCAGCGAGGAATGCGAGGAACTTCTGAAAGAAGCCGACATCGTGGTTACAAATCCGCCATTCTCGCTTTTCCGCGAGTATGTGGCACAACTCATGAAGCACAACAAGAAGTTCATAATCGTCGGCAACCAGAACGCAATAACCTACAAGGAGATTTTCCCATACATAAAAGACAACCGGCTGTGGTTGGGCTACGGCTTCAAGGGAGCAGCGGCGCATTTCATGTCGCCCTACGAGGACACTGCCACAGCCGGCGACCACCGCAAGGGAATGATCAGGGTTTCTGGCGTAATGTGGTTCACCAACCTCGAAATACCCAAGCGCAACGAGGAACTTGATTTGGTCTGCCGCTACTCCCCGGAAGCCTATCCCAAATACGACAACTACGATGCCATAGAAGTGGGCCGCACCGCCGACATACCCTGCGACTACGACGGCGTTATGGGAGTGCCTATCACTTTTCTCGACAAATATTGCCCGACACAGTTTGAGATTGTGGGAATTATAAACCACGGAAGCGATGGTCCTTGGGATTTAGCCAAAGCCGTTGTTAATGGGAAGGAAAAGTACAAACGTTTAGCTATTTGCCGAATAAAACATTAGTATATCATGATGACAATAAAGCAGACAGAAGTAACCGTCGGGGAGATTACGGACGGTTACTCAAACAACGAAGAGCTGGGCGTGCGCGGCTATGGCGGCAGGCTCGACATCCGCCCGCCATACCAGCGCGAGTTCATTTACAACACAAAGGAGCAGGAGGCGGTTATACGCACCGTGCTGAGCGGCTACCCGTTGAACGTGATGTATTGGGTGAGAAGAAGCGAGGATGCCGAATGCCCGTACGAAGTGATGGACGGACAGCAGCGCACGCTCTCGCTGTGCGAATACGTGGCGGGCAAGTTCAGCGTTGACTTCAAGAACTTCTTCAACCAGCCCGCAGACGTGCAGAAGCGCATACTCGGCTACAAGCTCACGGTGTATGTGTGCGAGGGGGAGGCATCGGAGAAACTGGAATGGTTCAAGACAATAAACATAGCGGGGAAGCCGCTTAACGAGCAGGAGATTAGCAACGCCGTTTACGCCGGGCCGTTCGTGAGCGACGCCAAGCGGCATTTCTCTAAAAACAACTGCGGCGCATACCGCCTTGGCAAAGATTTGGTGAACGGCTCGCCAAACAGACAGGACTTTCTCAAAAAAGCCCTGGAGTGGATGGCAGACCACGAAACGCGCACGGGACACAATCAAAGTGCCATAGGATATATGGCGAAACACCAGCACGACCCAAACGCGAACAACCTGTGGAGCTATTTCCAGAACGTGCTTAATTGGGCGATAACCAATTTCGACATGAAAAGGTTCAAGAAAATAATGAAAGGACTTGATTGGGCTTATTTCTACGACCGTTTTCACGAACAGGCTCTCGACACTGCGGCTTTGGGAAAACGCATATCAACGCTCGTGCAGGACGATGAAATTCAGAAACCCGGCGGAATAATTCCTTACGTGCTTACCGGCGACGAGCACGAACTCGATCTGCGCACATTCCCCGAAAAAATGAAACTTGCGGCGTGGGAGAGACAGGGGCACAAATGCGCCATTTGCGGCAAGGAACTCGACATAGAGTTCATGGAGGGCGACCACATCACCCCGTGGCGGGACGGCGGACGCACCGTGGAGGAGAACTGCCAAATGCTTTGCAGGGAATGCAACCGCCGCAAAGGCGCAAATTGAACGACGCCAAAACATTTCGTTCAAAATGCGAAAAATCAGAAAATTGCGTCAACGTAGGGGCGTATGGCATACGCCCTGATTTGCGCCGTTTTGCAATGTCGTGGCGGTGGTTCGTTGTGCGGTTCACGCGGTGGCGCACAGGGCGTATGCAACGTACCCCTGCAATCGGCGCAAAACCTAAATCGCTTGTTTATCTCGAAACACCCCGGAAACCATATGAGATATAGAAAAAACCATGTCCTATGTAGAAAAAATTATGTCTGATATAATTCAAATTACATCAGACATAATTTTCACCCCCTGAACGATGCTAAATCTATATCAAACCTCACGGAATTTGAAATACCTGTCTTTGTGTTTCAAAAACCACGGATGCGTTACAGCCAGATAAAAAAACATAGAAACCAGCGCCATGGGAATGGCTATCACAGCCGGATGCGGAACGAAGAAAGCCGAAACGAAGCCCGCTGCATAACCACACTCGCGAGAAAGCATATAGGTGTTTTGCGCCGTGCCACGCTGGCAATGCCCGGTCATTTTCAAAAAATACAGTAAAAACCGCGAAGAACTCAATCCTATGCCCGCGCCGAACAGCAAAGCCGCTGCATGGAGAGAGGCGGGCGAAGATGTGGCAAAAGGTATCAGCAACGCTGCCAAAACAAGTATCATTCCCGTTACTATCTCGGCACGCACATCCGCATCAGTAAATACCATCTTACGCAAAGGATAGGCCCCCAGCACGCCCAGCGCTGCAAATAGAAACATCATAGGCCTATGGTTGGCAGCCACAAACATGCCGAACGTGGTGGAAAGCAACAGCAGGTTTATAAACGGGAGCAGGTCGTTTTTCTGCCAAAAGCGGTCGCAACTAAAAAGTTTTACGTTTATCGGAGCGCGAAACGGTACATTTATTCTCATTACCGAGAGCATGGAAAACAGCATCATAAGCATGCTTGCAAGCAACACCGCATTGAAACCGAAAACAGGCACCGCCCAATATGCCGCAGCCACACCAACCGGCATTGCGAAAATAGCCGACCACGCAAAATAGTAATCCGAAAGCGTTCGCCGCTCCGATACAGTAAGGTCATTAAGTAACGTGCTTCCCAGTGAAACCTGCGCCAAACCGCATACCGCACCCTCGAGAAACCTTATTGAGGCAATCGACACAATATCCCGACTGAAACACATTATCCCGGAAATTGCAACAAGCAACAGCAACGATATCATGTAAACACTCTTTCTTTGATACCGCGCCACTATATACGAGCAAAACGGTCCCGGCGCATACAAACCCAGGGAAAAAGCAGCCACAGCAAAAGAAACAGGGCGCATGGAAACACCATCGGCACGCCCGACATACATAATAGAAGCAAGCTGCACCATAACGGCAGCCACCAACAAGAAATTGGCGCAACAAATTCTGAACATAACTCCGTTCATAATGCCATAGATGATTTTTACTCCATCAATATTGCTCTTCCTTACCGGGAAAATCCCCACTACTCACATCGGCAATATACCTCTGCACGGCATCCGTAATAACAGAATGCAAATCGGCATAACGCCGCAGGAACTTGGGGGCAAACCCTTTATTCATGCCAAGCATATCCTGAGCCACAAGCACCTGACCGTCAACCGCGTTTCCCGCACCTATGCCAATCACGGGTATATCCAGCCGGGCGGAAACGCTGCCTGCCAACGATGCAGGAATCTTTTCCAAAACCAAAGCGAAACAACCGGCCTGCTGCAACGCCATAGCGTCATCAATAAGCCGCGCCGCCTCTTCCTCTTCCTTTGCTCGCAGCCCGTATCCGCCGAACTTGTGCACGCTTTGCGGAGTAAGCCCGAGATGCCCCATAACCGGCACACCGGCGTCAACCATCACGCTTATGGCAGGAGCAAGGCGCTTTCCTCCTTCGAGTTTCACAGCATCGCAACCGCTTTCTTTCATTATACGCATGGCGTTTTTAACCGCATCATCGGCACCCGCCTGATATGAACCGAAAGGCATGTCGCAAACCACAAGCGCATGCTTTGCCGCCCTAACCACGCCCTTTGCGTGATAAATCATTTCACTAACGGTAATTGGAAGAGTGGTTTCATTGCCGGCCATAACATTCGAGGCAGAATCACCCACAAGAATTATGTCAATTCCCGCAGCATCCACAATGCCTGCCATTGTATAATCATAAGAGGTAAGCATTGAAATCTTCCTGCCTTCGCCCTTCATTTTCAGAATGCGCTGCACTGTAACAGGACGCAAACCATCTGACATATAGCCTGTCATAACATATTTGTTACATGGGGGATATGCTTAAATCTCGTTGACAAGACACCACCCCTGTTTTGGAGTGCAAAATTACTAAATTCCTTATTTACCGCAAAAACCGTTGCTGAAAACATTATCAGCATCCTTTGGCGTAAAGCCGCTGAAGTCAGGAATAACAATGTCGCTGTATTTTTCCACCACTTCCTTGGGATTGGTAGTAGTAAGCCCTATGACCATAGAGCCCGAAGCTGCCGCAGATTTCAAGCCATTTATAGAATCCTCGATTACTATGCATTCCTTCGGAGTAAAGCCAAAGTACCTTGCGGCCGTTATATAACAATCGGGCGAAGGTTTGGACTCCCGGTAATCCTCAGCCGTGAAAATAACGTCAAACATTTCGCGCAGCTCCGGACGCACATCGTAGACGGCGTTCATTTTGTCGCGGTCGGAACTCGTTGCAACGGCAGTCTTTACGTCCGCTTTCCTCAAACTGTTCACAAACTCCCTAACTCCCGGAACGTAAGGGTAACTCATAGCACGCTGAAAAGCATTTAAATCCTTTCTTATTTCCATTCTCGTCTCTTCCGACGAAAAATACTTGTCAAACACCTCGACAAGCGTGTTTCCTTTTAGCTTCTCGGCCAAATTATCAACTTCCGGTAGATATTTGCTGTTTATTCTATCCCAAAACACCGTGTACTGGCTTTCTGTGTCAACCACAACACCATCGAAATCAAAAAGCACCGCTTTGAAACTGTATCTCATCTTGTAATTATTTTCAGCAAAATTACGCATATCACCACATATGCCCAAAATACCAAATTTAATCCGCAGAATATTACCTACCTAATTATTTTTAATGCTACCTTTGCATTGCAAGTACAAATTCACACAAAAATGAAACTTAGATTTTTCACTGCGGCTATGGTCTTTGTTTTGGCATTGACCGCACACGCGCAAATTCCCGGAGACATTACGGCAAAAGACATCGAGCGCGCCAAAGAACTTGTTTCAAAGATGACGCTCGACGAGAAAATTTCGCTAATTGGCGGAAACGATGATGGTATGTCGCTGCGCCCTGTAAAGCGTTTGGGAATACCTGCACTTCAAATGCACGATGGCCCGCAAGGAATTGGGCAAGGCATAAAGGGCATGTTCTTCCCATGCGGAATGCTCACTGCAGCCACTTGGGACAGGAACATGGCAAGGCTTGTGGGAGAAAGCCTCGCCATAGATTTCAAAGACCACAACACCGATGTAATTCTCGGACCCGGAGTGAACATTTATCGCGCCACACTTTGCGGACGCAATTTTGAATACTTTGGCGAAGACCCATATCTTTCAAGCGAGACTGCAAAACAATATATATTGGGAGTGCAGTCAAAGGGAGTTATAGCCACAATTAAGCACTTTGCCGCCAACAACATGGAATGGGGACGAATGGACGTGAATTCCAATGTTGACCTGCGCACGCTTAACGAAATTTATCTTGCCACTTTCCGCAAAGCAGTTAAAGAGGCAAAAGTGGGAGCCGTAATGGATAGCTACAACCTACTTTACGGACTACACACAACAGAGAGCCGCTACCTCAACATTGATTTGCTGAGAAAAAAATGGGGGTTCAAAGGCATAGTTATGAGCGACTGGGGAGCTGTGCACTCCACCGTTGCCACAGCAAACGGCGGGCTTGACCTCGAAATGCCCAGCTCGCAATACTGGAAGCCGGAACTTATTAAGGACGCTCTTGCAAAAGGTCTTATTTCCGAGGCAACCATAAACGAAAAGGTGCAGCACATTCTACAAACGATGAGCGCATTCGGAGTGCTTGACAAAGACGAGAACAAGAAAGTCAAAGCATACGAAAAGCCCGAATTGAAAGCTGCCGCACTGAAAATAGCGGAAAGCGGCATAACGCTACTCAAAAATGAAGACGATGTGTTACCAATAAGAAAACACAAATTTGCCGTTATAGGTCCGAACGCCGACAAAATAGCTCGTGGAGGCGGCAGCGGCCATGTGAACTACTACTCCGCCGTAACACCGTGGGCAGGAATGAAAAAAGCTTTCGGTAAACAGGCTTCGTTCATTTCAGATGAAAAATACCAGACCCCGATAAGCGGGGCATTCTTCACAGACGCATCCCTGACCCATTCCGGATTGAAAGCGGAATACTACAACAACAAGAACCTTGAAGGCACGCCAAAAGCTACAAGAACCGAAGAAAGTCCGGCCATTTCAAACAACATAAAAGTTCCGGAGGGCATTCCCAACGAAAACTTCTCTGTGCGATGGAGCGGAGTGTTCAAAGCCTCAAGCACAGGAAACGTTATATTCCGGTTTAAGGGAGACGATGGCTACCGCATGACCGTTGACGGCAAAACTCTGTGCAACGAATGGAGAGACCAAGCCGCAAAAAATTCATCGTGCACGCTCAAAACAGAAGCCGGAAAAACATACAATATCACGATAGAATACTACCAGAGCGCATCCGATAGGATATTTGATTTCGCCATGTCTGAGCTTGACTTCAAGAAGCTCGACAAGCAACTCAAAAACTTCAGCACTGTAGTAGTAGTTGTTGGCTACGACAGCGACACCGAGAGCGAGGGCTTCGACAGGACATTCGACCTGCCCGCACCACAAAACGAGCTCATCTCGCATATTGCCTCAAAAGTGAAAAACGTTATTGTTGTGGCAAATTCCGGCGGAGGCTTCAACATGCCATGGATATACAACGTAAAAGGCGTGATTATGGATTGGTATCCCGGACAGGAAGGCGGCACTGCACTTGCTAACATTCTGAAAGGAACAGTGAACCCGAGCGGAAAACTTCCCATGGCGATAGAAAAAAAATGGGAGGACAACCCCGTACACGACAATTTCTTCGCCCCCGACGGCTCAAAGGAAATAACATACAAAGAAGGACTTTTCTACGGATACAGAGGATATGATGCGCTGAACAAACGCCCGCTGTTCCCGTTCGGTTTCGGACTAAGCTACACAACTTTCGCTTACTCAGACATAAAAGCCAGTCAGCTTGGCAAAAACCGCCTGCGCGTTACATTCAAAGTTACAAACACAGGCAGCAGACCGGGTGCTGAAGTGGCACAACTGTATGTCAGCCCGCTAAAATCTAAAGTGGTAAGACCTGTAAAGGAGCTGAAAGGCTACGAAAAAGTTTACTTGAAAAAGGGAGAGGCAAAAACCATTACAATAGACCTCAACGAAGACGCTTTCTCGTATTACGACATAAACACCGAAGACTTTGTTCCCGACAACGGAAGCTTCAGAATATTGGTAGGACCGTCATCTGATGACCTTCCACTGCAAACAGACGTGAACTTTTAATACACTGTAGGCAAAGAGCTTCAGAAACATTCATTATATTTGCAATAGTATATTGTCTATTAAATACAAAAGGTTATGAAAAAATATGTTTGTACCGTATGCGGATATGTGTACGACCCCGAAGTTGGAGACCCGGAACACGGAATAGCTCCGGGAACCGCGTTTGAAGATATACCGGACGATTGGGTTTGCCCTATTTGCGGAGTGGGCAAAGAAGACTTTGAAGCCGAAGAAGATTAATTTACAGTACAAAAAGCGTTTGGCTTGCGGCAATCCCCACTATGGGGTTGCCGCAAGTTTTTTCCCCTATCCTATCTGCAAGACCGGTTTCAACCGCACGAAACCCTTTAACTATTTCGCTGACATACAATAATTTACACCTCCAATCCTACAACCACATAATTTGCAGTTTTTCAGGCGGTTGCGTTTGCAAAAAATATGTCTGATATAATTTAAACCATGTCCGACGTAGGAAAATCTACATCAGACATAGTTTTTCCCACATCAAATGTGGTTTTGCGTTTTCAGCATGGCGGTTGGTTGGTTGTGCCGAAAAATGTGCTAACTTTGCCATAACATTCTGAACAAATATGCTGAAACTTCCTTGTGCCAAAATAAACTTGGGACTTAACGTTGTGAGCAAACGCGAAGACGGATACCACAACATAGAGACAGCCTTTTATGCCATTCCGCTTAACGATGTGCTGGAAATAAAGCCATTGCAGGAGGATGAGCAAGAAGAGGTACAGTTTCTTGGCATGCCAAAAGGCGAAAATCCTAAATCCAATCTCGTATACAAGGTATATTACAGCCTGCAAAAGGAGTTCAGTCTGCCCCCAATGTCGCTATACCTTTACAAGCACATACCGTCGGGAGCCGGTCTCGGCGGTGGCAGCAGCGATGCAGCCGAAACTCTGAAATCCATAAACGAGATATTCAGCCTTGGTATGAGCGCAGACGAGATGCGGCAACGCATATCGCGCTATGGAGCGGACTGCGCGTTTTTCGTAAGCGGCAAACCTGTTTACGCCACAGGAATAGGAAATGTTTTCGAAAAATTGAACATAAGTCTCAAAGGAAATCACCTCGCCCTTGTGAAACCTAACGAAAGCGTAAGTACCAAGGAGGCTTACTCAAACCTTACTCCGCAAAGTTCTGACGAAGACATAAGAGACATACTGAAAGACGAACCAAGACTTTGGCGCGGACGACTGAAGAACGACTTCGAGCCATCGGTTTTCGAGCGACACCCGAGCATAGCCGCAATAAAACAAACCCTTTACGACATGGGGGCGGAATACGCATCCATGAGCGGCAGCGGAAGCGCAGTGTATGGAATCTTCACCCGCCCTGTGTCTGAACTTCACGACGTGTTTCCCGACTGTTTCACTTTTGAAAAAGAATTGCGTAAATGATTTACTGGTTTTCGGGTACAGGCAACAGTCGCTTTGTGGCAGAAAAGCTTGCAGAACAAACCGGCGACACGGCGCAAAGCATATTCCTTAAACCACAGGGAGCTGCAGATGTCGTGGGGCTGGTTTTCCCCGTTTACGGCTGGATGCCTCCGGCTGTTGTGCTACAGTTCGTTAAAGAAAACCTGCGCATATTATCCTCTGCAAAATACAGATTTGTTGTCATGACCTGCGGCGATGACACCGGCAAAGCCTTGAACCTTGTTCGCAAACACGGTTTTAATCCCGACAGCGCGTTCAGCGTTATAATGCCCAACACGTATGTAAGCCTACCCGGGTTTGATGTCGATAGCGACAAGGTTAGAAAGAGCAAGCTCGGCAGCTGCATTGCAAGGGTGCTATACATTGCCGGAGAACTGAGCCAAAGGCACAATACAACTGATGTTCACGAAGGCATGATGCCGCGCACAAAAACCTATCTGCTCGGAATGCTTTCGCGCAAATACCTTACAAACGACAGAAAGTTCAATGTGAGCAAATGCTGCAATCATTGCGGCGGCTGCCAAAAGGCCTGCCCAATCGGCAACATAACCATGCAAGAAAACCATCCTTTGTGGAACGGTAGCTGCACCGGATGTTTGGCCTGCTACCACACATGCCCCTGCCACGCAATTAATTTCGGTTCGCAAACAAAAAACAAAGGGCAATACACCTTTGCACGGCACAGCGGCGAAACAAATAATTTTCAAGTATAACAAACGATGAAAATTCTGCTTCTCGGAGAATTCAGCAACGTACACTGGGCCCTGGCCTGCGGACTGCGGCAACTTGGACACGAGGTAACCGTTGTTTCGGACGGAGACAATTGGAAAAACTACGAACGCGACATAAATGTGAGGCGCTACGACCTCGGTGTGCGCGGCACCGCAGCCTTTGTGGGACGAATGCTAAAGATTCTTCCCAAGCTCAAAGGATATGACGTGGTGCAGATAATAAACCCCATATTCCTGCCTATGAAGGCAGAAAGAATCGAACCAATATACAATCTGCTCAAAGCGCGCAACAAATCTATGTTTCTCGGCGCATTCGGCATGGACCACTTTTGGGTTCACGCAGGATGCGATTGCAAAACATTCCGATACAGCGACTTTAACCTTGGCGACACCATGCGCCATGACGGAGAAAACGACATTTGGATAAAAGACTGGGGCACCGGAGCAAAAGGCCGTCTGAATTGCAGGATAGCCGAGAACTGCGATGGGATAATAGCCGGGCTGTATGAATACTACGCATCGTACAAACCGTATTTTGGCGAAAAACTGAAATTCATACCTTTCCCCATAGATTTGAGTTCGATAACGCCAAAATCAAACGAGAAACACGACAAAGTACGTTTCTTCATCGGTATTCAGAAAGCGCGCAGCGAATACAAGGGCACTGACATAATGCTGAGTGCGCTCGAGCGCGTGGTTCGCGATTTTCCGGACAAGGCGGAAATGGTAAAAGTGGAATCTGTGCCTTTTTCAACATATCAGAACCTTATGAATTCTTGCGACCTGATATTAGACCAACTGTATTCATACACACCCGCCATGAACGCTCTTTTGGCAATGGCAAAAGGCATTATTGTTGTAGGCGGCGGCGAGGAGGAAAACTACGAAATTCTCGGTGAAAAGGTTCTGCGCCCGATAATAAACGTGCTGCCCAACGAAGAAAGCGTTTACAATGCACTTAAAGACATCACTCTTCATAGCGAACGCATTCCATTGCTATCTCGGCAAAGCGTGGAGTACATAAAAAAATACCACGATTCCGTAAAAGTTGCACAACACTATCTGGATTTTTGGAACCGCCAAATCGAGCGTAAGAAAATTGTCGGCAAATGGCCGCAACACAACTGACCGTTCAAACACACGCATGAAATATGGAATTGAGCTTTTTTGAAAAGGCTTTTGATAAAAGCGAAGAAGCCAAGAGCCTGTGCAACGAAGTTGGCAAACTTCAAAAGCAAGGCTGCGGCATCGTTAAGATTAACGGGCTGCAAGGCTCGGCGAAAGCCGTGGCGGCATATGGGCTTTTTCGCCACCTTGCCGATATGGCAGCAGGCAGTGGCTGCCTTGTTGCCATTCTTGACAACCATGACGATGCTGCATACTTCTTTCAGGATTTTGAAAAGCTTTCGGCAAACAGTGCATTAGAAAACAACATCGTTTTCTTTCCTGCCGAAACCAAGAAAAAGGGAAACAAAAGTGTGCGCGATGATGACTATATTATAATGCGTACAGAGGTGCTTGGACGCCTTGCCCACGGCAACTTTCCATTGGCCGTAATAACATATCCCGAAGCAATAGCCCAAAAAGTGCCGGGCGCGGAAGAGGTTGCCGAGCGTTCACTTACCGTAAAAACAAACGGCACACTCGACATTACCGAAACTGAAAGGAAACTCATAGAATGGGGCTTCAAACCCGTTGACTACGTTTACGCACCCGGAGAGTTCGCCGTTCGCGGTAGCATTGTGGACATTTTTTCATATTCATGCCCCGACCCAATACGAATAGACCTTTTCGGAGACAATGTTGAAAGCGTGCGCACATTCGACGTGGCAACGCAGCTAAGCATTGAAAAACTGGATAATGCAATAATAGCACCGCAAGCCTCAAATGCCGCAAACCTTGTACCCATTACAAACCTCTTTCCGCCAAACACCGTATATTTCACAGGAAGTATTGCACTCGATGCCGCAAAAATAGAAGAATACAAACAGCAAATGCCCGAATGCCCGCCTGAAAACTTTGCGGCAAACGAGGAGATGCAGAACCTGCAAAACAAGCATGTCGTTGTAGAAAGCGGTGTTGCGCAAAACGCCAAAGAGAACGCACACACCCCGACAATAACATTCCATACGAGCCTGCAACCACTTTACCACAAAGACTTTAACCTTGTAAAAGCTTCGTTTACTGACTACGCAGCAAAGGGATACAAAATATTCATCGCCGCCGACAGTGCCAAGCAACTTGAACGCATTGCAAGCGCACTCGAAGGAATGGGATCTAAAGACATATTCACACCCCTGCTCGGTACGGTTCACTCCGGTTTTTGCTCCGATGACATAAAAGCATGCCTGTTTACCGACCACGAGATTTTTGACCGCTTCCACCGCTACAACATGAAAGAAAACGGTGCCAGAAGAGGGAAAAACGCCTTGACATTAAAAGAAATAAACGACTTGCAGGTTGGCGATTATGTAGTACACATCGACCACGGTGTGGGACAATTTATGGGACTGGTGCATACAGGAGAGGGAAATTCGCGACAGGAAGCCATAAAACTTGTTTACGCCGGCGGCGACATTGTTATGGTTTCCATTAACTCATTACACAAACTCAGCAAATATCGCGGTAAAGAAGGCACACCGCCAAAGGTAAGCCACCTTGGCACCGGCGCATGGCAGCGCATAAAGGAGCGTACAAAGAAAAGAATAAAGGACATTGCCCGAGACCTCATAAGGCTTTATGCCGAAAGGCGCTCAAAAAAAGGTTTCGCGTTCAGCGGGGACAACTATATGCAGCACGAACTCGAAGCCTCGTTTCTTTACGAAGACACCCCCGACCAGTCTAAGGCAAGCCAGGCGGTGAAGGAAGACATGGAGAAGGCGCGTCCGATGGACCGCCTTGTTTGCGGAGATGTTGGCTTCGGCAAGACAGAAGTTGCAATACGCGCAGCCTTCAAAGCCGTATGCGACAATAAACAGGTTGCAATACTCGTGCCCACCACTGTGCTTGCGCTTCAGCACTACCGAACTTTCAGCGAACGACTTAAAGATTTCCCGGTACGCGTGGACTACCTTTCACGGGCAAGAACGCCAAAGCAAACAAAAGAAGTGCTGAAAGACCTTGCCGATGGAAAGATTGACATTATTGTAGGCACACACAAACTTACAGGAAAGAATATAAAATTCCACGACCTCGGACTGCTTATAATTGATGAGGAACAGAAATTCGGTGTTTCGGTAAAAGAGAAACTGCGACAGATAAAAACGGAAATAGACACCCTTACCCTCACAGCCACCCCTATACCGCGAACATTACAATTCTCGCTAATGGGCGCACGAGACCTTTCGGTTATACGCACAGCCCCACCCAACAGATACCCGATAGACACCGAACTAATCACCTTCAATGAAGAGACTGTATCGGAGGCTATAAACCGTGAGCTAGCACGCGGAGGACAAGTGTTCTTTGTATGCAACAGAATTTCAAAGCTGCCGTCCATAAAAGCAATGATAAACCGTTTAGTGCCGGAGGCGCGGGTAGCCATAGGGCATGGGCAAATGCCGCCCGAGGAATTGGAAAAGGTTATTACGGGATTTGTGAATTTTGATTTCGATGTTTTGGTATCGACAACCATTATAGAAAGCGGTGTGGATATTCCCAACGCCAATACAATAATAATAGGGGGAGCACAAAATTTCGGGCTGAGCGACCTTCACCAAATGCGCGGCCGCGTGGGACGCTCTAATAAAAAAGCGTATTGCTACCTACTTACACCTCCAATATCATCTCTTCCCGATGACGCTCGCCGCCGTCTCGAAGCCATTGAGGGATTTTCCGATTTGGGGAGCGGGTTCAGCATAGCGCTCCAAGACCTCGACATACGCGGAGCGGGAAACCTGCTGGGAGCAGAACAAAGTGGTTTTATTGCCGACTTGGGATATGAAACATACCAGCGCGTACTCAGCGAGGCTGTAAACGAACTAAAAACACAGGAGTTTTCCGACCTTTACCAAGACGAAATACAGCAGTCAAAAGAAGGCGAAGGAAGTTTCTTTGTCGAAGACTGCAATGTAGAGAGCGACATTCCAATGTTCTTCCCCGAGACATACGTTCCGGGAGCAAGCGAAAGGATTATGCTTTACCGCGAGCTCGACTCAATTTCAAGCGATGAAGAGCTACAACGCTACCATCGGCACCTCACGGACCGATTCGGGCCACCGCCCCGTCAGGCCGAAGCCCTAATGCTTATGCCTACACTGCGCCGTAAAGCCCGTGCACTCGGCGTGGAAAAAGTATTTATGAAAAACAAGAGGATGACGCTTTTCTTCGTGTCTGACAACGCCAGCCCATTCTACAAAAGCAACACTTTCGGGAACATTATAGACTACGCCATGAAGCATATACAACGCTGCAAACTTGACGAAAGCAACGGAAAACGAAAGATGTCGGTTGCCAACATTCCCACCCCCGAAGCCGCCATTGCCGTGTTTGACGAAATAATCCACCGAGAAAGCAAATAGCGTCAGTCTGCCGACACTTCGTCCCCGCTATACTGCAAATCATTATTTGGCGCTATTTCAGAGTACACCTCCACTATTCTGCATTCCGCGTTTTCCATACGGGGTATTTCGTTCTTGTCAACGCCATATATCATTGACAGGATGCACCGATTAATAAATCCGTGCCCCACGCAAAGTATTTTCTTACCGTTATATTTCCTAAACATAAGGTTTGCGAACTGCCTGCCACGCTCCATGCCCTGTTTGATTGTCTCCACGCTGTCGGGCAATTTTTCCAGCTTGCGTGCCTCGGCATACGTATGCAGAGTAAACTCCCCCCAGTCTCTTTCCTTCAAAAGGTCGCAAAGTTCTATTTTGTTTTCGTGTCCGTAGGAAAGTATTATCCGTGTAGTGTCAACGGCGCGTTTCAGCGGGCTCGACACCACCGCGTCAAAAAACTCATTCTTCAGTTTCTCTCCCAACCTGTGCGCCTGGCTTATGCCAAGTTGGGTAAGGTGCCCTCCGGTTTGGCCCTGCAATACTTGCGCTCGGTTTTCCTCTGTTTCGCCGTGGCGTGCCAAATACATTGTTAGCATAAACACTTTTATTTTTGTTTAATTGCAAAAATAAACAAAAGCCGCTGCCCAAAAACAAAATAAGTGTGTAACTTCGCAAAAAACAAAACAAATATGCTCATGAGCAAACCCATCCTCGCAATTATAAGGGCTGCAATAGCCCTCGCAATAGGATTTCTACTTGCATTCTACCCTGAAACCGCCACTAAAATAATCGTGGTGCTTATCGGCGTGCTGTTCCTATTGATCGGCATTGTTTCGGTTATATATTATGTTAAGACCGTAAACAACATTGATCTATACTCTGAAGTCCGGCAAACGCAGTTCCCGCTCACAAGCGTGGGATGTATTCTGTTCGGTTTGGTACTATCGCTCATGCCTTCGGCTTTTATAACGATATCCATGTTCATTTTTGGCGCGTTCATTGTTTTGGCGGGCGCGTTCCAGATAGTAAGTTTCCGTCTTTGTTCAAAAAGCGTGCGCACTCCGGCACTTCTTTATATTATCCCGATGTTGATTATGCTTGCCGGCATATTCATTTTTATAAATCCGATTGAGTCTGCTTCGCTGCCGATGATTATATTGGGAATTTCATTCATTGCATACGGAATAATGGAAATTGTTCTTGCTGTACAAACTGTAATGATAAACAAGCATAGTCTATAACGTTCCCGAAAGTATTGCAAACGGATTTTTTTAGCTATTTACCAATATAAAACTATTAAGAAGATTCCTTTTTAAGGGCCGAAAGAGCGTTCTTGGCTGTGGCTTACAGGACGTATGCAATGCGCCCCTGCAAATGCACAAATTCGAAACAGGAAACTTTCTCCAAACATCGCGAAAATTATATTTGATGTAGGAAAAACCACATAGGACATAGGAAAAATTACATCAGACCTTTTTTCGACCGCCATAACGTTGTATAACGCATTAACTTACAAACCTTACCGTAAACCTCGCCACTGCAAGAAATTCAAGCACTCAGCCATCCCTTAAAAACTCCGTTTCAACGGTATATTCATATTCATGCGCCCATATTGCAAAGAAAAGGCCTCCTGAACCAACCATGTTTGACTAAGGGGACTTACTTTTTAAAAAATCATGCGCAACGCCTGCTTTTGGGCATTGCGGAATAATTGTATATAAAAACAAAAAGCCTTACGTATTAGAAGCTTCCAATGTAGTTAAGCTTACAAAGTTAAACAAATGGATATCTAAAGGTAGAGGTGAGTTGTATTGGAAATTGAGGATTCTTGATGATTGTCCTAAAATAAAATATAAAAAATATTTAGGGATGCCTTACGATAGGGCATTTAAGTTTAATAATAACAAAATGTATTGTTCCGAATTAGTATATACTATATATAAAGAACAACTTGGAATTACTCTTTGTAAGCCTAAGAAAGTTTCTTCTTATAATATATTTTGGTTACATAGGACATTAAAAAATAGACATATAAATCCAAATCAATTGGTTGTGTCTCCTGAAGATATTTATTCCTCTACTAGATAATTAATCGGACTTCTTCTTTAACATATCTTGGAAAACCTTACTACTTGTCATTCAAGTTCAATAATGACAAATACCATTGTTCCGAACTTGTATATGATATATATAAGAAACAATTTGGAATAAAGTTAGGAAAACCACAAAAAGTAAAGGAATCTCGCTTATTGGGACTTAAAAAGATATTGAAAAAACGTGGCATTAGTCCTAATCAATTAGCTATTGCGCCCCTCTGATTTGTTGTAATAAGTGCCGGGAATTAAAATCTCGGCACTTACTTAATCCGCCATCAGAACTCCAACTGCAGTCTGAGGTTCAGAAGTCGTCCCGTAAGATAGTTCGGCACTGCAAATTGGTTGTTTGTTACGTCAGACACCCAATAATACGAGTTCACATTGTTGATGCCGAACACATTGAAAGCGTCAATTCCCAACCACGCATTCTTGAGCATCCCCGCTATGCCGCGAGTGTGGCTGCGGTCTTCGTTGTTCAAAAGGCGGTAGTTCATCCCGATGTCCACACGTTTGTATGCCGGGGCGCGGAAGTTCATCTTCTCCCTGCCAGAATGCGTAGGCCCGAAAGGCAATCCATCGGCAAAAGCACCGCGCAGCGACAGTTTCCAACGATCTGTACCGGGAAAGAAATCGGTGAAATAAAGCGAAAGGTTATATCGCTGGTCGGTGGGGCGTGGCACCCACTTTTTGCCAAACTTTTCCTTAGTCTGCATTACGGAAAAGGTTATCCACGAATCCGTTCCCGGAACAAACTCCCCGTAAAGCTTTGTGTCTATTCCCACGGCATATCCGCTGCACATATTGCGCCCGTAATAAACCGTGCGCACATTGTTCACGTTATAGGGGATAAGGTCGCTCATACCCTTATAGTAAAATTCCGCCGTAAACTTGAACGGACGGTCGCCCATGCGGAACGTGTAGTCCCCGCCCAGCACCACCTGCCAACTGCGCTGCGACTTTATGTTCTTGTTAAGGTTCACCACTGTGTTGTAGTTTGTCGTAACGGTGTCGCGCAGTTCCTTGTAGAAAGGTGTCTGGCAATAAAGTCCGGCTGCAAGGCGGAATATCAGATTATCGTTTGCCGCAGGAATGAAACCAAGCGATGCGCGCGGGCTTATTATCGTTTCCTTGTTCCAGCTCCAGTTCGACAGTCTCACGCCATAGTTCAGCGTAAAATTCCCCGCCTTGGCTGAAAAGCGATATGTGTCCTGCACATAAGCCTCAACTCGCGTTGCGTTCATCTTCTCGTCTGCATGCAAATTGTAATAAAGCTGCATTTTGTCGGGGTTGTTGGGAATGGAATATCCCGCCGAGTCTCTCATCTCCCACTCCGACGCTTTTTCCGTGAAACGCTCCGTGCGCACCGACACAGCTGCCTCCACATCGTGCCTGCCAAACTTGGAATTAAAGCGCAAGCCCACATTGGCAACATTGGCATTCAAGTAGTTTCTGGCATGCTCGCGATATGTGCCCACACCAAGCTCCTCCTGCGACCCGAGTTCGTTGAGCCAATACTGCCCCTGTATGTCGTATGTCTCCTGCTCGCGGGTTGTAAAGGCGGAACCTAAAAGCGAGAGCGTTGCCTTTTTCCCGAAGTGGCGCGATATGGTGAATGCTCCGTAATAAGTGCGAAACAAATCCTTTTCCATGCCGTCAAAGTAAACCTTGAACTCCTTGGTTTCTGCAAGCGTGCCAAACTTCGTCTCCCTGCTCTTGGGCTTGAAATTATAGTGGTTGTCGGATATGTTGCCTATGAAATCTAATGTCCAACGCTCGTTCGGTGTCCACGAAATATAGGTTTGGTAGTCAAGGAAGTTAGGGCGGTATTCGCCGTTTGTCTCAAGCGAACCGAGCATATACCGCGTTGTCTTGTAGCGTATGCTGTTCATTATGCTGAAGCGTTTGTTGCCCCAGCCGGCATACACGCCGCCGCCGAGAAGCGAGGCGTTGAGCTTGGCCTCGAACCGCTGCGGCTTTTTGTATTTTATGTCGAGAACGGACGACATCTTGTCGCCGTATTTCACAGGAAAGCCGCCGGTCGAGAACTCTATCTTGTCAACCATGTCGCTGTTTATTATGCTAAGCCCCTCCTGCTGTCCCGAACTCACAAGCATGGGGCGGAAAACTTCCTGACCGTTAAGGTAAACCAAATTCTCGTCGAACGAGCCGCCGCGCACATTGTATTGCGAGCTCATCTCGTCATGGCGGCTCACGCCTGCCATTGTGGAAATAAGGTCCTCAACGCCGTTGCCCGTGGTGCTTGGCAAATTCTTGGTGTCCTTGGCCTTTATTGTCTGCATTGTGTTCGACTGCACCCTCTGGCCCTTTACTGTGGCCTGCCCAAGGGTATGGTCCGCAGGCATCAGCACAACTTTCAAAGTAACCGAGTCTTTCGGGTAAGTCAGCGTGCGTCTGCGGGTTTGGTATCCCAACATGCTGAACACCACAACCACACTGTCGCCGCCCTTACAGGTGAACGAATACTTGCCGTTCAAATCGGTTAGCGTGCCTGCCCCCTGCCCTTCAACCTTAACCACCGCCATTTCTATGGGTTTCCCCTCTGTGTCGCTCACAGTGCCGCGCACCTTCAGGCTGTTTTGGGCACAAACCGCAACGCACGCCAAAGCCGCCACCGCAAGCATAAGCAAGCGGCGAAAGCCTCTGCACATATAAACTTTATATACCATCATTAAACTATAAACGCGAAAAAGCGCGATAAGTTGTAAAGCCCGCCATATTTTATATCGCAATAATCGCGCATGACTGCAAAGCGTCCCAAAACTACATCGGACATAGGAAAAACTATGTCCCATGTAGAAAAAATTATGTCTGATATAATTCAAATTACATCAGACCTTTTTTCGCTACCTTGCAACTTGCTGCATGACAATTCGTTATGCAAAATTCGTATAAACGATATAAACTGTTGTTCTCCAAAGGTTTGTGCGAATTATATGTAATGTGGTTATGCGTCTTGAATTATTACGTTTGCCGGGCTGCGCCCAAACGTATGCTTATGTGAAAATAACTGCGTGAAAATTTGTTTGGTATGGGAAATAAATCATAAATTTGCTTTCGGTTCTCAACCGACAGCCGTCGGCGGCGCGGGGGCGGAAGCCCCGGATGCCGCTGCGGAAAGGGGAAACCCACGCCGAAAGGCAGGCGAAAGCAAGCCAAGAGGGCGGGAGGTGAGAGCCGCAACATATTTAAGGCGTTTACTGCGCTTTGTTCTCGATGAACTGAAATCTGGCAGTTTCAAATCTTCTCAAAGACAAATGCAACGGTAGATGTCTGCGGGATGTGTATATACGCATTCGTTTCACGGAGTTTTTGTGTCCGCAATATGTGGTCGCAGACTCTGTGAAAAGGTGTTATCATACATATCGGCGTGGGCTTCGGCGTTGCTCGTTTCGAGAAGATGGGCAATGCCAGAGCCTCAGTTCGTGGGACGGGTAACGGTTTGACTCCCACGCTTTTTTATGCTGCAAAACCATTCCGAACAAAAACCACCGCCTATTCGGGAGTCTGGGGCATAAAAACTCAATGCCTATGCAGCAGTATATTTGTCAAAACCACGGTTCACTAATGCCCAAACCCGGACTCTCCGGGCTTGGACGCAGAAAAACACAAAAAACACAAAGAATAATACAAATCATCAATTAAACAAAAAACAATGAAAAATTTCAAGTTAAAGGCAATGCTGCTGGCGGTGTTGCTTTGCAGCAGTGTTTCCGCGTTTGCTGATATAAGGGTATCGCAAGATGGCATAGTCTATGGGCTTCGGGATGATCTGACGGCGTATGTAAGTTCTGCTGAAAACGACATCACGACCGCCAACATTCCCGAAAAAATAACGCACGAAGGAAAAGACTATACCGTTACGGGCATTGGAGACCGTGCTTTCTGGAGTTGCACCGGCCTTGCCTCGGTGGACATCCCAAGCTCCGTTACCAGCATTGATGACAATGCATTCTACGGTTGCAGCAGCCTTTTCGCCTACCACTATAAAAAAGACGGAACGGCCACGCTTTTGAAAGTGGGATACAAGTCCGCCGAAATTTCCGGAAAGGATACCTATAATATTCCCGAAAAGGTAACGCACGAAGGAAAGGATTATAGCGTTACGGGCATAGGTGGAAGAGCTTTCGAGGGTTGCACCGGCCTTGCCTCGGTGGACATCCCCGGCTCCGTTACGAGCATAGGATATGGTGCTTTCTGGGATTGCAGCAGACTTTTCGCCTACCACTATAAAAAAGACGGAACAGCCACTCTTCTGAAAGCGGGATACAATTCCGCCGAAATGTCCGGCAGGGAAACATACAGTATTCCCGAAAAGGTAACGCATAATGGAACGGAATACTCCGTTACGAGGATTGGGGAATATGCTTTCTATGATTGCACCGGCCTTGCCTCGGTAGTCATTCCCAACTCCGTTACAAGCATTGGGGATTATGCTTTCTATAAGTGCACCGGCCTTACATCCGTTAACATCCCCAACTCCGTTACAAGCATCGGGGAAGGTACTTTCTTTATTTGCAGCAGCCTTGCCTCTGTGGACATCCCCAGCTCCGTTACCAGTATTGGGGACTTTGCTTTCTCTTATTGCAGCAGCCTTGCCTCGGTGGACATCCCCGGCTCCGTTACAATCATGGGGGACCATGCTTTCTTGGGTTGCAGCAGCCTTTTCGCCTACCACTATAAAAAAGACGGAACGGCCACGCTTTTGAAAGTGGGATACAAGTCCGCCGAAATTTCCGGAAAGGATACCTATAATATTCCCGAAAAGGTAACGCACGAAGGAAAGGATTATAGCGTTACGGGCATAGGTGGAAGAGCTTTCGAGGGTTGCACCGGCCTTGCCTCGTTGGACATCCCCAACTCCGTTACGAGCATTGGGGGCGGTGCTTTCTACGGTTGCAGCGGCCTTGCCTCGGTGGTCATCCCAAGCTCTGTTACAAGCATAGGGGAAAGTACTTTCTATTTTTGCAGCAGCCTTGCCTCTGTGGACATCCCAAGCTCTGTTACCAGCATTGGGGACTATGCTTTCAATGGTTGCACCGGCCTTGCCTCTGTGGACATCCCCGGCTCTGTTACGAGCATAGGGCAGTATGCTTTCAGGAATTGCACCGGCCTTGCCTCAGTGGTCATCCCAAACTCCGTTACGAGCATTGGGGACTATGCTTTCAACGATTGCACCGGCCTTGCCTCGGTGGACATCCCCAACTCCGTTACAAGCATCGGGTATTATGCTTTCTCGGGTTGCACCGGCCTTAAGAAGCTTGTGTGCAACGCCACAACGCCTCCTGTATGCCAGAGGGGTGTCTTTATTGGCGTTGACAAGAACGAATGCACGCTCTACGTCCCGCAGGAGAGCCTTGACGCCTACAAGTCCGCCGCACGTTGGAAGGACTTTTTCAACATAACCACCGGCATTAAGGATGCCGTCAAGACCTCTTCCGCCACGGAGGAGGCGCGCTACTCCGCCGACGGCACGCGCCTCGTCTCCCCGCAGAAGGGCATAAACATAATAAGGATGAGCGACGGCACGGTGAAGAAAGTGCTTGTGAAGTGAATTTTCATTCATTATTCGCGGTGCGCCCCGGCATTAAAGTAAGGGCGCACCGTTTTTTGTTTTTCAACGGTTTCGTCTCCGCATAGCATAATAACACACTCCACAAATATGCAATGCACCATTAACCAACAAACTGCGCCGCCGTAGGGGCGTATGGCATACGCCCTGAATTGAGCGGATTATACTATGTTATGGCGGAGGTTTGCTGTATGGTTCGTGCGGTGGTGCACAGGGCGTATGCCATACGCCCCTACAAACCGCGGATTTCGCAATGCGGCGCGGTGGTTTACGGCGAGGTTCGTGCGGTGGCGCACATGGCGTATGCCATACGCAATATAAACACTCAAAACCATATCAACCAATAAATTGCACCGCCGTAGGGGCGTATGGCATACGCCCTGAATTGCATCGCTTTGCAAAGTGTTTTGCCTTGTCGTGATGTTGCTGTGCCGGTTAGCGGCGAGGTTCGGGCGGTGGTACACCGGGCGTATGCCATACGCCCCTACAAACCGCGGATTTCGCAATGCGGCGCGGTGGTTTACGGCGAGATTCTGGCGGTGGCGTACCGGGCGTATGCAATGCAATTATAAATTCCAAGGTACAATCAATTAAGGAATTGCACCGCCGTAGGGGCGTATGGCATACGCCCTGAATTGCATCGCTTTGCAAAGTGTTTTGCCTTGTCGTGATGTTGCTGTGCCGGTTAGCGGCGAGGTTCGGGCGGTGGTACACCGGGCGTATGCCATACGCCCCTACAAACCGCGGATTTCGCAATGCGGCGCGGTGGTTTACGGCGAGGTTCGTGCGGTGGCGCACATGGCGTATGCAATACGTAATATAAACAATCAAAGCCATATCAACCAACAAATTGCACCGCCGTAGGGGCGTATGGCATACGCCCTGAATTGAGCAA
>ERZ808252.1012-NODE-1012-length-23069-cov-6.600634_pt1 | contig 23069 bp, 17 predicted proteins | sample MGYA00521242_ERZ808252 | MGnify/ENA primary metagenome ERZ808252 (study PRJEB31516, sample SAMN03275581) | gut metagenome | biome: mammalia-associated habitat; material: feces | host: Papio cynocephalus | place: Kenya | collected 2012-08-07 ...
ACCTTGTATCAATGTCTCGAGAACGATTGACACGCAACCAACCTTATTCTGATTTTATCGAACTCACGTTAATTTATATTGTTATCTTTTTGATTCATCTGCCTTTCGTCCGAAGAGAGCGTTAAATGCTGCAAACCCAGTCGTTTTCAGAATGAGACCCACTCATGGAAGAGTGATGAAAGTCTATTTGGAGACTTCAAGTTTTGCAGAGGCCACACCAACAGCAACATTTACATCTATTTTGGAAAATCCGTACGATGTAAGGGATATTTGCAAACTTGTCTGAGACAATTGCAGAAAGATACCTGAAAAATATTGCCGCAATCCTGCAATTTACCACGGCAAACCGGTAATATTATCGGATTTTCCGCCAAATTGAGATAAGAGATTACGCACTATAACAGGCCATTCTTATGTTACATGGAGGGCACGCTTTGTCGCAAAAAAAGAAGCTTCGCACATACTTACAGAAAAAACTTCCACCTGACACCGATAATTGCCAAATCATTTAGCTAAATTCGCAAGTGAATAAAACGACTTTATTATGAAGACGATAATTGGTACACTTTTGCTTGCTTTTGTACTTGGCACGGGCAATAGTGCTTCTGCACAAAAGACAAAGGGAGGAGTATTCAGACTCACCGGCTATACGCTGAAGGATGGCGGACTTTTGAAAAAAGGCGTTGAAAAAAGTCTCCAGGGACTCGCCATCCACAAAGACTATATGGTTGGACTTTATAACGAAGGCTTTGCCTCGCTTTACAAGATTCACCCCGATGGCTCGTTCGTAAGGCTCAGCACATTCCCGCTCGGAAGCAAATCCAAGTACAACCATGTCAACGTTGCCAATTTCGGTGTGGAGAGATACCAGAAAGGTGACACGTTGCCGCTGCTATATGTTTCGCAGGCCAAGACCGACAAGGAGAAAAACATTACCGATGCCTGCTTTGTGGAGCGGATACTGCCCGAAGGCAGGGCTGAACTTGTGCAGACCATATTGCTCGACAACCACGACGACTATTACGGATGCGCGGTGCAGTGGGCAATCGACAAAAAGCGCAAGCATCTGATTGGATTCGGAAACACAATAAACAACACCGACCCCAAAAACAATTTCCGCATAATGATATTCAAACTTCCCAGGCTCAAAGAGGGCAAGACCGTGGTACTGAAAAAGGAGGACATCCTGGAAAACTACCTCATACAGGACTACGACAGGTCGTTTCCACACGTGCAAATAGGCCAGGGCGGCGTTGTCGCCGGCAACTGCCTCGTCATGCCCACGGGCGTGGGCTCTCCACAGTTTCCAAGCATGATATATTCGTGGGACTTGAAAAACCGCAGAATGGCAAGCGTAGTGAATCTGCAGGCAGAAGTTCCTTTTGAGTTCGAGGACTGTGACTTTTTCAAGGACAGAATGTACATACAGTGCAACGAATGGCCGCGGGGAAGAATGAAAATCATGGAATGGAATTAGAAAAGACGCATGCTCAGCATCTGATGGAATCAATATTTATAGCGCACACATAGGATTAAAAGAAAGATTCCGTATCTTTGCAATGAATTCCCGTCACAAAACATGAGAGCTCAGAAAAATAAGTAACTTTCGCGATTGAAAGAATCCTAATATGAATTTCGAGCAAGAGCTTCGGCAGCGTGGCATAAAGCCTACAGCCATACGGATATTGGTATTCCAAGAAATGAGGAAGCTTCAATGTGCTGTTTCGCTAACAGACCTTGAAACCAAATTGGGTACGGTAGACAAATCGACCATTTTCCGTACACTGACTTTATTTCTTGCCCATCATTTGGTGCATTGCATAGAAGACGGCAGCGGATATGCCAAATATGCGATATGCAGTCATGAATGCCGCTGCGGCGGTGAGGATGATGACGGATTTTCAGACCATCACACCCATTTCTTTTGCGAATCATGCCATAAAACATTTTGTCTGCGCGGCCTGCCTGTCCCAACGGTAAAAGTCCCGCAAGGTTTCCAACTGCATACAGCCAATTATGTACTAAAAGGACTCTGTCCGGATTGCTCGGCAAAACAACATCATCATTAGTTTTACTACATTATTCCATGGAAAAAAGACTCTTTCAGGCAACAGCCATTCTTTCGCTATTTATTTATTCCACATCCATTTTACAAGCACAATGTCCTACCGGCTTGATGACCGATTTGATTGAACATACAGAACAGCTCTTCAATGACGGATATGTATCATCCGCAGCACTCACAACTTTGGATAAAGCAAAAGGACACTATCAAGTAGCACTTATCCGCAGCTCTCGCCCACGCTTCAGCTGGATTGTCGGGAGCAACCGTCCTAATACATTACAAACCGCCTACCATATCCTCGTCGCAACTTCTCCGGACAAGCTCCGACCCGAGACAGCCGATATTTGGGACAGCCAGAAGATTGAAAGCCGGCATTCAACATCCATTACGATGGGTGGAAAAGAATTGTCGCCTTCAACCATCTATTACTGGAAGGTCAAAACATGGGACAACCATGGCTATGAAAGCCCATGGTCAGCAACCAAAAGCTTCATGACAGCCGGTAAAACCGATGGAACAGCCTCTTACTATCCGTTGCAGTTTACGGACGAACGCCCTGCCAACACTAATAACCCTGCTTCGCACATACGCTGTTTTGATTTCGGGCGTGATGCCATCGGCCAACTGAGACTTACCGCAATGTCTGAACATGCCGATACAATCATTGTCAGGATTGGCGAAGTCTGTTCTGCCAATGGAAGAGTGGAACAGAATCCCGGTGGCTCGCGTCGCTACGCCGAATACAAATTGGCACTTATGCCCGGTCTGCACACCTATGATTTGAAAATGAAGCCGGATGCGCGCAATTCCGACCCGGCAACCGCTGCCCGCAACCGTCTATATCCCATTTTTCTGCCCGACTACGCCGGAGTTGTATTTCCTTTCAGATATGTGGAAACAGAAGGCAAAAGCGAAATTGTCAGTACGGTTGAACCAGAAAGGCGAATGTTGCACTACTCGTTCAACGATGCTGCTGCACGCTTCAACTCGTCAGACACTGTATTGAACAAAATATGGGAGCTTTGCCGTTACAGCATGAAAGCAACTTCTTTCTGCGGAATTTACGTAGACGGTGACAGAGAGCGTATTGCCTACGAAGCAGATGCCATTATCAACCAATTGAGCCATTATTGCGTCGACCGAGAATTTTCCATGGCCCGCCGTACGATAGAACATCTCATCTTTCATCCGACATGGCCGACTGAATGGTGCCTGCAAACTTTGATTCTTGCATGGAACGACTATATGTACAGTGGAGACAAAAGGCTGCTTGAACGCTACTATAGCGACATGAAAGCCAAAACGCTTCTGGCACTTCGCGAAAGCAATGGCCTGATTTCCACAAAAACAGGGAAAAATACGCCTGAGTTGTGCCAAACCATCCATTATAACGGGAATGCACTTAAAGACATTGTGGATTGGCCACAAAGCGGATTCGTTGGCGATGAAAAAGAGTATGGCGGAGAAGCCGACGGAGTCAAGATGGACACTTTCAATGCCACAGTCAATGCGTTTCACTATCAGGCCGTGAAGTTATTAGGCCAAATTGCGCAAGTTATCGGCAAAGATGCCGATGCCCGCCATTATGCCGATGAAGCCGCCTATATACGGAAGCAGTTCAACCGTCTGCTCTTTGACAAGAAGAACGGGCGTTATCGCGACGGCCTGTCCACCGACCACTCGGCCCTTCATTCCAATATGTTTCCATTGGCTTTCGGAATGGTTGATACGCGCAACATGAAATCCGTTACGGATTATATCAAATCACGAAGAATGGCATGCAGTGTCTACGGCGCACAATTTCTGCTTGACGGACTTTATGATGCCGGTGAAGCCGACTATGCCCACAGCCTGCTTGCTTCGACCGCACAAAGAAGCTGGTATAACATGTTGAGAGCCGGTTCCACTATTACAATGGAAGCCTGGGACAATATCTATAAACCCAATCAAGATTGGAACCACGCTTGGGGTGCTGCTCCCGGCAACTTAATTGCACGCGGTTTGATGGGCATAACGCCAATAGAACCCGGATTCGAACGTATTCGCATCAAGCCTCAACCGGGAAAGGTAAAACACGCCGGTCTTCTGCTACCAACAGTCAGAGGGAATATTCTGACAGAATTCAGACATTCATCCGATGGCAACATGGTTCTTTCCATAGACATTCCGGCCAATTGCATCGCGGAAGTCTGGTTCCCCTATAAGGACAAACAGGTTCTTATCGATGAAACAAAGGCAAAAGGCAAAAAAGAAAATGGCTGGTTTATCATGGAAATCGGCTCGGGCAAGCACACCATACGCTAATCACTACTTCTTTTGGAAAGAGCCGGGACATGTAATACGTTGCTCCACGTCACCATTACTGAGCCGTATCCAGGTAGCAAATTCAGTCGATTCCTCGTTCAGTTCTATGACTCTGGCACCATTTACCGGCAAATTGTTGTAGACGGTTTTTCCACCGCTATAACGCCCGTAAGCAAGAAGTATATTATGCCACATCACGGCATAATCGTTATCATGGTCATGTCCAACAAACATAGCGCGAATATCTCCCATCTCCTTTGCTGCCGCAAAGAAACCGGTATTAAGTACCGGCGAGCAGACTGATTCAGTACGAGAGCCATATAATATGGCACTTCCACTACATGCCGCTTCGGTAAATTCGGGCACCGGGATATGGAAGAAGGCCATCGACGGAAGCGGTTTTCCTCCATTTTCGGATGCAAAACGGCGGCTTTGGTTTCTGTACCACTCAATTTGGTCAAAATGAATATAATCGTAGCCTTTTACACCCGGAACATGCGAATAGGTATTCGAGTCGATGACATACAGCACTTCCGCGTTGCGACGGCCTTTGCCCGATTGAATGGGCAATACATAGTTGGATGTTCCTGTGATACCGTCAGACGGAGTGCTGATATTATAAGGATATTCCATGGCAATCTTCATAAGCTCGTCTTTGCTCAGGCCCTGTTCATCATCATGATTGCCGAAAGTAATGGCAAAAGGTACTTTGAATTTAGAAATCAAGTTCAAAACCGTTTGCAAGCTTTCCTTCCCCGGCTTCCCGAAAATAATATCCCCTGTGAGCATCACCAAATCGGGACGTTCTTTTTCAAGTACGTTATTGATGCATGTCTCAGCAGGTTTTGAGCGTTCGTCATTATAAATGTAATGCACATCGGTGAGCTGAACTATCTTGAACTTCCCATTTGAATTGAATTTCAGAGGAACAGCCCCTTGCAGGGCACCCACAACCATCAGCAATAAAATGAAAGAGATTGTTTTTCTCATTTTTATATCCGTCCTATCAGTTAGTATTCCACCTTATCGGCTTTTTCATCCCAAATCCTGAAGGCTTGAAGAGCCTCATCGCGCAAAAAGCTTTCGGAAGGCAGCCTACGCTGTATCAAAGGCCTGGATATTTCCTCATAAATCATGGAATCGTCAAAGCCGATGCGTTTGGCATCATCCTTTGTATTTGCAAAATAAAGCCTGTCCAAGTGTGCCCAATAGATGGCGGCAAGACACATCGGGCAAGGTTCGCACGAAGAATAGATTTCACAGCCCGAAAGATCGTATGTCTGTAATTTTTGACAGGCTTCACGAATGGCACAGACTTCGGCATGCGCGGTAGGATCGTTGCCGGGAACCACCCGATTGACTCCGCGCGCAATCACTTTATTGTCCTTTACAATAACGGCACCAAAAGGGCCACCTCCTTCATAAACATTCCTTATCGACAGCCGGATGGCTTCGCGCATAAAGTTTTCTTTCTGATTCATACTGTCTGTTGTGAGTCTTATACTTTGGCAAAGTTATGTTTTTTCAATCAACTTCGACCGTAAAATATCATTAAAGATTTTATTTTGAAAAACAAACCGAAAGAGAGCGGCCTTAATAAAACAACTGCTCCATATCCTTTTCAAGCAATCCATGATTTCACTTGTAATTCAATGCGTCACCGACAGAATTTGCTCCCTTCGGGGAAAAAACCGAAGGGAGCAAATTCTGCCTACAACGCTTCTCCGATGCGCCAAACTAACGTGTAATGATTTGACAGACCTTGTCCTGAAAACGGTGGGCAGCACTATTCGAGCGTATGCCTTGGTTCATGATACAAAAGCAAATCATATGCCCGTTGGAAGCAGTGGCATAGCCCGCCAGTGTACTCACTCCTCGCAACGTTCCGGTCTTGGCATGTACGTTAGAAAATGCATTGCCTGAACACATGCGGCGTTCCAAAGTTCCATCGACACCTGCAATAGGCAAAGCAGGAAAAAGATGGAGATAAATATTGTTGCGTTTCCACGCATAACGAAGCAGCTGCACAACAAGCTCGGGAGTCGTATAATTGTATAACGACAATCCCGACCCGTCTGCCACGTTATAATCATCAGGATCAAACCCTAACGACCGTATCAAGGCATTGACTTTACCGGCTGAAACACGGGCCGAAGGATAATGGGCATCCTCCATCGCGCCCAACTGATAAAACAAGGCTTCGGCATACAGATTGTCGCTATTCTTTAGCAACCGCATCAATATCTGGTCGACAGTATGGCTGCGTTCGGCCAGCAAAATGACGCTATCCTGCGGTACTTGCTTTTCGGTGTAGGCCGTAGGATGAGCAATGCCATTTTCGTCCAACTTTTCATAGAATTTCATCATGAAAATGTCTTTGCCGTTATAGAGCAAAGGCCGTAATATCCTCTCATCGTCATCCCAGCACCATCCTTCGCCCCATTTCAAAGTATCTTTCAACGACATATCCGAAAAAATGCGGCCATCTATTTGTCTGATTCCGCGTTCCATCAGCACTTCGATGAATGCATTCATGTCGTCATTGCCGAATCGTGGATCAAAACCGCCTTTCAAGTATAAATCACCACTAAAGATGCTGTCGTTGACTGCTCCGTTCATATAGAAACGAGTGACAAACTGAAAGGATCCGCCCAAATCGGCCAAGGCCGTGACCGTGGTAAACAGTTTCTGAACAGAAGCGGGGCGCATCAACTGACGCTGGCCAAAGCCATAAATGGCTGAATCGGCCGTCAAATCATAGACATACAAACCCAACTGGGAACGTTGGAACATATCACTGCCGGCCAACTCGTCGAGCGAGGCCTGTAAGGATTGAGACCATGACAAGACATCTGTTGAATCAATGCCTGCCGAATCTACAGGGACATTCTGAATTTCAGCCGTATCACATACATTTGCCGGCAAGCACGATGGAACAGAAGCCGCAACATACACCTGAAAGAAGCAGGCATACACTATACAAAAAAAGACAGGCATTGCCAAAGCAAAGCCTTCCACTGTTTTTTTCATTTATCAGATGAATTAATACGGCACGTGCCAAATAGCACTCTTTGCCGATCTAATTGATGCAAAATTACAAATTTCCAAGTCTTCCCACGTTGCGTAATTACACCTTTTTGTATTTTTGTAGGTACAAAACTTGAAAAAATGATTCGTAAATTCGACTTCTTAGTCATCGGTTCCGGCGTTGCCGGAATGTCGTATGCCTTGCAAGTGGCAGAGTCTGGAAAAGGAAAAGTTGCCTTGGTATGCAAGACTTCCATCGATGAAGCCAATACGGCAAAGGCACAAGGTGGAGTAGCTTCCGTAACCAACCTGGAAAAAGACAATTTTGAGAAACACATCCACGACACGATGGTTGCCGGAGACTACATCAGCGACCCAGCAGCAGTCAAGCAAGTGGTTGAAAACGCTCCGGCCGGAATTGAACGCCTTGTAAAATGGGGAGTAAACTTTGACAAGAAAGCAGACGGGACGTTTGATTTGCACCGTGAAGGAGGCCATAGCGAATTTCGCATCCTGCACCATGCCGACGATTCGGGTTTTGAGATACAACGCGGACTGATAGCCGCTGTTCGGAAAAGCCCGAACATTACAGTTTTGGAAAACCACTTTGCCGTGGAAATCATCACACAGCACCACTTAGGTGTCAAGGTTACGCGACGCACACCCGACATTGAATGCTACGGAGCCTACATCTTAGACCCAGACACAGGCAAAGTGGATACTTTCCTGTCAAAAATAACGCTACTTGCCACAGGTGGAATTGGGGCGATTTATGCTTCGACCACAAACCCCGACATTGCCACAGGCGATGGCATTGCCATGGCTTATCGTGCCAAAGCAACCGTAAAGGACATGGAGTTTGTCCAGTTCCACCCAACGGCACTCTATCATCCCGGAGAGACACATCCGGCCTTTCTGATAACAGAAGCCATGCGCGGATATGGCGGGATTTTGCGGTTGCCCAACGGAGAAGAGTTCATGCAGAAATACGACAAGAGGCTTAGCCTTGCACCTCGCGACATTGTGGCACGGGCCATTGACAAAGAAATGAAAATTCATGGTTTGGACCATGTATGTTTGGATGTGACACACAAAAATGCCGAAGAAACCAAGCATCATTTCCCGAATATCTACCATAAGTGTCTGAGCATTGGCATTGACATCACTAAAGAATATATTCCTGTTTGTCCTTGTGCCCACTATCTGTGTGGTGGCATTGCCGTTGATTTGAACGCAGAAAGCTCCATCCATCGCCTGTATGCCGTTGGTGAATGTTCGTGCACCGGATTGCATGGAGGAAACCGTTTGGCCAGCAACTCGCTGATTGAAGCAGTAGTCTATGCTGACGCAGCAGCCCGCCACACACAAGAAGTAATTGATTCGTATTCGTTTAACGATGACATCCCCGAGTGGAACGACGAAGGGACAATGACCAATGAAGAGAAAGTACTGATAAAACAAGATATGCGGGAAGTCGGGCAAACCATGTCCAATTATGTAGGCATTGTACGCAGCAACTTACGCCTGCATCGCGCATGGACACGTTTGGATTTGCTCTATGAAGAAACGGAAGAGCTGTTCAAACGAGTAAAGGCCACACGCGACATTTGCGAACTGCGTAACGCCATCAATGTGGGCTACCTTGTCACACGACAAGCCATAGAACGGAAAGAAAGCCGCGGACTTCACTATACCATTGATTATCCGCGCCACGCGTATGATTACAAATAAGGCTACAGCAGTTTTGCGGCAAATTTATGGTTTCATAATTCTATTGTTTCTGCCGGTTCTGCCATATTCTTGCCGCACGCCCGAATCTACTTCGAAAGGCTCTGCGACAGCAACAGAATTGTTTACCAGCTTACCTCAAAAAGTACCCTACCGGATTCCCGCAATTACTCAGACAAAACGAGGAAGAATCATTGCTGTTGCCGACTACCGTTATTGCGGATTTGACATAGGATTTGGGCGAATTGACCTTCATACGCGCCTGTCTGATGACAATGGAAAAACCTGGAAGAAAGAACGAGTCATAGCCAAAGGAAGTGGTATAAAAGGGAACAGTGATTGCGGTTTTGGCGATGCGACCTTGGTCGCCGACGACAAAAGCAATACAGTTCTGCTGTTGTGCGTAAGAGGGAATACGGTCTATACTGCTCCGACTACAACGCGTAAGAATCCCAACCGCGTGGCACGTATGTACAGCTACGATGGAGGTGAGACATGGACCAAACCGGAAGAGATTACAGAAGAAATCTACTCTCTCTTTGACGGATGCTCGAAAGGGACTGTCGAATCTCTTTTCGTTGGCAGTGGAAAAATGCTTCAAAGCAGACAGCTAAAAGCAGGGACGGCAAAACGCATATATGCAGCACTATGCGCACGGCCAAACGGAAACCGCGTTATATATTCGGATGATTTCGGAAAAACATGGAACATTCTTGGAACAGCCGAAGATTTTCCTGCACCGCAAGGTGATGAACCGAAATGCGCAGAACTGCCAAATGGAGATATCCTGTTAAGCAGCAGAGCAGGGAACGGGCGCATTTTTAACATTTTCAGCTATACAAAAGGCAACAAACAGACAGGAACTTGGAGCAAAGCCGCATACTCTTCGGCCAAAAACAATGGAATTAATGCAGAAGGAAACAGTTGTAATGGCGGAGTTTTGATTGTTCCTGTAAAGCGAAATACTGATGGTAAGAAAGCGCACTTATTATTGCAGTCAGTACCGTTTGGAAAAGGACGAACAAACGTAGGCATCTACTACAAACCATTGATTTCTGAAAACGACTATGCCACACCGGAAGCTATTGCCGCCAATTGGGAAGGCCGTTTACAATGTTCCAACATAGGAAGTGCCTATTCCGAGCTAATCTTGCAAAAGAACAATACTATAGGATTCATATTTGAAGAATCTACGCATCAAGCTGATTACACTATTGTTTATAAGCAATTGACAATAGAACAAATAACAGGCGGCCGCTACACGCTGCGCAAATAATCCGTATCATAAGAACGTAATTCTGTTGCAATACATTTGTAACAGAAACATTAGAACTTTGCAGATGAAAAAAGTAGCTGAACATGTTTGATTTTATTGACGAAGAAGACATTGATATCGAAGCAACAGACGACGGTTGCTTCATCGCGATTGACACTAAAAACGGAACGAACGCACAAGGACTTAGCCCGGAAGAGGCAATCGGTGATTTAGAAGAAGCATATGCTCCTCTATTTGAGGAATGTTGCTTTGACACATTCTGATTACTTCCGGCAACGTTATTTTAGAGCAAAGAAACAACGGCTATGCATTCTTTTTCGATTGCATAGCCGTTGCTATATTTGTTTTTTCTTTCAGAAAGTTACAGTCTGGCCGGTTAAACGGCTTCGTTCGGCTTCAAAACAGATATGGTGACTTTCCAAAGAATCGTCTATCAATGTTGGCAGCTCTTTCAAGCGTCCCTGCACTGCATGAATGAAATCCTCCACAATCTTCAGGTCTGCGCCGGCATGATAATGTTGGCTGACGGTGTCTGAAAAATCGAAAACTTCCTGATGATGGTCTTTGAAATGAGTTACAATTACCTTTTTTTCATCACAGAAAATTTCCCCTTCTGTCATCTTAATATCCGTAGTACGAAAATCACGCTGCGTAAACACATCCATAGATAACATTACAAGAGCGTTGTCAGCCATTTCCATTGCCACAATTTGATTGTCTACCACGTCATTATCGCAATGAAAAACGCAACGCCCATAAATGCCCTCATGCAATTCTTTTTGGATAACGTCTTCTATGGTACTACCCTTGGGAATATCAAAGTTTTTAATCCACTCACGACGGCGCCAGTAAAGGTCTACAGCTGAATAAGGACACTTGCCTTCAACGGAACAATAGACGCAACGATCAGCCGAATTATCCGGTGCATTTTCCGGGCGAAACCAACGAAGAGATCCAAAAGATGTAAGTCGGCGGCATTTTTGACCTAAAATCCACAATAAGAAATCTACATCATGACAGCACTTGGCCAGTATCATAGGATTGTTTTCTTTCTCCCGGTTCATGATACCGCGCACATAACTGTGTGTGTCACGATCCAACCCCACACCTTCAGTGTGGTTTATTGATATTATCTTGCCTAAATCGCCTGAATCGATGAGCTCTTTAATCTTTAAGAAGCATGGATGATAACGCAATACGTGGCAGATGCTGACTATACGTCCGGCCTTCTTTGCCGCCTCAGCTATATCGACACACTGTTTATAAGTTTGCGCAATGGGTTTCTCAAGTAATAAATGATAGCCCAGCGCAAGAGCCATCATACTGGGACGATAGTGCTCGCATTCAGGTGTGCAAATAATAATAGCATCAGCAGGAACTGGGTTCTTGAAAAAGTCGTCATAATTGTTGAAGCGGTTTTCTTGTGGAATGTGGAACAAATCTCCCATGGCATTACGCCGTATAGGGTCAGGTTCCACGACAGCTTTTAACTCGACCTCTTCAGGATGCTCCAGCACGTAGTGCATATAGGTACGCATACGATTGCCGACTCCGATAGCAACTATCGAAGTCGGCTTTGATATGCTTTCTTTCTTTACAATCATCTATTATTTCTTGGTCTTGGCTGACTTTTTAGCTTTGGCAGCCTTTTTACTCAAATCAAGAACACGGACATTGCGGAACTTAACACCGGCACCATGACCACAGAAACTGATATAACCTTCTTTATTAAAAAGACCGGGGTGATTCTTATGGTCAAGCGTATAAGGATTCTTTGTTCCACCATCTGGAGCAACATTATGGCCTTGACATGCTTCGCGTATATTACCGTCAAGAATAACCTTTCCATCTACGGTTACGGTGATACGGTCACCAATAGCTTTGATTTCTTCTGTATGCCATTGCTTGATCGGCCCGAAATCAATATGCTCAGGGGTTATTACACCGTAAACAGCACCATGGTTCTGATAAGGACGAAGGCCCGTATATCCAAATGGATAGCCCTGGTATACAGGATCGTCATGGTCAAGAACCTGGATTTCCATACCTTGATAAGCAGCATCAACACCAGTCACATCTTTACCAGTACGGATTCCGATACCATTATTTACGGCAGGAACATCGAAGTAGAATTCAAAACGGAATATAAAGTCACTATAGTTTTTCTTTGTATACAAATTACCATTTCCACCATAGCGAGCTGTTACATAGATATTCCCATCCACAGGAACATAAGCGGCTGTGTTGCCATGCCATTTATCCAACGAACGTCCGTCAAAAAGGACTTCAAAGCCCTGCTTTGCCTCTTCGGGAGAAAGTTTGAAAACAGGTGTAGCAGGAAGTTCATTCAGGTAGAAGTTGCGGACATATACATTTTCGCCCTTGTTTCCCGCTGCAAGCTGAATAGCACCATTTACGAATGCAGCTTTCGTTTCAGGCACATTCTTTACAATGGCATTTTGAGCCACAGTTTGGCCGTTCACTTCTACAAAAAGGCGATCATTGAGCATCTTAACATAAATAAGATTCCAACCATCTTTAGCTGCAACTTTCTTATCGCCATAAACATATGAGATTCCTGATTTCTGAAGCTTGACAATTGGCATTGAGCGCAAACTCAATACAGGAGAACCTGTTGCATCCCACTCAAAGAACATCTCAAAGTTTTCATACGGCCCATCCTTCTTAAAGCCATTGTCGGATTTATCCAATGCAATCTTGAAACCTCCTGTTGCATCTATTTTGGCAAGTATACCAGCTAAATCGTCTACTGCATAACCGGCATCGGCATCTCCTTTATCTTTTTCGGCCTGGAAAACGGCCTTTGCCTTTTCAATAATAGCCTTTACTTCTGTCCCTTTCTGCAAACCGGCAACTTTCGACACGATTTCACGAATCGAAGAAGCAGCAGCCACGCTCGTAGCCTGGTTATTCAAATATTTTGCGGCAAGCATCAATGACGGAATAATCCTACTGCTGCCCAATGCTGTTACAAAAGAATTTTGCACCTTTGCTGAAGGGCCTAAATCCAATGCCCGGCTATAAAGCAGATATGCTTCCACTTCTGATTTTCCGGCATTTTTCACCAAAGTCAAATAGCGTGTAAGTATGGCATCTTTGGAAGACGGATTTTCTTTGGCCAATTTATATAACACATCTATCATCTCTGAATTGTTTACTTGGAGCAATGCATTAAAAGCGGCATCCTTTGAACTGCCGTCTGCATATTCTTGCTGCAATTTAGCAATTGACTGAGAATTTCCGGCTTGAGCTAAAAGTGGATAATATAAGGCAGCTTTTGATTTATTGGTCAAACGAGCAGCGACCAAATTATACTGTTGGTCGGCAGCTTGATCTTGAATAGCACTCTTGGCTGCTGCTTGCAATTTTGCAGTCGCGTCACCCGTTGAATTTTCCAACATGTTACAGAGGTCACCAAAATTATTTGATTTAACAACACCCTTAAGAGCGTCATACGCAGCATTCTTAATTGTAGCATCCGAAGATTTGGTAAGTTCAATCACCTTACCATATGCACTGTATATACGACGCGCAGAAGCTAACTTAAGTGCAGCAGTCTGCACATTTGCGTCTGTTGAATTCAATGCGGACAATACGCCATTGGAGATATTTCCATTGAACGATAAGAACGCTTTGACAGCGGCTTCCGTCTTCTTTCCACCTTTAGCAAGCATGCCGACTAAACCTGTGAGGGATTTTCCTCCTCCAATCTTTGAAGCAGCCTGAATTGCAGCAATTGCCAATTCTTCATTTTCAGAATTCATTGCATTCACAACCAAATCGGTTTGATCGGCAACATGATTATTACCCAACCAACGTACGATATCAGTTTGCGTACCAGCTTGGAATGATTTGAATTTTGAAGCTACTGTATTGAAAATACCATTACCGGCATATTGTTTGGCATAAGACAGTGCTGTATTCCGATATTGGATATTATTATCCTTCAATGCTTTCAGAATATTTTTAGCAACATTCTTACGATCAGATTTGAGCAACAGTTTCAAACCAGCACAGCGAATGGCTTGCTTATCATTTTTCAGAAGTTCTTTCGCAGCCTTCGACACTGTCTGATTATCATACAAATTATCCAGCAATTGCAGATATGCATCCGTTGCGCTGGTAGGCTCTAATTTATATCCTTCTGCTTTTGCAGCAGACTGCAAGGTCTTTATCGATGCCGTTGAACCACATACCGTCAAAGCATTGTAAACAGCAGACAAAGTCTTGTCGTCACCACTTTTTGCCCACTCCAAAAGTATCGGCTCAACGCCCTTCAACTTTTTGAAATATGCCAAATAAGCTAACGAACTTTTAGGTGCTTTTCCGCTTTTAATCAAGCTCGTAATTTCATTGTCGATATTCGGTGTTGATGCAAGCGCACGCACGGCATAATCCTGCAAATAAGAATCGCTCAGATATTTTTCAAAAACAGGAACTTCTGCGACTGTCGAAAGTTTCTGAAGCTGAGTCATCAAGAACGCTTTATTGGCATTGTCCGTGCATTTATCCAACCCGGTAATAAGGCCTTTGCGGATACCATCACGCATGCTCTCTTTGCCGGCTGCAGATACATAATTGACAATACCATTAATCGCATATTCAAATGTTGCATTTTTTGCTTTGTCAGCCGGTTTCAACATCCCCGCAAGCATTTGAATACCCGTTTGGCCTGTTGCAGCCATCTCTCCTATTACCTCATTATAAGCCTTGGAGGTCTGGGCCGGCAATTGAGCCAAGCCATCAGTAATAACGGTTTCAGGTGTACGTTGGCGACTATCTGTTTGTGCGTATGCAGTCACGCCAAAACACAATAAGAAGACCAGCAGTAGTATGGAGTATTTTCCTCTTTTCATTTTTGTATCATGATTAATTGGTAAAACATTAAATCTGCCAAGGCCCACGCATAGGTTGATTTATCAGAGCATTGGCCGCATCATCGCCAATAAACGTTTGTGTCTTAGGATTGAAATTCAAAACTTGACGCCCCAAGCGAAGAGCTATGGCACCGAGATTAACCAATGTACAACTGTGATGACCGTTCACCTCATTAAGAGCGAATTTCTGACGAGTACGGATGCACTCAATAAAGTCTGTTCTCTGAGGTTCCGGATCCGGGAACTCTGCAAGTTTGTTCATGACATCCGGTATAGTACATTCAAATCCCTTATATACTTTTCCTTTCGGGCCTTCAATATATGGAGTATGCCCTTTGCTTTCATAGCCTTCACCTTCCAATACAATTTGGCAGCCATCTTCATACGTATAGACAATTCTTCTCCAAATACCTACTGCATCTGGATGCTGCTGAGGAGCTTCAACTTCCACTTTAACAGGGAAGTCATTATCTTTGTTCAGCAAATATTGGATGGGATCAAGGTAATGCTGCCCCATGTCAGTCAGACCACCGCCATCATAATCCCAATAACCACGGAATGTTTGGTGAACACGGTGCACGTTGTATGGTTTATAAGGTGCCGGACCCAGCCACATATCATAATCCAACTCTTGTGGCACGGGTTCTGGAACAAGATTTTCTTTTCCTACCCAAAAGAATTTCCATGTAAAGCCGGTTGTTCCGGACACAGTTACCTTAAGGGGCCAGCCCAACATGCCACTATCCACAAGTTTCTTTAAAGGTTGCACGGTAGTGCCTAAGCCGTAGAATGTGTCTTTGAAACGGAACCACGTGTTCAAACGGAATATACGATTGTAACGCTGTACAGCTTCAATTACACGCTTTCCTTCACCGATGGTTCTCGTCATTGGTTTTTCGCACCAAATATCTTTTCCTGCCTTAGCTGCTTCAACGGCCATCAAGGCATGCCAATGAGGTGGCGTTGCTATATGGACAACATCGACATTCGGGTCTTTGATCAAATCCCGAAAATCGTGATAGGTTTTTACGTCTTCGTTAAACCTTTGTTTTGCCATGTCCACGGCTTGTTTCAAATGCCGTTTGTCTACATCGCAAACCGCAACCAACTTGCAGGCTTTATCACTGGTGAAATGGTAAGAAGATTTTCCTATTCCACCAACACCAATGATACCCTTTGTCAGTTGGTCACTAGGGGGAACATAACCGTTTCCTCCTAACACGTGGCGCGGAACTATTGAAAATATTCCTGCTGCGCCCAACGTTTTTAAGAACGTCCTTCTATTCGTCTTCATATTTGGGTGAATATAATTTGTGCTTTAACCAATTTATCTCTCCTACTTCAAGTCTTTCACATAGATGTCTCTAAAGTATGTAAGGCTACCATGTGCCTGCAACTCCAACTGTTCAACAGGGAATATTGGCAGGTTCCGATTCCAATAGTTTTCAAGTACCACGTTATCGACCACAGTAACGCCATTAAGCTTTACAGTTACCTTGTCGCCAACCATTTTTATATAGAAACTATTCCATTCTCCCAACTTATTGTCTGCGACTTGCAATGGTTTGCTTTCATGCTTTTGATTGTTGTATAATCCGCCTGAGCCTACCTGTGCGCCTACATTGACACGCGCAATATCCCAGATTTGTACTTGAGGTGTACCTCTTAGATAGATGCCGGCATCAGGTTCTTTGCCATTTGGGTCGAGCTTCCAATCTACATACATTTCAAAATCCGCATAGGGTCTTACGGTGCATATATTGTCAAATCCACTTCCCACATAAGCCAATAGGCCGTTTTCCACTTTCCAGTCCTTGCGCATTGTTTCATCTGCTTTCACTTGAGCTTTAGCCAGTTCATCCGATGTCATGCTTGCACGCTTGATAGGATTCTCCACCAAGCCTTTCCAACCACTTAAATCTTTTCCATTGAAGATAGAAACAAAGCCGGCTTCGTCCTTTGATGTTCCTTGCAGATACTCCTCAATTGCCTTCCGGCTACTTCCGCCGAGTATCTCCATTGATTGAACAAGCCATTGGCGCGTATTTATACCGTCATATTCTTTATGTTTAAGGGCTATATCAGCTACAGCTTGTGCTGCTGTTTTTTCCAGACCTTTTACATTTAAAAATTTGGCAGCAGTGGTCATTCCGATAAATGTTCCTGTTTGACCGATTTCCTGCAATATTTTTTTCTGGGTCCCGACATTTTGAGCTTTTTCCAGTTGATTACGCAGCTGTATCAACCGACCTTCGGGAGTCTTGTACTGATCAATTTTCTGAGCGCGAAGGCACAAGTTCCCACTCGCCACTAATACTACGGACAGAAAGACCAAAAGTCTGTTCTTCCAATCTAAAACCATTGAGGATTTACCAGTAATCATTTTAATATATTGTTATGAGTTGAGTCTTCAAGCCGCGAAAAACTTTCTTCAGCTGCAGTGTGTCTAAAATCAGCCGCTAAATTAGGACAAAATTCATCTATCTCCAAATTATGCGAACTAAATTGTCCTAAAGGCCTATTATTTTAGCCATTTTGCTCTTTCTCTTAAGGGCTCGATGCCTGTCTTTATTCCGGCACAAGGCATCACGCTCCTGTAGTCTTTCTTTCTTCCTGTTACCGGCCGACAAAAATGTCCTCTACAACATGCCGCATGTAGCGATCCTCTATGATATGGGCACCTACACGGCTATTTTCGCGCAGACGCTGCAAAACACGCTTTGCAGCTTGTTGGTGACTTTCTTTTTTGGAAAAACCACGCCCTTTTCCCATTACATGATCTTCTACTATGACTCTTGCTACAAACGGCGGCAGTTTCTCGGTTGAAGGTTCACCAAGAATTTCGGTTTTGAATTCAACATTCAAATGATATTTTTGTCCCCACTCTAGCAAACGGCTTTTAAAATTCTGTTCGTTTCGTTCTAATCTGTTCGTATCTAAATAGCCGCGCTCAATAAGACTGACAAAAAAACGCTGGCAACAGCCATAGCCACGATCCAAATAGGCTGCACCGACCAAAGCTTCAAATGCATTGCCTCCTATGTAACAATTGTGCGATTCTACCGAAATGCAGCGTTTCACTAACTGATCAAGGCCTATTTTCTTTGAAATCTGTCCCAATGTGCTGCGACGCACCATCTTGCTTCGCATGGTGGTGAGAAAACCTTCCTGCTCGTTTCCATATTTTCTGAAGAGATAGTTGCTGACAACGGCTTCTATTATTGCGTCCCCCAAAAACTCTAAACGCTCGTTGTTTATCACATGCCCATAGTCGTCTTTCTTCAACATGCTCCTATGCAACAAGGCTTGCTTGTAAAGCTCTATATTGTGGGGCGAAAAAGTCAGGATTCTTTTCAAAGGCAAATAAAGTTCCTCTTTCCGCGAAGGAAAGAGGAACTTTATAGCATTCTGAAATAAATTCATTGTTTTATCTGCACAAAGAATTATTATTCAGCATATTTCTTGATTATCACGCAAGCATTATGGCCACCGAAGCCGAATGTATTGCTCAACGCTGCACGCACCTCGCGTTTCTGAGCTTTATTAAACGTAAAGTTCAAATTGTAATCAATTTGCGGATCTTTGTCATCGTCTGCGTGATTGATGGTTGGTGGAACCACATCTTCTTTTACGGCCATCAGGCTGAAAAATGCTTCCATTGCACCGGCAGCGCCGAGCAGATGACCTGTCATCGACTTTGTCGAACTGATGTTCAACTTGTATGCATGCTGGCCAAAGACTTTTTGTATGGCTTTCACTTCCGATATGTCTCCAACCGGTGTCGATGTGCCATGCACATTGATGTAATCGATATCCTCGGGCTTCATGCCTGCATCACGCAATGCTTCTTCCATCACAAGTACGGCTCCTAAGCCTTCGGGATGCGATGCCGTGATATGGTATGCATCAGCCGACATGCCGCTTCCGGCAACTTCGCCATAGATTTTTGCACCACGAGCCTTGGCATGCTCCAATTCTTCAAGTATCAGGCATGCTGAGCCTTCGCCCATTACGAAGCCATCACGGCTGCCGCTAAACGGGCGCGAAGCCCCTTCGGGATCATCGTTGCGCGTTGAAATGGCATGCATTGCATTGAAGCCGCCAACGCCTGTAGGCCAGATTGCCGCTTCGGCACCACCGGCGACAATCATATCGGCCTTGCCTAAACGAATCAAGTCTAACGATGTTGACAATGCGTGAGTGCTCGAAGCACATGCCGAAACCGTCGCGAAGTTCGGCCCATGAAACCCATACATGATGGAGATATGGCCGGCTGCGATGTCGGCTATCATTTTCGGTATAAAGAAAGGGCTGTACTTGGGTCCATCTGCCGCATGGAGCGCGTTTGCACCGACTTCTTCTTCAAAGCTATGGATACCTCCAATGCCTACTCCGTAAATTACGCCTACTCGATTTTTGTCGACCGATTCGAGATCTACGCCGCAGTCTTTCACCGCTTCCATCGCACTTACGATGGCATATTGCGTGTAAAGATCCATCTTGTTGCAAGCCTTGCGATCAATATAGTCGCGACCATTGAAGTTTTTCACTTCACAGGCAAAATGGGTCTTGAACAAGGTAGAGTCGAAATGGGTAATAGGGCCGGCACCGCTTTTTCCTGCTTTTACATTTTCCCAAGTCTCGGAAGCTGTGTTGCCTAAAGGGGAAAGCGCACCAACGCCTGTTACGACTACTCTCTTTAATTCCATTTCTAAAGAGGAACCGGGATTATTTTGTATTGGCTTCGATGTATTCTATTGCCTGACCTACTGTGGAAATTTTTTCTGCTTGATCGTCAGGTATAGAAATGTGGAACTCTTTTTCAAATTCCATAATCAATTCTACAGTGTCCAAAGAATCTGCACCCAAGTCGTTTGCGAAACTTGATTCATTCTTTACTTCACTTTCGTCTACGCCCAGCTTATCTACGATGATAGCTTTTACTTTAGATTCGATTTCTGACATAATTGTTAGTTTTATGATTGTATTTTTTCAATTAGGCTTGCAAAATTAGAACTAAATATTTGTATGACCAAGAAATAACGCAAGAAAATGCAGATTTTTGCACACTACAAACCTATTTTGTGCGTTTTAGTTGTCATTTGATTCATCTACGGCATGTATCGGTGCATTTTTATGTTTCCGGGTTGAATATATTTTCAGTATCAGAACGGAAGTCGGGCGCACGGCCTTATAGAATAATCTGAAACGGCACCATACAGATTAAAGAGTAAGGCTTCAAATCAAAATGCGGATGTTGCAAATTTAAAAAGGAACGCAGCAAAACCCTGCGATTGCCGCAAAACATTCAAGAGTAAAGTTCCTTGTCGTTATTTTTTATGTAACTTTGCAGCCAAGAAATGGTTTTTGCCCGCTTTCCTACGGGCGAATGAAAAGGGAATCCGGTGCAAGTCCGGAACAGTACCCGCTGCTGTAAGTCTCATAATTAATCCGTCGCAGCAATACGTCACTGGATTTCATTCCGGGAAGACGCGAGAGGATAGGGACAAGTCAGAAGACCTGCCAGATCTGTTTTGTTATATGCCTGCGGGGTCACGGGCTTGATAAAACGTAAGGTACGGTCATGCCATATCTTTTCGTGTTCTATCAGTATGGCCTCCGCATGCGTCAATATCCATCCTGATGTATAGAAACAGAAAGCATATTGCCGTTTTATTGTTGCTTATACCTTTTATTGCCGCTTCGGCACAAGAGCCCGTATTGTCTGATAGTACAGAGAAACGGTTGAAAGATGTGGTAGTAACTGCCACCCGCCGGAATGAAACCATCCCCTCCCAACGTTTGCGCGGAAAGGAACTTCAACGCATGAACAGCTTAAACGTAGCCGATGCCCTGCGCTATTTTTCGGGCGTCCAGATAAAAGACTATGGCGGCATAGGCGGCATCAAGACCATCAATATACGAAGCATGGGTACGAATCATGTTGGCATATTCTATGACGGCATACAACTTTCGAATGCCCAGAACGGACAAGTGGACCTTGGTATGTTTTCATTGGACAACATGCAGGAAATACAGCTCTACAACGGCCAAAAAAGCGAAATCTTCCAACCTGCCAAAGATTTTGCATCAGCCGGCTCTGTATATCTATGGACACGCAAGCCCATATTCAATGAAGGAAGGGATTATCACTTCAAAGCCACACTGAAAAGCGGTTCATTCGACTTGGTCAATCCGTCATTGCTAATGGACTTCAAATTTTCCGAGAAAGTAAAAGCCTCTTTCAGTGGGGAATGGGTCAGCAGTAGCGGCAAATACAAATTCCGCTACAAGCGACGCGCTGTAAAAACCGGTGAAATAGTCTACGACACCACTGCCGTCAGACAAAATGGAGACATTCGGGCAACACGGCTTGAAGGCTCTTTGTTCGGTGATTTGCAGCAAGGTTCTTGGATGTTTAAGGCCTATAATTACACATCCGAACGCGGTGTTCCGGGAGCCATCGTAAACAATGTCTGGCGGCGGGGAGAGCGCATATGGGACAATAATTCTTTCGCTCAAGGACGCATTGTCAAGGATTTCGGCAAAAGATATCATGCACAGTTCACAGGAAAATATGCCTATTACCTTACCAAATATGTAAACAAGGACACCACCGTTGCGCGAATTGACAATGTCTATAGGCAAAAAGAACTTTACCTTTCCACTTCCCACCTCTACAACATTACTCGCACGTGGGACATTTCGGCCGCATACGACCTGCAATGGAACCAAATGGATGCCGACATGATCGGGTTTGTATACCCCACCCGTTGGACACATCTCGGATCGTTGGCCACAGCCCTGCATGTCGGACCTTTGAAAGCACAAGGAAGCATGGCATTCAGTTACATACACGACAAAACGCGGCTGGCCCAATCACCCGATGACAAAAAGGTATGGACACCAGCTCTGTTTCTTTCCTACCGTCCTTTCAAACATTACGGATTCATGCTGCGCGGTTTCGCAAAAAGGAGCTTCCGCATGCCGACATTCAACGACCTCTACTACGCGGAAATGGGAAATGCCCGGCTCAAGCCCGAAAGCACCACGCAATACGACCTTGGAATTTCCTACAAAAGCAAACGTCACAAGGGCTTCCTGACTGAATGGGGCATTCAAGTTGACGGATACCGCAATTTCGTTCATGACAAAATCATTGCCTACCCGAAAGGAGCACAGTTCCGCTGGACGATGCTCAACCTCGGACGGGTCAGGATTACAGGAGCCGACATTTCAGCCGACATGACCGTTAATCCGGTTGACGAGTTGTTTGTCCGTGGAAAAATCCAGTACACTTATCAGGAAGCCATTGATGTCACTCAAAGATCCGACACTTACTATCGCGATCAGATACCTTACATTCCATGGCATAGCGGTTCAGCCATATTGCAAGCCGAATGGAAATCCTGGAATTTCAACTGCAGTTTCATCTATACCGGCGAGCGGTACAACCAACAGGAAAACATCATTTACAACCATACGCAGCCATGGTACACAAGTGATATCTCTTTGGTAAAATCCCTCAGCTGGAACAAATATACGGCCAAGATCACTCTTGAAATCAACAATGTGTTCAGCCAGGACTACGATGTGATACTCAACTATCCCATGCCGAAACGCAACTATCGGATAACTTTCAGCTTCGAGTTATGACAAGAAATGTAATTTTCATACTATTGACAACGCTTTTGGCCGCCGGATGCCGCGAAGATGAAGTCGTCGTTCCGACCCAATACGAAATACTCCCCATCGGAATGAAAGAAGGTCA
>ERZ808252.1015-NODE-1015-length-23003-cov-6.298152_pt1 | contig 23003 bp, 18 predicted proteins | sample MGYA00521242_ERZ808252 | MGnify/ENA primary metagenome ERZ808252 (study PRJEB31516, sample SAMN03275581) | gut metagenome | biome: mammalia-associated habitat; material: feces | host: Papio cynocephalus | place: Kenya | collected 2012-08-07 ...
GTGGAGAAAACTACTACGGACTGCGCATCGGTCCGTCGTTCTCTACCGTAAACTCTGACGACGAAACCCTCGACGGCGGCGATTCGCAGACGGGACTCAACATCGGTGCAGTGGCAGGCATCGCCCTTTCAGACCGCGCACCGCTCTTCCTTGAAACAGGACTCTATTATACAGAAAAGGGTGGTAAGAAAAAACTGCAGAACGGCAAGAAAATGACCTACGACCTGAACTATCTGGAGGTGCCGATAACCGTGAAATATGCTTATGCAATAGACAATCACTTCTCTGTGCAACCGTTTGCCGGAGGCTATCTCGCCTGTGGAGTGGGGGGAAAGATAAAGAACTACGGACTGCGGGAATCGGAGAGTTCCTTCTCGAGCGACCGCTTCAAGCGTTTCGACGGCGGACTGCGTGTGGGCTGTGGAGCAGCCTACGACATGTTCTACTTCGACCTGACCTATGATATCGGTCTTGCAAATATCTGCCACGATGAGTTTGACACATCCCATAACGGATGCCTCACGCTCAACTTCGGTGTGAACTTCTGATAGTTTTTTGACATATACTCATATTTTTTTTGATTTTATCTTTTCCGCTTCCGCCTTTCTGGTTATAGAAAAAACGGAAGCGGAAAGCATAATAAGGTAAATGTGATAGTGATAGATTATATGGCTGTTTATGTTTAAAAAAATATTCATCAGTGTTGAACAATCGTTTATCAGTGTTGAACAATCGTTTATCAGTGATGAATATTTATTTATCAGTGTTGAATAATTGTTTATCAGTGTTGAATATTTTTTATTTGTGGCTTAACGATTTTAGTTTGTGGTTTAACGATTTTAGTTGACCACTTTTAGCATTATTGTTAATACAAGTTGACTCAGTTATTACTTATCCATAATCCACGTTGACTTACTATTCTATATCTATAGAAAATCGTAATAAAAAAACGTATTTCTTTTGTCTTGTAATTAATTTGCACTATTTTTGCATTTTATAATAGGTAAAAAGCAAAAGGATAATGGAAAATCTTGAAGTGATGGTGATACTCTTCATCATCGTAATCGTAGGCTATGTAATGTGTAAGTTAGGATATATGGGCGACAAGTTCGACCAGAAGCTGTCGGCAATAGTCATCGACCTCACCTGTCCGGCACTCATCCTCTCGTCCGTAATGGGCGACTCCTTGCCCGACCGCTCTCTGATCATGCCACTTTTAGGCGTAGGCTTCCTCACGTATTTCATCCTGTTGATATTCGGCTTCCTCGTTCCGCGGCTCATCACCAAAAACCGCGATGACCGTGGCATGATAGGCTTTGCACTGATGTTTGCCAACGTGGGCTTCATTGGCTACCCTATCGTATCGTCGATATTCGGACCGCATGCCATATTTTATGCCGCCCTGCTGAATATGCCAAACACCTTCTTCATCTTCACCGCCGGCGTGATGCTCGTGAAAGGAGAATACAGCATACGACAGCTCAATCCCAAGGTGCTCTTCTCTCCGGCAATGATAGCAGCATTCGTGGCAGCCTTGCTCGTGGCATTGAATGTACATACGCCAGATATAATAGCGCGCCCCGTGACGATGGTGGGCAACATCACCGTGCCTGCAGCACTCATGGTAATCGGTTCCTCGATGGCTCGACTGCCGCTGAAGGAGATAATCGGCAGTACGAAGGTGTATGTGTCGTCGGTGATACGACTCGTAGTCATACCATTGTCGCTGTATTTCCTGTTCAAGGTATGTGGCGTTGATGAAGTGGTCAATGATATAAACACGGTGGTGATTGCCATGCCCGTAGCTTCGTTCGGCACCATGTTCTGCATGAAATACGGCAGAAATCCGGCTCTGATGACCGAGATTACATTCATTACCACAGTTTTTTCAATCATCACCATACCGTTGGTTACGATGCTGTTTAAATAGTGCTGTATGCAGAAAACATCATAAAAAATGCAAACGCCGTGGCGGTTGTAACAATTCTGTAACAAATAATAATTATTTTTGCATCCGCATAAAAAACAAAAATAAGATATGGATTTATCAGAAATGCTCTTTCTCGGAGGCTTCGTGGTGTTCATCGCCGCAATCTTGCTCCTCGACATGTTTGTAATCGACAAAAAAGCCCATGTGGTGTCAATAAAGGAAGCCGGCACGTGGACTGCCGTTTGGATAGCCCTCGCGTTGTTGTTTTCGGCTTTCCTGTGGTTTCACGGCGATATGGTTCACGGTATAGACAACTTTGGCGACCTTCAGGCCGTAGCCTCTCGCTATGCCGCCCACTTGAAGCTAAATCCCGACGACTTTGAGGCGAGCCTGCAGCAGTATCGCCACTATATGACGATATCGTATATCTCCGGATATCTGATAGAGAAGACTCTGTCGGTAGACAACCTCTTCGTGATGATGATGATATTCACATCCTTCGGGGTGGGGAAGAACGAATACCAGCATGTGTTGAACTGGGGAATCCTTGGAGCCATCGTGTTGCGCTTCATCTTCATCTTCCTCGGAGCCGCCATCATCAGCCGCTTCGACTGGATACTGCTCGTCTTCGGAGCGGTGCTCGTGTATAGCGGCGTGAAGATGTACCTAAACCGCAACAAGAAGGAAGAGATGAATGTGGAGAAACATCCCGTAGTAAGGCTTCTTTCAAAGACGGGTAGGGTGCACACCCAGTTTGAGGGCGACAAGTTCTTTATCCGTCGTGCCGGCAAACTGATGGTAACGCCGCTGCTCGTAACGGTGCTCGTAATAGAGTTCAGCGACCTTATCTTCGCCTTCGACAGCATCCCGGCAGTGTTCTCCGTGTCGCTCGACCCTTATGTGGTGTTCTTTTCAAACATCTTCGCCATCCTCGGACTGCGCGCCATGTTCTTCCTCCTGGCAGCAATAGCCGACCGCTTCCGCTACTTGAAACTTGGCGTTTGCGTTCTGCTCGTGTTCATCGGAGTGAAGATGCTCATCCACAAATATATTGAGATAGATGCCGTGTCGTCGCTCGTGTTTATTGTCGGCGTGTTGGCGGTGAGCATCGGGGCGTCGCTCGTGGTTTCACCCAAGAAGCAACAGTAGATATATAAAAACATCATGCTTACACGGTGATAAGCATGATGTTTTTTTGTTGTATTTCGCTTCCCATTTCAATTTCACTCCACTCTCATACTTTTATGCTTTTTCAAAGGTTTGACAACTGATATTACCATAGAAAGCTCTATGGTAAAAACCAAATATTTTGACCGATTTATAGAAAAGAAGAGGCGGGGGAGGGGAAAAACTAAATCAGAAAGTTTAGTATATCGAGGATAATACCTAAATATGTGCAGAATGAACACACTTCATGTTCTTTTCAAGCTGTTCTGTTGAGCTTGCGCCGACTAACACACTTGTTACTCCCTTCTGCTGCAGTATCCATGCTAAAGACATCTCAGCAAGTGTTTCTCCCTTTGCTGCGGCTTGGGTGTTCCATGTCTTCAACTGCTCCAGCAGTTGTGGAGTGAGGGCAGTATGTTTCAGAAAATGCTCCTTTGCCATACGGCTGTCGGTAGGTATGCCTTTCAGATAGCGGTCGGTAAGCAGTCCTTGTGCCAAGGGCGAGAAGGATATGAATCCGATGCCGTTCTCTGCGCAGTAGTCTGTTATGCCTTCTTCTTGCGGCTCTTTGTCGAGCATGTTCAGTCTGCCCTGGTAAATAAGCAGTGGACAGTCGTGTTCCTTCAGATACCTGTCGGCAAACTTCAGAGCCTCCAGCGGCCAGCGACTGATGCCGAGATATAGAGCCTTGCCCTGTCTCACGATATCCACCATTGCCTGTAGCGTTTCTTCAAGCGGAGTATTAGGGTCGTAACGATGACTATAGAAAAGATCCACGTAGTCGAGGTTCATCCGCTTCAGACTCTGATTGAGGCTTGCCGTGAGATATTTGCGTGAGCCCCAGTTGCCGTATGGACCCTTCCACATATCATAGCCAGCTTTGGTTGCGATAAACAGTTCGTCGCGATAAGGGCGGAAGTCGTCATGCATAAGTCTGCCCATTGTCTCCTCAGCACTGCCGTAAGGCGGACCATAATTGTTGGCGAGGTCAAAGTGGGTTATTCCGTGGTCAAAAGCATAGTGAGTTATCCGTCGGCTACGTTCGTAAGAGTCATTGCCTCCGAAATTATGCCAAAACCCCAAACTAATCTTAGGCAATAGGATGCCGCTCCTGCCGCATCTCTTGTATAAAGCCTCTGCATCGCAGTAGCGATTAGCAGAGGCTGTGTATTTTTCTTTTATGTCCATATTTTATTTACCAAGTGGCTTGATTGTGAACTTAAACACCTTGTCGCCATACTTTACGAGATACTTGTCGAGCGGTTTTGCTCCCCATGAGTTTGTGCCGCCAACACCAATGTGCTCAGCGTCGAGGAAGAGGTTAGTGAACTTCGATTCTTTCAGCTCCGTGCTGTGGCGCTGCTCCTTGTTGTCGCCGTCGTCAAGTTCTTCGGTGTCGAAGTGGATAGCGCTGGCATAGAACGGCTTGCTGCTGTCGATGCATATTCCGAAGCCATCAGCACCGGTCTGCTGCCACCAGCGGATATCGCTCTTTGTGCCAGACTCCTGCGGACGGATGTATGGGAAATACTGCTCTTTGGCATCCTGACTATATATGCCCAGACGCATACATTCGTTGCGGTCGGAATAGTTCTCGATAGGTCCGCGACCATAATATTTGCTATTGCTCATAGCATAAGGTAACTGCATGAGCATTCCGAAGCGATACATGTCGCTAATCTTTGCCGTATCTGAAGTAGAGAGATTCTCCGTTACTTCAATCTCGCCCGTCTTGCCGTCGATGAGATATGTGATAACCAGTCCGGCATTTACACCGATAAGATTATAGTTGGATGTAATCTCCACGAGATTTGTCTTCTTCAGCTGTCTCACGTTGATATTAGCGAGACGCAGTTCCGGATTCTTCCAAGCCTTGTATTTCTTCTGCAAACCGGCACCCATATCGTTGTCGGTAGCGGCGCGCCAGAAGTTAGGCTTAAGAGTTCCGCCATCTCCGAGAATTTCCTTTCCGCTGAAGCGGTAAGAGGAGATAAGTCCTGTAGAGCGGTCAACTGTGAGTTGTAAGGCTGGCGATGTAACGGAGATTGCTTTTTCATTCTTCTCGTCAACCTTTATCTTTACTCTCTTTTCTGTGGCGTCGATGGCAGTTGTTGCCGTTTCCGCTTTTGCAGCAATAGGTAGTTGAGCATAAGCCACGGTCTGTCCTGCCTGCATCAGTGGCTCTGCAGTTTTCAGCTTGAAGTCGATGTTGAGCATCAGTTCCTTGCCGTCAAGTCCTTGTAGTGAGTAAGGAATCTGGAAGTCCTTAATCTCCTGCGGACCAACATTCAAATCGTTGATAGAGCCACTTTGCACTTTTTCTCCATCGGCCATCAAAGACCACTCGAGGGCGTAGTTGCTCAAGTTGCGGAAGAAGTATTCATTTTTAACCTCAACTATACCTTTCGCTGCATCCTTCATTGTAGCCCAGATATTCTGATACTGGTAAGCCAGTTCGTAGGCATGAGGGTTAAGCTGGCGGTCAGGTCCGATGATACCGTTGCAGTTGAAGTTGTTGTCGCTGGCGTCATACTTATTATAGTCGCCGCCGTAGGTATATTCAATCTTGCGCAGCTGTGAATAAGTCATGTTTTCGCCGTCGATACTCATCGGCTTCACAGGATGGCGGTGTAGAGCCTGGTCAACGAAGTCCCAGTCGAATCCACCCTGATAAATAGGGTATTTCCTTACAAGATCCCAATATTCCTTTAGGTTACCTCCGGAATTTCCCATTGTATGGTTATATTCACACTGGATAAGCGGCTTTGTGTTCGTTTCATCTTTGCAATACTTCTCGCAAAGGTCTACCGGGTAATACATCGGACAGAAAATGTCTGTGCCCTCGCCCTTGCCAGCCTGTTCATACTGCACGGGGCGACTCTCGTCCTGTCCCTTAATCCATTTGTAAGCCTGAAGGAAATTGTCGCCCATCACGGTTTCGTTGCCAAGACTCCATGTAACGACCGACGGATGATTGAAATACATCGACACGTTATGCTGGTTGCGCTCAAGAATCTGTTTTGCAAACATCGGCTTCTTAGCTGCCGCATCCTTGCCATAGCCAAAGCCGTGGCTCTCCTGGTTAGCCTCGGCAACGAGGTAAATGCCGTATTTGTCGCACAGTTCATACCAGCGTGGATCGTCAGGGTAATGACAGGTGCGCACAGCGTTGATGTTCAGACGTTTCATAATCTTGATGTCTTGAATCATTCGCTCCAAGCTGACTGCATAGCCTGCATCCGGATCCATTTCGTGGCGGTCGGCACCCTTGATGAGTACGGGCTGCCCATTCACGAGAAACTGTTTTCCTTTTATCTCCACTTTGCGGAATCCTACTTTAATAGGCACCTCTTCAATCACTTTGTCGAGAATTTTCATCTTCACAGTCAGTGTATAAAGATATGGTGTCTCGGCAGTCCATTTGTGAGGATTGTCGACAAGCATTATGATATCGCCTGAAGCCTCTCTACGAGGCACACAGTTGAGCTTCTTGCCTTCGGCATCGTAAAGAGAATATTCAATCTCCAAATTATTGTTGACTTTCTTCGATTTCTCAACAGAGAAAGAAGGTTTCAAACGCAAGATTCCATCTCGGTATTGGCTGTCGAGGTCGCCGACAACCCTGATATCGTCGAGATGAGTGTTCTTGTTGCGGGCATAGAGATAATTCTCTCGTGCCACACCGCTCAACCGCCAGAAGTCCTGGTCTTCACACCAAGAACCGTCACACCATCTGAATGTTTGGAAGGCAATAAGATTCTTGCCTTTCTTAAGATATGGTGTGATATCGAACTCTGCTGCCACCTTGCTGTCTTCGGCATATCCGGCAAACTTCCCGTTAACATACAGATAGATATTAGAAGTTACGCTACCGAAATGCGCTATAACCTGTTTGCCGTCCCAATCAGCCGGAATGTCGATGACCCTTCTGTATGAGCCCACGTGGTTATCCTTTGTCGGCACAGCCGGCGGCTGCTCATTGAAGTGTCCACGCCACCCGAATCCGGTGTTCACATATTCCGGGTCGCCATATCCGTTAAGCTCCCAGTTGCCCGGTACCGGCATCTCTTTCCACGAAGAATCGTCAAGGTCAGTTCGAAAGAAATCCGTAGGCCTTTGGTCTGCATTCTCCACCCATTTGAATTTCCACAGTCCGTCGAGCGACAGAAAGTTCTTGCTCTTAGATTTGTCGAGCACGCTCGAGGTGAGCGCATTAGTCTCGCCGGGAGCAAAGGAAAAGAAATCGGTGTGTAGAGGCAAACGCTTTATAGCATTTACCTGTAGGTCATGCCATTCCTTATAGGTTGGCACAGTAACATTAACCGCTTGTCTGCTCTTGCCTGCCGCCATTCCGTTCATGGCGATGGCTGCAGCAGCCAACGTTAAGAATAAGTTTTGTTTCATAGTTGTTGATAATATGCGTTATAGAAAAACGTTAGAAGTTTTTAGAATTGATGCAAATTTAACTAAAAGAATTCGAATGTTCTAATAGAGTATTATATATTAACAATATTTATTACGTTAAGTTGTGGATGGAGGGTGAACGCTTGGGCAATAAGTAAACATTTTTATCTATTTACGGAAAAAGATTTGCCCGTTAAGAAAAAATGCATTAATTTAGCAACAGAAATATAAATATACGATTATGAACTATTATTCTGTAGCAAACCCAATATACGACTCCGTTTTCAAATTTCTTATGGAAGACGAGCGAATCGCCAAGACTGTACTTTCGGCATTGCTAAAAAAAGAAATAGTAAGTGTTGAAATGCGCCGGCATGAACACCCTAATGTTACACGCGACAACATTTCTATGTTTCGTATAGATTTTGCCGCAAGAGTGAAAGAAGACGATGGCAGTGTACGGCTGATACTGATAGAGTTGCAGAAAACATGGCTTGACACAGAAACGTTGCGCTTTCGTCGCTACCTCGCCGCTCAGTATAATGCAGAGGAAAATATGGTGAAAGAATGCGATGTACAGAAATATGCCGTGCCTATGGTTGCTGTGTATTTGCTCGGGCATCGAGTAGGGAATATAAATAAATCTGTTGTGTATGTAGACCACAAGACATTGGATTATGACGGCAACGAAGTGGAGAACGGCATGAAGGACCCGTTTATCAGTAGTTTGACGCACGACAGTATAATTGTTCAGATTCCTTTACTTCATGGCAAGATAAATAATAGGCTGGAAAAGGTCCTAAGCGTGTTTGACCAATCCCAAAGGGATGTAAAGAATCAGCAGATTGTTTGTCTTGATGCTGAAGAATACAATGATGACCCAGATATGATGCACCTTATCCACCGTTTGGGTATGGCGGCAATGACAGCAGAGGTCCGTCAGGAGATGAATGATGAGGATGAGTATTATTCTGCTATTGAGGCTCGCGACACTCAAGTGATGAAACAGAACAAGATTATCTCTGAGCAGAAGACTCAAATCTCTGAGCAGAAGACTCAGATCTCTGAGCAGAAGACCCAGATCTCTGAGCAGAAGACTCAGATCTCCGAGCAGAAGACTCAAATCAAAGCTATGGTTCGGATGATGTTGGATAATGGTCTTACGGTAGATGCCATAGCCAGTGCTACGGGTCTTTCAGTGGATAAAGTCAATTCGTATTCAAAAGATTGATTTCCTATGGAACTAAAGGAAGGCATATACGAAAATCTTATAACAGACAGATTGTCTGGAGACATCAGACAAACCGAAGATGCTGGTTTCGTCTGTCAAACAGAGAACATAGACTCTGCGGAATCTGCAAAAATGCTTGCTGATTTCCTTGCTGATACTATAAGGAAAAAACTTGAAGACAAGGATGTTCCTGTAGAGGAAAAGATAGAACTGACGAACCAAATACTGGAATCAGCAGATGTAGAAGATGAGGATATGCTTGTAGAGGCTCCGCGCTTGCTCTCGGCTGTAATAAACTCTCAGAAAAATGCAGAATTAAGAGCTACAAATAAGGAGCTCGTACGACCTTTGTCGGGCTTCCGCGTCAGTAACCTCTTTACTGGAGGACAGTCGGGCCTGTCGCTTGGCTCTGAAATAATGCGCGATATTGCATCGGCTGACCAAATATGCATTATCGTTTCATTCTTGCGCATGTCGGGAATAAGGATGATGCTCGACCAATTGCGTGACTTCTGTAAAGTGGAAGGACACTCGTTGCGCATCATAACGACGACATATTGTGGAGTGACCGAGGCGAAAGCCGTGGAACAACTTTCGCAACTCCCCAACACGGAGATAAGAATATCGTATAACACCCAAATTGAACGACTGCATGCCAAATCATATATCTTTGTGAGAAACTCTGGTTTCAGCACGGCATACATAGGATCGTCAAACCTTTCTCATTCTGCACAGACCGATGGATTGGAATGGAATATCCGCGTTACCAACGTAGAAAATCCGCATATCATAAAATCGGCTCTTGCAACTTTCGAAAGGTATTGGAATAGTGAGAATTTCGAAGACTTTCGATTGGGCGGAATAGAGAAATTCCAAAAGGAATTGTCGTTGCAGAGAAATCATGGCAAAGACAATTCCTTGGAATTATATACCCGCTATCAACTCTTGCCTCACCAGAAGATGATTCTCGACAAACTGCAGGTGGAGCGTGATGAAAACGCATTGTTCCGCAATCTCGTTGTTGCAGCCACAGGTACTGGCAAAACTGTAGTTTCGGCTTTCGACTATAAGCGGTTCAGAAAAGATAATCCGCAGCATGACAAACTACTGTTTGTTGTGCATAGGGAGGAAATATTGAAACAGTCGCTGCGCACTTTCCGTAGCGTGCTCGGTGATGCTAATTTCGGAGAATTGTGGGTAGGAAATTTCCGACCTGTGGATTCCCTTGAACATCTCTTTGTTTCTGTTGCCACACTCAATAGCAATATCGACATCTTCCGCCAACAAGGTCTTGATTATTACGATTATATCATAATTGATGAGGCTCACCATGCTGCAGCGTCAAGCTATAGAGTGCTTGTGGATGAATTCAAACCACGGGTGCTTCTCGGTCTTACTGCCACGCCCGAACGTATGGATGGCAGAAGTCTCCTTCCTGATTTCGGTGGAAAGATAAGTGCTGAGATCCGTTTGCCGCAGGCTCTCGACGAGGGATTGCTCACTCCGTTTCAGTATCTCTGCATTTCCGATCCTCTTGATATCTCAGGAAATGAACTATGGGCAAACGGCAAGTATATAATATCAAAACTCACCGACCGCCTTTGCAATTACGAACGAACGGGATTGATAATCAATAAACTCCGCGAATATCTGCCCGACGAGACGAAATGCCATGCTCTTTGCTTCTGTTCCGACAGGCGTCATGCCGCTTTTATGGCAGAGCAGTTTTCGAAATATGGATTGAAGGCTGCAGCACTGACGTCTGAGACTAAAGCTGAGGAACGTGCCAGAGTGAACCGTGAGTTGGCTTCTGGAAGGATTAACTATCTGTGTGTAGTGGATATCTTCAACGAGGGTGTTGATATTCCCGAGGTTGATACTGTGCTTTTCCTTCGACCTACCGACAGTCTCACCATCTTCCTTCAACAACTCGGACGAGGACTGAGACTTAGCGAAGGAAAGGATTTTCTTACTGTTCTCGATTTTGTGGCGCAGGTAAACCGACAGTATGATTTTACCAATCGTTTTCGTGCTCTCTGCACTCGCAAAGACCGCAGCATCGAAGAACAAGTAAAAAATGGCTTTACGCTTCTTCCCCATGGCTGTTCCATCTTTATGGAGCGGAAAGCAAAAAGCTATATCCTCGAGAATATCCATAGTGCGGTATACAATTCACGGCGTCTCGTTCGCGAACTTATGGCATACGACTCTGTGCCAACCCTTTCGCAGTTTGTCGATAATTGCGGACAAGACATACGCTTGATATACAAAGGCGGCAGATGCTGGACTTCTCTAAAATGTGAAGCCGGAAAATGCAGTCCGTTTCAGAACGACGCTGTTACGAAGCGCTTAGTGAAAGGTATGGGAAACCTCGTTCATATAAATTCCATGGCATTCATCCGCTTTATACGCAGCTTCATAAAAAACGGATGTCGTGTAATGATGGATAAAACCATCTCTGAAAAAGAAAGAGAAGCTAAAGAGCAGTTTGCCGTGATGCTTTATTATGCCTTGTTCCAAGACCGCATCGGTAAGCTTGGATATTCCGACATGTATGAAGCTCTTCATCTTCTGGAGCGATATCCGTTGTTTAAGCAAGAGATAATAGAACTTACAGACTATCTACAGGAGAACCTTGAATTCAAGACCTTCCAGATAGATACCGCTATCTCCGCCGGACTCGAATTGTATGGCTGCTACACAAAAGAGGAGATTTTTGCACTCTTCGGGCGACAGACTGCCGACAAGAAAATGCAAGGTGCAGCATCGGGAGCTTTTTCTATTGAGGAGAAAAACGTAGAACTGTTTTTCGTTACTCTCAATAAGTCGGAAAAGGATTTCTCTCCTACAACTCAGTACAACGATTATTTCATCAGCGAAAACCGCTTCCATTGGCAATCACAGAATTCGATGTCGCATACAAACAAGGGAGCACGCTATGTAAACCAGCATGCAAACGGCAGACGATTCATCTTGTTCGTAAGGGAAGACAAAAAAGACGGCTTTGGCAATACCAGTCCATACTACTGCATGGGACTCGTTGACTACATCAGTTCTCACGGCAATTTCCCGATGAACATAGAATGGCAGTTGGAGAAACCGGCAATGGCACAGTTTATAAAGGCAGTATAGAGCGAGTGAATATCATGAAAACAGTAAATGTAGTAGCAGCAATAATCTGCAACGGTAGTAAATATTTCGCCACTCAGCGAGGATACGGCGAATTCAAAGACTGGTGGGAATTTCCTGGTGGTAAGATTGAGCCGAACGAGACACCAGAAGAGGCTCTGCATCGTGAGATTAAGGAAGAACTGGATATCGAGATAACAATAGACACACATCTCGTAACCGTAGACTACGATTATCCGAAGTTTCATCTCCACATGTATTGTTATCTTTGTCACGTATCGTCTGGAGAACCAACGCTCATAGAAGCAGAGTCTGCCCGTTGGCTCTCTAAAGAAGAGCTCTCCTCTGTTAACTGGTTGCCGGCAGATATATTAGTGGTGAAGAAATTGGTTGGAGGCACAGTCAAGCAGTAGACATGTTCTGTATGTAGATTTTTTTTTGATGGAAAAGTATCAAAGTATCACAAATTAAAGGAATATGCACTTTAACCGTCAGATAATCAATAAAATACAAAAATGATACTTCTCTGATTATACGGCATAAAAGTATCATAAAAGTATCACAAAAAGTATCATAAAAGCATCATAAAAGCGTCTCAAGGCTTACCCGACACATCTTCCCATGTTGTTGCCCGCATTGTGGGCATTGGAGTCTCCTAATGTGGGCATCGATGCCCAAGGCCTTGGGCAATGATTGCCCAAACTGTGGGCATAAAACTGGGCAATATACCATTGCATTACATACTGGCTTTTTATAGTTTCTGTAGTCCATAGACAATATTTGAAAAGTCTGTATTCATTTCTAATGTTACTTTTTTTACATTTATGATACTTCTATGATACTTTTCTGTAAAGACTTCGGAAAAGTATCATTCGTTAAGTTCTTGATAATATGTTATATAGCGCTTTTTTATGATACTATGACACTTTTCCAAGGAAAAAACTTTTTTGTAGAACAAGTAGGAAGTTTTTAGCCGGTATAATTCATAGAGAACTTTATTTGATACTATTTCTCAATATTTTACTCCGTTTGAAGAGAAATCAGTATTGATTTTTGTTAAAAGGGTAAAATAAAAACGTTTTTTTATACATCTATGAATTCTCTATGCTAAAAATCGCATGAAATCTGTTGATTGTTTGTTTTGAACAGCTTTCATGATTTTATTGCTTATTATAAGAGTTGAAATTATTCTATATAGCGTATATTGATATAAATTAAGTGAAAATATTATAATATTATACTTATAAGTTTACGATGTAAATGTAAATGACTATATTTGTCAACAAAATTGATAGTCTATGAATAATTTTTTTGCTCAACGTTTACGAATTGCTCGCCAAATGATGCATTTTAGCTTAGAACAGCTTTCTGAGAGAACTTCTCGTATAGTGTCAAAGCAAAGTATCTCAAAATATGAAAAAGGAAAGATGAAACCAAAGGCAAAGACATTGTCTGCTTTGTCCGTAGCTTTGAATATAAGCCCGGAATATTTCTACGGCGAAAATTTGAACATAGATACTCCAATGTTGAGAAATGCTTTTAATGATGCGCTTTCTGAAGAGGATTTTCAAAAAGTTGAATCACAACTCTCATTCTGGGCAGAACAGTATATTGTCGCAGAAAAAAAAGCAGGTATGGAAAGGCAATTTATTAATCCATTGAAAGATTTTATTGTTTCAGATATCTCTGATGTTTGTAATGCAGCTGATTCTTTGCGTAAGTTATGGCATTGTGGTGATGGTCCTATTCCAAGTATACTAAGACTTATGGAACGTAAGGGAATAAAAATACTCAATGAATCAATGCCTAATGGAGTTCTGGGATTAAGTACATGGGCTGACGATAAATATCCACTTGTGATTATTGACATGTCAAATGATAAGCACACTGTAGAGCGTCTTCGTTTTACAGCAGCTCATGAACTTGCACATCTTGTATTGAATATCTCAGATAATGTTTTGGTGGGGGACAAAGAGAAGCTATGCAATAAGTTCGCAGGCTGTTTCCTTATGCCAAAGTCCACTTTGATAGAGGAGATGGGAAGTGCCACTCGTCAGTCTGTAACTCTTGAGGAGTTAATAGACCTTCATGAAGCTTATGGCGTTTCCATAGCTGCCCTTGTTCATGAACTTTGGGATTTTCGTATTATCACTCGTGAACAGTATGATTGGTGGTTTGACGAACGAATAAATAAAAACCGTAAGGAAATTGGATGGGGAGAATACCTGTTCCCTGAGACGTTGGGGAAAGAAAAAAGAGTAAAATCATATGTAAAAAATAAACAGTAGCTATGGCATTCTTGATTTTTATATGGATAGTAGGCACATTGTTTGATTGTGCGATAGGGAGAAATAAGTAGTATGGTAATATCACATATATATAAAGAAAACGAAAGATGGATTATTCAATCCAACAAAGAACATCTTGAGGGCGTAGCAAAACTAGCATCGGTTTTTGCAAGCGAATTTTGTATGTCATCTTGGGGAAAAATGTTGGGAATGCTCCATGATATAGGAAAGCAATCAAATGCATTCCAACAACATATAAAAAAAGAAAGTGGATATGCTCCAGAAACAAAAGTTATTGGTGACTATCATCATGCTTATATTGGGGGGATTATCGCAAGAAAGCTTTATGGGAAATCTGCAGATAATTTCTTTGTTAATCAAATTTTGTCTCACCATTCAGGGCTACATGATTCGGATGAGCTTGATAGTGAAAATAGCGAACTTAAAAAGACTATACCTACAGAGGTAAATCCTAATATAGAAAAAGTAGTTTTAGATAAATTATCTTTTAAATGCAAAGCCACAGACATTCATCACTTATCTCGTATGTTATTTTCTTGTCTTGTTGATGCTGACTATCTTGACACAGAAACTTTTATGGATAAAGAAACCTCAGAATTACGTGCAAATAAGGCTTCAGTAAAGGATTTACTACCAAAATTGGAAATCTACCTTCACAACCTGAAAGTCAGTACAAAGGATACAGAAGTGAACCGTATTAGAAGTAAGGTTCAACAACAATGCATCAAGACTTCAATCTCGCCAATAGGTTTTTATAGTCTGACCGTTCCTACAGGTGGAGGCAAAACTCTATCATCTTTGGTTTGGGCGATGAAACATGCTATTCATAATGGACAAAAAAGAATTATTATTGCGATACCTTATACAAGCATTATCATACAGACCGCCGCTATATTGAGAGAAATATTTGGGTCAGAGAATGTATTGGAGCATCATAGTAATGTAGACCCAGAGCAAATAAAAGACGAAAAGCTCAGGGAACAGATGAAGTTGGCTACCGAAAACTGGGACTACCCTATTGTCGTCACAACCAATGTGCAACTCTTTGAGTCGATGTTTAGCAACAAGCCATCTACTTGCCGCAAACTACATAACATTGTCAATAGTGTGCTGATTTTGGACGAGGTGCAGACACTCCCAGTGGATTATTTGCAGCCGATTGTTGATTCTTTGAAAACCTATAATAGGTTATTCAAGGTTTCTGTATTGTTCACCACAGCAAGCCAACCTGTTTTGAGCGGTCTTATTGAGGGATGCAATCCAAAGGCGTCGTTTCAAGGAATAAAAGCAATCAAGGAAATCATTCCTGAAGACTTTAAACTCCATGAGAGATTAAGAAGAGTAAAACTTAATATAGACAACTCGGGCAAGTCATACGATGAAGTAGCAGAGATGTTGAAACAACATAAGAAAGTACTTTGTATTGTAAATACCCGAAAGGACGCCAAAGAACTCTATGAGCGTTTGCCACAAGAAGGAATTACTTTGCATCTTTCAAAGATGATGTGCCCTGCTCATATCAGCGAGACCATAGAGCATATAAGGACTGCACTCAAAGATGACAACAATGAAATTATCCGTGTGGTATCTACCCAATTGATAGAGGCTGGAGTGGATATAGACTTCCCTGTTGTGTTCCGGCAAGAAGCAGGATTGGACTCCGTCTTACAAGCTGCGGGTCGATGCAACAGAGAAGGAAAGCAGGATGTCTGTACTACATATGTTTTTAGCCTTGCCAAAGAGCACAATCTTCCTAAAGGCGGAATACAAGATGGCAACAATGCAAGACTTAGTTTGGACACATCATCGGATTGGTTTGCTCCAGAAACGATGAGTAGTTATTTCCGTCAACTGTATTGTCGAAATGATAGTTTTGACAAAAAGGATATGAAGCATTATTTGTATGATGTGAGAAATATCTGTTTTGCAAGTGCTGCAAAGAATTTCCGACTTATAGAAGATGCGGGAAAGACGGTTGTTGTTTGTTGGGAAAATAGCATGGAACTGGTGCATGTGCTTTTACAGAACGGACCTTCATATCTGCTAATGAAGAAAATCTCAAAATACTGTGTCAATATTTACCCAAGAGACTTTGAGGCATTATGCAAGATGGGAGTTGTAACTGAAAAAAGGGAAGGACTCTTTGTGGTTGATTACGCACAACAATATGATAAGCATATCGGTTTGCGCATTGACAACAATTGGGCAAATGAATCGTTGATAATATAAATGGAATAAGATATGGTAAAGAAGAACTCTATAAAGTTGTTTGGTGACGATATGATTCGCACCGTATGGGATGAAGAAAAAGAAACGTGGTATTTCTCTATAGTTGATGTGGTTGCTGTATTGACGGGAAGTCCCAATCCACAAACTTATTGGAGAGTGCTCAAAAAGCGTTTAAAGGATGAGGGAAATGAAACCGTTACAAATTGTAACGGTTTGAAGATGCGGGCAGCTGATGGAAAAATGCGCATGACTGATGTCGCTGATACAGAGCAGCTTTTACGTATTATACAATCCATACCGTCACCAAAGGCAGAGCCATTCAAAATGTGGCTGGCAAAAGTTGGAGCTGAAAGATTAGACCAGATGCAAGACCCGGAATTAAGTATCCAACAGGCTATGATGGATTACAAGTTCTTAGGCTATTCTGATAATTGGATAAATCAGCGGTTGAAAAGTATTGAGATTCGCAAGGACTTGACAGACCAATGGAAGTTGCACAATGTTGAGGAAGGTGTTCAATATGCAACTCTTACCGATATCATATACCAACGTTGGGCTGGTCTTACAGCCAAAGAATACAAACAGCACAAAGGATTGAAAAAAGAAAATCTGCGTGACAATATGACCAATGAGGAACTTGTCTTGAATATGTTGGCTGAACTTTCAACTACAAGTATCACAAAGTCTAAAGATCCACAGACTCTTGAAGAAAATATGCAATGTGCGGCTGATGGAGGTGATGTAGCTAGAGTGGCTCGTGAAGAATTGGAAGCAAAGACGGGCAGAAAAGTAGTGTCTCCGCTTTCTGCCAAAAGATTTTTCGAAGCTCAAAGTTCCAAAGAAGAAATAGAGGACAAAGACAATAATAAAGAAAACAAATAACGATATGGAATATACTGACAGAGAGTATTGTTTGGAGGTGTGGGGCGACATGGCTTGCTTCACCCGACCGGAGCTAAAAGTTGAACGAGTAAGCTATGACGTTATTACGCCGTCTGCTGCCCGTGCCATCTTTGAGGCTATTTTTTGGAAGCCGGCCATTCATTGGCAGATAACCAAGATAGAAGTGTTGAATCCTATCAAATGGACATCAGTACGCAGAAACGAAGTAGGAGCCGTTGTCAGCAAATCTCCCATATATATAGAGGAAAAAAGGCAACAAAAAAACAGTCTTCTTCTGAAAAACGTCCGCTATCGTATTTGGGCAAAAATGGAATTTCGATCTGTTGCCAAACGAAAAGCGGAAGGAGATTTGTTTGCACACGAGCCTGGTCGAGATGAAAATCCGATGAAGTATTATCAAATGTTTGAACGACGAGCAAGCAAAGGTCAATGTTTCAACCAACCATACCTTGGAACTCGTGAGTTCTCTGCTTCTTTCCGTCTTGTCAATGTAGATGCTGACGACTTGAAGCCAGCTATATCATTCGAGCAAGGCGGTGATAGAGACTTGGGAATCATGCTCTATGATATGGATTTCTCAGACCCAAAGAATATTCAATCTATTTTCTATCGTGCAGAGATGAAACATGGTGTAATCAATGTTCCACCTTTAAACAGTGAGGAGATTCTAAGATGATATTAAAAGCATTATATGACTACTATAACCGATGCGGAAACCTTCCCATGCAAGGAATGGAAGAAAAAGAGATTGGTTTTCTTATTGTCATTTCTGGGAGTGGTAAATTTCTGCGTTTTGAAGATTGCCGGATTGACAACAAACATGCACGAACTTATCTCGTAAAGAAGCATGTTGGAAGGTCAAGTGCAGCAGTGGCGAATTATCTTTATGACAATAGTGCCTATGTCTTTGGTTTCTCGGATCGGAAAAATGTTGAAAAGAAAATCTCTATAGAAGAGGATGATATAGAGAAGACAATGGGAAACTTAGAAAAAGAGATAGAAGAAACAAAAAATAAAATTGAACAGCAAGACACAAATGTATCAGATGAAGAGAAAGAAAAGTGGCACAAGACATTGGAGCAACTTAAAAAAGTCGGAAATTCGCTGAAAGAATGCAATGATAAAGAGCAAATCTATTTTGATACTTTCAAAGAAAAGATTTGTCAAATAGCCAGTTCTTTTCCGCAGAGTGTGGAGATTGCAGCAGTCAGTGCTTTCTACGAACAAAGTAGAACAGCTATAATCAGAGAGATGGTTAAAGATCCATTATGGATTGATATCAAGAAAAATCTTTCAAAGAAATACTCAACTTTTTCTTTTAGGATAGAAGGTGATACCAAAATTATTGCTGAAAAGAAGGAACTGCTGCAGCTTGAGAATGATGATGATAAAGATGAAAACCAACAGTTGTGCCTGATTACAGGTCTTCATGGGGAGTCTGTAGACACGACAACGGCTACTATGATACCAGGAAGTCAAGCTACAGCAAAACTTGTAGCTTTTCAGGTTAATTCTGGTTATGATTCGTATGGAAAGAAAAAATGTGCAAATGCTCCCATCTGCAAAGAAACAGAATTCGCTTATACAACAGCACTAAATGCAATGCTGCAAAATGGATCTCACAACAAATTCATGGTTGGCAATCGTACCTTTGTATTTTGGGCATCGTCAAACAGTGAGGCAGCAGATGAAGCGGAAGATGGTCTGTTTAGCTTGTTGGGTTATTCTGAAACAAAAGAGGATAATCCTAACGCTAAAATAGAACAAGTGCGTAAAGTCTTCACTTCAATTTATTCTGGAGTTTTAAAGACCAACATGGATGATCGCTTCTATATCTTAGGATTAGCTCCAAATGCAGCCAGAATAGCTGTAGTCTATTGGTCGGAAACATCCTTGAAGGATTTTGCAGGTATGGTTCTTCGCCATTTCAACGATATGGAGATAATTGATACTCGAAAAGACAAGAAACCATATATGGGCATAAAAGAAATGCTCTCAGCTGTCACTCCTGGTGGTAAGCAGTCTGATGTTACTCCTAATTTACCAGAAGCCGTCATCAAGAGTATCTTTCAGGGAATACCATACCCTTACACTCTACTATCTTCATGCATTGGCAGAATAAGAGCAGAAAGTGATGGTGCTAATCGTATTGCCCGCATGGCAATTATCAAGGCATACTTGAACAGACAAAATGATAACAACAAAAAAATAAAAGTTATGTTAGACAAAAGTAACACAAACCAAGGCTACCTTTGCGGTCGTCTCTTTGCTGTTCTTGACAGAATTCAAGAAGATGCAAACAAAAACAGTAGTATTCGTGAACGTTACATGAATGCTGCAAGCGCAACGCCTTCATCGGTATTTGCGACCATTCTGAATCTTTCCTCACATCATTTGGAGAATCTTTCCAATGAGGGAAAGAAAGTATTCTACGAAAAACTCAAGCAGGAAATCATTGATAAGATTCCTGCTGACGGTTTCCCGGCACATCTCGATTTGCAAGATCAAGGACGTTTCTTTGTGGGATATTACCATCAAAGACAGGACTTCTTTACAAAGAAAGATGAAGAGAATAAAAACTAAAGTATAAACATTTAAAACATAAATATTATGGCAACATTGAATAATCGTTTTGATTTCATTTACATGTTTGATGTACAGGATGGTAATCCTAATGGTGATCCTGACGCAGGTAATCTTCCTCGTGTAGATGCAGAGACTGGCATGGGGTTGGTAACTGATGTGTGCTTGAAGAGAAAAGTACGCAACTATGTGCAAATTGCCAAGGAACTTTCTGATGGATTTGATATTTTTATCAAAGAGAAGGCTGTACTCAATGACGAGATTGACAAGGCACATGATGACTCAGAAGTTAAAGGTATCAAGGACGCAAAGGAGAAAACTGCCGCTGCACGTCGTTTCATGTGCAAGAACTATTATGACATTCGTACTTTCGGTGCAGTAATGTCAACAGGTAAAAACGCTGGTCAAGTAAGAGGACCTATCCAGTTGACTTTTGCTCGTTCTGTGGATGCTGTTGCGACAGCGGAACATTCTATCACGCGTGTCGCAGTAGCAACTTCAGGAGAAGCAGAGAAGCAGAATGGAGAAAACCATACTATGGGACGTAAAGCAACCATTCCTTATGGACTTTACATATGTCATGGCTTTATCTCAGCCAATCTTGCCCAGCAGACTGGTTTCTCAGAAGAAGATCTTCAACTCTTTTGGGAAGCTTTGAAGAACATGTTTGATATGGATCGCTCTGCAGCTCGCGGACTGATGAGTGCTCAGAAACTTATTGTATTCAAGCATGATTCTGTACTGGGCAATGCTCCTGCAAACAAGTTGTTTGATTTGGTTAAGGTTGAGAAGAATACGGATTCAGCACCAAGATCTTTCAAAGATTACAATGTAACCGTTGACAAAGCTGCCTTGCCTACAGGTGTGACTGTCGAGGAACTCATTTAGTATCCGTATGTATACTGAAGAAGAAATGCTCATGTTGTCGGGGATACAGCACTTTATGTTCTGTCCCCGGCAATGGGCTTTGATTCATATTGAGCAGCAATGGGCTGACAATAAGCTGACGGCGGAAGGTAATATCCTACATCAAAATGTGGACAACCCCTTCTACCGTCAGAAAAATGGCGATGTTATAACCCTCCGCTCCTTGCATATAGCATCCAAGGAGCTGGGGCTTTATGGCATAACTGATGCTGTGGAACTGCTGTCTTCCGACTCCGAAGAAGATGCAATCACACATCCGAGATACAAAGGATATTGGAAACCTTATCCCGTGGAATACAAAAGAGGACACAGTAAACCTGACGAGAGGGATGAAGTGCAGCTGGCGGCACAGGTGATGAGTCTTGAAGAAATGTACGGCATCCATATACCTTATGGCGCTTTGTATTATCATGAGGACAGGCACCGTGAAGTGATAGCCATAACAGAGGCATTGCGCGACACAACCAGAGAATGTTCTAAGCAAATGCACACAATCTTCAAAAGTGGCACAATGCCGCAAGCTGTGCCTGCACGCCATTGCCGCCATTGCTCACTCAAGGATATCTGTATGCCAGAAATGGCCGAATGTCCAAAAGTCTCAACCTACTTAAACAGAAACTTATATGAGGATATTACTTAACACTTTGTATGTCACCACACCGGAGGCTTATCTCAGCAAGGATGGGCTGAATGTCGTTGTGTCAGTAAAGCAGAATGAGGTGTTTCGCATTCCTGTCCACAATATAGAGCAGATAGTGACGTTTGGCTATATGGGGGCAAGTCCGGGACTGATGAAACTTTGTGCTGACAACAGCATCGGTCTTACTTTTCTTTCTCCGCAAGGAAGGTATATAAGCCGTTCACAAGGACCGACAAGGGGAAACGTGTTGTTGCGTAAGGCGCAATACAAGTATTCCGATGAACCGAACTATGCCTTGCATCTCTCAAAATTGTTTATTGCCGGCAAAATACAAAACTATCGGAATATCCTCAGGAGGTTTGTGCGTGACAATGGTAGTGATGAGGCTGTGGAGATTGTGGCAGATAATCTCTTGCGGTGTAAGCGTAAGGTATTGAATGCCGACAATGTTGACAGCGTAAGAGGTATAGAAGGCGAGGCTGCAAATTATTATTTCGGCGTGTTCTCACGGTTGATACTGAATCAGAAGGATGACTTTCCTTTTGAAGGACGCAACCGTCGTCCGCCAAAGGATGCCGTTAATGCAATGCTGTCGTTTGTATATACGCTTATATGTAACGACATGACTTCCGCCTTGGAGACGGTAGGACTTGACCCTTATGTGGGATTCTTGCATACACTAAGACCGGGGCGGGCTTCGTTGGCATTGGACATGATGGAGGAGTTGCGTGCCTACTTGGGTGACAGGCTTGTCCTTTCACTAATAAACAGGAAACAGATATCAATCAAGGACTTCTTGAAACAAGGTGACGAGGGAATAGTCATGACCGATTCAGGGCGCAAAACGATTATCTCTGCCTGGCAAAACCGTAAGAAAGAACAGATTACCCATCCGTATTTGAATGAAAAAGTGAGCATTGGTCTGTTGCCTTATGTACAGTCTATGTTGTTGGCAAGGTTTATTCGTAAAGATTTGGATGATTACCCCGTATTCCTAATAAAATAGAGTGATTATGTTTGTATTGATTACTTATGATGTAAATATAACGTCCCCGAATGGTGCAAGGCGTTTGAGAAAGGTTTCAAAAGCCTGTTTGAATTATGGGAAAAGGGTTCAGAACTCTGTGTTTGAATGTGTGCTCACAGAGGCGCAGTTTACTGTCCTTAAAAGTCAGTTGAACGACCTTATTGATGAAGAACAAGACAGTGTGAGATTTTATCTTTTGGGGAATAACTGGAAACGCAGAATAGAAACGATAGGCAAAAATTTCGGTATTGACTTTACTGGTGAATTGATAATATAGAATAAAGAGGGTGCGAACCTCAAGTGTTGCATAAAGTATGGGAGGTTCGCACTTGTTGGTATTCAATATTTTGTATGCTTTTGTCTTGAATCGTATTTTTGTATCATTATATTTTGTATTTCTTCGCAAAATGCTTAACTTTGTAGTGTGATATTCAGACATTTACTGAATATGCAGTCGCACCCCATGTGGGTGCGTGGATTGAAACTAACTATGAGCAATTAATGTCTGAGGTTAAGTCTGTCGC
>ERZ808252.1020-NODE-1020-length-22950-cov-32.304128_pt1 | contig 22950 bp, 11 predicted proteins | sample MGYA00521242_ERZ808252 | MGnify/ENA primary metagenome ERZ808252 (study PRJEB31516, sample SAMN03275581) | gut metagenome | biome: mammalia-associated habitat; material: feces | host: Papio cynocephalus | place: Kenya | collected 2012-08-07 ...
CGGCGGCCATGGCCACATCCGTGCCGGTGCTGCTCAGCTTGGACTGGCTGTTGGAGCCGTTGTTGCCGGAACCGTTGTCGTCGCCGGTCTTGACCAGCTTGGACTGGGCGTCGGCGAGCGCCTTGGCCGCCGCGTCCACGTCGGCCTGGGTGGCGTTCGCGTCGGCGAGGACCTTCTTCGCGGACTCCAGCTGTCCGGCGAACGCCTTCCAGCTGTCTGCGGTGTAGTCCTTCTCGTTCAGCTTGCCGGCCTCGTCCACCGCGGACTGCAGCTTGGACTTGTCGACGGAAGTCGACTCCGAATCCTTGGCCTTGACGATCACCTTGAACGTGGCGGAGACACCGTCTTCGGCGTTCACGGCGGGAGTCACGGTGAAGGTCGTCTCACCTGCCTTGAGCGCATGGATCGTGCGGGTGTCGACAAGCTTCGCGGACTGCGTCGCGACGCCGTCGGCGTCCTCTTCCTCTTCAGCCGTCGCGACGGAGGCGTCGGAGGAATTCCAAGTGAGCGTCGCGTCGGTGGCGTTGATCGGCTTGATGTTCACGTCCACATCCGCGGTGTCGCCTTCGGTCAGCGTCAGCACGCCGTCCTTGAGGCCATCCGCCTTTGCGGTCAGCGAGGTGATCGGCTTGATCTCGCCGCCATCCGCGGTCGTGTACTTCACGTTGCTCGCATCCACGGTGGGCGCGACCTGGATGTAGTCGAAGTTCGGCGCCCATCCACTGGCCTTGCCGTCCTCGGAGGCGCTGCCCGTGTTCGCGTTGCCGAAGCGGATGGTGTTCTCGCCCTTCTTCAGGTTCACACGTACCGAAGTGGTCCAGAAGTTGTTCCAGCTGCGGGTGTTGGCGAACACCAGATGCTTCGAGGTCTCGCCGTTCACGGACATATCGGCCCAACGGTTCACGATCTGCCAGGTGTTGCTTGAGGTGTACTCCCACTGGGCGTAGCCGATGGTCAGCGTGTAGTTGCCATCTTCCGGAACGGTCACCTTGTTGAACTGGAACCAGTTGTTCGCGCCATTGCCGACATTGCCGACGATACGGCTGTTCGAGGCGTTGTTGTTGGTGGATGCCTTGGCACTGCCGTTGAACGTGTTGGAGGAATCCTCCGCCTCGTAACGGGTCACCGAGGAATCATCGGCGGTGGCGGTGCTCAAGGAATCGATGAGCACGCCCTGGGTGCCGTAGCCTTCCACGGTGATCTGGTTGAGGCCCAGCGGCATGTAGACGCGGACCTTGGCGGTCTGCCAGGTGTTGGCGTCCTTGGTTTCCGGCAGCTGGAGCGTGAGTTCCTGTGAGTCGTTCCTTGCGGAGCTTTCGCTTGGGTTGACCTTCAGCGTGACGGTACGCTTCGCGTTCTGGCCTTCGGCCTTCGGAGCGCTGTAGCGCAGCGTCACTTCGCTGTATCCGTCCTTCTTCGAATCGACGAAGAAATCGCTGGATGCGGTGGCATCGGTGCCCTCGACGTAACCGGTGCCGGAGTATCCGGTGGCGTTGCCGTAGGTCACCTTGGCGGTGCCGTTGCGACGCGCGTATTCGGCTTCGACGGTGCTGTTGGAGACCTTGCCCTGCGACGTGGCCGGAGTGATGACCGCGTAGTAGGCGCTGTCGCCCTTGAGGTTGTTCAGCGGCAGGCTTGCCTGGCCATTGGCGATGCTGAGGTCCTGTTCCGCCACGACGTAAGGTCCATCGGAAGCGGCTGGGATGCTGGTCGCCTTATTGTTCAAATCTGCCGGGGCGGTCGCGTCGGTCGCGTAGATCGTCACGTGGGCGCCATTCGGGTACTTGTCGGACAGCGCGCTCAGGTTCAGCGTCGTGGAGTACGAGCTTTCGTTCGAACCACCAAGCAGAATCTGGGTCTGGTTGCTGTCTTTGTTGTAGGAGGCGAGCACCTGCGGCTTGCCGTTTTCATCAGGCAGATCGACCTTGAGCAGGTTGCCCTTCATGAGGCCGTACCAGTAGTACAGCCAGTAGGAACCGGTCACCTGGTTGTTCTTGGTGACCAGCCAGTCGAGATCGCCGGCAGGGTACCAGTACGGCAGCGCACCCTGGGCTCCGGTCTTCTCGAAGCGTGCCATGTACTGCAGCAGGCGGCCCGGCTTGACCTGTTCGATGGGCTTGCCGTTCTGGTCGTACCATGCGTATTCGTTGATGCTGACCTTGATGGTCTGTCCCTGCTTCAGCGAAGTGTTTGCCGGCGGCACGTAATCGGAGAGGATCTCCTTTTCCAGAGTCTTCCATGCCTGGAAGTGCGTCAGATATTTGCCGAAACCGTCGCCAAGCTCATGCCACGTGACCACATCCGGTACGGTTCCGCTTTCCTTGGCATGCTGGAAGAACTGACGATAGAACTTATCGGAGTAGCCGCTGTTGTTCGGGCCGGCGATACGGGCCTGCGGATACACTTCGCGAATCGCCTTGACGGCCGTGTCCCAGTCTTCGAGGAACTTCGTGCGGACGCTGTCGTACTTGCTGTTGTAGTTCGTCAGGTTGTAGTAGTTCGCGTCGCTGACGTCCGGCTCGTTGAATGGAATCCAGACGACGTTATCCTTGAGGTCCGGGTACTTGGTGTTGAATTCGGTGACCATCTGCTTGAGTTTCGGCACATAGTCGCCTTCCATGCCGCCGTTACCGTAGGCCACATACGGGAAGTTCTTGTAGGCTTCCTTCATGTACACCTGGATCTCGCCGCCGCCGTTGCGCTTCCACTGGTCGGTAGTGTTCAGCACATCGCCGTTGGGGTGCTGCACGCCGCTCGGGGACTTGCCGACCAGCACGCTGTCGGAGTCGAGCGACAGGCCGTTGAGCGTGGTGTCGCTGGAAACGCCATCGTCGGTCAGACCATACAGGAAGCCGGTCGAGCCGTGGGTGATCTGGCAATTGGTGTTATTGGTGTTCGCGGTGCAGCCGGACTGGTCGAGATGCACGGTCACCGTGGGGTTCTCGATCGCGGTCGCGGTCGCCGCGCCGGAGGTCACTGCCAGCGCGGCCATCGTGGCCGTGGCCAGCAGCGCTGCCAGCGGTTTGCGCAATTTCATTGTTTCTCCTTAGTTTTCTTTTTTTATGGCAATGCCGCTTGTCTTTTTGGGATGCGCGGCATTGCAAAATTTGAAACATATCAGGCTGCTATGCCTGCAATGTCGTCAAGTCGTTTGTGGTGGGCCACAAGTGGTTGGATACCGGCATGCTCCGCGAAGAACATGCCGGTATCCAGTGCTGAATCAGCGCATCGTGCGACGACGTGCGATGATCAGGCCGCCGGCGGCCAGAAGCACCGCCACACCGGCGATCGCAGCAACACCGGCACCAGTGCTGCTCAGCTTGGACTGGGTGCTGTTCGAGCCGTTGCTGTCGGAGCCGGAGTTGGCGCCGGCATTGGAACCGGCGTTGTTGCCGGAACCGTTGTCGTCACCGGCCTTGACCAGCTTGGACTGGGCGTCGGCGAGCGCCTTGGCCGCCGCGTCCACGTCGGCCTGGGTGGCGTTCGCGTCGGCGAGGACCTTCTTCGCGGACTCCAGCTGTCCGGCGAACGCCTTCCAGCTGTCTGCGGTGTAGTCCTTCTCGTTCAGCTTGCCGGCCTCGTCCACCGCGGACTGCAGCTTGGACTTGTCGACAGCCTGTTCCTTGGCGGTCACCTTCACCGTGATCTGCGCGGCAAAGCGGTTGTCGGCGTTGGCCGTGGCGGTGATGGTCACGTCCTTGCCCGACTTGAGTGCATGCACGGTGCCATCGGCATCCACCGTCACGTATTCCGGATCCGAGGAGGTCCAAGTGACATCCTGGCTCACGGTCTTCGGCGACACGGTTGCGGAAAGCTTCGTGGACTCGCCTTCCTTGACCGTCAGCACGCCGTCGGTGATGCCGTCACCGGAAATCGCCACCGATTCGACATCGCTGACCGGCACGTTCTGCACATCGGCGGCGACCACCGGATAGAAGGTGATCTTGTCGATGTTCGGAGCGACGCCCATCGACGCGGTGCTGTCGAAGTTGCCGATTTCAATGGCACCGCCATCAGTGGTGATGGTGGTCGAGCGGTCGAGGAAGCTCTGCGCGTTGAAGGTGAAACGGTACATGTCGCGCGCGATTTCCTTGCCGTTCTGCCTCATCTGCAGACCAAGATCGACATTCTGCTTGTCGCGTGTGTAGCTGAAGTTGATGTCGTTCGAGAACGTCACCACGGCGTTGTACGTGCCGGCTGCGAGCTTGCCCGCGGGAATGGTCAGCTTGCCGGAATTGTCGGCCAGCAGCGCATTGCCGTCGGCGTCGGTCTCCAGCCAGTGCAAACCACCCTGAACCTTGGAATGGGAAGCATCGAGCTTCTTGACGCCCAAGTCGGTCACGTATGTGCCGGTGCCGTTGGTGAAGCCGGTCGGGGACACCGTGGTGGCGCCGTCGGCAACGTCTTCCGCCTCAACGGCCACCGCGTTCTTGTCGGATTCCGCTGCGCGCTGGGTGGTAAGGCTGACGACCTTCGCGCCGTTGCCGGCAATCTGGAAGTGCGTGATGCCTTCCGGCAGTGCGGTGCGCACAACGACCTTCTGCAATCCGCCCTGCGCGGACTGCACCTTGGCCACCACAGTGCCGTTGGCGGTCAGGCTGAGCGGCGTGCCCTTGTCGGCCGTGTATTCCACAGTGACGTCGTAGTATCCGCTTTCCCAAGTGCTGGCATGCACGTCGGCGATACCGCCATTCAATGCGGCGGCACCCTTGGTGCCATCGGACCAATCGAGCGTCGCGCCGTTCTGGAAGCGGAAATCGGTGGACGGGTAGTAGGTGGTCGCGTCATCGTTCGCAGCGCCCATCTGGTACAGCATGAACTTGTCCCAGGTGTTGTTGAACTTGCTGCTCGTGGTGGCGACCTTGATGGTGTGCTTGCCGGCTTTCAGGCCCTTGAGCGTCAGCACGCCGCTACCCTGGTAGCGCCACTTCATGGAGCTGCTCGGAATCGATTGCTCGCCGGTGATGGTCATGTCGCCGACGCTCTTGCCGTCGACGGAGATCTGGTTGGTGCCGGCCACACCTTCATTGCCTCCGATTACCTCAAGACGATAATCACCATCGGCAGGCACGGTCACGGTCCAGGTGGCGGAGCGTTCGGCGTTCGAATCGTTGCCGCCGCCGACCCAACGGTTGCCGGAGGCGATCAGGTGTCCCCAGCCGCCCTGGTTCGGCTTCACATCCGCAATCGAGGTGTTGTTCAGCTCGGTGTCCTCGGCCTCGACGGTCGCTGCCCAACGGCCGCTTTCCGGAGCCTTGCCGTCCGCATCGGTGGTGTCGGTGGCGAGTGTGCGGTCCTGGTGCGGGGTGACGACCAGCTGATAGCTGGCGTAACGGTCGATGCTGGTGGTCGTCACATCCAGCGTGCCGGAGGAGATGTCGGCGTTGCTGATCACGTTGACCACGCGCGGCGTGGTGGCTGCGCCGTCGATGCCGGTATAGGCGTTCTCGCGAACCTCTACATCCACGTTGGTGCCCAACACGTCCTTGACCTTATCAAGTCCGGTCATGTGCACGGTGACGGGGATGTTGTTGCCGACCCTGCTCACGTTGCCGCCGGAGATCTGGCTGTTGGCGCCGCCGTACAGCACGGTGGCCTTCTTGTTCGTCTTGTCGATCGCGGCGATGCCCTGCAGATTGTCGACGGTGTTCTCATATGAAGAGGTGACCTTGACGGTCTGTGATCCACGCAGGTCGCCGTACCACTTGAACATCCACCAGCCGGCGTTCGCGCTGTTGGTGCCGGACATGTTGTCGGACAGGTTGCCGGACATGTTCCAGTACGCGGTCTCTGCCTGTACCTTGGTTTCCTCGAACATCGCCATCCACTGGATCAGCTGGCCAGGGGTGCCCATATCTCGCATCTCGCCGTATTCGGTGATGTTCACTCCCAGATGCGGGATGTTGAGATTGTCTTCCTGCGCCACGAACGTGTTGTAGTGGTTGCGGTAGTTCTTCAGGCTGTCTTCACCAAGCTCATGCCATACCATCACATCCGGCAGACGGTTCTTGGTCACGTCGTCGCGCTTCTGGTTGTCGCTCACATTGGCGTACTTGTCGCCGTACTGGCCACTCGCCCAGCGCAGGAAGTGCCAAGTGCGCTGCGGACGCCACGCGGAATCGCCGGGGCCGGCCAAACGGGCCTTGTCCCTGGTGATGCTCACGCCTTCCGGCAGGGATTTGGTGACGGTGGTGGCGCCTTCCGTGCCTTCAGCCACTTCCTCACCGTTCTTGTACGATACGGTGGCATTGTTCTTGTACTGCGACCACACCTTGTTGATGGTGTCGTATTCGGAATCCCAGTCCTTGAGCAGCTGCAGGAAGGTGCTGTTGTAGCCCTTGCTTTCCTGATTGTTGGTGAAGACGCTGTCGCCGGTCTTGTACCAGTTGCCTTCATCGGGCTCGTTGAATGGTAGGAAGGTCCACTGGTCGGGATTCTTCGCATTGGCGAGAACCTTGTTCATCACCAGTTCGGTGATTTCGTCATAGTCCCAGCGGCCGTTCGATTCGTTGGTGTAGGTGCCGTAGCTCGGATCGTCCACCGGCACGTCCAGCTTGTAGGAGCGGTTGTCGCTTGGACGCTTGCCCTTGTTGTAGCCCCAATCCGAGTAGTAATCCTGGATGTAGATGGCCAGTTCCTTGCCGTTGTTGTTGAAGAACGAATCCTCGACGGCCAAAGCGTCACCGCTGGCATGCTGGGTGCCGAACGGAGGCTTCTGCGAGGTGTTGTCGACGGAGGCGCCGTTGAGGATCGCATCGGTAGGGGAACCGTCGTCGCCGAGACCGTACAGTGTGCCGGAGGCGCCACCGTAGAAGTCGCCGGTTTCGGTGCCATAATCGACATTCAATGTCTGAGGGCCATTCCCCTCGGTATATTGCGCGAGCGCCGTTGAGCTTGCGCCCACGGCCAGTGACGCCATCGTGGCCGTGGCCAGCAGCGCCGCCAGTGGCTTGCGTAGATTCATCATCTCTCCTTGTCTTCTATGGTTGTGCCTGAGGTGTTTATTCTTCGGAATTCACTCCATCGGGCAAAAATCAGTGGACTTCTTTGTCGTTATGCCGAAGCGGTGGTATCGGATGCTTCGGCGGTACAACTGCTCTGTTGCGGCGTAAAAGGGTTAATAGGGGGTGATGTTGGTGATATGCAGGAAGCGCGATGCCGCAAAGTCGGCATCACGCTTCCTGATTGTTGGAGTCCGTTACTTGGTTTCGCGGATCCAGACCTGCATCTGGCCTTCCTCGCGGTTGCACCATGCGTAGTACGGAATCATGGTGAGGGTTTCGTCGCGCTCGGCGAGCGGCTCATCCACGGAGCGGTACTGGTCATCGGTCGGGGATTCGAGACGGCTGCCCTTGACCTTGAGCACCTCGACGCCATCCAGCAGATCCGGCTCGTAGGCTTCGGACACGCTGGCATCCGCGCTCATGCCGTCCAGCCACAGCGGGCCCTCGTTGTCGACCTGCTCCATGCAGAACACGATCGGGCCACGGGCCACAGCCAGCTTGCCGATGTCGGCGCGCACACGCAGCGAGGCGCGGACGCGGCGCACGGACATGTCGAGCACCAGGTGGATCTCCGTATTGGCCGCGGAAGCGTCAACGGTCACGAAGCCGTCGACCACCGGAAGCTCGACGGCTTCGCCGTTGACTTCCAGCGTGTAGTCCTTGGACCACTGCGGAATGCGGACCGCCACCTTCTTGTCCAGACCGTTCGGGTTGGACACACGGAAGGTGATGTCGCCGCTCCACGGGTATTCATCGCCGGACTGGGTCTGTTCGATGACGAAGTCGTCGCCGAACTCGGTCTTGTTGGCCACGAACTGGTGGGCGTAGACCGTCTTGCCGTCGTCCGAAACCGTGTACAGGTACTGGTCGAGGGAGGCGATCAGACGGCCCAGGTTGGCCGGGCAGCAAGCGCAGTCGAACCAGCCGGCACGACGGGTGAGGATGTGGGCCTTGGTCGGGTTGCCCTTCGAAGCGGCCGGATCGGCTTCCAGCGGGTTGACGTAGAAGTAGCGGGTGCCATCCAGCTGCACGCCCGAAAGCACGCCGTTGAAGAGTTCCTTCTCCATCACGTCGGCCACGGAACCGCGCGGCTTGGTCTCCATCAGGGACTTGCCGTAGAACAGCATGGCGACGGAGGCGCAGGTCTCGCCGTACACCAGATCGTTCGGCAGATCATCGTCGAAGCTGAAGGATTCGCCAACCTGGCAGGATCCGACGGCGCCGGTGATGTACATGCGGTGCTTGACGATGTTGGTCCACAGGCGCTCGGCGGTGTCGAGCATCTTCTGGTCGTTCAGCAGGCGGCCGACCTTGGAGACGGCTGCGGCCAAGTACAGCAGACGCACGGCGTGACCTTCGGCGTGCTGCTTGTCGAGGATCGGCTCGTCCTGCACGAAGTACTTGAGCGGCATGTGCAGGTCGGTGTAGAACTGCGGGCCACCGGCCGCATCCTGCTCGTCGAAGAACTCCGGATCGGTGCCGCGCACGCGGATGAACCAAGCGGCAAGGTCGAGCCAACGGCGTTCACCGGTTGCCTCGTACAGGCGTGCCAAGGCGAGTTCGATTTCCGGGTGTCCGTCAGGACCGTGCACCTGGCCCTCACCGTCACCGAAGTTGTGGTCGATGCAGTTCGCCACGCGCTCGGCGATGTCCAGCGCGCGCTTGGAACCGGTGACCTCGTAGTGGGCGACGGCGGCTTCGATGAAGTGGCCCATGGTGTACAGCTCATGGCTCCAGCGCAGGCCCTTGAAACGCTTCTCGGCAGGCAGATCCAGCTCGAACTTGGTATCGAGGTAGCCGTCCTTGTCCTGAGCGCCTTCGAACAGTTCGATGGCTTCGTCCACATGGGCTTCGAGCTCGTCGACGTTCAGACCGGCGTTCTTGCGGCGCAGCGCGTAGCTGGCGGCTTCGAGCCACTTCGACACGTCAGTGTCCTGGAACGGCTGTCCGGAGAACACGCCTTCCTCGCGTCCTGCGGCAATACGCAGGTTGCGCAGGGAGTGGCTGAACTGGCTGCCGTTCTCGCCCCAAGCGGCGCCTTCCGGCACGTCGACGGGCACTTCGTCGTTCAGCGCGCGCCACTGATACGGCAGCGCGTTTTCAACGGTCATGTTGAGGTATCGCGTCCAGAAACGCGACGTGATGTTCACGTTCATAGTCTGGGCTTGATTAGTCATTTCGATTCCTTTGTTGTTGTGTGCGAAAGCTCGTTAAGAAGAGACTCAGTCCTTCATACCGCTGGTCTTGATGCCTTCGGTGATGTACTTCGAGCAGCAGATGTACAGCAGTGCAGGCGGCAGAATCATCAGCATGGAGAACGCCATTTGCAGGTTCCATGCGGTCTGGTTGCCGCCACCGGCCAGCTGGAAGTTGGTCAGTGCGCCAACGGTGAGCGGCTTGTACTCATCGGAGTTGATGAAGATCAACGGCATGAAGAGCTCGTTCCACCAGAAGCTGGCGGACATGATGCCGACGGTGATGTAAATCGGCTTGCCCAGCGGGACGATGACCTTCCAGAAGGTCTGCCAACGGTTGCAGCCATCAAGCATCGCGGCCTCATCGATGGAGTCCGGAATGGACACGAAGAACTGGCGGAACAGGAAGACGTTGTACGGCTGAGCGAAGAAGCTCGGCAGGATCAACGGCCAGAAGGAGTCCAGCATGCCGAACACACGGAACATGAGGTATTCCGGAACGACGAGGGTGGCGCTCGGCACCATCATGGTCAGAATGATGATGGTGAACACGGTGTTGCGGCCGCGGAAGCGCATGCGGGCAAGCGGGTAGGCGACGATGGAGCTGGACACCAAGGTGCCGACCGTGTTGAAAACGACCAGAATCAGCGTGTTGCGCAGGTAGGTCAGATTCTTCGGATCAGAAAGCACCTGGGTGTAGTTGCTCCACTGCGGGTCGCTGGGGAACAACTCCGGCGGAAATGCGGAGATGCCGGTCAGGGTCTTGAGGGAGTTGCAGAAGATCCAGTAAATCGGGAAGAACATGAAGGCCGCGACGATGATCATCACCGCGTACTGAAGAGCCTTCATCCATTTGGGAGCGTTGTACATGATATGTGCCCTCCTTAGTTGCGATCCATGAGCTTGAACTCGACCGCGCCGATGATGGCCACGATGATGAACAGCACCACCGCGAGCGTGGAAGCTTGGCCCATATTGAAGTTCTTGAATGCCTGGTTGTAGATGTCAAGGCCGAGGACCTTGGTTGCGTCGCCCGGGCCACCGCCGGTCAACGGATACAGCAAGGTGAAAGCGCCGTTGAATGAATTGACCGTGCAGGAGACGGTGTTGAACAGCAGCATCGGTGCGATGCCCGGAATGGTGACGTGCCAGAAGCGGGTCCAGGCATTGGCGCCATCAAGGGAAGCGGCTTCGTACAGTTCCTGCGGAACATCCTTAAGCGCTGCGGAGAAGACGAGCATCTGCTGGCCGGTCTGGAAAGTGAAGACAGAGGCGTAGGCCACGACGACCCACACGAGGGTGTTGCTACCGGTCCAGTTCGGCGGGTTGGTCACGCCGATGCACTTGAGCACGTAGTTGACGATACCCAGCTGCGGGTTGAACATCAGCACCAGGCAGCCTGCCATGACGACGGACGGCATAATGGTCGGCACGTAGTAGAAGAACTGGAACAGACCCTTGAAACGGACCTTGAGGTTAAGCAGGATGGCCAGGATCAATGAGAAGAAGATGGAAATGCCGACGTTGATGATGGTGAAGACGAAGGTGACGCCGAGCGTATGTGCGAATTCGGAATCGCCGGAGAACAGGTTCTTATAGTTGTCGAGGCCTACGAACTGCGGCGTGCCAAGCATATTCCACTTGGTCAAGCTCAGAACAAAGCTGAAGATGATCGGGAACGCGCTGAAGACGAGGAAGCCGATAATCCATGGAGTAAGGAATCCCCAGCCTGCGCCAGCGTCAGACCAGCGCCTGGCTTTGGAGTTATTGGAGGTTTTTGCGGTTGACATGGGAGTGACCCTTCGATTCGATGAAAACGATGCGAATGGAAATGGGGAAAAGTAATGGTGGTCCCCGTCACGGGAAAGTCACGGGAACCACCATTGGTTTTTAGAAGGAGGATTTGGTGCCGTACGGGACGGCGGTTAGGTTACTGAGCGTTCTCAATATCCTTGTTGGCCTTGTCGACCTGGGTGGTCAGCACATCCTTCTCAGTGGTCTGACCAAGAATGTAGGCGTTGATCTGGTTGTACAGATCGAAGGTCGGGGTGGAAGCGACGGTGGTGTAGCCGAACTTGCCTTCCTCGGCGGCCTTCTCAAAGGCTTCCCAGTTGCTCGGGCCGTTCTTGCCCTGAACCTTCCAGTCACCCTTGGCGCCGATGGACTTGAGGGCGGAGATGTTGGCGTTCGCCTTCTCCAGCGCGACCTGTCCGTCTTCGCTCATCATCCACTTGATGAACTTCTTGGCCTGATCCTTGTGCTTGGAATTGGCGTTGATGGCGAAGAAGGAGGTGTGCAGGGAGTTGTAGTCCTGGCCGTTAGGAGCGGCCGGCATGGTGGCGATGTCCCAGTTGAAGTCGGCGTCCTTGTAGGTGGTGGAAATCAGCCAGCTGCCACCAAGGGTCATTGCGGCCTGTCCTGCGGCGAACAGATCGGAGACCTTGGAGCCGGAAGACGGAGCCGGCTGGGCCTTGAGCTCGTTGGTCAGCTTGTTCTGGTACTCAAGAGCGGCCTTCAGACCCTTGCCCAGGGAGAGCTTGCCGTTGTTGACGACCTTGTCGCCACCCTGGCCTGCCAAGGAGTACCACACGCCGTTGAAGGTCGGAGCGTCGGAGCCCCACTGGCTGCCGTCGGACTTGGTGAGCTTGGCCGCGGCGTTCGCGTAGTCGTCCCAAGTCCAGTCGTCGGTCGGGTAGTCGAGGCCGGCCGCGTCGAACATGTCCTTGTTGTAGTACATGAGCTCGGTAGCCATGCCCTGCGGGAAGCCGTAGGTGCCGCCGGTCTGCTTGGCGATGTCGGCCACTGCCGGCTGGAAGTCGCTTTCGTCAATGCCGAACTCGCTCGGGTCGAGCTTCTCGATGACGCCCGCCTTGGCGTAACGGACGTAATCGGCTTCCTGCAGCAGCATCACGTCAGGGGCGTTGCCGCCGGTGACCATCTGCTGGATCTTGTTGTTGTAGGAGTCTCCAGGAACCTTGAGTTCCTTGAACTTGAAGTTGGGGTTGGCCTTCTTGAACTCCTTCAGGACCGGGAAGGTGTCCCAGTAGGAGAAGGTGATCTCGCCGTCATCGCTTGAGGAGCTGTTCGAGGAACCGCAGGCAGCGGTGCCCACCAGTGTTGCAGCGGCTGCAACACCAGCGATCAAGCGAAGAACATTGCGCTTCATGTTGATGTTCATAGTGTTTCCTTTCTTCCAGCACCACGCTCGACTTCGAATGACTCAGCTTTGAGATCGTGGTTTAAGCTGTTACCTCAACAATAAAACGAACATGCTGGAATGTGCGCAATTTGCACGATGCGGAAACGTTTCCTAGAATTGCGGTATGGCTAATCGTGTGACTCTGGACGATATTGCCGTTGCCGCTCATGTTTCGAAATCGGCGGTTTCGAAGGCGCTGAACGATACCGGGCAGCTTGCGGCGCATACACGGCGGGTTATCTTGAAAACCGCCAAGGACCTTGGCTACCGCAAGCCGGTCAGCATGTCGGCGATGCATCGGCATACGGGACTTATCGGCTTGGTCTCCGCTGACCTCGAGGGAAGATTCGCTACGCCTGCGTTGACTGGCGCGGAGAACACATTGGGTACTACGAATCATGCCGTGTTGCTCACCAATTCGCGGGGTGATCCGAAGCTGGAGCGTGCGCATATCGATCAGTTGGCCGCACGTGGTGTCGATGGCTTACTGGTGTTGGGCGGCGAGACGGATGTCCGTCCGCCGATCAAGCCCAATACCGCATTGGGCATTCCCATTGTCTACGTCTATGCTCCGTCGTCCAATCCCGAGGATTGTTCGGTGACCTGCGATAACGTCAGCGCGGGACGAATGGCCATCGAGCATCTGCTCGGTCATGGTCGTCGCTACATCGCTATCATTTCCGGACCAGAACATTATCAGGCCACCAAAGACCGCCTCGCCGGAGCCCGGCAAGCGGTGGAGCACGCCGGCATACGTCTTGCGGCACCGACCCGATATGGTAGCTGGCGCGAGGATTGGGGACGCACCGCGACCCGGTTGCTGTTGGAAAGCGACGTGCACATCGACGGTATATATTGTCTGAACGATATGCTCGCGCGAGGTGCCATCGAAACCCTGCATGATTGGGACTTGCGCGTGCCCGAGGACGTCGAGGTCATCGGGCACGACAATTGGGCGGTCACCGCCACCGAATGCCGGGTGCCGATCACGTCGTTCGACAACAATCTGCAGGAAATCGGCCGTCGCGCGGCGCGTCAGCTGCTTGACGCCATCAAAGGGCGTCCGCATCGCGGCACGACGTATATCGGCTGTTCGCTGATCGTGCGCAAATCCACGTCCGCATAGAAGTCCGGATGATTTGCATAGGAAGGCGTGGGGCCGGCCGCATAGGAAAACCGCCTGCGGTGCCGTTATGACGGGCACCGCAGGCGGTTTTCCTATGCGGGGATTATGAGAGGATCGGGACGGGAATCAGTCGAAGTCCACCTCGAAGGTACGCGATACGTAACCGCCATCGGAAGGAATCGTCACCACGAGTTCGCCGGAAGCGGCGTCCCAGCTGGCCGGCCACTGCGTGTAGCCCTCGACCGGGTACACCGTGGATGCCTTGCCTGCGCGTCCGGCCCAACGGTCAAGGCGCAGGCGCACCTCGCCGCCCTCGCCGTCACGGCTCCACACCGTGACCAACGCGCGGTCGCCGGCATCCAAACCAAGGGCGAGCACCTTGTCGGTCCAACCGGGCAGACCCATCGGCCAGAACGGCGTGGATTTGCCGATCACCGGCTGCACGTGCTTCTTGTAGGCGTTCACGCCCTCCTGCACCCAGGCGAGCTGGGAGGGGTTCATGCGGTTCAGATAACCGGACAGGAAGAAACGGCCCAGGAACGTGGTGTTGATGTTGAACGCGGTTTCCTCGGCGCCCATGTCGGACTGCGGGTACGCCCAGCTGGCGGCCTGCTCCGGCAGCACCATCATCGGCGAAGCCGCGGCGATGACCGGGTACAGGCGGAAGTCCTGCTGGTCGGAGGTGGACTGCACCTGGAAGCGGGAGGTCTGCGCGAAATCCTCGCGCATGCCGCCGGAGGAGCAGTTCTCCAGAATCACGTCGGGGTAGCGTTCGCGCAGGCCGTCGATCCATTCGCTGTACGCGCGGTTGTGGCCGAGCAGGCCGGTACCCGGAGCGGGAGCGTCATAATCGGTGCCGGCGCCCGGGGAGACGTTGTAATCGAACTTGAAGTAGCCGATGCCGTATTCGCCGACCAGACGGTCGATCACCGAATCGAGATGCTTGCGCGCCGCCGGATCGCGCAGATCGAGCAGATAACGCTCCTGCTCCACGACGCGCTTGCCGTGACGCTGGAAGAACGCGGACTCCGGAAGCTTCTCGGCCATCGGCGACTTTACGCCGATCACCTCCGGCTCCAGCCAGATGCCCGGGATCATGCCGGCGTCCTTGATGGCGTCGATGACCTCGACGATGCCTTTCTTGCCCGGGAAGCGGGTCTTGGACGGCATCCACTCGCCGACGGACGGCCACCAGTTGCCGGTGTCGTCGTACCAGCCGCAGTCGATGACGAAGATCTCGATGCCGGCCTTGCCCGCGGCCTCGATCAGCGGCAGTTCCTTCTCGGTGGTCGGATCGCCGTAGATGGTGTTCATGTAATCGTTGAACACGACGCTCGGCTCGGCGTTGTCGACGTGCGGCGAACGCACCTCGCGGCGGTAGTCGGTGACGTTGGCGACCACGCCGTCGAAATCATGGGCGATGGTGAAGGAGGCCGGCACGGTGGTGAAGGATTCGCCCAGATGCAGTTCCTGGAACCAAGCGTGGTTCTCGTTGGTCGGACCGGACAGCGCCACGCAGCCGTCCTTGGTGTTGTCCTGCACGTCCCAGCGCCAGGCGCCGTTGTGTTCGATCTGGAACAGCCAGGCCAGCTTCATTTCCTTGGACTCGAGAATGGCCAGCGGAACCTTCGTGCCCGTGGACCACGTGCCGGTGGAAACGACCTGATGGCTCTGACGCGGATCGACCTCGGTGAGCTCCGGACCGATGTTCGGCAGCAGGTCACGCACCGGACGGCTGCTCCAACGGCCTTCGGCGAGCCAGTCGAAACGGCCTTCGAGCAGGTTCCAACCCTCAAGCTTCGGCTCGGTGCCCTCCGCGGCGTCCGCCGCGACGCCGAACGTGCTGCTCCAGCTGACGACGGAATCGAGCAGCACCGGTTCAAGACCCATGTTGGTGACGGTCACGTCGGTCTGCACCATCGGTGCGCGCTCGTCGACGCTGTATCGGACGGTCGCCTCGATGTCGCGATCCTCGTCCTCCAGCACGATGCGCAGTTCGCTGCGACGTCCGGTGGTGCTGGTCTGGTGGCGGCTGTAGCGCAGCTCGCGGCCGATGACGGTGTGCGTGAGCTTGTTGCAGGAGATCATATGACCGGTGTCGGTGGTCATGATTTCCGCGATCGGCGTGCTTTCCGGGAAGCGCACGGCGACGCCGTTGATGGCAAGGTCACGCATGACGACCGGCTGGTCATCCGCGTATTCGAACGTCATGGACACAGGGCCCGCGTTCCACGTGAAGTTTTGGGACATCGTTATCTCCATAATCCTCTGGTTCGCGATTCCGCGTATGCCTTGGAAGAAGGGAAGGCGACTGCCGGAATCGTTTGCTTTCAAACATAGGTTATGTGCGAATCCCTGAGAAAAAGCGGGAAATCGATTCGTCGGAAACATTTCCGCGCGCGTGGTGGCATGATTTCCGCAGGAACGTTTGGATTGGTGAACGCGCGCATGCGCATTCATACGAAGAGGGGCGCAGCCCACATGGAACCGCGCCCCTCGACCGCCGAAACCGGCAGATTCGCCGAATCCGCGAATCAGTAGATTTGGATGGCGTCGATGTACAGCTGGTTGCCCGGAAGGCTATTGATCGGCACCCACAGGAACACATCCTGTGTTTCCACGGTCTTGTTGAACTTCACATTGGTCGTGCCACTCGCGTCGAATTCGAATTGCGCCACCTGCTCGCCCTCGTTGGGGTTCGACGTGGTGTTCACGCGAACATATCCCTGGCCGCCGGACGTGCGGATGGTGATGCTCATGCGATGCACCTTCTGCGGTTGGCTCAGATGCACTGCGTATCCATATCCTTGCTCGCCGTCGGGGTTGGTGACGAACTGGCGGTTGTCGATTTCGTACGCGGTGTTGTTCTCCGGTTCCTTCGGGCTCGGAACCTTCTTCACCTTCTTGTCGCTGGTCACGACCTTATCGGCCTGCTTCTTGCTGCTCTTCTTGGCATCCGTCTTGGCGCTCGATTTCTTGGAATCGTCGGATTTCTTGGAAGCGTCCGTCTTCTTGGAAGCGCTCTGCTTCTTGGACGTATCCGTCTTCTTCGAATCCGAATCATCCGACTTCTGCGAACCGTTCGCGTTGCCGGAAGTATCCGAGGAATCGGACGAATTCTTGGAATCGTCGGACTGGCCGAACGGCACCGCATCGAGATTCATCTCCGGCCACGGGCTGTTCGAATTGGAGGACGAGGAGCCGGAACCGCCGTCGTTGACGAGCGCGCGCACCGCGAAGCTCGCCGCCACTGCCACCACGAGGAACGCGATGATGATGGCCACGACCTTCGTTTTCAGCTTGCCGAACAATCTGGCGTTGGCGACCTCCGTGCCGTTTGACGAACCGTTTTTCGGCGTGAAGCTCGGCGGCACCGCGCCGTTCCCGGCCTCGTAGGCCGCGTCGATCGCCTCCTGCTCCGCCTTCAAGGCGCGGGCGGATTCCTCACCCGGCTGGATGACGCGTCCGTCAGGGCCGATCACCGGGATGCGTCCGGTCTTCTCCACTTGGGTTTCGCCGCCGTTGTCGGAGGAACCGTCCACGGAAGGCACGGAAACCCGGATCGGGAAGGAGAACGGGGAATCGTCATCATCGATGACGCCGTCGATGTCTTCCTCACTCAACAGTTCACGGCCGCTGTTCCACCAAGACTTCACCGCGCCGCTGGTCGCCGCCACGCCCTTGGCCAGAGCCTCCTTGCTGTCCGAAAGATCGCTGTGCGGCCTTGGCGCTTCGAACGTCATCTCCGGAACGCTACCGGTTTCCGCGAGATTGTCGGGCAATGCGATGAGATCCTTGTCGAGCACCTGCAGCAGCGGGGCGTCGACGATTGAGCATTCCGAATCGACGGAAGGAATCGTCACATCCTTCTCCGTCAGTTCCTTCAACGGACGGTAATCGTCGAGCAACGCCTCCAATTCGGCCAGCGTCGCCATCGGAACGGTCGGGAAGCCGTCCGTATCGTCCAATTCAAGTCCACGCTTGCAGATCACGCGGAATTCCATCGGCACGTCATGCGGCAGGGCGTCGAGACGGAAATCGGTCGACAACGTCGATGGCTGGCGGGTCAGCATGGCGTACAGCAATGCGGCGACCTGGCGAATCGCGAGCTGTTCCTGGTTTTCCAACGACTGAGCGCGCGACAGATCCACCAGCATCGAGCTCACCGGAGCGTCGGCGATTTCCACACCGGAGCGCGTCAGACGGACGGTGTCCGTGCTGATGGAGAAGTGGGTGAGATTGTCCTTCTGCAGCACATGCAACGCCTCGACGACCTCGCCGACGATGGACCGCATCGCGTCGTAGCTCAGCGGGCGCAGGCTGGCGGAAGTCAGATACTCGTCCAGGGAAATGCCGCCGTCGAGCTGCGTGATCACCAGCGCCACCTCGCCGGCGTGCTGCAATTGCAGCACCTGCGTGAAATGCGCGTCATGGGAGATGGCCAGCATGGATGCCGCCGCGTTGACGCTTGACAGGGCCTTGCGGTTATTGACGATGAACAGCTGGCAATCGCGTGCGAGCACATGGTCGCTTGCCTTCCAGACCTGCAGTCCGGTTTCTTCGCGCAGCGGCGAAACCAAGACATAGCGGTTGCTGATGGTATCTCCCAGCTGAGGTTTCATGGGTTCCTTCATTGCTTAATGATTCTCATGACGAATGGTATCTTCGTCGCTTTCGACACTATCGACGATTCTAGCGGTGGGGCTGGTCGGCTTTTCGGCGGATTCCTTCCGCCCCGGAATGCGCGCGGCGACCATGCCGGCGACCGACATGAGCTCCTCCGAACGCAGCGCCCACAGGGCCGCCAGATACACGACGGTGATGACGATGGTCAGCAAAATAGCCGACAGCACCGCCTGCCCCCAATTCATCGTGCCGTCGTCGGCGCCGATGCGCGCGCCGACGACGGCGTAGACGCGGTTCCTGCACAGCAGGCCGATCGCGGAGGCCACGACGGCCGCGCTGATCGACTTCGCATACGCGGTGGCCACGCGCCGCCCGTCGATGTCGCCGTCGAACCGCGCACCGAGCATATGCGCCAGCAGCGGATACGGCAGGATGTAGCTCACCGTGATGGCCACGCCGATCAAGGTGATCCATTGCGTCGGTGGAAGCAACGCGGAGCCCACGACGATCGTCAATCCCTGAATGGTCATCGTGATCGCCATGAAGATGAACGGATGTTTGCCGTCCTCGAACGCGTAGAACGTGCGCTGGATCACCAGATACGAGCTGGCGAACGGCAGGCCGATGCCGAGCGCCGCCAAAGGCGCGCTGATCAGCAATCCTTCGCGCACGCTGATCGACGGCAGCAGCGCGAGGATGATCGGCAGCGGCAGCACGACGAACGCCGTCGCGAAGAAGCACATGATCACATTAAGATTGCGCAGCGCGGAGCTCAGGTCCTCGCGCGCCTCGGCGAGATTATGTTCGGCGATGGCATTGGAGATCTTCGGAAACAGCGCCGTCGCGATCGACACCGCGATCAGCGAATACGGCAGCATGTAGATGGTGTAGGCGTTCTGGTAGGAGGCGTTGCCGGCAACATCGAGCTGACTCAGGTGGTACAGCTTGGATGCCTGGTTCGGCGCGCTGGTGGCGACGCGCGTGGATATCACGTTGACGATCTGGTCGACGAGCACGATGCCGACGCTCCATGCGGCCACGGGACCCATCGAACGCAGGCCGATGCCGTGCACGCCGAATTTCGGACGGTACCGCAATCCGATTCGCGTGAGCGGAATGAACAGCACCAGCGCCTGGAACGCCACGCCAAGCGTCCAGGTTCCCGCGGTCAACGCGATTTTGCCGGCGGTCCAGAATTCCAGCGGATGTTCCGTCGCGCGCCCGAACAATGCGATGAACGCGCCGAAGCCGATGCAGCTGATGATGTTCGCGCCGACGGAGCTCCACGCATACATGGTGAAATGGTTCTTCGCGGCGAGAATCTGCCCGACGACCGTGTACAGGCCGTAGAAGAAGATCTGCGGCATGCACCACAGCGTGAACGCGGTGGACAGCGCCATGGTGTCCGCGCTGCCGTTGACGTACAGCTTGGTCAACAACGGCGTGCACAGCGCCATGAGCGCGGTCACCGTCAGCAGAAGCGTGATGGCGAGGGTGATGAGCTTGTTGAGACGGGTTTCGGCGTCCTCGCTTTTCAGGGTGCGCACGATCTGCGGCACAAGCACGGCGTTGAAGATGCCGCCGGAGACCAGTGTGTAGATCACCTGCGGAATCATCGAGCCGGCTTGGTAGGCATTGGCGGCGTAACCGGTGGTGCCCAACGCCCAGGCGAGCAGAATGGTGCGGATTTGGCCGGTCACGCGGGAGGCCGCGGTGCCGGAGGCCATGATCAGTGAATTACGGCCAACGGAAGAACTCATTCGTCGGGATCCTTCTTACGGTTGAATTGGCGCCACAATCCCACAATGCCCAGAAGCACGGCGAAGCCGATGATGACGAAGCCGCTTTTGTCGCTGATCTGCAGCGCGCTGGTGATATGCGTGGTTTGCGTGGCGCCGAAAGTGGTGCCTTGCCGGTCGAAGAGGGCGATGGTCGCGTTCGCATCGCCGGAAGTGGAAACGCGGATGGTGAACGCCACCTGGGCCTCGCCGTGCGCGGGCACTTCCACGGTGTCGAAACGGGAGGTGACGATCTGCATCGAATCGGTCAGCGACGAGACCTTCACCGTCACCGGATACGGATGGTTGTTGCTGATTGTGACGGGCATCTTCGCCGTTTCGCTGACCACGTTGACGTTTTCCGTCGGGGTGATCGCGATGCCGTTGAACAGCAGCGAAGACAATTGCGAGGCGCCTTCCAGCATGGTGCTTCCGGACGAAGCCTCGTTGCCGAGCGCGTGCAATGCCAGTAGGTTGTGCGCCGAAACGAGCTGTTTGCGCCACGTCGTGCTGCCGGACGACGATTTTTCGGTCGGTTCGGCGAGAATGAACGAATTGAAGCGGTCGATGCCCTTGGCGGATTCCGTCAACGCGCTCAGAGTCTGTTGCAGGGACGAGCGTCGCGCGTCGGAAAGCCCGGAATCCTGAGGAAGCGCCGCAGCCGCCTCGTCGCCGCTATGCGAGGCGCTTGCCTTGCCAAGCGTGTTCAGGTCGGTGAGATTCAGCCAGGACGATTGCTCGATGGCGGACATCAACGCGTCCACGTCCGATGGATTGGAATCGGTGCCCAGGCATACCAGCAGGTTCCGTTCGGCATACGGCTGTTCCATCTGGTAGAACGCGCTTTGCGCGATGAAACGGGCCAGTCGTCCCGCGTCCGATCCCTCGCCGTCGGCGTCGCCACTGGTTGCCTTGCCCTGCGCCAGATTCGACAGCGTGCTTTGCGCGGTGAGCACGGTGACCTCGCCGGCCTCCGTGCTCACCGTGGTTTTGCCGGTCTCCACGGTGGACTGGTCGCTTCCCTCGAAATCATGGGTGGCGATGACGGTGCCATACCCTTGGCGTTTCGCCTCGGTAAGCGCTTTCATGGTCCAATTGCCGTCGCCTTGCCATGCGTAGGTTTTGGTTTTGGCGGAAGGATCGCCCAAAGCCGACCGGTAGGTCGCAAGCGCCTTGCCGGATTTCCAATCCGCCGTGTCGATGTTCGCGTTGGCGTACGCGCGGCTGTCGTTGTATGCCGTGTATGCGGTCATGTCGAACAATGCGGGCTGGGTGATGCCGTCGGCCTGCGTCGGCATGGTCATCGCCTGCAGATATGTCGGGTCGGCGATGACCTGCAGTTTGTCGTGTTTGCCGAATACCTGTTCCAGTGATTTGAGACGGGTGTTGTCGTTTTCGCTGGGGACGGCGAGTTTCGAGAGCTTGCGCGAGTTCAGGCCGCCTTCGTCGACGAGTTTGTTCATCAGATCGACGTCGGTGGTCCATCCGCTGGCGGCGAGCGGTTGCACGACGGTGATGTTCATCGCCGGTGTCGATGGGGTGTTGAGCCCGTCCGTGGTGCGGGTCACGAAGGTGTGCGTGGTGCTGAGTTCCTCGCCGTTGGCCGTGTAGTCGAGTTCCACGGGTTTGGGACCCGATGAATTGATGGCCGTGAGCGATTGTTGATTCGCGTCGGCGTCGATGCTCACCTTCGTCGAGGCGCCGGGTTGCAGTTCGGGAACGTCGGCTTGTCCGATCGTATTGGATGTGGGGATGTGCCCGGTGCCTTCCGCCCATTCTTGGATGTCGTTGCGCGAAACGAAGGTGTAGAAGGCGTTCACTGCCACCGACAGCGTCCCCGCGGGAACCGTCTGGTCGGTGGTGTTGGTCACCGTTGCCTGCAGGTGGTATCCGGAGGTGTCGGTCAGCACCGCGGTAGAGGAATCGATCGACACCATGTTCACCGGCGTCCCGTCGTTCGTCGGCATCTCGTCCGCTTCGGCGTGTGGTGCGGGGGCGTATAACAACATCAACGCCATGGTCAGGGCCATGGCGAGAATCATCGATACTGCGCGTACGCCGCGCGAAACGCTCCGTGGTGCGGAATGGTTCACTGTTGCGCCTGTCTGTTGAGTTTCTTTGCGTACAACCATGCTATCTTCCGTTCGTTCGGATAGCTCAGTACGTCGTCCAAATCGTCAAAATTCACCCAAATGGCGTCTTCCGCCTCATGGTCGGGATCGCCTTCGACCGTCAGTTCGCCGCCGATCTGCCGTAACGCGAAGTGGTGCACGAGCTTGTGCACGCGCTGGCTGGTGCCGGTGAACCAGTAGTCGATGGTGGCGATGGATCCGACCACTTCGCCGAGGATGCCGGTTTCCTCGTGCACCTCGCGCACGGCGGTCTGTTGCGGAGTCTCGCCTTTTTCGATATGCCCTTTGGGCAGGCACCATTCCAGATGCCCGCTGCGCGAATGGCGGGCGATGATCGCCACACGGCCGCGTTCGTCGAAGACCAGGCCGCCCGCGGAGTACTCGCGTACCACGGGCAACTCCTGCGCGTCCAGCGATGCGAATGTGGTGGGCCCTTCCGCGGTGCGACGCTGCGGCATCATCGCGGGCGTGGGAACGCTGGGTGTGATGATGGCCTGCCGTTGCAGCGAGAGCGACTCCGATGTGTACAGCAGTTCGTCCGGAGCCAGCGGATTTTGGGTATGCTCGTCCGCAGCATGGGCAAGCATGCGTGCAAGGTCTGCGGGCGTAATCATGATTCCAACCATACTCAACCTGCGTTCAAACCCGAAACGCAACGCCTTTATTCGTCCGTAGTGTTGCGAAACCTGCGCATCATGTTCGCTGTCGGCGGGCACAGGCGGTAATTCGGGATTCACCCAAACTACCGACGTTCAGAGGCACCTTAGTGTCGGTAATTTGGGAACCGCCCAATCCGCCGACGGATACATGCATTCCAGCGTCGGTGGATTGGGGACCATATGCCAAATGACCCGCACACGCTATGCTGGTAGGGCAGAAACTGGTGATGC
>ERZ808252.1022-NODE-1022-length-22947-cov-6.415211_pt1 | contig 22947 bp, 18 predicted proteins | sample MGYA00521242_ERZ808252 | MGnify/ENA primary metagenome ERZ808252 (study PRJEB31516, sample SAMN03275581) | gut metagenome | biome: mammalia-associated habitat; material: feces | host: Papio cynocephalus | place: Kenya | collected 2012-08-07 ...
ACATGTACAGAGAACAACTTGTTTCATGTACAGAGAACAACCTGTTTCATGTACACATCGCAATGGGCAACCCGTCACATCGGCATCCGAAGTCCGGCATTGCGGCCAACAAGACATGGCTCACCTGTGGATACAAAAAAAGAGGCGAAAATTGAAAACGTTCCAATTCTCACCTCTCAATCTACCAGTCGGGGTGACTGGATTCGAACCAGCGACCACACGCCCCCCAGACGCGTACTCTAACCGGGCTGAGCTACACCCCGAGAGCTTCGGCATGTGTGAACCCTCACACAGCGTCTGCAATTCGAGTGCAAAAGTAGAGCTTCTTTTTGAATTATCCAAATATTATCCGTACTTTTGTATTACTTTTTTCCAAAAAACAGGATTTCGCATGATGTACTATACGCTTGTACCACCTCTAAGCATTGACCTGCAAGTACAGCTTCCGCCATCGAAAAGCATCAGCAACCGGGTACTTGTCATCAACAAACTGGCTGACAACCAAGCCCTACCCGATAACATCTCCGACTGCGATGATACATATGTCATGAAGAGAGCCCTGAGCCATTCGTCAGACATCACCGACATCATGGCCGCAGGCACAGCCATGCGTTTCCTCACAGCCTACTACAGCGTATCGCAGGAACGCACCATCCTGACAGGCACACCGCGCATGCTCTGCCGCCCCATCCGCGTACTGGTAGACGCACTGCGCGAGCTGGGAGCCGACATCACCTATATGAGAGAAGAAGGATTTCCGCCGCTCCGCGTCGAAGGAAAGCCGCTGAAAGGGGGCAAAGTAGCCTTGGAAGGCAACGTCAGTTCACAGTTTACATCGGCATTGCTCATGATTGGGCCCGTCATGCAACAGGGACTGCAAATAGAGCTGAAAGGCAACATCGTGTCGCGCCCCTACATAGACATGACCCTCAAGCTCATGAATGCATTCGGAGCCCGGGCAGAATGGACCGGCAGCCATACCATAAATGTAGAGCACAAGCCCTATGAAAAACGCAGCTTCCTGATAGAAAACGACTGGAGCGCAGCCTCATACTGGTATGAAATAGTGGCACTCGCCACCGACAAAAACGCCACCGTGAGCCTGCCGGGCCTGTTTCGCGAAAGCACACAAGGCGATGCTCGCGTGCAAGACATATACAGGCAGCTGGGTGTGGACACTACATACGAAAACAACCGATTCGTATTAAAAAAAGGCCACACATCGCAGACCCCGCTCGAACTTGACCTGGAAGACCAGCCCGACCTGGCACAAACCATCGTCGTGACCTGTGCCATGCAAGGACGCCCCTTCAGGATAAGCGGCCTGCAATCACTCAAAATCAAGGAAACCGACCGGCTCAAAGCACTGCAGACAGAACTGGCCAAACTGGGCATAGCCCTGAAAACAAACGGCAGCTCACTGGCATGGAACGGCAAAAAACACCAGCCACACACCGACATAGCCATAGACACCTATGACGACCACCGCATGGCCATGGCCTTTGCCCCCTGCAGCTTCAACATTCCCCAGCTACGCATCAACAACCCACAAGTGGTAAGCAAATCCTACCCCGGCTACTGGCAAGACCTGCAAGCCGCGGGATTCACCATCGGCAACCTATGACAATCATCCTGGCCCTGCTACTCATCATAGGCCTTTCCGTCTTGTTGCTGCGACGGAAACCGGCACCACGCAACACCTGCCCTCCGAAACAGGAAGCATGCCCGAGCGACTGCTTCTGCAACGACAAAGCACTCAAGAGAGCCGTAAAGACCGACATCGAATATTTCGATGACGAAGACCTTGACCAATATGCCGGCCGACAGGCATCAGACTACAGCGACACAGAAGTGGCCCGCTTCAACGAAGTGCTCACCACACTGCGCCCCATCGAAACAGGCGACTGGCTGAGAAGCCTCGAACTGCGCGGCATAGCACTGCCCGAAGAACTCAAGGACATCGCCATCATGCTCATGGAAAACAACAAATGATAACCGAAATCCTACACTACACCTTCCTGCAAAACGCATTGGCAGGCTCCATACTGGCAGGCATCGTATGCGGCCTCATAGGCACCTACGTGGTATGCCACAGAATGGTATTCATAGCAGGCGGAGTGGCACATTCCTCACTCGGCGGAGTGGGACTCGGCGCACTGCTGGGCTTCCCACCCATGATAGGAGCCACAGCCTTCTCGCTGCTCACAGCCTACGGAGCCGAAAACCTGAGCCGAAGCAAGGAAATCAGAGAAGACTCTGCCATAGCCATGATGTGGGCCCTTGGCATGAGCATAGGCATCATATGCACATATCTTGCACCCCGATTTCTACCGGCCCTCACTGGATATCTGTTTGGAAACATACTGCTGATCAGCCACATCGACCTGCTCTTTCTGGCACTGCTCACCGTCATCACCGCCATAGTCTTCTATCTGTTCACGCCACAGATAGTTGCCATCACCTTTGACCGCGAGTTCGCACGTTCACAGGGCTTGCCCGTCACTCTGCTGCAAAACGTGCTCACGGCACTCACAGCCCTATCGATAGTAGCTTGCTTGCGCGTGGCAGGTGTGGTCATGGTCATATCACTGCTGTCAGTGCCCCAAATGTCGGCTAACCTACTTACACGCAACTTTAGCCGCATGGCATTGCTCTCAATCGGCTTCTCCATCATCTCATGCATAGGCGGACTGCTCATCTCATACTACTGCAACGTGCCCAGCGGAGCAACCATCATACTGCTCTCCATAGCCATTTACATGCTCCTGCACACAATAAAAGCACTCCGACGCTGTTTATATATTAATGACGCCCACAATTAAAAGCTATAGCATCATCGGACTCCTCGTCATGCTCTTCCTCACATCGTGCACCTCGCAAAAGAACACCGCAGGCACACGAAGGTGGAAAAGCTTCAAGGCACGCTACAATACCTACTTCAACGGACACCAGGCCTACCTTGAAGGCATGCGCACAAAAACAGAAGGAAACAAAGACAACTATACCGGCGTCATACCATTGCTGATGGTAGGCAACAAGACATCGCAAAGTCTTGGCAGCAGCAACTTCGAGACCACCATCACCAAATGCGAAAAGACAATCAAGCTCTACTCCATCAAAGCCAAGCCGGAAACAAAACGCGGACATCGCCTGACACCGGCCGAAAAAGCATACCGCAACAGAAAAGAATTCAATCCCTTCATCAAAAACGCATGGATACTGATGGGCAAAGCACAAATGGAAAAAGGCGACTTCATAGAGGCCGCATCCACATTTGCCTACACAGAACGGCTCTATCAAAGCCAGCCCAAAATAGCCAATATAGCACGCTCACTGCTCGCACTATGCTATACGGAACTCGAATGGTACTACGACGCAGAAGTGCTCCTCAGTAAAGTGCGCCGCGACAGCATACCACACACGGCAAGAAAGCCCTACAACACAGCCATGACCAACTGGTATCTGCGTCAGAAACAATGGAAAGAAGCACTGCCATACCTGCGGCAGGAAATCAAAAACATGCCGCGCGGCATACCACGAGCCCGTGGCTACTTCCTGCTGGGGCAGCTATGTCAACAGCTCGACCTTCGCCAGGAAGGATATGAAGCCCTGCAGAAATGCATGCGACAGGCACCACCCTACGAACTGAAATTCAACGCACAGATACTGCAAACCGAAGTGATGCCGCAAGGAAACTTCCAGAAAAAAATCGCCAAACTGAGGCGAATGGCCAAGAACCCCAACAACAAAAACTACCTGGACCAAGTCTACTATGCCATGGGTAACGTATATCTGGCCCTTCCCGACACGGCAAAAGCCATCGAGGCCTATGAGACCGGAAGCAGGCAAACGTCAAAAAACAACCTGTCGAAAGCCACACTGATGCTCAGCCTGGGCGACTTGTACTGGGCCAAAGAGCGGTTTGACAAGGCACAACGCTGCTACAGCGCAGCTGCATCCGGGCTGGGCAAAGAGCACGAACGGAGTGAAGAACTGCAGCAACGCAACAAAATATTGACACAATTGGTGCCACCCGCCAAGGAAATCTTCGTACAAGACAGTCTGCAAGCCCTGACACTGATGTCCGAGAAAGAACGCAATGCCATCATCGACAAGGTGATTGAATACGTCAAACTCAAGCAGAAAAATGAAAGACGTGCAAAAAACGACTCGCTGGCAAGAGGGCAACGCAACCGACGTGCCACAGGCAACAACCAGCTGTCTGCCGGACAAAGCCCGCAGGACAAGAGCGGCACATGGTACTTCTACAACCAACAGACCGTGGAACAAGGCAAACTGCAATTCCAACGCCTTTGGGGTGAACGTCCCAATGAAGACAACTGGCGCCGCTCCGACAAGGAGACCGTGCCGCAACACAGCAGTGACGACATCGATTACGAAAAGGAAGACACCACAGCCACCACACCAGACAACCGCAAACAAGACGACAAAAAGGCTGACAAGACAAAGAAGCAAGAAGCCGACTCCTTGGACCAAGGCCCCTTGTCGCGCGCCTATTACCTGGCACAGCTGCCCTTCACAGACGAGCAAAAGGCTGAATCGAACCGAAAACTGAGCCAGGCACTCTTCAAGGCCGGCGTCATCGAAAAAGACATGATGGACAACTACGCCCTGAGCCGCAAGACCTTGATGAGGCTCTACAGCCACTTCCCCGACTTCAAGCAAAGAGACGAGCTGCTCTATCATCTGTATCTGCTGGAACTGCACTGGGGCACACGCGAATCAGCCGATGCCTACAAGAAGGAACTGGCCGCGACATTTCCCGACAGCCCCTTTGCCAAACTCATCACCAACCCCGACTTTGAAGAGAATGCCAGATACGGAACGCAAATCGAAGACTCCGTCTATGCACGCACCTATGAGGCCTATCGCAACGACGACTTTGCCACCATGGAACAAGGATGCCGCCTTTCCGAAAGCAAATACCCCAAAGGAGCCAACCGCGCCAAATTCATATTCCTCAATGCCATGTACCAGCTCCACAAAGGCAACATCAAGGGTTTCGCACAAAACCTCCGCGACATAGTGAAGGACCACCGCGAAGACCCCATCAGCGAACTGGCAGGAGGCATCGTGAAAAACATCGAAGCGGGCAAAGTGCCTGCCGAGGGAAGCTTCGACCTTGCCTCACTTTGGGCGGCACGAGGCAGTGCAGCCGCCGTCGACTCCACCATACAAAAAGACACGCTTGAGGCAGACCGCTACACAGAATACCAAGTGATTCTCACTTATTCCAAGGACAGTGTCAACGAAGGTAAGCTGCTTTACGACGTCTCACGTTTTAACTTCACCAACTACAATGTGCGTAATTTCGACATCGAGATTGTACAGGCCGAAGACGGCGCCGAGATGCACCTGAAGGGCTTTGCCGGCTTTGACGAAGCTCACAGATACCAGCAGGAACTCTACAGTGACTCGGCATGCCGCCCCACGCTTGTACACGTGACACCGCTGCTCATCTCGGAGCACAACCTGAAACTTATCGGAATCAAATATACCATGGGCGAATACAAGGCTTTCTATCAGAAGCATTTTGTGCCGAGCAAAGTCAAGGAAGACCTAAAGATCGACCAGCAGCCCGACAACTTTATCTGGGATGAGTTCCAGGAAGTTCCCGACAAGAAAGAAAAAGAACCAGAAGACGACATTCCCGTTGAGGATGACGGCGGCGAATGGTATTAATCACCTGCATACACCTTTACAATGAATACCAACGGAAAACTGCTTTGGGTCGACGACGAAATAGAGATGCTGCGTGCACAGATATTGTTCCTTGAAAGCAAAGGTTACCAAGTTCTCAAGGCTACCAATGGCACACAAGCCATAGAGATGTGTACACATCAGAACTTCGACCTTGTACTATTGGACGAGAACATGCCGGGGCTTTCGGGCCTCGATACCCTACAGATCATCAAGTCCACTCAGCCGACCCTGCCTATTGTGATGGTTACAAAGAGCGAGGAAGAAGACATCATGAATCAGGCTATCGGTTCACAGATTGCAGATTACCTTATCAAGCCTGTCAACCCGCACCAGATATTGTTGGCACTCAAGAAGAACATACATCGCAATGAAATTGTGTCGGAAGTCACCCAAAGCAGCTACCGACAGGCATTTGCAGAGATTGGGATGCAAATCAACGATTCGCTATCCTATCAAGACTGGATCGACGTATACAAGCAACTGGTCTATTGGGAGCTGCAACTCTCCGAAGTGGGGAGTGAGATGCGCGAGACGCTCAGCATACAGAAACAAGAGGCCAACAACACCTTTGCCAAATACATCCGGAAGAACTACGAAGGCTGGATCGACGGCAGCATTGAGCCACCCATGCTCAGCCCCGACCTGTTCAAGAAGCGCGTATTTCCCTTACTCGACAAGGGCGAGCGTGTGTTTCTGCTCATCATCGACAATTTCCGCTACGACCAGTGGCGCGCCATTCAAAGCGAGATGTCGCAGCTCTTCACTTTCGATGAAGAACTCTACTTCAGCATTTTGCCCACAGTGACCCAATATGCCCGCAACTCACTGTGTGCAGGCCTGATGCCCTTGCAGATTCAAAAGCTGTATCCCGACCTGTGGGTTGACGAAGATGAGGATGAAGGTAAGAATCTTAACGAGTATGCTCTTATAAGGACGCAGATGCAACGCTTCAAGCGCAAAGAGAGCGTTGCCTATCGCAAGCTCAACGATTCCGTGGCTGTCGACAAGCTCCTGAGCCAGTTCAACAATCTGCTCAACAATGAGCTCAACGTGCTAGTCATCAATTTCATCGACATTCTGTCGCACGCCAAGAACGAACATCAGCTGGTTCATGAGCTGGTGGGCAACGAAGCTGCACTGCGCAGCATTACACTCAGTTGGTTCCAGCATTCCTCGGTGCGCTATCTTTTCCGCGAGATAGCACGCAGCGGCTACAGGCTGCTCATCACCACCGACCACGGAAGTGTGCAGGTGTGGAACCCGGTGCGCATCATCGGTGACCGGCAGACCAACACCAACCTGCGCTACAAGATTGGCCGAAACCTCGGCTACAAGGCCAAGGACGTCTATGAGCTGCGCAATCCGCAACGCGTACAGCTGCCTTCGCCCAACCTGAGCAGTGTCTATGCCATTGCCTACGGCGACCGCTTCTTTGCCTATCCCAACAACTACAACTACTATGCTTCCTACTACAGGGGCTCGTTTCAGCACGGAGGGGTCTCCATGGAAGAAATGATTGTTCCGCTCATCACACTGAAAAGCAAAGCCACGTTTTAATCCACACAAGCCATGAAAATACAGATACAAAGTCTCGACGACATCGACAAAGCCGCAGCCCAATTCGTCAACATCATGAAGGGGCACACCATTTTTGCCTTTTACGGAGGACTGGGTGCAGGCAAAACCACCTTTATCAAAGCCGTATGCCGGTTGCTGGGAACTGACGACACAGTCACCTCTCCCTCGTTTGCCATAGTCAACGAGTACGCACTGCCTCAGCCGGGACGGAACATCTACCATTTCGACTTCTATCGCATCAGGCAGCTGTCCGAGGTTTACGACATCGGATATGAGGACTACTTCTACAGCGGTGCCCCATGTTTCATCGAATGGCCCGAACTGATCGAGGCTCTGCTGCCCGACGATACAGTGAGAATCCATATCACAACGAATCCCGACGACAGCCGCACCCTCGACATTGACCTTATATAACAGGATATGAAAAGAGCCGTTCTGCCCTTTCTGTCATTGCTGCTGTCTGTCATTGCCATGGCACAGTCTGAAGGTCTGTTGCCGCTGCATGTCAGTGGCAACCGGCTTTGCGACAGCCAGGGCAACCACATTACGTTGCATGGGGTGATGGACACTCCGAGCCCCTACTTCAACAGACATAGGTGGGGCTATGTCTGCAACGACACCACGGCCCGGGCTGCCATTGCCTATTATGACAAGATTTTCGCTGCCCTCAACAACTCCCGCAAGGGCACCTTCTGCGACATTTTCAGACTGCATCTGGAACCTGCGTGGACCAATGACCCTGCAAAACAGTCTGACGGCCGCGAGAAGGGCGAGGCCGACATCTCACGTTTCAGTGCCCAACGCCTGAGCAAATACCTCGACACCCTGTTCATTCCCATTGCCGAAAAGGCACTGCGTCACGGGCTCTATGTAGTGATGAGGCCTCCCGGAGTGTGTCCCCACACCCTGCAAGTGGGCGATGCCTACCAGCAATATCTCAAGACGGTATGGCACATTGTGTCGTCTAACGCCTATATCAAAGCCCATTCGGGAGTGATTTCGCTTGAGCTTGCCAACGAGCCTGTGAGGGTTTGCAACAACGAGGGCAAAGACAGTGAAAGGGCCTTGCACGACTATTTCCAGCCCATTGTGGATGTTATCCGCAACAATGGCTTCAAGGGCATACTGTGGATTCCCGGCTCCGGCTATCAAAGTCATTATGAAACGTATGCATTGCATCCCATCACCGACAGCAACTTCGGCTATGCCGTGCATGTATATCCGGGATGGTATGGCGCCAGCGACGAACATTGCTCGCACGAAGCCTTTATAGCCAACTTCGAGAAACAGGTGCCGGTGGTAAAGACCCACCCCATTCTGGTGTCTGAAATCGACTGGAGCCCGCCTCGGCCCGGCAAGGGCAAGCTCAACGAATTCGGACAATGGATACCCGAAAACCTCGGTTCGTGGGGCACAGCCACCACAAGCCGATGGGGCAATGCCTGGAAAGCCGTGATGGACCATTTCGGAAATATCAGCATGACCCTTACAAGTACCGATGACTTTCTCGACATCGACACCTATCTCAAGACCGGCATCATAAGGCCCGGCCTTGAAGGAAACGACGAAGCCTGCGGCAAGGCCTGCTTCGAGTGGTATAAAGACTACGCCAAGAAAAAACGCACAGGTAGCATCACCCCCTGACACAGCAAAAAGTCACATCCCCGACAGCTCACCTTGCGATGTGTATAGGAACAACGTGTTTCCTGTACATGTCACTACGTGTTTCCTGTACATGTCACTACGTGTTTCCTGTACACATCACAATGTGTTTCCTGTACATGAAACAACGTGTTTCCCCTACATGAAACAGTGTGTTTCCTGTACATGTCACTATGTGTTTCACCTACATGAAACACCTGCCCTTCCGCAACATCCTCCAAAAAGATATGCCGACAGGCCAATGAAGCTCCCCTACATCGTCATGCAGGAAGTTATCACCCCGACTTATCAATCCAACAACAGTTTAGGCCTCTATCTTGACAAAAAAGAGAGAATATACAGAAGCCCCGACCGGCATTCGCGGTTTTTTAGTACATTTGCCGGCAAAAGATTTAAAACAAAACTACGATTATGGCAAAGAAAGCACTTTTAATGATTCTTGACGGATGGGGAATCGGTCATCACGATAAGGCCGATGCCATCTGGAACACTCCCACCCCTTTCATGGACTACCTTAACAAGACCTATCCGCATTCAGAGCTTCAGGCCAGCGGAGAAAACGTAGGTTTGCCCGACGGCCAGATGGGCAACTCCGAAGTAGGCCACCTCAACATAGGAGCCGGGCGGGTGGTCTATCAAGACCTTGTGAAGATCAACCGTGCCTGCCGCGACAACAGCATCCTGGACAACCCGGAAATCAAGAGCGCCTATGAATATGCCCAACGCACAGGTAAGAGTCTTCACCTGATGGGACTTACCAGCAACGGAGGCGTACACTCAAGCATCGACCACCTGAAAAAACTGATAGAGATAGCCCACCACTACGGGCTTGAACATACCTACGTGCATTGTTTCATGGACGGACGCGACACAGATCCCAAAAGCGGCAAGGGCTTCATCGAAGACCTCACCAAGGTTTGCGAAGCCAACGGAGCAGCCATTGCCAGCATCATAGGCCGCTTCTATGCCATGGATCGCGACAAACGCTGGAACCGCATCAAGATAGCTTACGACCAGCTGGTTAACGGCAAAGGCAAAGAAGTGGACAACATGGCAGAAGGAGTGCAGTACTGCTACGACAGCGATACCGAAGACCATAAGGACACAGACGAGTTTATGGAGCCCCTGGTCAATGCCAACGTAGACGGACGCATCAAGGAAGGCGACGTGGTAATCTTCTTTAACTATCGCAACGACCGCGCCAAAGAGCTCACCGTTGTGCTCACCCAGCAGGACATGCCCGAGGAAGGCATGCACACCATCAAGGACCTGCAATACTACTGCATGACACCCTATGATGCCGGTTTCAAGGGAGTGCACGTGATATTCCCCAAAAGCGACGTTCAGAACACCCTGGGCGAATATATCAGCTCCAAAGGACTGCGCCAGCTACACACGGCAGAAACAGAGAAATATGCCCATGTTACCTTCTTCTTCAACGGCGGACGCGAAGAGCCCTATAAAGGCGAAGACCGCATACTGGTGCCATCGCCCAAAGTGGCCACCTACGACCTGAAGCCCGAGATGAGTGCCTACGAAGTGAAAGACAAGCTGGTGGAAAGCATCCGGAAAAACATATACGACTTTATCGTGGTCAACTTTGCCAACGGCGACATGGTGGGTCACACCGGCGTATATGAGGCCATACAGAAAGCAGTCGTTGCAGTTGACAACTGCGTAAAGGACGTTGTGACAGCCGCATGCGAAACAGGCTACGAAACAATCATCATTGCCGACCATGGCAATGCCGACCATGCCATCAACGACGACGGCACACCCAACACGGCCCACTCGCTCAACCCCGTGCCCTTTATCTATGTCACGGAAAACAAGCATGCAAAGGTTGAAAACGGCATCCTGGCCGACGTGGCACCCAGCATCCTACACATCATGGGCCTTGAACAGCCCAAGGAAATGACCGGAAAAAACCTTATCGAAGACTAAACCCGCAGCTTCTCCATAAGGAAGCATCGATATCCGCATCCGGCGACAGAAGGACTTTCACAGCCTCTGCCGCCGGATGTCTGTATCAGTGCAAGGCATTGCCGCCCGGAGCCTCAGTATAAACATAGTTGAAACGGCCGCCCGGAGCAACATCACCATTCACATAAAAGTCCATGATATTGCCCTCGTCCTGCATATTGTCGCACCATTTGAACTCAAAATCAAGCTCGCCCTGCAAGCCCAACAGAGAGCGCGGAATGCGAAGCATCAGACGCCGGCCCTCGGCTCTCATGAGACCCTGGCCCACCGTGTGCCATATCCACTTGTTCTGATAGCTCTTCTGCACATAAACCCTGCCATTGCCGGGACTCCTGTAGTTCACAATGAAATCATAGCCCTGCCAGCCCGTTTGCCTGTTGCGGTCAACATCGAGCAGCAGCATCATCCAGTTCTTGCCCTTCGGTGAGCTAAGTCGCGAGGCCGTCTCTACGTAGAAATAAAGGTAATTGTCGTCACGTGCAACACGTGCCCCCACTATATCGTTGCGTCCGCTATGGTTAACATAATGGTACTGGCTGCAACCCTTCGAGTTGCGATGCACCGTGTTGCCTCGATAGGCAGCATAGAACGGCCTCACATCCTTCCACATATCCCATCGTCCCATACCAATGGTCTTGGGAGCCGAAGCCTCGGGCTGCCGCTCCATACCTTTGAACTTGCGCACCCGGTCGACAAACTGCATGTAGTAGACATCGCCGCGATCGCCCCAGCTCTTCACAGGTTCGATGTCGCGGCTGTGGTCCCAATCAAACTGATCTACAAAGGAAAAAGGCACACCTGTCCAGGGATGGTTGCCATCAAACTTGCCGGCAATCCATTCGTTCCAGCCGGTCACAAACACCGCCCTGGGGTCAAGTTCGTAGGCCCTGTCCCACTGCTCGGAGAAGTTCCAGCCATACAGGTAGCCTTCGGGACGAGGGTCGTAGCCATAGCGATATGAATAGCTGCGGGTGTGAGCCCCCGGCTTGTTGAACGCACTGCAGTGGCCCTTGGTCTCGGGGCAGGCATTCTGGGCCATGCCCACCGTCACCAGCTCATAGCCACCCCCGGCAAGAGGCACGTAGCCATGCTGCGGATAGTTCTCAAGCCATCCCCACTGATAAGGGTAGTTCTTGTTGGGCCCGTCCACATAGTCGGGCTGACCGGGACGAAAAGTAAAGAAGTTGCGGATGGCCATATCCTCAGGGCTCTCGGTCAAAGCCTCCGAATAGGCCATGATACAAGGCTTGCCGTTCCAGTAATACCATAGATTCTTGTAACGCCCCTTGCTGTAGATGCGTGCATACAGGTGGCGGAGCGAAGTCTGCGTATCCTTGTTAGGGGCAAACGGAAGCATGAAAGCAATCTTGGGAACCCGCACACCGTCGCGTTGGGCACGGCTCCACACTTCCATCAGAGAGTCGGTGCTCGCATCCCAGGTAAACGTACCGTTGGTACAATCAAAAAACACGGCATCCACTTTTGCGTCGGCCAGCAACTCAGCATGTTTACGCAACACCCACTTGTCTGTGGTTCTGTAGTAGCCCAGCAACGGCTCATCCCAGAAATAATTCCCTGTGGCCTTCTGCTTCCATGCCGGATGATCCTTGTCGCGCATGGCCTCGGGATAGTCGCGGATAATTTGGGAATTGTTCTTCACCTCCGTGCCCGGAGCATCATATCGTTCATGCCATGTCCAATAAAACAAGAGCACCTGCTTCGCGGTGTCGGGAGTTCCGTAGCTGCCCACCTTGCGGCCAAGCCCGTCGGTGGCGGCCCAAAAATCACTGTTAACAGTGGTCTGCCCCGACACATTGACCGACATCAGCAGCAGGCACAAAAGAATCAACGTCTTTTTCATCTGACAAAAATGGATTAATAGCTGCAAAGTTACTATTTCCACTTCAAACAAACGGCCTGCCGGTGAGCCAATAACGGCTGATGGGTAACCGGTTTGTCCTGCAACAGAAAATACATCATTTAGCGGCAATTATGCGGTCATTCCATGGATTTTCCGTAAGTTTGCATCATTAAAAACCGATAAAGCATACATTGACAATGAAGACCTTAGAAACCATCTTCGCCGAAAAGCTATTAAAAATCAAAGCTATAAAAGTGCAGCCCGACAATCCCTTCACCTGGGCTTCGGGATGGAAATCGCCGTTCTATTGCGACAATCGCAAGACACTGTCCTATCCTCCACTGCGATTGTTCATAAAAATAGAGTTCAGCAGAGTGATTCTTGAACACTTCCCCGAAGTCAACGCCATAGCAGGTGTGGCCACAGGTGCCATCGCCCAGGGGGCTTTGGTGGCCGAAGAGTTGCAGCTGCCCTTTGTATATGTGCGTTCCAAACCCAAAGACCACGGACTGGAAAACCTCATCGAAGGCGAATTGCGGCCCGGAATGAAAGTAGTAGTGGTAGAAGACCTGGTATCGACCGGGGGCAGCAGCCTGAAAGCCGTGGATGCACTCCGCAAAAACGGCTGCGAAGTGATAGGCATGGTGGCCGCATATACCTATGGTTTTCCCGTGGCCGAAAAGGCTTTCAAGGACGCAGATGTAGAGCTTGTCACTTTGACTAACTACCGGGCGGTGGTGCAGTGTGCTTTGCAAACCGGCTACATCAGCGAAACCGATGTGCCCCTGCTTAACCAATGGCGCGAAGACCCTGCCAACTGGAACAAATAAAAGAGCGGACTATGAGTGCAAATGATTTTGTAAGCAGCATCAAGGTAATACCCTATTCACAGCAAGCTGTCTATGGGAAGCTCTCCGACCTGAACAACCTGCGCGACGTAAAAGAAAAGTTGTCGGCCCCGGGTGCAGAAGAACGGTTGCAGCAACTGGCCAACGACAACAATGAAGGCCGTATAGCCAAACACTTCACCAACCTGAAGGAAAAGCTGGAAAAAGTGACCTTCGACACCGACACCATTACCTTCGGAGGCTCTCCCATGGGCGACATCAGCCTGTGCATCGTGGAACGCGAAGCACCGAAAACCATCAAATTCGAGGGGAAAGGCACACCCATCGCAGCCACCCTGTGGATACAGCTGCTGCCGCTCGACGAAAATTCCTGCAAAATGCGCATCACCTTGCGCGCCGAACTGAACTTCTTTATCCGCCAGATGGCCGGCAAGCACCTGCAGGAAGGCGTAGAAAAGATGGCCGATGTTCTGGCTTCCATCCCGTATAACCAATTAGGATAAGCAAAATGGCAAACAAACTTTGGGAGAAAAACGTTGAAGTAAACGCTGCAATAGACCGCTTTACGGTTGGACGAGACCGTGAGATGGACCTTTTTCTGGCACCCTATGACGTGACAGGCTCCATAGCCCACATCATGATGCTCGAAAGCATCGGACTGCTTACCGCAGAGGAACTCGGCAAACTGGTGTATGCCCTCCGCGAAATCTATGCGATAATCGAACAAGGAGACTTTCGCATAGAAGACGATATCGAGGATGTTCATTCTCAAGTAGAGCTGATGCTGACACGCAAACTGGGAGACATCGGCAAGAAAATCCACAGCGGACGCTCACGCAACGACCAGGTTCTGGTAGACTTGAAGCTGTTTACACGCGACCGCATCCGCACAGTGGCAGAAAAGACCATGAGCCTCTTCCGCGAATTGCAGCTGCAAAGCGAGCGCAACAAGAATGTGCTGATGCCGGGCTATACACATTTACAGGTGGCAATGCCCAGCAGCTTCGGCCTGTGGTTCGGTGCTTATGCCGAGAGCCTAACGGATGACATGCTCTTTCTGCAGGCAGCCTATCACATGTCCAACCGCAATCCCTTAGGCTCAGCCGCAGGATATGGCTCGTCATTTCCGCTCAACAGAACCATGACCACGGAACTGCTCGGCTTTGAAGGACTGAACTATAATGTGGTATATGCACAAATGGGACGCGGAAAAACCGAACGCAACGTGGCCTCGGCCCTGGGAGGCATTGCCGGAACAATGGCCAAGATGGCCTATGATGCCTGCATGTTCAACTCACAGAATTTCGGATTCGTAAAGCTTCCTGACGAATGCACTACCGGATCGAGCATCATGCCGCACAAGAAAAATCCGGATGTCTTTGAACTGATTCGCGCAAAATGCAACAAGATACAGGGACTCCCCAATCAGATTCTGCTGATCATGAACAATCTTCCCTGCGGATATTTCCGCGACCTGCAAATCATCAAGGAACTCTTTATCCCCGCTTTTCAGGATTTGTGCGAATGCCTGGACATGGCTACCTATATTATAGAACGCATGAAAGTGAACGGCCACATCATCGATGACCCACGCTACGATGCCATGTTCAGCGTAGAAGAAGTCAACCGCCGCGTCTACAAAGGCGTTCCCTTCCGTGATGCCTACAAGCAGGTAGGCTTGGAAATAGAGGCAGGCAGCTTTGTTCCCGACAAAAACATCCGTCACACCCACGAAGGAAGCATCGGAAACCTGTGCAACGAAGAGATAGCACAAAGGATGGAACAGCTGTATCGTCAATTCGACTTTGAAAGAGCCGAAGCCGCCGAAAACCGGTTGTTGGGCAGATAGCCGCCTCACTTCATTCCCCGATATGAAACGGATAGTGCATTTCATTTGCATTGCATTGCTTTGCATCTCCTGCAGCAATGACGAGGTGCAGAACACCTATTCACGATATCGTGCCTACTTTGAATATTCAAAGGTAATGACCGCACCGCCACTGTTTAAGGCTCTTAGCGGATGGGGTGAGTATTGCCTCATCTATGGTGCACAGCAAAAAATGATATTCCAAAGTCTTACAGACAGCTATTCCGACCCGATGGTGGCCGCAGATGCCTATAAAACGATTAACTGCATCGACGGCTTCATCGTCGGCAGAGCCAATATGCCCGATATGACCTCTGATGAACAGCCTTATCTGTGCTTTGACAGTGCATGTCCCAACTGCTTCGACGATTCGGGCATTGCAAGGAGACTGTCCCTGCAGGAAAACGGATTTGCCTATTGTCCACGCTGCAAACGAAAATACAATCTGAACAACTCCGGACTTCTCGAAGAGGGAAACAAAGGAAAAAAACTAGAACGCTACAGGGTATATTACAATGCCAACACATTGCTCATCAACAACCGGTGACATCGAAAACAGCTAAAAATAGGGCAACTTCTTGCCGATAACAAAGTTTTTGCTTAATTTTGCACCGCTCTTGAGCATAAGAGTATGCTCTTCAAGCGGAAATAGCTCAGTTGGTAGAGCACGACCTTGCCAAGGTCGGGGTCGCGGGTCCGAGTCCCGTTTTCCGCTCTCCGTTGCTCGAATGGTGGAATCGGTAGACACGAGGGACTTAAAATCCCTTGGCCAGAAATGGCTGTGTGGGTTCAAGTCCCACTTCGAGTACGATAAAGACCGGCAACATTATTGCCGGTCTTTATCGTATTTTGCATACTCAAGTATCAGGCTCATCAAGGGATCGTTCGGCGAAAACGTAAGTTCACACCCTTTCCTTACTCCGTTGGCCAAGTTCCAGACGAGTACGGCAGAAGCACCTTTTCCTATATATACATCAAACTTCCTGCGCATGGCCTCAGCCCTTTTCTTCCTGTCGGTGCGGCATCCTTCCCCGCTTTGTATGCCCGCCTCACCTACGATAAAAGGCTTGTTCAACGACCTTGCCGCATCAATGCAAGGCCGGAAGTGAGGGGATTCTATCATATCCGACCGGTTATAATCGTAGTCATAATCATGTATGTTTGCCACATCTATGTCCTTGCCCGAATGCAAAAGCCGATAGTTGTCAATACCTCCATAGGCCCACCCGGCAAAAGTGCCGCTTTCCACCAGGTGATGCGGATCGTTGGTCTTGATGACGTGCGCCACGGTATCGAGAAAATGCTTCAATGTATGGACATCGGCATCGGCAGGTTCGTTGATAATCTCCCACATGCCTATGGCCGGCGAGTTGCGGAATTTCCTTGTCATCCTTATCACATGAGGGAGATATTCGGCCTTATAGCCCGTCTTGTACCATGCGGGCGTCTTGCCGCTGCCGTCTCCGTTTTTCGCCCCATCGTGATGACCGCAACTGCTGCGGCCGTCTCCAAGAGCCAGTATAAGCTTGATGCCGTTGCGTTCAGCCGACTTGATGAGCCTTTCCGCATTGTCCTCGTTGCCGGGAAAAGCCCATGTGCGCACCATCATCCCCTCGGGCAGCAACGCAAAGATGGAATCAATCTGCCGGTGTGTAAACAGTTCAAAACTGTCACCGCAGCCACTCATTTGAAAGGAATTGAACGAAGCACACGTATATTTCCTGCCATCGAGCATGAGCTGCGTGCCTTCGCGATAAAGAAATCCTTTCCTGTAAGCACGTTCCTTCGCTCCGGCAGAGGATAACGCAGCCCCGAAAAACATCAGCAGCATTATTGCCGAAACGCCCCTCAACAGCCTTCCGGCACCACTCTGATATGCGCGACCGCTTGCAGGCCTGAACATATATTTTGCCATCCTTGCATCAAAAAACCGGCAGAAATCGTCTGCCATGTAAAATAATTCTATAATTTTGCTTCCGGTGATCATAGCGATATTACTGTTTATCTTTATTGTACGGCACTATAAAGGTACGGCAATTCCCGCTAATTCCACAAGTTTTGACTCTCATATTTCGTCGGATTCACGTTAATTAAATAAAGGGCGCATGGATATGGCAATGAAACAGATGGATATTATAAACGTAAATGATGCTGCCTATCAGAAATTGATAGACAGCATAACAACACTATGGAGTGACGCAAAGTCAAGAGCCATCACAGCGGTCAATACGGAATTGCTCGATGCCAACTGGCAGACAGGCAAGTATATCGTAGAATATGAACAAGGCGGCAGACAAAGAGCTGAATATGGCAAGCAATTGCTTGCGAACCTTGCCAGAGACTTGACAGCAAGAAAAGGAAAAGGTTTTAGCCGTTCTAATCTTGTCTATATGCGTAAGTTCTACCTTGCATTCCCAATTTGTGAGACAGTGTCTCACAAATTGACATGGAGTCACTATTTTGAACTTCTGAAGTGCGACAACACACTTGAAATGCAGTTTTACTACAAAGAATCCATCAAGGAATGTTGGAACGTCAGAGAATTGAAAAGACAGATGAAAAGCTGCCTGTTTCAGCGGCTTGCGCTAAGCACAGACAAGGCCGGAGTTCTTGCTTTGGCTAACAAGGGACATCAAATCCTAACTCCACAAGACATTATCCGTGACCCGTTCGTGCTTGAATTTGCAGGATTTCCCAAACAGAAACGCTACAAGGAGAACGACCTGGAAAAGGCCCTGAAAGACCACATGGAGCAGTTCCTCCTGGAAATGGGACGCGGCTTCGCATTTGTCGGCAGGCAATATTCCATGCAAATCGGCAGCAGGCAATTCAAAGTGGACTTGGTTTTCTACCACTGCATCTTGAAATGCTATGTGCTGATCGACCTCAAGCAGGCTGAAATCAAACATGGCGATATAGGACAGATGAACCTCTATCTGAACTATTTCAAGACGGATATATGCCAACCTGACGACAACCCGCCCATCGGCATTGTTTTGGGGGCGAGAAAAGACGAACTGCTGATGGAGTATGCCTTGGAGGGCATCACAAACCGGTTGCTTGTGGCCCGTTACCAACTCTATCTGCCAAAGCGCGAAGAACTGCAAGCACAGCTTGACAAGTTGCTCGACGAAACCGAGCAGCAATAATTTTGCAAGGACTTTTTTACAACACGATTTCATATAGCCTGTTGCACCTATAAAGTGCAGCATCCATATCAAGGCACAAACCGGTTCGGATATGCCTATCGGCCTTTGGCCGCCAAGGGAAAACCTCTGCTTTCTTTTCCCGAACCCGTGCAAAATCGGTGCATACAACCCGTTTTTTTTGGAAAACCGGCGTTGCCTGTTGACATTCCACAGCCATTAATTGCAAAACCGGGACTTGATTATTAAAAACCAAGTCCTGGTTTTTTGTAATCAAGACTTGGTTTTTATCGACCAAGACTTGGTTCTGCAAAATATAGCCGCTTTCGCGCAATTTGAAAAGACGCTGCTGCAATAAACCGGCACTTTCGGACAATGTTTAAGAGAGGCTTGCTCACCACACAGCCTGCCTGCACATCAAACCGGCATGGCCACCGCTCAAGAAAACCTCAATGCCTAACTTTATATGCCTCATTTTCCCCATGCCTCGCCCCGGCAGGCAAAGGAAACTTAAAACATCTGCAACACATCAAGTACAACCTGCATGAAACATCCAACCAACAACGGGCAGAGCGGCCAAAAAGCCGCAACGCAACAATCTGCCGGCAACGGCCCCACGAAAAAAGCGTCAGCCGCAATGAAGACGCAGAGAAAACAACCGCAGGCCTCTTTCTTCAACTTCATGGAAAGGGCCATCGAACGGCTCAGGCGGCTCAACCGCAGCGCAACGGCCAAAAACTACACATCGGCACTCCACAGCTTCAGGCTGTTCAGGCAAAACACCGACATCGGCATCGAGGCCATCGACCATCTGCTTATCGAAGACTATCAGTCCTTTCTGGCTTCAACGGGCATCACGCCCAATTCCACATCGTTTTACATGCGCATACTCCGGGCCGTCTACAACCGGGCCGTAAACGGGCTGCATCTCACCGACCGCAAACCTTTCCGGACGGTATTTACCGGTACGGAGAAAACCCTCAAACGAGCCGTTTCAAGCGACTATATCAGACTCCTCATCGAGCTCGGGCTGCCTCGCGCACACCGTCTTGAACTGGCCCGCGACCTGTTTCTTTTCCTTTTCCTCGGCAGGGGAATGTCGTTCATCGATGCCGCCTTTCTGAAAAAGACCGACATCCGCAACGGTGTGCTTACCTACCGGCGCCACAAGACTGGACGGATGCTATATATTAAGGTAACCCTGCAGATGAAAGATATCATCGACCGCCACACCGACAAGGATTCGCCCTATCTGCTTCCCGTCATCACCCGACCGGGAACCGACGAACGCCGGCAATACGAAACGGCCCTGCGCAACCTTAACAAATCTCTGAAAACCATAGCAGGAATGATTAAGCAGCCCGTCACGCTCACCACATACGTCAGCCGACATGCCTGGGCCACTATCGCAAAATCGAAAAACATTCCCATTCATGTCATATCCGAAGCGCTCGGCCACGAGTCGGTGGTCACCACACAGATATACCTCGACTCCATCGACGCGGCTGTTATCGACGATGCGAATGAAATGATAATTCAAGACCTTTACAAAAAATGACGGACTTCATAACATCCGTTTCTTCACAAGAAACGGATGTTTGATATTTGTTTGCGAAGAACTGTCTGAAAAAGAGTCTCTTGTAGTTTTAACAAACGATAATCGAATGGGGGGGGGGTGAAAAATTGCGTGAAAAAATTGTTATCCAAATTGTTTGCAATTCAATTCTTTTATCTACTTTTGCATCAAACATCCGTTTCTTGTGAAGAGACGGACAAAAACAAACCTTATGCTAAAGATACATTCATTCATGGCAATGATATTCTGCTGCGGCTGTCTGTCGGCACAGACATCACACGGACTGCGCGATTCTGTCAAGATTCATTTCCGTCAGGGAAGGATAGGACTTGTGCCAGAACTGCGCGATAACCAAAAAGCGTTGAACCGCATCGCTGACAGCCTGCGCACGAGCTATGCCGACTCCGTCTACAGGTTGCAGAAAGTGCTCGTCGTGGGCAGCGCTTCACCCGAAGGAAGTGTAAAGCTCAACAAATGGCTGTCGGAAAAGCGCGCCGGCGTGTTGTTCGACTATCTTTCGCGCTACGGCACATTGCCCGATTCGCTCAAGACGACCAACTTCATCGGACGCGACTGGAACGGTCTGATTCATCTGGTTGAAAAAGACCCGAAAGTGCCCTACCGCACAGAAACGCTCCGACTGCTTCGCGACATTGCCGGCGAGGTGAAGGGCAACAGCCCCTTCAAGGGCGACCACTTGAAACGCATCCAGCGGTTGCGCGGCGGTGCGCCCTACAGATATATGTACAGATACCTCTTTCCCGACCTCCGCGCCTCCTACCTTTATCTTTGGTACAACAAGGTGTGGAATCCCGCCATTCCCAAACCCGAACCCAAGCCCGTGGCCGAAACCGTTGTACCCGCACGAACTGACACCGTGGTGGTTCACGATACCATATATATAAACACATGTCCCGAAAAGCCTTTCTACATGGACATCCGCACCAATATGCTCTATGACGCCTTGCTGATACCCAACGTCGGAGCCGAGTTCTATCTCGGCCGGAACTGGTCGGTTGTGGCCGGCTGGATGTATGGCTGGTGGAAAAGAGACCGAAGCCACTGGTACTGGCGCGCCTACGGAGGCGACGTGGCCCTGCGCAAATGGTTTGGCAAGGCTGCCAAGGAAAAACCGCTCACCGGCCACCACATCGGCGTTTACGGACAGGTGTTCACCTTCGACTTCGAGACGGGCGGACGCGGATACATGGGCGGGAAGCCCGGCGGAACGCTCTGGGAAAAAGCCAACTATGCCATGGGCATTGAATACGGATATTCGCTACCCATAGCCCGCAGGCTCAACATCGACTTTACCATCGGTGCAGGCTATTGGGGCGGCACCTACTACGAATACAAGCCCGAGGACGATTGCTATGTGTGGCAATCCACCAAGCAACGCCACTGGGTGGGCCCGACCAAAGCCGAAGTGTCGCTCGTATGGCTCATCGGACGGGGCAACTACAACAAGAAGAAAGGAGGCAACAGATGAACAAGACGGCTATATGCACGGCATGGACAACGCTGTGGCTCACGATGATCTGCCTTGTATTGCAGTCGTGCGAGCACAAGGAACTGTGCTATCACCATCCCCACACCAAGACCATCAGCGTGGCGTTTGACTGGCGCGACGCTCCCAACGCCTCGCCCGAAGGCATGTGTGTGTTCTTCTATCCGCTTGAGGGCGAAGACACGCAACCCCGGCGTTTCGACTTTTCGGGCAAAGAGGGCGGCACGATTGACATTCAGGAAGGAAAATACCGCGTGCTGTGCTACAACAACGACACCGAAGCACTGCTCGTGCGCGGCGCCGGCTCTTTCGACACCCACGAAGGCTACACCCGCGAGGGCAGCATCTTCGAGAGCGTCTACGGAAGCCGCGCCAACCAGGCTCCCAGGGCCAAAGACACTGAAGACGAACGCGTGGTGATATGCCCCGACATGATGTGGGGATGCACGGCGCTGGATGTGGAGATTACCGATACGGGCATCAGCTACCTGTGCTTTCCCGAAAGCGAAAAGGACAAATGGATAGGACTGCCGCCCATCACCGACGAACAGGTCATCACTCTCTATCCCCACGAACTGGTGTGTACCTATACCTATGAGGTGCGCAATGCAAAGAACCTGAAGTATGTCACCAAGATGTGCGGCTCGCTTTCGAGCATGGCTCCGTCGATATTCTTCGGCAGCGAAGAGCTCGGAACGGAATGCGTCACACTGCCGTTTGAGGCCTCGTCTGACGGGGTGTCGAAAATCACGGGAGGATTCCTCACCTTCGGCCATAACGAAAAGAATACACGCCACCACAAAATGGTGCTGTATGTATGGTTCTCGGACGGGTCGAAATATTACTACACGTTCGACGTGACCGACCAGATTCACAATGCACCCGACAAGCGGCATGTGCACATCATCCTGGAAGCGCCGGAATTTCCGCAGCCCATTGCCAACGGAAACGGATTCCAGCCCTCGGTCGACGACTGGTTGGAAGTGGAAGAAAGCATCATTATGTAGCATGGTATAACCATTATAAAACCAATTATTTTTAAACTCTTATTTTATGAAATGTAAAATGTATCTTTTGGCCCTGTCGGCCATGGCATTGGCAACGGGATGTTCCAATGACGAAACGACAGAACTGAACAAAGGCAACGCCATCGACTTCAGCGTAACCGCAGGGAAGCTGACACGCGCCGAAGCCA
>ERZ808252.1028-NODE-1028-length-22791-cov-4.193262_pt1 | contig 22791 bp, 17 predicted proteins | sample MGYA00521242_ERZ808252 | MGnify/ENA primary metagenome ERZ808252 (study PRJEB31516, sample SAMN03275581) | gut metagenome | biome: mammalia-associated habitat; material: feces | host: Papio cynocephalus | place: Kenya | collected 2012-08-07 ...
TTAGGCAGAGTTCCATTCAGGGTGTTATGAAGAGGGTAAAAGCAAAGGGAGCCCAGGTTATTATCTATGAACCGACCCTTGAGCCTGGTACGACTTTCTTCGGAAGTGAAGTGGTGGGGAGTATTGAGGAGTTCAAGCGTCGTAGTGATGCTATCATTGCCAATAGATGTGACTCACAACTCTCTGATGTGATGGATAAGGTCTATACGAGGGATATTTTCCGACGGGATTAGCTCTTCTTCCCTGATACTACCATAAACAATACTGCGATAACGCAGATTGCGGCACCGATGACCATGTTTGAGGTCATCGGCTCTCCGTATATGAAAGTTCCGATGAAGATGGCGGTCAATGGCTCAAAAACTCCGAGTACGGATGTCTTGGTGGCTCCGATCCGTCGTGTGGATACTGCCAATGCGAGAAGTGAAACCATGGTTGGAAAAATTCCGAGCGCGATCAGGTTAGCCCAAAGTATCGGACTATTGATGCCATGTATCAGGTTGGAGTTGCCTCCAGCGAAATTGAATATCAGAAAGATCACTGCCCCGCTTCCAAGTGCATAGAAAGTCAGTGTATGTTCGGAAAGTTCCTTTATCGATTTGGATTTGTTTACTATTACAAGATAGAGTGCGTAGCTCAATGCGCTTGAGGCAGCAAGCAACAGTCCAAGCATGTTGAGGCTGACATCTCCTTTGGGCATGCATAGTAGAATTACGCCTGTGAATGTCGCAGCAATGCTAAGCCATACGCGCCATGTTGGATACTCATGCAGAAACACCATTATGAGAGCCGTAAAAACAGGGTAAAGGTATACAAGTGTTGTGGCCAGGCCGGATGGTATGTATTTGTATGAGAGGAACAGAAACAGACTGCTGAATGCAAACAATACTCCAAGTATCAGAACAGTAGTTATTTCTGATCGTCTGAGTCGGAAACTTTCCTTGCTGACTGACATCAAGACTCCCATGCATATCATAGCAAAGAGATAGCGGAAAAACAGCATTGACGGGACGCTCACGTCATTGCTCATCAGCGGATGCGCAAAAAGGGGATTGAGACCATAAGCTACTCCGGCGACAATACCTGCTATATATCCGATAAACCGGCCGTCCGTCTTCACCGTGTTCATATTTCTTGTCGCTTCAGCATGGATTCACAGGCTGAAAGTATATCTTGAAATGTTGTCTCGAAATCTCCTGTATACCATGGATCAGCTACATCTCTGCTCCTACCTGTGTATGACATCATCAGGTGAACTTTTCCATCCGGATCTGACGGTATTATATACTTCAGGAGTCGTAAGTTGCTGCTATCCATACATATTATCCTGTCAAATCGTGAGTAGTCGGATGCAGTGACTTTCCTTGCGGTTTTGGCTGGATCAAACCATACTCCATGCTGCGTCAGACACCGCTTTGCTGGCGGGTAGATGCTATTGCCAATTTCCTCTTCAGATACGGCTGCTGACTCTATGTGATATTCTGATTCTAGGCCTTTGGATTTTACCAAAGCCTTAAGTATGAATTCTGCCATTGGGCTTCGACATATATTCCCGTGGCATACAAACAAGATATTGTACTTTGCCATAATCAAGCGGCAAAGATATGATATTTTAGTGTTTTTTGAAAATGTATGTAGCGTGAAACCTCGCTATCATAGGAGTAGTCCACAACTCTTGATACCACATTCCAGTCGTGAAAGCCCCTAAATCTATAACGTGCCCCAGTAAGGCTGATCTTTAAAAGTAATCAAATATTCGTCTCTTTCCTTCTTCCGTTTGTTTAGCATCACTTTTTCCAGATCTCTGCAGTCGGATAATACAACAAGAGAGCGGCTGCCAGTAAATGAAACCCCCGAGAGTTAATTGATAACTTTCGGGGGTTTATCATATAGCAGAAAAAATATTATTCAGGTCTCATTATAACTTCGATGAGGTTGCCAGACGAGATTAGGCTTTTTGCTGCCTCCTGTACGTCTGCTGCTGTAAGCGTGTTGACTGCAGCTTCATATTCAGCATTGAAATCAACTCCGAGTTTGTCTGATGTGCTGAGTGCGTTGCTCCAATAGCTGATGTTGTGTCTGCTCTCAGGAATCTCCTTTTTGAGGTTGTTTACAGCTTTTTCGAACTTTTCAGCATCTGGGCCGTCCTTTGCAATTGCCAAGAATCCTGACTTAGCGAGTTCGCGAAGTTTGTCGGCCTGCTCGACATTGGTCTGGAAAGCGATTTCCATGGCCTTTAGCGAGATAGGCTCGAATATGCACTGGGCGTTAGCTGATGCTCCGTATGTGCCGCCTTCCTCTTCGCGAAGTGTCTCTGTGTATACCATATTCAGAATGTATGACAAAGCACTGAACGCAACCTCGTCTTTCACTGAATATGGAGTCTTGACGTTATACATCTGGTAAACTGTCACCATTGGTGTCTCCATGGCTGTCTTGAAGTCGTTTACCTTTATGCCGTCCACATACAGATCACCCATGTACTCGTTTGTAGCAGCTTTTTTACCCTTAGGAAGAGAAGCGACATATTTCTCAAGAAGAGGCTTGATATCCTCTATCTTGAAGTCTCCGGCAATGTACATTTGTGCACCAGAGGCTCCTTTAAATAGAAGCCGGTAGTATTTCTCAATTACGTCAAGGTTTGCTTTCGCAAGAATCTCAGAGTTGATAAGGCTTCTTCTTGGTGAGTCAAATACGCTGTTGTAGAGTGCTTGCTGGAGTTTGTAGTTTGGCGTATTTACAAGGTTAGGAAGCACGGTTTCGAGCTGTGACAGACTTACCTTGAAGTCGTTCTCATCGAAGCGCGGTGCGGTAACAAAGAGGTAGAAGAGCTGCATCGCGGCTTCTAAGTCCTTCACTGTGGCAGAGCCTGATACTCCATGGCTGTAATTGCTGATGAACGGATTTACAGACAATTGTCTGCCGGCTAGCATCTTTGTCAGTGTACTAGCAGAGAATGATGATACCCCACTATTGCTGATATAGGATGACCAAATGTTGTCATTGAATGAATCAATGTCAGAAACTGGAATGATGTTCTTTCCACCGTCTTTTGTAAATGTGAAGGTAATCCTATTCTTCTGCAGGTCAGTAGGATAGAGGGTTACTCTTACTTCGTTGTTTAGTGTAAGTACGGTAGAGCCGTAACGGCCTTCAGTGCTTGACTTGATCTTTCCTGACTTGATCTTTGCCGGGTCGAGTATTTCGCTTGGTATCTCTTCTCCTTCCGCTCTTGATATTTCCGCGCTTTGCACCTTCTTAACAACTGACATCAGTCCCTCTTCGGTAGGCACATTTTTCCCATCGCGTTCAGGGGCAGTACAGATAAGAACAAGGTTTTCGTCAAGATTCATTTCTCTGACAGACTCATTTACCATTTGTGCAGTGAACTGAGGCATAATCTGACTGAGCAGTTCATACTCTGCTTGTGGATCCATGAATGGCTTGTTGTCAAAGAAGTTGTAAACCATGCCCATGACGAATTCGCTGTTTTTGCGAGTGCCAGCCTTTTTGGCTGCTGATTCGTATTGAGAAAGAATCTCTGTCTTTGCTCTTTCTATCTCGCTTTCGCTGAATCCGTACAGAGTCATTCTTCTGCATTCCGTGAGCATAGCCTCAAGTGCTTCAAGTGCTTTGCCTTCCTTGGCGGTAACCTGTGACAGTGTGGCTTCACAAGTCTCGCATAACTCGCCGAATCCAAATCCGCTGGAGATGAAAGGAGAGTCACTCTTGTTAGAGAGGTCATTGAACCTTTCATTCATGGCCGTGCTGACCACGTCTTTAAGAATATCAGAAAGAAGCCCGAGAGTGGTACTGTTCATCTCCTCTGGAAGAGGCTCGCTCTTCCAATATGCAGTGATGTCAGTAGTTGTGAGCTCTTTATCGGTGATAATGCCGATTATCGGCTCCTTGTTTTCTGGTATGCGGATGACATCCTTTTCTTTTGGGTTCTCTGCTGCTGGGATATCAGCGAATGTTTTCTTTATTTTGGTTTCGACCTCATCAACGTCGAAGTCTCCGACCACAACGAGCGCCTGCATATCTGGGCGGTACCATGTATGGTAGAAATTGGTGAGGCTCTCCGGCTTGAATGTTTTAAGGTTCTCCTCACTTCCTATAACAGTCGTGGTAGCATACTTGGTGTCACCGAAGATATATTTGCTTGAAGCTTCACGAACTCTCCAGTCTGCGGTGTTGCGGGAACGTTTCTCTTCGAGAATGACACCTCTTTCTGCATCAATTTCTTTCGGGTCACATGTGACGAAGTGTGAGTAGTCATGCATGATAAGAAGGCAAGTGTCAACTACGGTCGGACGTACAAGCGGAATGTTGTTCAGCAAGTAAATGGTTTGTTCCACGCCTGTGGAAGCGTTTACGTTGCCTCCAAATGAAGCTCCTATGCTTTCGAGCCAATTAAGAATCCCCTTACCTGGGAAATTTTTGGTTCCGTTAAAGCACATGTGCTCAAGGAAATGTGCCAGTCCATCCTGATCCGGAGTTTCCTGAATGGCTCCGACATTGGTGGCCAGGTAGAACTCTGCGCGTCCAGCCGGTTTGTCGTTGTGCCTTATGTAATAGGTCATCCCATTTTCAAGTTTTCCAACTTTAGTTGCGGGATCGTTAGGTAGATTCGGCATACTCTGTCCGAATGCAAAAGCAGCGGTGCTGAAGAGCACCGCTGCAATCAAAAGAATTTTCTTTTTCATTTGATATTTATTCAGTGTAACACTTCAATAGTACACTGCAAAGATATATCAAATTTATTTAAATAACAATAATTATTATTTATTATTTTCCTGCAAGCCTCTTGTAGCTTTCAAGCCTGAGCTTTGCAAACTCTTCTGTCTTCTCGAGGAGTTCTGCGGCATTCTCAGGGAAGAGTTTATAAAGGGATGCAAAACGTACTTCGCCCTTAAGGAAATCCTGGAATTTGGTCCAGTCTGGTTCCTTGGAGTCAAGGGTGAATGGATTCTTACCCTCTTCCTCAAGCATTGGGTTGTACCTATAGAGGTGCCAGTATCCGCACTCAACGGCAAGCTTCTCCTCTTTCTGGCTCAAGCCCATACCTGCCTTAAGACCATGGTTGATACATGGTGCATAGGCAATGATAAGGGATGGTCCGTCATAAGCCTCAGCTTCCTTGATAGCGTTCATATACTGAACTGGACTTGCGCCCATGGCAACCTGTGCTACATATACATATCCGTAGCTCATGGCCATCATTCCAAGGTCTTTCTTGCGGATCTTCTTTCCAGAAGCGGCAAACTTGGCAATAGCTCCTGCTGGGGTAGCCTTGGAAGACTGTCCACCTGTATTAGAGTAAACTTCCGTGTCAAGTACGAGAATGTTTACGTTCTCTCCAGAAGCGAGCACATGGTCAAGTCCACCATATCCGATGTCGTAACTTGCACCGTCTCCTCCGAAGATCCACTGGCTGCGTGCTGGAATATACTGCTTAAGCTTAAGCAGAGCCTTGCATGTATCGCATCCGCATGCCTCCATAAGAGGAACAAGATTGTCGCAAACTTCGCGTGTCACGGTGTAGTCATTCTTGTTGTCAAGCCACTTCTGGAAGAGGGCTTTCATTTCGTCGCTGCAGCACTCGCATGAAAGACCCTTTGTCATGAGGTGTCCGACTGTTTCACGAATGCGCTCTGAACCAAGTCTCATACCAAGACCGAACTCGCAGAAGTCCTCGAACAATGAGTTTGCCCATGCTGGACCGTGTCCGTGAGCGTCTGTGCAATAAGGTGATGCAGGGAATGAGGCTCCATAGATGGATGAACATCCAGTGGCATTGGCAATCATCATGTGGTCACCGAATAGCTGGGTGATATTCTTGATATAAGGGGTCTCACCACATCCTGCGCATGCTCCGGAGAACTCGAACAATGGCTGTGCGAACTGAGCGTTCTTCATATTCGACTTAGGGTCGAACGGAGTCTTGTAGCCGACCTTAGTGTTGAGATAGTCAAAGCTCTCCTGCTCGGCAGTATTGTCAAGATAAGGCTGCATAGAGAGAGCCTTGTCCTTTGCGAGGCATACATCCACGCAGTTGCCGCATCCGGTACAGTCTGCTACTGAAACTGAAAGGGCATATTTGTATTCTTTAAGGTTGGCCTTACCATCTGCCATTTTGACTCCTGCTGGCGCTTCGGCAGCCTGCTCTGGGGTGAGGAGGAACGGACGGATAGCTGCGTGAGGACAAACGAATGCACAAGTGTTGCACTGGATACACTTCTCCGCATCCCATACAGGAACATTGACTGCGATGCCACGTTTCTCGTATGCTGCTGTACCTGCTGGCATTGTGCCGTCCTTATATGGAAGGAATGCGCTTACAGGAAGGGTGTCTCCGCATTGTGAGTTGACTACGTCTGCAATCTCCTTGACGAATGGCGTAGCAAGACGGTTGGCGTTGTGATTGACGAACTTGGCATTAATGTTGGCCCACTCTGCAGGAACTTTCACCTCAACATATTCGCCTCCACGGTCAATGGCTGCATAGTTCATGTTGACTACGTTCTCGCCCTTCTTGCCATAGGACTTGAGGGCGGCGTCCTTCATGTACTTGACCGCGTCTTCAACGGGGATAATACCTGTAATACGGAAGAATGCACTCTGGAGAATGGTGTTGGTGCGTCCGCCAAGTCCAATCTCTGCTGCAATCTTGGTAGCATTGATGATATAAAGCTTAATCTTCTTGCGACCGATTACTGACTTTACGAAATCAGGAATCCTTTCGAGGGTCTCCTCTTCATTCCAGAGGGAGTTAAGAAGGAGACTGCCGCCTTCCTTGATGCCCTTGAGAACATCGTATTTTTCAAGGTATGAAGGAACGTGGCACGCTACGAAATCAGGAGTGTTCACAAGATAAGGAGCCTTGATAGGAGATTTTCCGAATCTAAGGTGTGAACATGTGTATCCACCAGATTTCTTGGAGTCATAGTCGAAATAAGCCTGGCTATAGAGGTCAGTGTGTGTACCGATAATCTTAATGGTGTTCTTGTTGGCACCTACAGTACCGTCTGAACCGAGTCCGTAGAATTTGCACTCTGTGGTTCCTTTCTTGACGATAGAGATCTCACCCTTTGTAGGAAGGCTCTTGAATGTAACATCATCAAGAATGCCTATGGTGAAGTCTGTCTTTGGTTCTTTGCGATCCAGGTTGTCGAATACTGCGATAATCTGTGCAGGGGTGGTATCTTTGGATGAAAGACCATAGCGTCCTCCGATTACGATAGGAGCATTTTCCTTGCCCTGGAAGAGTGCCTTGACATCGAGGAAGAGAGGCTCTCCAAGCGCTCCTGGCTCTTTTGTCCTATCAAGGACTGCAATCTTTCTTACGCTCTTAGGAAGTACTTTGAGAAGGTATTTCTCGGAGAAAGGACGGTATAGATGAACCGTTACTACTCCGTACTTGCGTCCACGGGTGGCGAGATAGTCTACTGTCTCCTTTGCTGTCTCGGTAACGGAACCCATGGCTACGATAACGCATTCAGCATCAGGTGCTCCATAGTACTCAAATGGACGATACTGGCGATCTGTGAGCTCTCCGATCTCTCCCATGTAGCGGGCTACGATATCCGGAACGGCTTCGTATGCCTGGTTGCGGGACTCGACAGCTTGGAAATATACGTCTCCGTTCTGTGCTGTTCCTCTTGTCACAGGTGATTCCGGAGTGAGGGCGCGTGCCCGGAAGTTCTCAAGAGCTTTTTCGCTGACCATCTTCTTGAGATCTTCTTCGTCAATGGCCTCTATCTTCTGGATCTCGTGCGATGTGCGGAATCCGTCAAAGAAGTGGAGGAACGGAATTGAGGACTTGATTGCAGAAAGATGTGCCACAGCTGCAAGGTCTTGGGCTTCCTGAACGGAGCCTGAAGCCAGCATGGCGAATCCCGTCTGACGGCATGCCATCACGTCCTGGTGATCTCCGAAAATGGAGAGGGCGTGGGAGGCGAGGGCACGTGCTGAAACGTGGAACACCGCTGGCAACATCTCGCCTGCAATCTTGTACATATTTGGAATCATCAGGAGAAGACCCTGAGATGCCGTGTAGGTGGTAGTAAGGGCGCCAGCCTGAAGTGAACCATGGACGGCACCGGCAGCACCGGCCTCGCTCTGCATTTCCGTAACCTTTACGGTCTCGCCCCAAAGGTTCTTCTTGCCGTGAGCGGCCCACTCGTCAACATTCTCAGCCATTGTTGAAGATGGTGTGATAGGGTAAATGGCTGCGTGCTCGCTGAAAAGGTAAGCGATATTTGAGGCAGCCTGATTACCATCACAGGTGATGAATTTCTTTTCTTTTGCCATAATGATATCAATATTTTGGTTTTAGTTATAATCTGACTTTCGCCATTTAACATATATACGCACAAATATACTATTATTTCCGCGATTATTCAAAGATAATTCCAAAAAGAAAAAACTCTGTAAATCTTTATGGATTTCTTTTTTTATGCCTGCCAAATAAGTACCTTTGGAAACTCAAAATAATACACGATGAAGATAGTCTGTGATGACAGAATCCCTTTTCTGAAAGGGGTGCTTGAACCTTATGCCGAGGTGGTCTATAAGCCAGGCGCCATGACTACTTGCGAGGATGTCCGTAATGCTGATGCTCTGATTACGAGGACAAGAACTATGTGCGGCTCTGAATTGCTCGCCGGGTCAAAAGTGAAATTGATTGCTACTGCGACCATTGGCTTTGATCATATTGATACAGAGTGGTGTGCTTCCCATGGTGTGGATTGGGTCAATGCTCCCGGTTGCAACTCGTCTTCTGTGAGGCAGTATGTGGCTTCGGCGCTATGCGAGATTTCAAGGCGCTTTTCCTTGGATTTGAGTGGAAAGAAGCTTGGCGTAGTTGGTGCTGGGAATGTGGGGTCGAAAGTAATTGGACTCGGGCATCTTCTTGGGATGGAGGTGCTTGTCTGCGACCCTATTCGTGCCACTGCGGAGGAAAGTGGGGGCTATGTCAGCATAGACAGGATATGCGAATGCTGTGATGTCGTGACTGTGCATGTCCCACTGGTAAAGGACGGGCAGTGGCCTACTATGCATCTATTTGATGCCAAAAGACTTAGATCTCTAAAAAACGGTGCTGTACTGATTAATAGTTCCCGTGGGGCGGTAGTGGACAACATGGCCCTTTTGGAAGAGTTGGAATCTGGACGTATCAGTGCGGTGCTGGATGTGTGGGAGAACGAACCCCGGGTCTGTCGAGAACTGCTCGGCCTTTGCTCAATAGCTACACCTCATATCGCTGGATATAGTGCTGATGGCAAGGCGATGGGGACCGCTATGGCAGTCCGGGCGATTTCACGGTATTTCGGCCTTCCGCTCAATGACTGGTATCCGGATCTGGTGCCGGCTCCACAAACCGGTCTTGAAATAATGATGGATACTGAAGGTCGTGACTGTCAGTGGGTGCTTGGGCAGGCTTTGCTGAGGACTTATGATATAATGTCGGATGATGCTCTGCTTCGTGAAAATCCTGAGGGATTCGAGTTTCAGCGCGGGCATTATCCTATAAGAAGAGAACCTTCCGCATACACCGTTTGTCTGAGCCAGAATGTTGCGGGTGCAGCGGAAGTTCTTAAAAATGCGGGATTCGGGAAAGTTGTTATCCAAGGATAGCAACTTCGACGCCCTCGGCTGCTGAAATTCTCTTTACCAGGCCTTGAAGAACTGCTCCAGGGCCGAATTCGCGGAATTCTGTGGCGCCATCTGAGAGCATATTCTTTACAGTTTGAGTCCACTTGACAGGGGAGGTCAACTGAAGAAGCAGGTTCTGCTTTATGCGTACTGGATCTGTTTCTGCACTAGCGGTAACATTTTGGTAAATAGGGCAGAGTGGCATGTGGATGTCTGTAGCATCTATAGCCTTGGCTAATTCTACACGTGCCGGCTCCATGAGGGGAGAGTGAAAGGCCCCGCTTACACTTAGAGGAAGAGCCCTTTTGGCGCCTGCGGCTTTCATAGATTCGCATGCCTTCTCGACGGCCTCTTTCTCTCCTGATATTACGATTTGTCCGTTGCAGTTGTAGTTGGCTGGGATGACAAGACCGTCGGTCTCGCTGCATATTTTCTCGACCGTTTCGTCAGGCAGTCCTATGATGGCAGCCATTGTGCCTGGTACTTTTTCGCAGCACTTCTGCATCTGCTCTGCCCTCACGGCAACGAGTTTCAACGCATCTTCGAAGTTTACCGCTCCGCAGGCAACAAGGGCTGAAAACTCTCCGAGAGAGTGTCCTCCTACCATGTCCGGTGTCGGGAGCCCTTCTGTGCATAGGGCCTTGCAGACAGAGTGAAGAAATACCGCGGGCTGAGTGACTTTGGTGGCTTTTAGTTCTTCATCAGTGCCGTTGAACATTATGTCTGTAAGTCTAAATCCAAGAACATCATTGGCACGTTCCATCATATCATGAGCCTTATGGCTGCTGTCGTACAAGTCTTTTCCCATGCCAGAAAACTGAGCGCCCTGTCCGGGGAACATAAAAACTCTCTTCATATCTTTTCGCTAAAAAAATTTTGGCAAAAATACGGAAAAATATCTATATATTTGTAATTCGGTTTCGCCCCCTTAGTTTAATGGATAAAATTTAGGATTCCGGTTCCTACGATAGGCGTTCGATTCGCCTAGGGGGTACAAAAATATGATACGATGGATGATGATAGCAGACGCCTTGAATCAATAAGGAGAGAGATTAATGGGATTGACTGCGATATTGCAGAGCTTTTCGTTCATCGTATGAGAGCCTGTGCTGAGGTCGCCCGTTTCAAGATGGAGCATGGCCTGCCCATCACGGATGCGGTACGCGAGGCTGAAGTCATCAGAAGGAATTCTGAACTTGTGGAAGATGATGTGCTCCGAGACTATTTTGTTGAATTTGAGCGTGATATCATCAATATCTCGAAGAAATATCAGGAACGTCTAACGAAAGGTCTAAAAGTGGCATATTGCGGTATTCCAGGTGCTTTTGCATCTATTGCGGCATCGCGGATGTTTCCCAATTCCAGGACGATACCGTATTCGGACTTCTTTAAAGCATATAAGGCATGCGAGGATGGAGACTGCGATATTGCTGTGCTTCCGGTGGAGAATAGTTTTGCGGGAGAAGTGTCTGCGGTAACGGACCTGATGTTCTCTGGAAATCTTTATATAAATCAGATAATTGAGCTTGAGGCAGTACAGAATCTTCTTGGGGTGGATGGCGCCTCATTGGATACTGTGAAAGAGGTTATCAGCCATCCGCAGGCCCTTTCGCAGTGTGATGAATACATAGAGAGCAAGGGCTATGTTAAGCATGAGTACCCTAATACGGCTGTTTCTGCTAAGTATGTGGCTGAGAGGAATGATCCATCCGTTGCAGCCATTGCAAGCGAAGAATGTGCTTCTATCTATTCTCTGAAAATACTTGAGCGGCATATCAATACCAGCAGCACGAACACTACCCGCTTTGCGGCCTTCTCACGGTCTCTCAACCTGTCGTCGGGAAAGAGGCGGATGGATAGTCACTTTATCCTGATGTTTACGGTTAAAAATGAAGCAGGATCTCTTGCCAAGACTCTAAATATCATTGGCTCGCATGGGTTCAATATGTGCAGTCTTAGATCACGTCCCATGAAGGACCTTATGTGGAATTACTATTTCTATATTGAACTTGACGGAAATATCAATACCCTTGACGGTCGGAGCATGATGCAGGAACTTGGGACTCTGTGCGAGAGGCTGAAACTGGTAGCATCATTCTGAATAATATGAGAAATACAATAGGCAGCAACGTACAACTTACTGTATTCGGGGAGAGTCATGGTCCAGTGGTCGGCGTCGTATTGGACGGTTTGGCCCCTGGAGTGGAAGTGGATGAATCTTTTATCGCTGATAGGCTCTCGAGGCGTCGTCCTTCCGGTGCTACTGACACTGCCCGTGTGGAAAAGGACGTTTTTCAAATTCTGAGCGGGGTTTATGAAGGATATACCACTGGCGCACCTGTGTCTATTATAATTCCTAATGCCAATGTACGAAGTTCTGACTATCCTGTAGGGGTGGCCAGGCCTTCCCATGCCGATTACACGGCGGAAGTTAAGTATCATGGGTTTGAGGACTTGCGTGGAGGAGGGCATTTCTCTGGGAGAATTACGGCTGGAATTGTGGCAGCCGGAGCTATCTGCCAAAAAGCCCTTGAGGCGCGGAATATCAGAGTGGCAACACATATTCTTGAATGTGCCGGGGTGCATGACTATCCTTTTGCTCAGGATAATAAGGCTCTTAGAGAGCAGATGGATAGGGTGGAGTCATCCGTTTTTCCAGTAATCGGGAGCGTTGAAAATGATATGAAGGAGGCAATACTCGAGGCTAAGGCTGATGGGGATTCTGTGGGTGGAGTGATTCAGACTTGTATTGATGGACTCCCAGCAGGTGTGGGCGAACCTTGGTTTGACTCTTTGGAGTCTGTCATTTCTAAGGCGATTTTTGGCATCGGGGGAATCAAGGGAATAGAATTTGGCAGTGGCTTTGCCTTTGCAGGGATGAGGGGTTCAGAGGCTAATGATCAGATGCGCATTGCTGATGGGCATGTTGTTACGATTTCTAATCACAATGGTGGTATTAATGGTGGCATTACCAATGGAATGCCTATAGTATTTAACATGGCCGTGAAGCCTACCCCGTCTATTTCTAAAATGCAGGAAACGGTGGACTTCCGTCATGACGAAGAGGTGTCGCTTGCATTGAAGGGACGTCACGATCCTGCAATTATTAGGCGTATCTGTCCTGTCGTTACGGCTCTTGTGGCTGTGGTCGCGTGTGACGCTTTATCCATGCGATTCGGAACGGATTTTTTGAGTGGGGGGAAAAAGAATGGATAGGATTTTGATAGTGGGTCTCGGCCTTATCGGAGGTTCGTATGCACAAGGTTTGAGCGCTGCTGGATATGAGGTCGGTGGGCTTGATAGTCGTTCTGCAGCTGTGAAGTATGCTCTTGAGCATGGTTTTATTGACCACGGTCGGAGCGAGGTGGATGAGGATTATGTGAAAGGGTTTGATGTGGTGGTGTTCGCTCTTTATCCTTCAGCATTCGTGGAATGGATAGCGAAATTCCAGCACTGTCTCAAGAGCGGGGTTGTCATTACGGATGTGACTGGTGTCAAGCGCTTCGTAGTGGATAGGATATGGAGAATCCTGCGCCAGGATGTCCAATTTGTTCCGGCGCATCCTATGGCTGGAAAGGAAGTGTATGGTATTGAAAATGCTGATTGCGCAATATTCCATGGAGCTAACTTTATCATCACTCCCATAGACGGGAATAAGCCTGAGTCCATACATGTCGTCAGAAGAATAGCCGAGGCTCTTGGCTTTAGAAGGGTGTCTGAAATTGATGTGGAAATGCATGATGAGATGATAGGGTTTCTCTCTCAACTTACTCATTGTATAGCAGTGTCCCTGATGACTTGCAAGGAGTCGTCGCACCTTGTGGATTATACTGGAGACTCTTTTCGTGACCTGACAAGGATAGCCAAGATCAATGCTGGCATGTGGAGTGAACTTTTTATTGACAACAAGGCAGAGCTGCTCTCGCAGATGGATCTTTTCATGGGGCAATTCAAGCGTCTACGTGACGCGATAGAGTCTGAAGACTTTGAAGAGATGAAGAGAATGATGGAAGTGTCCACGCAGAGGCGGTCCTTTTTTGATGATAAAGTGGAGGATATTCAATGAATATGAATTTCAAGCGGAAACTTATTATTCCGCAGGAGATAAAGGAGATGTATCCGGTATCGGAGTCTGGCGCTGAAGCTAAGAGAATCAACGACGCTGCCATACGTGATATTTTTACAGGAAAGAGCGATAAACTACTTCTTGTCATAGGCCCTTGTTCTGCTGACAGGGAGGATGCGGTAATTGACTATATCACCAGATTGAGGGTTGTGCAGGATAAGGTGTCGGATAAGATAGTTATAGTTCCGAGAATCTATACCAACAAGCCACGCACCACGGGAGCCGGATATAAAGGAATGCTTCATCAGCCTGACCCTCAGGCTCATGCGGATATGCTTAAGGGACTGATAGCCATAAGGAAGCTTCACATGCGAGCCATCAACGAGACTGGTTTTTCGTGTGCTGATGAGATGCTTTATCCGGAAAACCACAAGTATCTTTCCGATCTGCTTTCTTATGTGGCAGTAGGGGCGAGGTCTGTGGAGAATCAGCAACATAGGCTTACGGCTAGCGGACTTGATATCCCCGTGGGTATGAAAAATCCGACCGGAGGCAATCTTTCCGTGATGATGAATGCTCTTCAGGCTGCGCAGAGTCCGCATACCTTTATATATCGTAATTGGGAAGTGGAAAGCCGTGGCAATAAACTTTCTCATGCCATATTGAGGGGATATGTGGATTCGCATGGCATAACTCATCCCAATTATCACTATGAAGACCTGGCTACACTATGTGATCTGTATGCGGAGAGCAGTCTTGAGAATCCGGCTGTAGTGGTGGATACGAATCATTCCAATTCCGGGAAGAAATATCTTGAGCAGATTCGTATTGCCAAGGAGGTCCTTCATAGTACCAGACACAATGATGACATAAGGCGGCTTGTGAAGGGTATGATGATAGAATCGTATATAGAGGATGGTGCTCAAAAGCCATGTGGTGGAGTGTACGGAAAATCAATAACCGATCCGTGCCTTGGATGGGAAAAGACGGAGCGCCTCATATATGAAATTGCTGAACTACGATAACCAATAAAATAACGATTCATGCAACTGATATTACTTTCCGGCGGTTCCGGCAAGAGGCTGTGGCCGTTGAGCAATGACGCTAGAAGCAAACAGTTCCTGCCGCTGCTTAAATCTCCAGCTGGTGGGATGGAGTCAATGATACAGCGGGTGGTGAGACAGATAAGGGACTCGTCTTTGGATGTTGAACTTACTTTTGCTACAAATGCTGTCCAGCGTGATAGCATTATTAACCAACTTGGCGATGGGCTTGGGATAGTGACAGAGCCGCAGAGGAGAGACACGTTCCCGGCTATTGCTTTGGCATGTAGTTATCTATCCATGGAGAAGCATTGCTCTGATGATGAGGTAGTGGTAGTAATGCCGTGCGATGTGTTTACTGAAGATGGGTATTTCAGTACGATAGGACGGATGGCTCAGGCTGTGTCTGAGGATTTGGCTGATATAGTGCTCATGGGAATTAGTCCGGACTGCCCGAGTGAGAAGTTTGGATATATTGTTCCTGAATGTGAGGGTGAGGTGATGAGGGTGTTGAGGTTTACAGAGAAGCCTTCTCTAGATAAGGCAACTATGTTGATTGGACAGGGTGCTTTGTGGAATGGGGGAGTTTTCTCGTTTAGGCTTGGCTATTTGCGAAAACTCGTTGACCGATATGTGCAAGCAGAAAGCTTTTCCGAATTGCGTGGCAGATATGGGGAGTTCCCGAAGATTAGTTTTGATTACGAGGTTGTCGAGAAGGCAGAAAGTGTGGCTGTAGTCAGATACGAGGGGGTATGGAAGGACTTGGGAACGTGGAATGCTTTGTGTGAGGAACTTCCGGGTACACATATAGGCAATGTGCTGATGGGTGATCACAATGAGGGCACTAGTGCCATCAATGAGCTCGGAATGCCGCTTTTCTGTGAGGGCCTTAAGGATATAGTGGTGGCTGCAAGTCCGGATGGAATCATGGTCTGCTCTAAGGAGCGCAGCGAATATATCAAGGATTATGTAGGAAGTATGCAGCACCGTCCGATGTATGAAGAGAGAAGGTGGGGGAGTTATCGTGTCCTCGATTCTACTGACTATGATGATGGATCAATGATGCTTACCAAGTCGTTGAAAATAAGGGATGGGAAATGCATAAGTTATCAGCTTCATCGCCATCGTAATGAGGTGTGGACTGTGGTGGATGGAAAGGGTGAATTTGTGCTGGATGGAGAAAGAAGGTCGGTTTCTCGAGGAGATGTGCTGAACATTCCTGCCGGACATCTTCATGCTGTGAGAGCGTATGGGGCGGATCTTTCCATTATTGAGGTGCAGGTTGGCTGCCCTTTGGTTGAGGAAGACATAGAACGTTTTGAATGGGAATGGTAATACTTGAGATATGAATTTCCGTTGTACTTTTTTTTCTTGTTTCATTTTTCTTATGCTGCCATTTGCCGTGTCTTGTAGTGCGAAAGTCCGTGAGTACAAGATTAAGGTGGTGTCAGAGTACGTGCACGACATATCGGCGTACACGCAGGGGCTTTCGTTTGATGGAGAAAGGTTTATTGAAACTACTGGACAGTTTGGAGAGTCCTCTATCCGGTTGGTGGAACTTAAGAGTGGAAAGGTACTCAGAAAGCTTGATTTCGGAGAAAAATACTTTGCAGAGGGGTCGGTTGTGCTTGATGAGAAGTTGTATATTCTGACATGGCTCAATAAAGTAGCTTTTGTGTATGATGCTGCAACTCTAAAGTACGAGAAGACTTTCTCGTATCCGCGTGAAGGGTGGGGACTGACCACTGACGGACAGCGTCTGATAGCCTCTGATGGAAGTTCGCGACTTTATTTTCTTGACAAGAACCTCAAACAGACAGGAAGCGTGAATGTTACGATGAATGGGCGACCAGTGAGGTATCTCAATGAACTTGAGTGGATAGATGGTAAGGTCTGGGCCAATGTGTATATGACAGATATGATTGTTGTCATTAATCCTGATGATGGCGTGGTCGAGTCTGTTATCGACTGTACTGGCCTTCTTCCTAAAAACCTGCGTACCAACACTACAGATGTGCTTAACGGAATAGCTCGCGACCCTTCCAGTGGCAAAATCTATCTTACCGGAAAATATTGGCCCCGTCTATATGAAATAGAACTTGTAAGGTGAGTATGGATGGCCGTAATAATAGTGAAGATGTTCTGAAGTTCGCTTCTGATGCTGGGAGGATTCTCCTTGAGAATGGTGCGGAGATCTCCAGAGTTGAGGAGACAATGGAGCGCATCGCTAGCAACTATGGCGAATCGGGGGAGAATTTCTTTGTGCTAAGCAATGGTATTTTCACGACTGGCCGGTCTTATGCCAATGCTGAGTTTATTCCTATCAAGGGGGCTCGGTTGGAGAAGGTTGTGGAGGTGAATCAACTCTCCAGGAAGATAGCTTCAGGGCATATCCCTCTTTCCGAGGCGAAAGAGCGTCTTGAGAAGATAAAGGCTCTCCCTTCTAAGCCTAAATGGGAGCAGTTTCTCGGGGCTGGGCTTGGGTGCGCTGGATTTTGTATTATATTCGGGGGAAGTTTTCTTGATTGTCTGGCTTCTTTGCTGTCGGCCCTTGTGCTTTTCTTTTTTTCGATGAAGGTGTCAGGACCATATCTTTCCAAAACGCTTGGGAATATATGTGGCGGCTTTATCGGCACTGTTCTTTGTATATTGTTCCATCAGCTAGTACCCTCGACAAATCTTGGAAATATGGTGGTGGGTACCATGATTTTGCTTATTCCTGGAGTGCCGTTTACTAATGGACTAAGGGATGTGGCCAACGAAGATTATCTTGCCGGAATGACCAGACTTGCCGATGCTCTGATGATGTTCCTATGCATAGCTATCGGGGTTTGTTTCGCTTTCGTGGTGCACAGTTGGATGGCAGGGGGAGTTATACAGCTTAAAGGGACCGTGATTAATCCTATTACTGCGAAGGTGCCTATACAGATGTTGGCTGCTCTTGTGGGGACATCTTTTTTTGCTGTGCTTTTCGGTGTGCCGAGAAAATTTTATTTTCCTGCCGGGGTTGTTGGAATGCTTGGATGGACTGTATTTATAATAATGAGTCGCTTTACACCAATGGGGGATTTTGGAAGTACTTTTTTAGCTGCTACGGTAGTGGCTTTCCTATCTCGCTATGCTGCTGTTAGGCTGAAGTGTCCGAGTACTGTCTTTCTTATTTGTGGCATTTTCCCTCTTATCCCAGGGGCCGGAGTGTTCTGGAGTGCGTATTACATAGCTTCCAATCAGATTAATTCTGCATTTATGACAGGCCTTATGTCAGTGAAACTTACGCTTGCTATAGTACTTGGCATTATTGTGGCTGCTAGTGTGTTCCATCCTATGAAAAAAGGCTGACCGGTTTGGTCAGCCTTTCGGATAATACCTACGCAAATTATTTCTTGCGGGCCTTGTATCTCTGATAGAACATATCAACTCGTCCGGCGGTATCGACAATCTTCATCTTGCCGGTGTAGAATGGGTGAGATGTGTTCGAAATCTCAAGCTTAACTACTGGGTATTCTACTCCGTCAACAGTGATGGTCTCCTTAGCGGTAGCGCAGGAACGGGTGATGAATACCTCGTCGTTTGACATATCCTTGAAAGCTACAAGTCGGTAGTTTTCGGGATGAATTCCTTTTTTCATATTACACTAGTGTTTTGAATTATCGTGCAAATGTATGGATTTTTTTGTATTTTTGCAAGATATAATACTAAAAATGATGAGCTATGACATTGATTAAATCCATATCTGGAATACGCGGTACTATCGGAGGTCCATGCGGGGAAGGTCTTACTCCTGTGGATGTCGTAAAATTTACATACGCATATTGTGATTGTCTTAAAAGGCGTGTCGCTGCTCCACGAGGAGGTAATAAGTACAAGGTAGTGGTTGGACGCGATGCTCGTATTAGTGGAGAGATGGTTGAGCAACTCGTGTGCGGAACTCTTGTTTCCTGTGGTGTGGATGTGGTTAAGTGTGGCTTCGCCTCAACGCCGACTACTGAACTTGCTGTTCGCTTTGCTGGTGCTGACGGTGGTATTATTATTACGGCGAGCCACAATCCGCGTCAATGGAATGCTCTAAAGCTATTAAATGAAAACGGTGAGTTCCTGTCTGCTGCGCAGGGAAAGGAGATTCTTGATCTGGCAGAAAGGGGAGACTTTATTTTTGCTAGCGTTGATGAGCTTGGACATATTGAAGAGCATGACTATACGGATGAGCATATTGATTCCGTGCTGTCTCTTGAGGCTGTGGATGCTGAAGCGGTTAGAAATGCTCACTTTAAGGTGGTTCTTGACTCTATCAATTCTGTCGGAGGAATTATTATGCCTCGGCTCCTTGACAGACTTGGCGTAGAGTGCATCGTCCTGAACGGCGAACCGACAGGGGATTTTGCGCATAACCCGGAGCCGCTTCCTGCAAATCTTGTTGGTTTGAGCTCAACCGTGGTAAGTGAGAAGGCTGATCTTGGAATCAGTGTTGATCCTGATGTGGATCGGTTGGCGTTTATTTGTGAGAACGGTGAGCCTTTCGTTGAAGAGTATACTCTTGTCTCCGTGGCAGATTATCTACTTTCGATTGCCGAGAGTGCTGGTGTCATGCCTAGAAATACTGTGTCCAATCTGAGCTCCAGCCGAGCCCTGCGGGATGTGACGGAGGCTCATGGAGGTACATATTTCGCTGCTGCTGTGGGCGAAGTTAATGTGACTACGAAGATGCACGAAGTTGGCGCATTAATAGGAGGAGAAGGCAATGGTGGTGTGATATATCCGGCGAGTCATTATGGCCGTGATGCTATGGTGGGTGTGGCTCTATTCTTGAGTAACCTCGCGCACAAGAAGATGAAAGTAAGTGAGTACAAGGCTACTCTCCCACAATACTATATAGCGAAGAACAAAATTGAACTGAGTGACTCCTCTCTAATTGATAAGATACTTGAGACTGTAAAATCAAGATTCTCTGATGAGGATATTAATACGATTGACGGAGTTAAGATTTCTTTTGAATCCGCGAGAAAGTGGGTTCATCTTAGGCGCTCAAATACAGAGCCTATAATCAGAATATATGCAGAGGCTCCTAGTGAGAATGAGGCTGCTGCCCTTGCTGATGAAGTAATATCTATTGCAAAGTCGTGTTTTCCTTCCGAACAAGCCCGATAGAAGAGCAGCTTGATAAGGGGCTGCATGAGGGTAAGGTGGCCTGCTTCTGCACGCAAAACTGCTGGAACCCATATACCAGTAGTCATTTGTATGATATTTTCCGCGAAAGAGGGAATCTTCAAGGGATTTTCTTGCCTCACGATACCGAGTTAACTCCAGATACCAACCATATTGACTTCAGCGCTGAGGATCTCGAAGGCCTAAGCGCTGTGGTTGTGGAAATTCAGGATGTAGGTGCGAGGTATTTCAATTATACGCGTGACGTAATGCGGCTCATGTCTATGTGTGCGCGAATAGAGGATGCTCCTGCCATCTATGTCGTGGATCATATCAATCCTGCCGGAAGAGTGGTGGAAGGAACTATCCCTGCTATCGAATCGGATATATGGACGCCTAAGGTGGCGCATCGTCATGGTTTGACTCTTGGCGAATTGTGCTTGCTATATTACAACGAGATAGGCGCGAAATATCCTCTTCATGTCATATCGGCTATGTGTTCTCCTTATGGTCGAGACTTACTTCCTTGGGTTATAGCACCAGCTTCTGATATTCCAGGTATGTTTACTTGCGAAATGTATTCAGGAGGTGGTTTGTGGAACAATACATCCTTAAGTCCGGCTATTGGTACTGCAAGACCGTATGAATATCTCGGGGCACCTTTCGTGAAGATTGAAGATGTGCGTTTTGTCCCAGCTCCTTCTGGGGTGATGATGCGTCCATGTTCGTTTACTCCCGCAGCTGGCCGATATAAGGGACAGAAGTGCTATGGCTATCAAATTATGCTGCTTCCAGGGGCAAAATATCATTCGCTTCTTCATACTCTTCAGCTTATGAGGTATTTTGCTGACAGGTATGCGGAATTTGAAATGTTTGATTCTTTGTTTGTGAAAGTAGCAGATCCTGTTATTGAGGAGTATTTAAGGGGGCGTCTTTCATTTGATGTGGTGCAGGAGCATGTGAAGTCTGAGGAGCAGAAGTGGATAAGGAAAGCCAAGAGGTTCTGTCTGTATGAGGATGCACCGTATAGGCTGAAATAGTTTGTTCAATTGTATCGTTTTTTTCTTTTTTTAGAGCAAAAGTCTTTTGTGACGCCTAATCGGTATTTGATTTTTTGCATTCTTTTTATAACATTGCGTCAGTATTACCTTTTAATTTTATTGATGCAATGAAGAGGAGTTTTCTTTGTTATGCTGCTTCGGTAGCTATGTTGATGCTTGCCGCTGGGTGCGACAAACAAGAGGTTAAACTTGCGGCCCCTCAGCCTGAGTTTAGTGTTGTGGATGGCCTGTCTACTGTGACGTGGTCCCCTGTAGATGACGCTGCTCTATATCTTTATGAGCTGACGACAACCGATGGCGTTTCTGTGGCTAAAGGTTCTCGTACTGCTGGAAACGAAAGTGTTTCATTCTCTGATTTAACGGTAGGTCAGGAATATGATTTCTCAGTTTTTGCTCGTTCGATGGTAGGAAGCGGAATCTTGGATTCTGATCCAGCAACAGTTTCGTTTGTTGCCAAAAATCCTGCTCCGAAATTTACCGGTAGCGCTATTACTGATGCTGGTGCATGTGTTACATGGTCAGCTACTACTGGGAGTTATGCTTACCGTCTTGTAAAGAAAGGCGACGAGGGGACTGATCTTCTTTCTGAGACGATTTCTGATACTTATATTACGGTAAAGAACCTTCAGGCATCGACTTCTTATGTGGTTTATGTGAAGTCCGTTTCGGATGCTTCTGATTTGGATTCTGGTGAGGCTTCGTTCGAATTTACCACAGATGCTGCTGCTACGACTCCGTGGGTGGCTGTAACTTTTGAATATTGTGTTTATGCGGATGCAAATACTCTCGTATGCCATAATGTTCCAAACAGCAAAGTTGCTGCATATTATAGCACTACTGAAAATGTCAATGTTATCGGTGATGGCTATGACACTGAGTCGCGCTTGGCTTATTATATTGTAAGTGATTATGAAGATCATGTGCCTGGAGTTTACTGTAACACGCCTATACATAGGTTTAATAATTATAGCATGGGCTGGAAAGGTGGAGAAAAACTTTTCTATGCGGTTGTGGCAGAAGACAGTAATGGCAACGATGTGCTGAACTGGTTCTGGCTTGAAATGCCTGCGGCTCCAGGTTCTGATGTTATTGTAAATGATGCTAAGGTGAAGTAGGCTCTCTATGCTGCTTCGTTAAGATGAAAACTAGAAAGTCGTAATACTATCTGGAAATTGAGCGTCTGGAAGTATTGTAGAATCTGACTTTAACTAATATCGAAAGGGGTTGACTAATACTATATAGTCGAACCCCTTTTTGTGTACGGGTCGAGGGGAAATGGATGACGGGAGGCTTCTTGCAAGGAGCAATTCTATTAGTATTCTTGGTCGCTCGGTGGAGGCGCTTTGGCAGTATTGAATAGCTCCGCGGTACGCTACGGGTATGTTTCGGGTATGCTGCGGGTATGCAACGGCTATTTTCAGTGCAAAAGAACTTAAAAATAAACTGCGTTGCAAATATGATTCTTCTATTGTGCTGGATATGACGTGAAGTCATATTTTGCTGGAAGATTGTCTTTCTGACTTGACTGTCGGCGTGGGGGCTTGTGGTTGTATGTAGTTTATCTGCATAGGTAGATTGATTACCGGGTGTAAGCGGTAAGATTTCAAAGCGGCTGAATGCTTCCCTGCATTCTTCGCGCCTCTTAAAGAGTTGAATTCAGTATTAATAGTGGCGCTGTACATGCTTTATGATTATGCCGACTTAATATTTTTCAAAAAAATTTTGTGGTTCTATAAAAAATACTTACCTTTGTGCTCCCAAACAAATGGTGGGTTCGTATAACGGTTAGTACTCGAGATTCTCAATCTCGCAATAGGAGTTC
>ERZ808252.1030-NODE-1030-length-22756-cov-10.958989_pt1 | contig 22756 bp, 20 predicted proteins | sample MGYA00521242_ERZ808252 | MGnify/ENA primary metagenome ERZ808252 (study PRJEB31516, sample SAMN03275581) | gut metagenome | biome: mammalia-associated habitat; material: feces | host: Papio cynocephalus | place: Kenya | collected 2012-08-07 ...
CGGACTTTTTTATTACCTGCAAATTTTTTCGCAACTTTTTTCAAAATATTTTTCCAGTACAACGAACGCTGAGGCGCGAAGAGGTGCGGAGCACGCTGCTGCATTATACGCAACCTCATCATTTTCACCCTTATATACATTTATTATATAAGAGACAAGGCATCGAGGACACTTTTTGGGCAGAATTTCGCTATATTTGCGACTTCGTTTAAATTTTATGGAAGACGGAATATGGAAGAAAAAAATCAAACATCGCTCCCAGAGAACGCAACGAGGGAGCTTAAGCCGGGAGAGGAGTACCAGCCGCTGCTCTCGCCAAAGAAAAACTATCCGGAAGTCACGACATGGTCCGTTTCCATCGGGCTGGTGATGACTATTATTTTTTCTGCCGCCGCAGCTTATTTAGGACTGAAAGTCGGGCAGGTATTCGAGGCGGCTATTCCTATAGCCATCATCGCGGTGGGACTGTCATCGGCTCTCGGCAGGAAGAACAGCTTGGGGGAAAATGTAATGATACAATCCATAGGGTCATGCTCCGGCGCGATTGTGGCGGGTGCGATTTTCACACTTCCGGCGCTCTACATTCTTCAAGACAAGTATCCTGAGTTGACCGTAAATTTCGGGAAGGTGTTCTTTTCCAGTTTGTTGGGGGGAATACTTGGAATCTTGTTCCTGATCCCGTTCAGGAAATATTTCGTAAAGGAGATGCATGGAAAGTATCCGTTCCCGGAGGCTACGGCAACAACGCAGGTGCTCGTGAGCGGCGAGGGTGGCGGAAAAGGCGCGAAGACCCTGTTGGCGAGCGGGCTGATAGGAGGACTGTATGACTTTGTGGTGGCTACTTTCGGGGCATGGAGCGAAACGCTCTCGACGACTGTGCTGCCTTGGGGACAGGCAATTGCAGAGAAGGCCAAGTTGGTGCTCAAGGTGAACACAGGCGCGGCGGTGCTCGGACTTGGATATATCGTAGGGCTGAAATATTCCTTTATTATATGCTGCGGAAGCCTGCTCGTTTGGCTTGTGATTATTCCTCTGATGAACCTCATCTGGGGAGGCAGCGTGCTCGACTTCATGGGCACGGGCATTACGCAGACGGTGTCGGAGATGACGGCGGACCAGATTTTCAGCAACTACGCGCGGCATATCGGCATCGGAGGCATCGCCACGGCGGGAATCATCGGAATCATCAAGTCGTTTGGTGTCATCAAGTCGGCCCTCGGACTGGCTGTCGGAGAGTTTCGCAAAAAGAAGGGAAGCGCTGAAGAAGAGGTTTTAAGGACGCAGAGGGACATTTCCATGAAGATTGTCGTGGCAGGAATCGTGGTAGCTTTGGTTGCCGTTTTCATTTTCTTCGCGGTCGGGGTCGTTGATAACCTGTGGCTGGCACTTGTCGGAGTGCTGATTGTGGCGGTGATTGCGTTCTTGTTCACGACTGTTGCGGCAAACGCGATTGCGATTGTGGGATCCAATCCTGTCAGCGGAATGACTATCATGACTCTCATTCTGGCGAGTCTCATCCTCGTGGCATGCGGACTTAAAGGAACGGCCGGGATGGTGGCAGCCATGGTCATCGGAGGAGTTGTATGCACGGCGCTCTCGGTCGCGGGGGCATTCATCACCGACCTCAAGGTTGGATACTGGATAGGGACGACCCCGAAGAACCAGGAGACATGGAAGTTCCTCGGTGTGCTCGTGGCAGCCGCAACCGTAGGAGGAGTGATGATGGTCCTGAACCAAACTTACGGATTCACCGGTGAGAACGCGCTTGTGGCACCTCAGGCAAATGCCATGGCGGCCGTGATTGAACCGATGATGAACGGAGGGAACGCCCCATGGCTGCTCTACGGCATCGGAGCGGTCATTGCTATTGTACTGACCCTCTGCAAGGTACCGGCCTTAGCGTTTGCGCTCGGAATGTTCATTCCGATTGACCTTAACCTGCCGCTGCTCATCGGCGGGGCAATTTCGTGGTTTGTAGGAAGCCGGAGCAAGAAGGCCGAGGTGAACTCAGCGCGTCAGGAAAAGGGAACGCTGATTGCCTCAGGATTCATTGCCGGTGGTGCACTGATGGGCGTTGTGAGCGCGATTCTGAAGTTCGCCAAGGTGGACTGGTACATCGGGGCAGACACGGTATGGGCGCGGTATTGGGCTGAGCCTGTGGCTATTCTGCCTTACATTGCGTTGATTGGTTATATGGTTTTATCTTCTATGAGGCGGAGCGAATAATTACCAAAATAAATGATAATATGGAAAAGTTGATTGACAGATTTTTGAGATATGTGGCTGTGGATACGCAGTCTGATGAAAGCAGCGACACGCAGCCGAGTGCCGCAAAGGAATTGAATCTGCAGAAAATGCTTCGCGATGAGCTCAAGGCGATGGGAGTGAAGGCAGAATTGGACGAATGGGGATATGTTATGGCTACGATTCCGTCAAATGTGGAAGGAAAGGATGTGCCAGCAATAGGGTTTATTGCCCATGTGGACACATCGCCGGATGCCTCAGGAGCGGACATAAAGCCCCAGATCATCGAGGGATATGATGGGCATGATATACCGCTGAACGGCGTGCCCGGTCTCGCGCTGAAAGTTTCCGATTTTCCGGAACTCGCTGATTATAAAGGACAGACGATCATCACGACGGACGGCACTACGCTTCTCGGAGCCGATGACAAGGCTGGAGTTGCTGAAATAATGGATGCCGTGCAGTACATCGTGGAACACCCGGAACTTAAGCATGGAAAAATATGCATCGGATTCACCCCCGACGAAGAAATCGGACGCGGAGTGGTAAAGTTTGATGTCGTGAAATTCGGAGCGAAATACGCCTACACGATGGATGGTGGCGCTGTCGGCGAATTGGAATATGAGAATTTCAACGCGGCGGCCGCGACTGTGAAAATCAAGGGTCTCAACATCCATCCTGGCTATGCAAAGGGGAAGATGAAGAATGCGATTCTCATAGGCATGGAACTCAACGGGCTGCTTCCGGTCGGGGAAAGACCGGAGTTCACCAGCGGCTACGAGGGATTTTTTCACATCATCGGTTTCAGCGGCAGCGTGGAGGAGGCTACACTCTCCTACATCATACGTGACCATGATATGGAACTGTACGAAAAAAGAAAGGCCATAATTCAGGACTGCGTAAAATTTATCAACGCCAAGTATGGTGAAGGCACTGCGAGCGTGGAGATAAAGCATCAGTACTACAATATGCGCAAGCAGGTGGAACCTCACTACGAAGTTATCGAGAAAGCGGTGAAAGCCATGGAGATGGAGGGAATCAAGCCGAAAATCCAGCCGATTCGCGGTGGCACTGACGGAGCCAATCTGTCATTCATGGGACTGCCTTGTCCTAACATTTTTGCCGGCGGGCACAATTTCCACGGAAAGATGGAGTATGTGCCGCTTGAGTCGATGGAGAAAGCGTCAAAGGTGATTCTTAACATAATAGAGCTGTTTGCCGGACAGTCCTAAGATCTCAACTGAACGAAAAATTCAAACAACTTCTAAAAGTTTGCATAAATTGGCAGTGCCGAGGCGGTTTCTGAAAAGAATGCCGCCTCGCATTGTAGTACGGCCCAGATTGCAAGGGCTATGAGCATGGCCTGGCCGGGAAGGGAGATGGCGGCGCAGAAGCGATCTAGTATGGGAATGGCGGATGATGGGAGCGAGTGCAGGAGGTAGGCCGCGAGCATGGCGACAAAGGCGGCTGCGTTTGCCGAAATGGTCTGCGGGATGGCTTCAAGGCTGAAGTTGCTGAAGATGTTGCCGAGCATTGCGCCGAAAGTTGCAGAATCAGGGCTGCGAAACATGAGCCACCCAAAGGCTACAGCATTGAAAGTCAGAATAATGCCTATTATGCGACGCCAAAGCGGAAGCTGAGATCCAAGCGGTGCAGCGCTCGGTACATGGTGCATCCAGAGTTTGTGCAGGCAGAGCAGAATGCCGTGCCAAAATCCCCATAGGAGAAACATTATGCCCACGCCATGCCAAAGACCTCCGAGAAGCATGGTGATAAGCAGGTTTATGTAGGTGCGGACAGTGCCGCGGCGGTTGCCTCCGAGAGGGATGTAGAGATAGTCACGCAGCCATGACGAGAGGGTGATATGCCAGCGACGCCAAAACTCAGTAATTGTCGCGCTGTGGTAGGGCAGGTTGAAATTCAGCGGAAGGCGATAGCCGACAAGGAGCGAGATTCCGGAAGCGAGGTCGGTGTAGCCGGAAAAGTCGCAGTAGAGCTGTATCGTGAATGCGTAGACAGCCATGAGGCTAATGAATCCGTTATCGCCGAGAGCCCCGGCAAATGCCGGTGAGACAAATAGTTGCCCGATAATCTTGGAAAGAATGCAGAATTTCGCGAGACCGGAGACTATCATCCTCGTGGCCTGCCCCGTGTCTTCGTTTGTCACGGAAATGTCGGTCCGCTGCATCTGAACAATGAAGTCCGAATTGCGCACCAACGGGCCGAGGAACATCTTCGGAAAAAAACTGAGCAGAAAAAGATAGTCCGAGAAATGCCGCAGCGGGGAGACTTTCTGCCGATAGGTGTCGATGACGTATGACATTGACTGAAAGCAGAAAAATGATATTCCTGCCGGTATGGCAATATGCCGCAGCGTAATGTTTCCATGTGAAAGCGCATCGAAGAGTCCTGCGAAAACGCCGTTTGCCTTGAAGAAAAGGAGTATTGCCACGTTTATCGTAACGCTCAATGTCACAAGAAGTTTCCGCTTTCGTGATATTTGGGGAGCGGCAGTTTCCGGAAAAGATGGCGACAATCTGCCGATTCCGCGTGCAATGAGGTAGTCGGAAAGGGCTATGAAAAGCAGCAGAAGCACATACGGCCCGCTCAGCTTATAATAGAGATAAAGCGAGAACAGGATCGTGAAGAGGTTTCGTGCAATGCGGCGGTTATGCAGAAGCGAATGGACAGCAAGAAACAGAAGGAGTGCAACGAGCATAAAGGCACTCGGAAGCTGGAGCGGAGCCACTGGGTCATAGGAAAGCGAGTCCGCCAGAATCGACAACCATCGTGGATTGATTTCAGGGAGGATGACAGCATTCTGCACGAGTGCGGCGATATGAGTCAGGACGTTCATCTCAACTCAATGTCTTGCAACGTGTTCCTTGGGGGACAGCCTCGCGTCAGAAGACAATGACAACGCCGCCGATACGATGGTTGGAGGAGGAACTGTGCTAGTGGTTGCCATGTCAAACATTGATGAGTCTGCCGCCACCGGTTCAACGACATCGTCCCGACGATTTCCCTTGATTTTATTGGAAATCAGTTCGTCCCAGAATCCGGTCATCTCCCCGGCGAGAGACTTTCCTCCCGAGAACGTGAAGTGCACCCTGTCAGTCGCGACCCAGCCTTTCGCCACGAAATCCTCAAGCCCGCCAAGCGACTCCATAGCCTCGTACGTGTTCCAAAACAGGACACCCTGATTGTCCGCAGCGGCCTTCTGGTGACGGGTCAGCGCAGGAGCCGAGTTTATGGAGGTGTAGGTCGTGTCCCCTTCGCGCCTCACTCCCCTGTCGCTCACGCCCATCACGACAATGTCGCATTCGGGGAAACTTGCTTTTGCATATTGGATTATGTCCTCCAGTTGCTTCTGATATTTTGCGTAGTTGTTCTTGTCAGGCAGCATAATGTTCAGGCCGTATTGGAGAACGACGGCATCATATCCCATCATCCCTGAAAACTGCCTGTTCAGCGATGCATTGCTGCGGAATATGGCGTTGCCGTTGTTGCTGCGGACAGAAAAGTTGTCAACATGGACACCGCATTGCGATTCAAACGATGCCCCGTAGCAAATGAGACTGCCTGAAATGACTTTCAGCCTCACCGACTCCGATGATGTCCCGACAACAATCTGCCTCAGCATCGGGGACGCACTCACGTCAAACGTCCTTGCCGTCCCGTCTGGGAGCGAGAGTTCAAGGGTGCAGCCGCCGGTGCTCCGGATGAACACACGGAAGACATCAGTACTGTCAAGATGCGCGAACCCGCGGCCGCGCTCCCAGACCATTTCCGAGCCTTTTTTTCCGCTGTCCATATAGCCCGATGCAAGAAAGCAATCACGAATATTTTCAGGAACGGATTTATATTTCAGAATGCCGTATTTCTGCCATCCGCTGCCCTGAACCTTAGCGGTATGCCGGTAGACGCCGAACGGAAGTTGGCACGGAACGAAGCCAACGCCCCTGCCTCCGAATTTGGTCTGGAGCGACTCACGAAGATCTGCCGTAAGTATGTCCCCCTCGACGAAAGAGTCACCGAGAAAGGCGATTCTGTAGCCGGATGCCGTAGATGAGCTGTCCGCATTCCAATAAAATGAAGTCTCTTCCGGAAGCTGCTCCGGCGAAGAATATACCTGGCTGTAAAGGCTCTCGAAATCGGGAACGAACTCATCTGAGAAGTCGTCATCGTCATATTCAAAGACTTCCGGCCACAGATTTGCCCTACAGAGCCGCAGCCCGCCGATCTTTGCCGGCGACACGAGCGAGAATGCCATCACGGCGATGATGACGAGCCCTGTAAGAACGACCCCTCTGAAATGCTTCATATCAAGATTTTCAAATCAGACAATTCAAGTTTCGCAAGAAGTGGTGTTTCGCACTTGCAAAACTTGAGTCAGATAATATCCGACAAAGATATTCTTTTTCTTTCAATCGGCAAAGCTCAATCCTTCAGACAAGGCATCGGTAATGCATCATACAAGGCAAGGGACAAGCCGCAGACGCATCTGAGAGATTCAGGAGGTACTCGCTGATTGAATGAGTCTCCACACCAATTTTAGTTCGACTTTTTGCAATATACAACACTTTTAAGGACGACTTTCTGTGATATAAGGCATTTTTTCGTTCGACTTTTGCTCGTAATCGTAAAAGAGTATCCGCTTTCCTTTTTTGAGTTTCTGGACGCAGTCGGAGAGAGCCGCATGGTGGATCTGCTCCAAGCCGAAGATGGGAATTAATTACGACATTCCGCACCAAGTTTGAGGAACCTTCTCGTTAAGTGAGAGCAAAGCAAACTTGTTTGTTTTGCCGAATGCAGAAAAGTGGCACGAAGCGAAAAATCTGACTCAAAAATACGTCTCAAAATAACTGAACATATAAAAATAAATGTGAGAAAAATTAAAACAGCTTCTAAATCATACTTTGGAATTTCTGTGTATTTGTATCAAAGAGTTTCATCTGGCGTAGAAGCGGTATTCGGTGGTGCTGTAGTAGCGGTCGCCGGGACGGAGGACGGTGGAGGGAAAGCGGGGCTGGTTGGGGCTGTCGGGAAAGTGGATGGTTTCGAGGAGCATGCCTCCGAATTTTTCAATCGGGCCGTACTTGCCCTGATAGCTCTCGTTGAAACTGCGCCCAGTGAAGGTCAGAAGCGTCGGCTCCGTGGTCCATGTCTCCACGCCGCGGCCGGACTTGCGGTCGTATAGGTCTGCAGCGCGGTGCAGGGAGCCGTCCCAGTCACGGAGCGCCCAGCAGGCTGACATTCCGTGCATTATGCGCAGGTGCTCGTTCTCCATGTCAATGCGGTAGTCGACATGGTGAGGCTCACGGAAATCGAAGGGAGTGCCATCGACGGGGAGAAGTTTGTCCGGGCAGAAGTGGGTGTTGTTCTGCACGCAGGTGTCGGCATCGACCTGAAGAAGATGATCCATAACATAGCCGCCCTCTTCGCCCTTGAGGTTGAAGTAGGTGTGGTTAGAGAGATTCACCACCGTAGGGGCGTCGGTCGTGGCCTCATACTCGGCCTTCACAACATTGTCGTCTGTCAGCCAATAAGTTACCCACGCATCCAGGTTGCCGGGATAGCCTTCCTCGCCGTCGGGGCTGAGTCGGTGGAAACGCACACCGGCACGGTCCTCTTCCTGCACCGGCTCGGACTCCCAGACAAAGCGATCGAAGCCCTGCGGGCCTCCGTGGCACTGAACCGGTTCGCCGCCGAAAGTCTCGTTGGGCACGAGTTCGTAACGGACGCCGTCAAGAGTGAAGGAGGAGTGGTCTATGCGGTTGCCGTAGCGCCCGATTACAGGTCCGATGAAACGGTCCTTGTGCTCGAAGTTGTCGAGGTCACCGAACCCGACGACGACATCGCCGAGCCGCCCGTCCCGGTCAGGAACCTTTATGCTCACGATGCGTGCGCCGTAATCGAGCAGCTGCATGGACGCGCCGCTGCGGTTGACTATGGTGTAGAGCTTTGTCGGCTCACCGGTCGAGAGGTTCCCGAAGTCGGAAACTGTCACTCCTGCCTTCGGAGAGCAGGAAAGGAGCAGCGGAAGAAGAGCCGCCGCAATGAGGAGGTTATATGTTTTCATACGTCATCAATTACCGGTAACTTTACACATTCCGCTTGTCTGCTTGGCCGGTGCTTCCAAGAAATTGCAGATTAGGCGGCCAGACTTCTTCGGAATTGCAAATTAAGCGCAAATGAACGTCTTTAGCAACAATTATATGCTCAAAATATGCAACAATTCTGTCACCATCTGACTTGTCCTAAGAAGAACAAAAAATTCAGACATCTTCTAAAGCGTGCAGTCGGCTACAGATGAAACACGCCTTCCTCGGCAAAGCTGAAGAACGTGTCTCCGGCTATGATTATGTGGTCGAGAAGAGCGATGTTCATGGAGGCAAGACCCTTGCGGATGGAGGCGGTCTGCCTGATGTCGGATTCCCCCGGCTCCGGAGCTCCGGACGGATGGTTGTGGAACAGGATGACGCCCGTGGCCTTTTTCTCAAGAGCGAGTCTCGTCACCACACGGCTGTCTATCGGGGTGTCGTTCAGCCCTCCGGCGCCAATCATCTCCTTTCCCAACGGACGGTTGCGCCTGTTCAGAAACAGAGCCCAGCATTCCTCATGGTCAAGGACTCGGAGGTAGGGAGCCAGCAGACGCGCGGCTGCCTTTGAGTCGGTCAGGGAAATGTCCGTATTGCCCGCCCGTTCAAGGGCGCAGCGGCGCCCGAGTTCAAAAGCCGAGACTATGGAGGCCGCCTTCCCGAAGCCTATTCCCGGAACAGCGCGCATCCTGTCGGCCGACAGTGACGACAACTCACAAAGACTGTTTCCGGAAGCCGAATAAAGTTCCCGCGCCAGTTCCATGACGTTCCGGCCTCCAGTGCCGGTGCGCAGTATCACGGCAAGCAGCTCGACATTGGACAGAGCCACCGCTCCCCTGTCCCGCATCTTCTCCCGAGGCCTCTCGTCCTCGCTCAGTTCCATAATCCTCATAAAAAATTGCGCTCCAAAACAGAGCGCAATTCTAAACGATATTTTTCATAAAATCATCAAACCTAAAAAAAGAAAATGCAATTTTTTCTTTTTTTATATGTTTTGACGATTTCTTTCAATACGCGCTATAAAAAACCTTCAAAGAATAACCTGCATCATCTTTTTCATTCTTTTCGGTCTATATTTATTTTCTCATCGGTCATGTACCTCCAGTACACTCCCTCTCCCAAAAGAAATCTATACTCGAAAATAATTGAAAAATCTGAAGCAGTTTATTCTTTTCATGTTTCTAAAAACCGCTGAGAATAAAAGGATGAAGAAAAAGATGGGATGCAAGGCGCACGGTGAAGTCAAATACCGCAACAACCTGATGGTTGTGAGGATTTTGACAAGACGCGCAACGAAGCAGCCCGCTTTTTATTCGCCTTTTACACCAAACCAGAAAAGCCCATAAACGCCATCGCCATGATACTGGCCGTGATAAGCGCAATCGGAATGCCTCGGAAAGACTTCGGGACGTCATTCAGCGCAAGGTTCTCGCGGATGCCGGCGAAGAGAATCATCGCAAGTCCGTAGCCGAGAGAAGTCGAGAACGCGTAGACGAGAGACTCCGCAAGGTTCAGCATATGAGGCTCACCGCCGAAGGCAAACTCTTTCGTGACCACAATCAGAGCCACTCCGAGAACTGCGCAGTTGGTCGTAATCAGCGGAAGGAAGATTCCGAGGGCGGAATAGAGCGACGGGCTCACCTTCTTGAGGACAATCTCGACCATCTGCACGAGAGCCGCAATCACGAGAATGAACGCGATTGTCTGAAGGAACTCAATGTGAAGAGGCGCAAGCACGTAGACCTGAAGGAGATAGGTGACAAGCGTAGAGAGGGTTATCACGAAGCATACCGCCCCGGACATTCCCACAGCCGTGGAGAGCTTGTTCGAGACTCCGAGGAACGGGCAGATTCCGAGAAACTGCGAAAGCAGGATATTATTGACGAATATCGCCGATATGATGATGATTAAATATTCCATAATTCAGTCCTCCCCTATTTTTTAGCAGTGAGTTTTCTGAAAAGTACGATGAGGTAGCCAAGCACCATGAAAGCTCCCGGAGCGAGGACGAACACGAGGATGCCGTCGCCCGGAATGAACTTCCAGCCGAATGCCGAGCCGTTGCCGAGAATCTCGCGGATGAGTCCGAGAACGGTGAGGGCAACCGTGAATCCGAGCCCGATGCCGATGCCGTCGCAGGCCGATGCCAGAACCGTATGCTTGTTGGCGAATGCCTCCGCACGGCCGAGCACTATGCAGTTCACCACGATGAGCGGGATGAACAAACCGAGAGTCTCATAGACCGCAGGGACGTATGCCTGCATAAGGAACTGCAGCAGAGTCACGAAAGTCGCGATGATCACGATGTATGACGGGATGCGCACCTTGTCTGGGATGAAGCGGGCAACGGCGGAAATCGCCATGTTGGAAAGTATGAGCACGAACATTGTCGCAAGCCCCATGCTCATTCCGTTGATTGCAGAGGTGGTCGTGGCCAATGTAGGACACATTCCGAGAAGGAGCACGAATGTAGGATTCTCCTTCACGAGACCATTTACTATGTATTTGAGATTACTCATTGTACGTTCCTCCATTTTTTGATGTTGCACCTTCGACTGCGTCAACTTTCTCGCCTTTTATGGCCTTTGAAATTGAAACCGCAAGCGCCACAGCCTCGGTGTAGGCTCGTGACGTGATGGTGGCAGCAGTAATCGCGTCGATATCGCCTCCGTCCTTCTTCACGGAAAGCTTCTTGACTGACGGGTCGAGATTTTTGAACTGATCCGCGAATGCCGGTTCTGTACACTTGGCACCAAGTCCCGGGGTCTCGCTATGTGAAAGCACTTTCGTGTTGTAGACTGTTCCATCGGCCAGCACGCCTACCATGAGGCTTACAGGGCCTCCGAATCCTCCGACAGCGGAATTTATCGCGTAACCGACAACATTGGCCGCGCTGTCAGCGACCTCGTAGTATGAGTAGGTCTTGCCTCCTAGTTCTATAGTCTTCGCCTCTGAAAGGGAAGAGAATGCAGGGAGCACCTCGCCTATCGCGTCGTTGAGCTTGTCCGCATTGGCCTTCTCGATAGGAGCGGCCGTGAGAGCATACACGCCTGAGAGGAGCGCCGAGCATACAATGCAGATGAGCGTCAGGCAGACCACCATATTCCTGAATGTAGATTTCATTGCCATAGCCTATTTCCTCCCGTATTTTCTCTGATGGAACGCCTTGTTAAGGAGGGGAACCGTCATGTTCATAATAAGAATCGCGAAGGAAACGCCCTCCGGATATGCTCCGAAATAACGAATGAGCATTGTGAGAAGACCGATGCCGATGCCGTAGACCACTCCACCCCAGTCGCTCATCGGCGAGGTGACATAGTCGGTCGCCATGAAGATGGAGCCGAGAAGCAGACCACCGGTGAGGAGATTGAAGACTATGAAATGAGCAACTCCCATCTCCGGCTGTGCGACAAGTCCGTAGACAAGCGCGAAGACTGCCACGGTGCCGAGAATTGAAAGAGTAATCCACGGCTTGATGACCTTACGGCAGAGAAGGTAGACGAATCCCGCTAGAAGTGCGATTGCGGAGAGCTCTCCCGTGGAACCACCACAGGTATTGATAAGAAGCGTCTTCCAATCAAGCTGTCCGAGCGCCGATATGCCCTGCTCTTTAAGAACTCCAAGGAGGGTCGGACCGGAAACGGCGTCAACGCCGCCGAAAATACCGGTAGGAGTGTATGCCCAATCCGTCATATAGACAGGAAATGAAAGCAGCAGGAAGACGCGGGCTGCGATTGCCGGGTTAAAAATGTTCTGTCCGAGTCCTCCGAAAGTCATCTTGACTACTCCGATTGCTATGGCCGCTCCAATCACGAGCACCCACCACGGACACGCGACAGGTACATTGAGCGCGAGCAGGATGCCTGTCACAACGGCAGAAAGGTCGGTTATCGAGAGCGGCTTCTTGAGCAGGAACCTATTGATGAGATACTCGATGCTGACACAGGAAACAACGCTGACCGCGAGCAGCAGGAGTTCCTTCCAGCCATAGAGAAGGCAGGAGAGAATCACGGCCGGCATCAGCGCAATGATCACGTCCAGCATGAGCCTCCGTGTGGAGAGATCGCTGTGGATGTGAGGTGATGGCGAAACTATCTTATTCATATTCTTTAGATTCTGGTTATTTCTTTGCAGCGGCTGCGGCGGCGCGTCCGCGTATGATCTTAATGACATCTCCCTTGGCCAGACGTATGATGTCCAGAAGCGGGACGTTGGCAGGACAAGTGTAGAGGCAGCATCCGCACTCGATGCAGTCCTGAACGGCATTAGCCTCAAGTTCATCCATCATGCCGTGCCTTGCGAGTTTGTTCAGAAGGAAAGGCTCAAGACCCATAGGGCAGGCATCGGCGCACTTCCCGCAACGTATGCAGTTGGATTCAGGCTTCCTTTCTGTTTGCTCAGCAGTAAGATAGAGAAGTGAAGAGGAACCCTTCACCGTGCATGCATCAAGGTTTGCGATGGCCTTGCCCATCATCGGACCTCCGGAAATAATCTTTGCGGCCTGGTCAGGAACACCTCCGGCATATTCGGCGATGTAGGAGAGCGGCATTCCTATACGAAATAGGTAATTGTGCTGGTGCTCCTTTCCGAGGCAATCTCCTGTGATTGTCATCGTATTGGTAATCAGAGGAATATTCTTTTGAACAGCCTCATAGACGGCAAGGGATGTGGCGACGTTCTGAACGACGGCGCCGACATCAATCGGAAGCCCCATTGATTTGACCTCCCGTCCCATGATCGCGGCAATGAGCTGCTTTTCACCGCCCTGCGGATATTTCTTCTTGAGAACCTGCACCTGAATGCCCTTATAGTCGGCTGAAGATGCCGCAAGTTCCGCAACAGCAGCGGTCATAGCCGCTATTGCCTCCGGCTTGTTCTCCTCTATGCCGATGACCACTGGGCAACCGCCGAGCACTTTCTTCATAAGAGCTGCACCGATGACAATCTCGCGACTGCGCTCAATCATGATACGGTTATCCGATGTGAGGTAAGGCTCGCACTCCGCGCCGTTGAGAATCAGGCAGTCTGCCTTCTTGCCCGGAGGCGGACAGAGTTTCACGTGAGTCGGAAATGTCGCGCCGCCGAGTCCGACCACGCCGTTGGACTTGATGCGGTCAATGATGAACGCGTTGTCTGCCGGAATCGCCGTGACAATGTCCTTAGTCGTGTCTATGCCATCGGCCCAGACTTCCTCGTCAGCCACGGCTATCTCGATATGCGTCATCCAGTTGCCGGCGAGATCCTGACGAGGCGCGATGGCCTTGACGGTTCCCGTAGCCGGAGAATGCACAAATGCGGAAATGAATCCACCGGGTTCTGCTATCACCTGCCCTGTCTTTACCTCGGCTCCGACCTCGACAACCGGCTTTGCCGGAGCGCCGAGATGCTGAGCCATGGAGACATAGACGGTCTTCGGAAGAGGAAGTACCTCAATCTTACAGGATGCCGAAATCTTGCTGTCGGCGGGGTGTGTTCCACCTATCTTGAATGTCTTCTTTTTCATCACTTTTCCTCCTCCTTAATGGTTTTGTTCTCTGCCGGAGCTGCCACAACCGGCTTGGCGGCAGGTTCAGCCAATGGTTTCACAGCGACAGGCTCAGCCAACGGTTTCGCAGCAGCAGGCTCAGCCAACGGTTTCGCAGCGGCAGCCTCAGCCAATGGTTTCGCAGCAGCAGGAGCAGCATTCGAAGCCGCAACAGGGGCCGCCGGTTTAGGTGCCGGCTTAACCGCCGGTTTCGGGAAGTTCACGTCATGGATGGCACCGGTAGGGCACTCGACGACACATTTGCGGCACAGCTTGCACTTGGTAAAGTCGATGTAAGCGAGATTGTTCTCGACCGTAATCGCACCATGGGGACATGCCTTGAAGCACTTTCCGCATCCGATACAGGCTGCCTTGCAGGCCTTGCGCGCCACCGCGCCCTTGTCCTTGTTGATGCAGGAGACGAACACCCGCATGTTGCGCGGCCCCTTTGCACGGAGTTCGATGACGTTCTTCGGGCAGGCCTTTGCACATGCTCCGCATGCAGTACACTTGTCCTGATCGACCTCAGGAAGTTCGGTCTCCGGATTCATGAGAATCGCGTCAAATTGGCATGCAGCCACGCAGTCACCGCAGCCGAGACAGCCGTAGGAGCAGCCCGTGTCACCGCTGTAGAGCGAAGCCTTCACCCGGCATGACTGCACTCCATCGTAAATTGAAGTCTTCGGTCGATTTGCGCATGAACCGTTGCAGCGGACAACAGCCACCATAGGAGCCTTTTCCGCGACAGTCAGACCGAGAATGGCGGCGACCTTCTTCATTGTCTCGTTTCCTCCTACAGGACAGTAGTTTTTGTCGAGATTTCCGGACTCGACACATGATGTCGCGAATGCACGGCAACCGGCAAATCCGCAGCCTCCGCAATTCGCGCCCGGCATCACAGCCTCAACCTCGTCGATTCGCGGGTCTTCCTCCACCTTGAACTTCTTGGCCACAAGGTAGATCGAGACCGAGAGCAGCAGACCGAGAATGGTGATGACGGCAATAGTCCAAATAATCGTGTTTACCATTTTATTATAAAATAAGTTAAATATTTTCAGCCTCTATGTGGCAGGCAGAAGCGCGAGCCCAACTCCATCCACCCAGATAAAAAACTTCTGCTCAGTCCTTTATATAAAACACAAATTCGTTACTGAGCCTATCACGCAACAACCAAACAGCCAAATAGTAGAGAGCCACGCCAGCAATTGCCGCGAGCCCTGTCCACAACTCGTTATCGATAACGGGTGACAAAGATAGCACTAAAATCATTAATATGATCAAAGGAATGACATAAGATATCCACACGGCTTTCAGCCCCATCGTCTGCTTCAGGGCGAGAGTCACCGTGTCGCCGACCTTCCGCTCCGTGTATGGGCTCGTCGGAACCATCACAACCTTGCTTTCCTCCTCTGAAAATCCGCAGAGTCCCTTAGCATGACATTGCGAACAGGCCGAGGAACTGATTATCTCGACCGCAGTGAACTCGGGAGTTATTTCGATAATTTTGCCTTCGTGAAATATTTCCTTTCCCTTCTTCATAATACGTTTTCATTATTATCTGCGATAATCCTTGACCATAGACGAAAACGGATGCGCAAGGCCATAACAAGCCGTCATCCTCCCAGAGGCCTTCCCCACAAGCAGCGGAGCCTCGAAATAGACGGGGAGACGATTGTCATCATCGGAAATGTATATTGTCATGTCCGTGTCACTGCGGAACACTTCTCCCGCGAGGAGTCTTGCACTGAACTTTATAGTATTTATTCGACCGAGCCCCTTCACGTCAATGGTTTCACGCCCATGCAGAATGAAATGAACATTGTAGACATCATCATCGATGGCAAATGTCATAGGATAACGAATCTCAGGAGTAACGGCATCCATGTTCATGTTTCTTGCTAGAAAGAATAGGGACGGAAGGTCGTATGTGCACCTGTCCAAAGGCAATTCGACGCTGCGCTGGCCTGCTGTGGTAGAATAGACATCCGCGGCAATCAGAGCGTGCTCCCAATCATAATTGAATGTATTAGTTGCCACGTACTTCCCCTCATGGCTGTCACGGATGAACTTTATCGGCCGGAGTCCGTCACGAGTAAACCATGATTCAAAATGTTCGCGTACCTTGAACACGAAATCGAAAAGTCTGGTAGTACTCCCTATAACCTCACAATGAAACGTAGGAATGCCATTGAAATCCTCCTCACTCAAAGTCACTGATGCCATCCCGACATCGGAGTTGATGACCCCCCATTTGTAATGTATTACAAAGGACATGCTCTCACCCGCGCGAAATGCGAGACGGTCCTGCGCGAGGCTTCCCACCGGGATGCAGCCGGTGCGATTTCCGGGCACGGTGAGAGAACTATCTGCCGACTGAACTGTAGTGGCGTGCAAATGCTGCACAAGACCGCTGGGAATGCCGTGCGCTGCCCATATTACAAGGGCCGTAGCGAAAAGTGTCAGAATCTTATGCAATGCCATGTTCAATACTTTAGAGCTAACTATTAACCGACTCAGAATCCAGTATCTGCAAACTCATTTCCCGCATCTGCAGCAGGATAACCAACATCAAAAGAGACATCCCGATTCATCGCCGAACCCACGCTGTCCGCGAGATTGTAGGTGCTGTCACTCTCGTCAACGAAACGCACTTCCTCATGGTGGAAACGCAGAGGAATGTCACAGATCTCACCATTACGGTGCTTGGCGATGATGAGCTGGGTCATGCCAACTTCCTCGGCGGAGGCTGCCATACCCTGATAGTCAAGACGATGGATGAACAATACCATATCCGCATCCTGCTCGATTGAACCGGACTCGCGAAGGTCGCTCAGCTGAGGCCGCCTCCTGCTTCCGTCCCTCATCTCTGATTGGCGGGAGAGCTGCGAGAGGGCTATAATCGGAATCTGCATCTCCTTGGCTGTGGCCTTCAGGGTTCTGGAGATTGCCGCCACTTCCTGCTCACGCATTCCGCGCAGTTCGGCAGGCCCCTGCATCAGCTGGAGGTAGTCGACAATGACTAGTTTGACCCCCTTCTGGTTGACAAGCCTCTTAACTTTGGAACGAAACTCGTTTACAGGCAGCGATGGGGTGTCGTCTATATAGAGCGGAGCCTTGGCAAGTTCCGCGATCTGGGTCTCGAGTTGCGTCCATTCGTATGGCTCCAGACGCACTCCACCCTTGATCTTGGCCGCGTCAATACGCGATTCGGAAGTCATCAGACGCTTGGCAAGTTGGATTGTAGGCATCTCAAGCGAGAATATCGCCACAGGAACGTGGAACTGCACTGCCGCATTGCGCGCGACATTGAGTACGAACGCCGTCTTACCCACTGAAGGACGCGCTGCAAGGATGATGAGGTCGGAAGGCTGCCAACCCTGAGTGACCTTGTCGAGAGAAGCGAAACCAGAAGGCACTCCGCTTAGTCCGGGGTGTTCCTGAGCGTTCTGGAGAGCCTCCATTGCCTCATTGATAGCGCTGCCGATGAGCTGGGCCTCTTTCTTGACATTGTTCTGGATGGCCTTGAACACTTCAGTCTGGGCCATGTCCATCAGATCCTCGACATTGACCGACTCCTTGTAGGCATTCTGCAGCACCTTATAGGAGGCCGTTATGAGTTCACGCTGGATGTTCTTTTCCTTGAGTACCTTGATGTTGTACTCGATGTTGGCCGCCGAAGCGACACGCATCGAGAGTTGCACTAGCGCTGGAGCACCGCCCACCGCATCGAAATTCTCAAAGAATTTGAGTTTCTGGGAGACGGAAATAACATCGATGGTGACGTGCTCGTTGACAAGAGCGATCATCGCCTCGAAAATCATCCTATTTTTCTTTGAGTAGAAGCATTCTGGGGTAAGTTCACCCATAGCCTCATCCACACAGTTCGGCTCAATCAGCAGCGCTCCAAGGACAGCCTCTTCGACATCAAGAGCTTGAGGCGGTTTGTTTCCCATCTCAAGCCCTAAATTATCAAGATTGATGTCTGAAGCCTTGCGTCTGCCAGTTCCCGGTTTCCGCTCGCCAGCCATAATTATGTAAGTTTAATCGTTGTCAGCAATATTTTCCAGATTATTCAAAGTCCGGATTAACGAGGATTCTTCCACAATATTCGCAGATTATCAGCTTCTTGTTTGACGCAATGTCAATGAGTTTCTGTGGTGCGATGGTGTTGAAGCAGCCGCCGCATGAATTTCCGTTATAAATACCCACAACGGCGAGATGGTTGTTGCAACTCTGACGGATGCGCTCATAGGCACTCATGGTCCTCGCATCAATCTTCGCGGCACAGGCTTCACGCTTTGCCTGGAGCGCCGCCTCATCCTTTGCTGTGGACTCGATGATGGAGGCAAGTTCTTCCTTTTTGGCCGCGAGGTCGTCGTTTCTCACCGCAATCCTCTCCTTAATGACCTCAAGATCCGCCTTCTTGTCCGCAATGCGCTCTTTAGCCTCACCGATGTTCTTCTCGGCAATCTGACGGAGCAGATCCTGATTCTCGATTTCCTTGTTTATCGAGTCGTACTCACGGCTGTTGGAGATATTCTCAAGCTGCGAGCGATACTTGTCGATCTGCATATCGCACTCAACGATATTATGCTTATTCTCCGCGATACCTCTCGTATATTCCTCAATCATTCCGTTGATATGGGTCATCTTGGCCTTCAGGTCTGCGATCTCGTTTTCAAGTCTCTCGACTTCCATCGGAAGTTCACCCCTGAGCTGGACTATCTTGTCAATTGCGCAGTCTGTCTGCTGAAGTTCGTAGAGAGCTTTCAGCTTTTCCTCAACACTGATGTCCGAATCCGCGAAGTTCTTCTGGATTGACACAAAAGTCTCATGCTGATCAATCGGAGTCTCTATTTTCTTGGTTTTCTTTGTTGTAGCCATATCGCTTTTAGAAATAATATATCGGGTTGGTGTAATCAAGTCGCGTAGTGCGAACTGCAAAGGTATGAAAATTTTTCTGAATCAAGGAAAATAAAATATCAACAATATCTATTTCACTCTCATAATGACCGACATCCATGACCACGAAACCCTCCGGAGTGAAGAAATGGTGATATGATATGTCTCCACAGATATAAAGCTGCGCGCCAGCAGAGCGAGCCTGCGCAATCAGCGATGAACCAGAGCCACCGCAGGCCGCCACCCGCTTCACCATGAGCCCGGGCCACAGCCGCGATGACCTGACGCAAGGCACACCGAACGACGACTTCACCTTTTCCACGGCAATATCCACAGGCAAGGGGACATGAAAATCACCGATTATCCCGAGCCCATATTCAGTATCCGGTCTGGAGACGCTATTGTCAACGTCAAGAATCGACACATTCTCAAGACCAAGCCGCTGTGCCATTGCCCAACTCACTCCGCCCACGACCTTGTCGGCACTCGTGTGTGCTGAATATATCGACACACCGCCACGAATGGCCATCATCACAGCAAGTCCCACCGCATCGTCCGGTGTTATGCGCTTAAGGCCACCGAAAATAAGGGGATGATGGGTCACAATGAGATTGGCACCGCACTCAACGGCCTCCGCTACGAGCTCCGGCGTGCAATCAAAGCCCACAAGCACTCCTGTCACCACCGCATTCATATCGCCTACAGAAAGCCCGCTATTGTCCCAACTCTCCTGCACACTCTCCGGAGCGAAGCCACGAATGACGTCAACGACATCCCGCACACGCACTTTTACAAACTCTCCCATACCTTCCATAACTACATATTCCTTGAAATCTCCTCCAGCTGATCCCGGATCGACATCAGCGACTCCACAACACGGAATTTCCGCTCCGCACCCTTGCGATCCTCAAGGATGCGCTTCGTCGTTCCCTCTATTGTAAGTCTCTCGGTCTTGAGAAGGAACTGAATGAGACGGAATGTGTCGATGTCCTCCCCCCTGTAGATGCGGTTCCCTTTTGCATTGCGGGTCGGACGTATGAATCTCGGGAAAGAATCGCTCCAGAACCTGACGGTGGAAGTGTTTTCACCGAGTTCTTTGGCGACCTCGCCGATTGTGTAGCATATCTTTTCCATATAGTCTAATCCATTGATTGTTTTGTATTTATGGACATCGTTACCATGTTCAGATATTCCTCCGGAGAGACAGAGGCAAAAAAATGATTGACTGGGTTGAGGACCACAGTGTCGCGCAGGACTTCATAATGGAGATGCGGAGCGTAGGCGTTGCCTGAGATTCCGACGCGCCCTATCACATCTCCTCGGCGCACCTTCATTCCCTTCCGGACAAGGACTGCGGCAAGATGGGCATAGCGCGTGATGTAGCCGTTTCCATGGGTAAGTTCAACTACATTGCCCTGCCCTTTCATCGAGCGGGTCACATTGGAGACGAACCCAGTCGCCGATGCCAGAACTGGAACATCCGCTTCTGAAATTATGTCGAGTCCGTAATGCGGAGTCGGCACCTTGTAGTAGGGATTTATCTTGCTTCCGACCGATGCGCCTATCTGTGCATAGGACAGAGGATCTATCGGGGCATGCAGCGGAGGCACCGCATTTCTGTCTGAGGAAACAGCCGCCAGAGCCCGCTTCATATTTTCCTCTATGCGCTCGGCTTTGGAAAAGAGAGCATCTGCTTTTACGACAGTGTACTTTACCAAGTGCACGTCAGGAATCGTGTCAATCCCACTTGTGAAGGACAGCGATGAAGTCAAGTCCAAATCTGGGGAGTCCGTGAGGAATATCTCACGATATATGGCATTGTCACGCTCGGAGAGCCGCTGAATCTCGTTAGAGAGCATCGCGGACTTTTCCTGAAGTTTGGGAAGTTGCGAATCATAGGCGCGGTTCTGCTCCCTGAGCGCAGTTTCTTCCTTGGTGTTGAAAAGGAGCGAAAACACCAAATAGAACACCACAGTCAAAGACAGCGACAGCAGCAGGAATACAAGAATCCACCGACCCAACCTCTTTAGAGTCAGACGTTCTTTCCTGAAATTCAGGCTATTCTTATCAAAAACATATCCCTTTCTCATCTTTTCCTCCTATGGCTTGGATGTATCATGACCCGTTGCGCGGCGGACTCGCTGACCTGAGCCATGGTAGCATATTCTTCCGGAGTCATGTCAAGATCCATATAATTCATCGGATTGGTGGGACGACCCTTATATATGACTTCGTAATGAAGGTGCGGCCCGGTCGATTTACCGGAGTTCCCAACATTCCCTATATTCTCTCCTCTCTTCACCATCATTCCTTCTGCAACGTTCACAAAACTCAGATGGGCATAGCGTGTCTTGTATCCGAACCCATGATCAATGACTATCTGATTACCATATCCTGCGATACCGAACCCGACAGACTCGACAACACCATCGCCCGTAGCGTAGACCGGATAGCCCACCTTTGCGGCGAAGTCGAGTCCGTGGTGAAAAGCCGGGCGATGATATTTCGGGTCGATCCGTCTTCCGAAGCGGCTGGATAGGTGGTATTTTCTCTTGTCCGGATTGATTGGAGGAATAATTGGAACACACGATGCCATATCCCCGGCACGCCTGGCGAGACGCTCGACCTCGTCGTATGATTTGGACTGTATGTAGGCCTTTTTCAGGAGAATGTCGGTACGGACGACGGAATTGCGGAATCCTATGTTGTACTCCGGATTATCGAGCCACAGATAGCGGTTCGCCCCAGAAAAACCGGCATTTCTCGTCTCCTCGGCTATACGCCCCATTCCGAGTATGGTGCGATAGATGTCATTGTCCCTCATCTGGAGAGCCGTGAGACGCTCATCATATTCGCGTATGGCAGTGCCCAACACCTCGACCTGCAGGAGAAGCGCGGCATTCCTCTTCTTAAGAAGTTTTGTCTTAGGAAGCTCAACATCCAGCACTCCAGTCAGAATCCAAAGGTTGAAAAAAGCCATGAGACTGCTCATGACAACCAGGATAACAGCACGCAGAGCCCTCCTCTTCGCGTAATTTCTGTCCACTTCGTAGGAGAGCGTTTCCGAGTTGAAAATGTACTTTTTGAACCCCGACATAGCGCAAATATACTGCTTTTTACCAAATTTGTTGTACTTTTGTAGGTTAAAATGTTCCGGGAGGGGGCGCGAAACACGGCCTGTCTCCGGACGACTTCGAGAAAAATAAAAAGATTCAGAAATATATGATGACATCAAAAGAGATCAGGAAAGCCTATCTCGACTTTTTCGCTTCAAAGGGACACACAATCGTGCCGTCCGCACCCATGGTCGTCAAGAACGACCCAACCCTAATGTTCACAAACGCCGGAATGAACCAGTTCAAGGACTGGCTCCTCGGCAATAGCCCAGCACCATTCCCTCGCGCCACGGACAGCCAGAAGTGCCTGAGGGTCAGCGGGAAACACAACGACCTTGAGGAGGTAGGGCATGACACCTACCACCACACGATGTTTGAGATGCTCGGAAACTGGAGCTTCGGGGACTATTTCAAGAACGAGGCAATCGACTGGGCGTGGGAACTCCTGACAGAGGTCTATAAAATTGACAAGGACAGGCTCTACGCGACAGTGTTCGAGGGTTCCGCGGAGGACGGGACCGCACTCGACACCGAGGCCCGCGACCGCTGGCTCACCCACCTTCCCGCAGACAGGGTACTGCTCGGAAACAAGCATGACAACTTCTGGGAGATGGGAGACACCGGTCCATGCGGTCCATGCTCCGAGATTCATGTTGACCTGCGCAGCGACGAAGAACGCAAGTCCGTTCCCGGTGCCGAACTCGTGAATAAGGGACATCGCCTCGTGATTGAGATCTGGAACCTCGTGTTCATGCAGTACAACCGCAAGGCAGACGGATCGCTTGAGCTCCTCCCACACAGGAACGTGGACACCGGAATGGGCTTCGAGCGTCTCTGCATGACGCTTCAGGGCAAGCAGAGCAGCTACG
>ERZ808252.1037-NODE-1037-length-22709-cov-5.557385_pt1 | contig 22709 bp, 17 predicted proteins | sample MGYA00521242_ERZ808252 | MGnify/ENA primary metagenome ERZ808252 (study PRJEB31516, sample SAMN03275581) | gut metagenome | biome: mammalia-associated habitat; material: feces | host: Papio cynocephalus | place: Kenya | collected 2012-08-07 ...
ATGTGTTCGGCGGCAGCCGAAGCTCTGAAAGAAAAGGGCTTCTCCACGACCTTGGTCCGCGCGAACGACGGGATATCCCATTGCAGGGACTGCGGTCTGTGCATGGACGGTCAATGTGTCATCGATGACGATATGATGCCGATCTATTCCGAATTCGCCAGATCCGACATCCTTGTTCTGGCTACGCCAATACATTTCAGCGGGCCCTCCTCCTTGATCAAGACCGTCGTGGACAGGTTTCAGCCCTACTGGTACGAGAAGGGGATGCCGCATCCGTCCCATGTCATGGGGTTGATGTGCGGCGGGAGTGACCGTCCCGAATTCCGTCCGACGGTCTCCGTCTTCAGGGCGTTCTCCGCCATGCTCGGGATGGAGTGGCTTGGCCATCTGGAGATATCGGGAACGGACAGGACTGGAAGCGAGGGCGTCGCCGAGGCCGTGGAAGGATTCATCGCAACGGTGCTGGGGGACGGAGAGGGGAGATAAGGGTCTGGAAGCCGCACCTTTCCGCGGCCGATATCTCCGGGACGAAGGGGACGGCCGAAGGAACGGAGTCGGCCAGTCTCTCCCATTCCGTCTCCGGAACGGATCCGTCCGAATCCCAGACGCACAATCTGCAGAACCCGAGGGATTCCAGCCTTCTGGCGGTGGCGCCGACGTCATCGAGGGCGATTCCTCCGTTCGCCGGTTTTCCGCCTGATACCATTATCGCAGGCATCACGCAATCGGACATCGACAGGATGTCTTTCGCCGATTCCTCATCGGAGATGAGATGGGCCGGTGCCATGACCATTTCGGCCGTGGTGTTGAACGCGTCCATGAGATCGTCCGCATCGCGGACGCAGGTCATGAACCATATGTCGGCGCCGCGTATTCTCATCTCCTTGACCACGCCTTCGTCGAAGCTCCCGGAGAGGATGCTCTCGGTGTCGACTACCACGGCCGGGCTCCTCGAATCATCCCGGGGGATCAGCGAGGCTGCTTCGGAGAATCCGACGTTGCCGTGCGATTCGGGCATGGCGGAGCCTTCAGGCGGGAATGCTGCGAGGAGCCTTCCTCCGCGGTATTCGGCGAAGATGGCTGGGATCTTCATGCGCCTCCATCGGCGGCCGGATTGAATAATGTGGCGGCTTCTTAACGGACGTTTCAGAAACCGCTGTTCGAGCGACCTCTATAAGAACTCGAGGAACAGAGATGCAAGGTGAGGATAAAATGGCTCAGAAATACGTCTGCGAGAAGTGCGGTTCTGCCGTGGAGCTCCTGTACAAGGGCGGATGCACCCCGTCCTGTTGCGGATCCCCTATGACGCTGTGCGAGGCCAAGACCGACGATCCCTCCAAGGAGAAGCACGTCCCCTACATCACCAGGGACGGAAGCGTCGTGAAGGTCGTCGTCGGCAAGGAGGCTGCACACCCCATGACCGAGGAGCACCACATCGTCTACATCGAGATCTGCGCCGACGGAGTGCTGATGAGGAAGTACCTCAAGCCCGGAGACGCTCCCGAAGCGTGCTTCGAGACGGATGCGGAGACGATCGTAGCTCAGGAATACTGCAACAAGCACAGGCTCTGGAAGTCCAACCAGTGAAGAACGGTCGGAAACCGTCCAAACTTCTTCCCTTTTATATAGAGAATCGAAGATGACCGTCCAACAGAGGATGGATACGATGTCCAAGAAACTCATAGAGACCACCGGCGACGATGCCAAGGCCACTGCCAGGCACGCCAAGATCGCCAGGGAGAAGGAGCAGGCCGAGGAGAAGGAGAAGAGCCGCGCATCCGATGAGTACTGGAAGAACCGCCGTGCGAACGAGAAGCGCATGGAGGAGATCAAGAAGCTTCCGAAGGAGGAGCAGGCCGAGGCCAAGAAGAAGCTCCGCGCCGAGATCAAGAGGAACAAGGAGCAGTACCGCGCCGACAAGAAGAAGGCCCGCGAGGAGGAGCGCGAAAAGAGGAAGGCCGAGAAGGAGAAGGCCAAGACCTCCGCCAAGGCCGAGGTCGCCCACGAGGAGGAGCGCGTCGAAGAGGCTATCGAGGAGTCCGACAGGCAGGAGGCCGTCCAGGGGGACGACGCTGTCGAGGTCGCCGAGAAGGTCGAGGAGACCGTCGATTCCGAGATCGAGGCGCCCGCCGCCGAGACCCCTGAAGAGGGAGCCTCGGACAAGAAGGAGTGAACCCTTTTCGATACAGGGGCGCCCGTGCCGTTCGGTCCGGGCCCCCGACCCCTGCTGGCCAGGGGTCATCTTTTAAATAGGGGGGTGCATGCCCACCCGTGGTCAAAGGTTCGACGGATACCCCAGAACAAAGGCTCAGACGCGCGGCATCGGAGAATGCTGACGATGTGCTGAAAGAATACGACAGCAGGCTGGAAGGCCATTTCAACGAGGAACTCACGACATCCCGCATCAAATACGGGAAGAACTCGGTGACCAACCACAACAAGCACATGATGCTCAAGAGGTTGTACCGCTCTTTCGTCAACTACTTCATCATTGCCCTGGCGATCATCGACGTCATGTGGATGGTCCTGGATCCGGACATAATCTACTTCATCGTTCTCACCACGCTGATTCTAGTCAGCGGAACCGTCACTTTCGTGCAGGAGACCCGCAGCAGCAAAGCGGCTGCGAAGCTCGTGAGCATGGTCACGACGGTCATCACAGTCGTCCGCGAGGACTCCGAGATGGAGGTCGACTCCAGGGAGCTCGTCGTGGGAGACATTGTAATTCTGGACACTGGGGATATGATCCCCGCCGATGTCAGGATCATCAAGTCCAACCACCTCAAGGTGGACCAGTCTGCTCTCACCGGCGAGTCCAATCCCGTGAGCAAGCACAGCGAGCCTGTCCACGTCGACGGGAACATCCTCTCCTGCGACAACCTCGCCTTCATGGGGACCAACGTCGTAGGCGGATCGGCTGTCGCCGTCGTGGTCGCTGTGGGCGACGATACCGTCTTCGGCGACATGGCCGAATCCCTCAGCGAGAAGAAGCCCTCGACGACCTACGACAAGGGCTCCCAGGCCATCGTCAAGGTTCTTCTGAAGATTATGCTCCTGATGGTTCCCCCTGTGTTCGCCATCATGGTCTACAAGGGATACGTCGAGGGCACCGAGGACTACCTCATCGAAGCCGTCAAGTATGCCCTGACCCTCGCCATCGGCCTCATGCCGGAGATGCTGGCCACCATCGTCTCTACCAACCTGGCCAAGGGCGCCATCGACATGTCCAAGAAGAAGGTCATTGTCAAGGACGTCACCGCCATCCAGAACTTCGGAGCCATGGATGTCCTGTGCTCCGACAAGACCGGAACGCTCACGCAGAACCGCATATCCGTCAAGGACTGCAGCGACCTGTACGGCAATTCCAGCCACACCGTCGAGCTGTATGCCGCGCTCAACGCGAAGAACCTCAAGTCCGCAACCAACCAGATCGACTGGTCCCTCCAGGAGTATGCCGACGAGTTCCTCGATTCCGAGGAGATCGAGGCCTACCAGCCCGTCGGCGACGTCCCCTTCGATTTCGAGAGGAGGAGAGCCACCGTCGTCGTCGGCCGCGGGGACGATGTGGATCTCATGATAACCAAGGGGGCAATCCCCGAGATGCTCTCCATATCCAGCGCCTACCTCGATGAGAACAGGGAGATCCAGCCCCTCGACGAGAAGAAGATCAACGAGATCATGGGAATGATCGAGTGGTACAGCGTCAAGGGCATGCGCGTCCTCGGAGTCGCGTACAAGTACCTCCCGTCCGGAAGGAGCGAATTCACCTCGGACGACGAGGCGGACCTCATCTTCTGCGGATATGTCGTGTTCACCGATCCTGTCAAGCCCTCCGCCAAGGCGGCTATCGCCGAGATGGCCGACTACGGCATCGATGTGAAGGTCCTCACCGGGGACAACCAGTACGTCACGCGCCATGTCTGCGAGCAGATAGGCATCGATGTGACGGACGTCCTCACCGGCGACGATATGGAGGAGATGTCGGACGAGGAGCTGAAGGAGAAGGTCGAGCAGATCCACGTGTTCACCAGCCTCACTCCCGACGGCAAGGCCCGCATAGTCAAGGCCCTGAAGGACAACGGCCACACCGTGGGACTCATGGGAGACGGAATCAACGATGTGCTCGCGATGCGCAACGCCGACGTGAGCATATCCGTCGATACGGGAACCGACATCGCCAAGGAGACCGCCAGCATGATCCTTCTGGAGAAGGACCTCAATGTCCTCAAGACCGGAGCGATCGAGGGGAGGAAGGTCTACGTCAACTCCATCAAGTACGTGAAGATGATCGGATCGATCAACTTCGGATACATGTTCTCCCTCGTTCTGGGCTCTCTGCTGTTCAACTTCGAGCCAATGGGAGCAATCATGATCCTGATCTTCAACCTGATAAACGACTTCGCCTGCCTGTTCACGCCGTGGGACAAGGTCGAGGACGAGTTCGTCAGGGAGCCGAGGAAATGGGATCCGGCCAATCTCAAAGCGGTCATGGTCCGCTACGGACCCATGTGCGTGGTCACGGATGTGATGTCGTGGGCGTTCTTCATCTTCGTCGTCATGCAGGGAATAACCCTCAACGACCCTGAGCTGGCCGCCATGGGGATATACACAGCGGGCGATGCAGTCACCAGCGGAATCAGGCTGGAGAACTACGAGTCCCTCATACCCGTCGCGATCCTGTTCCAGTCCCTCTGGTGCATAGAGCAGTACTGGATGCAGGTGTGGTCGATCCACATAGTCAGGACCAACAAGCTGCCGTTCTTCCAGACGTGCTCCGCCAAGATCCTGGTCGTGACGACGATCGTGGCCCTGATAATAGGAACGACCCTTCCGTTCACCGGAGGTCTGTGGGAGGTCATCTCCGAGGCCGACGGCGCGGCGCTCATCGGCATTCCGCTGTACGCGCTGCTCTGGATGCCGTTCATCGCAGCGGTGTACTTCTTCGGCTCGCACCTCATAAAGAGGCACATGCTGAAGACCAAGGGCTTCTTCGCCTGCTGAAACGGCTCCCCGTCCTCCGGGACGGGGGCATTCCCTCCGCGGCGTTCCGCGGAGGTCTTCGATTCTCCACCGGTCCAACGATATATACCGCCGAACCATGGGGGCATCCATGCCCGGGTTCGGATTCCCGAAGGACAGGTTCGTGTCCGCGGTCGACCGCACGTACTATCCGAAGGATTTCACGGATGAGATCGACGCCCGCTGGGACGAGAAGGGGCGCGAGTGCGAGTTCGTCGATTCGGGATACGCCCATCCCGACTACTCGGTCCTCGAAGGACCCCGTCTGGACTACTACTTCTGGTGGAGGCGGTGCGCCGGAGAGGGGAGGCTCATAGCCGTGGATTCCGGGTACGCGTGGCTCCGCTGCGTCGAACTGATAAACACTAGGAGGGACCCGGCAGAGGTCATGCGGGAGATCGTCCGCTTCACGGAGGTCTGCTCCAACAGCATGAGGCTTTCTCCGATGGTCTCCGAGCTCGCGGAGCACTATGCGCTCGCACGCGGACTCTCCCTAGGGGCGGTTCCCCGCAGGCGTCCGTTCGCTTTGTCCGAGATCCTCCTGACCTGGGATCTCACGAGGTATCCGATCAGGATGCCCGATCCCGAGGTCCTTCTCGATACGAGCCTGTTCAAATGGTACAAGATCCCCGGAGTCGAAGAGGAGGCTCTGGCCAATGTGGTCGCCATGACCCTCGCAGGCATAGACGAGGTCACCAGATCCACTTCCGGACAGGGCTTCGTGCGCGCCATCGGATGCTGCTGGGACACTGCAGTCGTCATACCGTTCGAGGGATTCGCCGACTTCTCCGGACCGAGACGGATCCAGAGGCCCGTCCTTTCGCTTTCCGAAGGGCCGCTCCACGATCTCCTCGATGCCGTAGTCAGGCAGGCCGTCGTTCTCATGAGGGACGACGGCGTCCGCGCACCCGCCGTTCCGAGGACATTCCCGAAGGCCTACCGCAGGATAGTCGCGGCGGCGGTCGATGCGGTTCTCAGAGACGATCCGTGGGATGCCCGTTCGTTCAGGGGACCGGGCGACGGATGCTGGGAGAACGACGACCTCGACGTCTTCGAGGAGGAGGGGGACGATGCCCCGATGATCCGTCCGATGCCCTTCCCCGATACGACGCGCCCGAAGATGACCTGCCGCGAGCTCGATTCGCACTGGGACGACGAGTCGGACGTTCCCGTGGGATACATGCCATCGGACCGCACCATGGCATCCTATGGGACCATGGACGAGGGTCAGCTCGCATACTACACGTATTGGCGCACCATGGCCCGCCGCGGGCGCTATCTCGACACCGATCAGGGATATATCTGGCTCTACTGCACCGAGCTGATCAACCACGATTACGATCCGGAGGCGGTCCAGAAGGAGCTGGAGAGAGCCGTCGGCGCATACTACGAGTCGTTCCCAGCTCCGTACGCTCTCTGCCACGCGGCCGTGGACCATGCCCTGGTCCATGGCTTCGATGTACCGCCGGAGCCCTTGGGCGCATGGAACCGCTACATCGCATACTCGAAGCTCGCATCGGAGCCGACGGGCAGGATATCGACGGGACTCGCCGGATACATGTCCGGGAACCAGAAGCTGTCGAAGTACATCAAGGGGGATCCCCGCATCTACGAGAGGGCCTTCACGGAGTCCCTTCGCGCCGCCGACGCGCTTCTGAAGGATGCGGAAGGCAAGAGGATCGTGGATCTCGCGCCCAAGACGGAGTACACGACGTCGTTCATGGCCTACAGCTCGGTATGGCATCCGAATCCTCCTACGATGCGCTTCTCGTTCAGAGACGTTCTCGATTCCGTCCGCATAACCGGGATGATGGATTCGATGTTCAGGTACGCGGTGCGTCTGGTCAACGAGCGTCTGGGGGTTCCGATCCCCCGCATGCCGGACATCTCCCGGGCGCTGGCCGACGCGGTGGGCTCGGCGGTGGACAGGGTGTTCGGCAGTCTGGAGGACGAGCAGAGGAGGGAGAATGCGAGGCGCGAGGCGTCCCGCCTCAGGCTGGACCGCGACGCTGTAGCTTCGGCGGAGGCGGATCTCGACGCCGTCACCGGCCTCATGTACGTGCCCGAGGAGGAGGCCCCCGAGCCGACGCCCGTTCGGGAGGAGCTTCCGGAGGCCGGGAGCGGCTGGGGCGCTCTGCTAGCATCGTTGGACGACGTCGAGAAGGCGTATCTCGCCCGCGGACAGTCCGCGCTTGAAGGCACCGGGAGGCGCAGGCAGGCGGTGGAGGATTCTATAAACACGAAGGCCATGGACGCGGTCGGAGATTCCATAATGGAGGACGGAGAGGTGTTCGAGGAATACCGCGAGGATGTCGGGAGGATGCTCGGATGACGGAGATCCCGAAGAGGACATTGATTACGATGATGAACGCCCTCTCGTCAGGCGTGGTTCCGAGGCGCGGGCTGGAGTACATAGCCGTCGGACGCAGGAAGGAGACGGAGACGTTCGTCGGAGACCTCGAGGATACCGCCGAGGGCGGAGGAGCCTTCAGATTCATCTCCGGACGCTACGGCAACGGCAAGAGCTTCATGACGCAGATGATACGCAACTATGCGATGGACAAGGGATTCGTCGTGATGGATGCCGACCTGGCGATCAACAGGAGGCTCACAGGCAGCAAGGGCGAGGGCCTCAACACCTATCGCGAGCTGATCCGCAACGCCGCAGTCAAGGCGCGTCCCGACGGAGGGGCCCTCGAATCCATCCTCCAGGGCTGGCTCTATCCGATCATCGATTCATGCGGCTCCGATCCCTCCGCAGCGGCGGCCGCGATCAGGAAGTCCACGGCTCCGATGTCCGGGATGACGTCCTATCAGGATTTCGTATCCGCTATCATATCCTATGCGGGAGACCTGATGGCCTCGAAGGATTCCAGCCCTGCGCTCAGATGGCTCAGGGGGGAGTACGACAGGAAGTCGGACGCCCGCGCCGATCTGGGCATCCCCATGGTTATAGGGGACTCCAACTGGTACGATGTGCTGAAGCTGTGGTCCGGCCTCTCGGTCTGCGCCGGATACAAGGGCCTGGTGGTGTTCCTCGACGAGGCCGTCGTCCTCTACAAGCTCCAGTCCCGCGCATCGAGGAGCAACAACTACGAGCGTCTTCTCACGATGTTCAACGACATAATGCAGGGAAGGTCGTCGCATCTCTCGATATACGTCTGCGGGACTCCGGAGTTCATAACCGATCCGGACCGCGGGCTGTACAGCTACGAAGCGCTGAGATCGAGGCTCGTCTCCGGGAAGTTCGAGAACGGATACGACAACTATCTCGGACCGGTCATCAATCTGCGCCCGCTCACGATGGAGGAGGTGTTCGTCCTGCTCAGGACGCTGCGCGGCATGCACGAGCAGCGCTACGGCTATTCGTCGGGGATAACGGACGACATGCTGGAGCGGTATCTCAGGACGGTCACGGCTACCATAGGTGGCAAGGACATGGTCACGCCGAGGGAGATCACGAGGGACTTCATCAGCCTCCTCGACACGCTGCATCAGAATCCGCAGGCCGATTTCGATTCCATGGTCGAGGGGCGCTCCGTGGAGGGCGCGGCGCAGGACGACGACCTCATAGCAGATCTGGAGCTATGACCGACTACTTCTCCAGGATGCCTCCGTTCCTGCAGGAGAGGATCCATGCCGAGGGATGGACCTCGTGGAGAGGGGTGCAGGAGGATTCCTTCGCCGTCCTGTTCGACACGGACGACCATCTCCTGATATCCGCCGGGACATCGTCCGGGAAGACGGAGGCGGCCATGCTGCCGGTGGTCTCCTCGCTCGCTTCCGATCCTCCGAAAGGGGTCGGCGCGTTGTACATCGGTCCGACGAAGGCGCTGATAGACGATCAGTTCTCCAGGATGGACAGGCTTCTGAGGGACTCGTCGGTCAGGGTCACGGGATGGCACGGGGACATACCCCAGGCGTCAAAGGAGGAGATGAGGGAGCATCCCGAGGGGATCCTCCAGATAACGCCGGAGTCGCTGCAGGGAATCGTCTGCGATCCCTCCGGGCTGGTCCGGAGGATGTTCTCCGATCTGAGGTTCGTGGTCATAGACGAGGTGCATTCGTTCATGGCCTCCGACCGCGGGCTCCAGCTGCTCTGCGAGCTGGCTTCCCTGGAGCGGATCGCAGGATGCTCGCCGCGCCGCATCGGTCTGTCCGCGACGCTGTCGGACATCGCCGGCGCCAGGGAGTGGCTGGGCGCGGGGACTCCGCGCAGGGTGGCGGTCGCATCCTCTCCGGATTCCATACCTGCGAGGATCGGAGTCAAGCACTTCCGGATCCCGGCGGAGGACGACCTCCGCGGGAAGGAGACGCTGGCCTACTACAGGGAGCTCTTCCGTCTGACCGATCCGTATTCGTGCATAGTGTTCTGCAACAGCAGGGGCTCCGCCGAGCGCACCGCCCGCTCGCTGTCGAGGCTTTCCGCCGCCGAAGGCTCGCAGAACCCCGTCAGGATTCATCACGGCTCCATCTCAGGGACTCTGAGGAGGGAGGCGGAATCCGATCTCAAGGGAGGGAGGCGCCCCACGGTGGTGGCGACGTCCACCCTGGAGCTGGGGATGGACGTGGGCGGTTTGGACCGCGTGGTGCAGATCGGCGCGCCGTACTCGTGCTCGTCGATGCTGCAGAGGATGGGCAGGACGGGGAGGCGCGGCGGCCGGAGGGAGATGATAACGATATGCATCGATGATGCGAAGAAGTGGTCTCCGTCGCCCCCGGGGGTTTCACTGGAGCTGGTCAGGGCGATAGCCGTGGCCGATCTGGCGGTCGGACGCGGATGGACCGAGGCGATCCGTCCCGATCCTCTTCCGTTCGGGCTTCTGGCGCATCAGATGCTCGCCTATCTGAAGGGGGCCGACCACGATGTCAGCTGGAACGAGCTCTCCGATGCGATGCTGGCGATGTGGCCGTTCCGGAACGTCTCGTACGACGAGATCCTCGAGCTCGCGAGGCATATGCTGTCGCGGAGGATCCTGCAGAGGACCGAGGACGGGACGCTGCTGATAGGATTGGATGCGGAGCCGATGGTCAATTCGAAGGGCTTCGCATCCGTGTTCGAATCCTCGACCGAGACCGAGATCCGCTCCGGGGGCGCCTCGATCGGAACAGTGCAGAAGAGGCCCAAGGAGGGCGCGCTGGTTTCCCTGGCGGGGAAGGTTTGGAAGGTCGTGCGCGTAGGAGACGGCTGGGCGGATGCGAAGGAGGTGGAGGACGGCGCGGCGGATGCCAAATGGGAGTCGTCGCCTCCGGAGGTGGACGGCGCGGTCGCCAAGCGCATGAGGGAGATCCTCTCATCGGACGAGTCCTTCCCTTGGCTGGATTCGGCGGCGAGAGCCGAGTTGGAGGCGTCCAGAGCCGCGTTCAGATCGGAGGGGTTCGACGGTGCCGTCGATGTTCCGGGAGGATTCGTGCTGTTCCCGTGGCTCGGGACCAGATCGTTCGAGGGATTGCGCAGGGCACTGCAGGAGATGGACGGAGTCGAGGTGATCGCATCGGCTTCGCCGGTTTGGATCCGCATATCCACCGACAGGACCTGGGGGATGGTCGAGCAGGGTCTGAAGAATGTCGTTGCATCCAGGGATCCGGAGGACTTCGTTCTCATGGAGGATGTGGAGGACATGGGGAAGTACGAGGCGCTGGTTCCCGAAGGTCTGAGGGCCAGGGAGTTCGCTGCCCGCAGGCTGGACTTCGATTTCGTGCGATGGAAGAATTTATGCCTGTTAATTATTGTAATTAACAGATATAAATTGAGTTATTTTTAAATAATATGGCCGAGAACATCAGCTTCATGCCCGGCGATTACGTCGAAAAAAGCGATTATTCTCAATATCGGCCCCGCGGTTATCCGGTCAGGCACGGGAAGAAGGATCCGTTCTATCCGATGCTGTCGCTGGATGTGGGCATCAGGAGCATGATGTCGGAGATACGCGATCTCGATGACGCGCTGGGGAGGTACATGCTCTCTGAAAGGGACTATTACGACCTCGTCCTGGACGCTTATTCGTCGAACATCCATTGGTCGACGAAGATCGAGGGCAATCGCATGACTTTCGAAGAGGTCAGGTCGCTCGCAACGGAATTCACTGCAGGGAAGACGGTAGAAAGCCCGAACGGTCCGACACAGGAGATCCTCAATCATCTGGGTTTCCTCTTCCAGGATAATCTCGCCATGCCGTGGACAGTCGATACCGTTCTGGGAGTCCATCGCATTCTCATGAAGGGTGTCGGCCAAGCGGAGCCGGGAGCGATTCGTTCCACCGATGTATCCGCGGTCGGTTCCGATGGCACGGAGTTCTTCATAGCATGTCCGAAGGGCTCGGTGAGGGAGGAGCTGGAGTCTCTGATCGATTGGGTGAACACATCTCCGTTCGGTGATATCGTCACGGCCGTCCTGTTCTTCCATGAGTTCGAGAGCATACATCCTTTCGAGGATGGAAACGGACGCACGGGCCGTGTCCTTTTCCAGGTTCTGCTCGAGCAGCTCGGTCTGGAGAATAGCGGCCTCTGCAGGATCGAGGAGAGGATGCTCGGGGATCCCGGCACGTACTACGATCTGATGGCCTATACGGATCAGACAGGGAACTATACGCCGTTGGTGAGGTATGCCACGGAGGCGATCCTGTCCGCCTATCGCGAAGCAGTGGAGAAATTCTCCGAGAAGGATCGGCTCAGAGATATGGACGAGAACACGCGTCTGACAGCCATCAGGGCGAGGAAGGCTGGAACGTTCACATTGCAGGATGCGATGGGACGGATGCCATCTAGCGAATCGTCGGTACGCAAGAGGCTCGATACCCTGGTGGATGCGGGTCTTCTGGAGAAGACGGGGAGGACGCGTTCGATGCGCTACGTGTTCCTGGATCCGTTCAGGACGGTCAGGCAGGGAATGGAAAGAAGGGTTTGAACCAGTTATGTCAATCGGGACAAATTGTAATTATCTGCATTTTTTCTTTGGGACTTTTTGTAATAAATTACAAATAGTCCCGATATCATGAATCATCATGCTCGAGCGGAAGATATACGCTAAACTGCTGGAATGGAAATCGCGCGAGCACAAGTGTCTCGTTATAAGAGGGCAGAGGCAGGTCGGGAAGACGTACATAGTGGATGCTTTCGGCAAGGCGGAGTACGAACACTACATCCACATCAACTTCAGCGATTCGCCCGAGTATGGAAGGATCTTCGAGGGGGATATATCGGCTCCTGAGATTATCAGAAAGCTCACCCTGTACTTCGGCGCGGACAGTATCGTGGACGGATCCACGCTGATCTTCCTTGACGAGATACAGGAGTGCGAAGCCGCCTACAGCGCGTTGAAGCCGCTGACGATCTACGGGAAGATCGACGTCATCGCGTCGGGCTCCCTTCTGGGAGTCATGTTCCTCGATGACAAAGAGGCCGGCAGGCTCGTTCCGATGGGTTACGAGGAGACCCTCGTCATGCATGCGCTGGATTTCGAGGAGTTCCTCTGGGCCAGAGGCATATCCAAGGACATCGTCGCCGAGCTGCGGAGCAGCATACGCGAACGCAGACCGATCGAGCAGGTTCTGTTCGAAAGGACCACGCAGCTGTTCAGGGAGTTCATGATCGTCGGAGGGATGCCCGAGGCCGTCGACGCATATGCGAGGAGCGGCGACTTCCGTCCTGCTGACGCAATCGTCGGAGACATCTTGTCCGTATGCATCCGCGACATCAACCGCTACAACAGAGGCACCGACCGCATCAAGACCTTGGATTGTTTCGAGAGCATCCCGCATCAGCTGTCCGAGTCCAACAAGAAGTACATGTACTCCAGGATCTCCGGGGAGGGGTCCAGGGCGGCTTCCGACAGGTACAGGGAGAATCTTCTCTGGATACGCGGAGCCGGGTACGGCAATTTCTGCTATTCCGTCACACAACCGGTATCGCCGCTCGCCGGACAGGTCAACAGAGATTCGTTCAAGGTGTATCTATCGGATACGGGTATGCTGCTGCACATGTACGGGGACAAGGCCAAGATGGCGGTGTATCAAGGGGACATGTCCTACAACCTCGGGGCTGTGGCGGAGAACGCTGTCGCTGAGGGACTGATGAAGTGCGGATACGATCCCATGTACTTCCGCAGGGACAAGGGGGCGGGGCGCATGGAGCTCGACTTCGTCGAGGAGTTCTGGGACGGGATCGCCGCCATAGAGGTGAAATCCGGCAGAGACAGGGTCGCTCCTTCGTTGAGGAAGGCGTCGGAGCTTTACGATGTGGCGAGGAGGATCATGCTGGAGTCGGATAACATCCATGTCGACGGCGACGGGGTGGAGCACTATCCTCTGTTCGCATCGGCTTTCGTCGACGAGATGGATCGGAGGCCAGACGGGCCGATGTTCAGCTGAGATCGCATCGCCATTAGGTCTTTCAGCTCCACGAGCGCAATGACCTCGTCTACGGCTGCATCCTTCAGCCTTTCGTGAATCCGTTGGTCGAGAACAGCACATACCGTTTCTTTATGACGTGAAGACGCATTGATGTGGGTGGTTCTTCAGGACCTTATAATCTGCTCGATGGAATGCGATTTTGCGGATAATATCCGTAAAAAAGCTGCAATATTGCGGATAGTATCCGCAAAATCGCAAATACACAGTTTCTTGATTGCTTTTTCCAGCGGAAATTTTCCTCGATTAATCGGTATAATTTACGAATATAACGAAAATTCACGATTAATCGTGGATTTATGATGATGGTACATCGAATTATTTAGGGCTATGAAACTACTGATCTTTACCTAATCTTGAGAAAAGCGTCAACATTCTTTCGGAGATGTAATAACCACCATTTATTCCTTCGAGGTTATGGTTCTAAAATCAATTCTTCCAATAGTAGCTCTTGGATGATCATACCAACCAATGTATCAACATAATCTGGCACTGTACTCGCAGCATGTTGTTCTGATATTATAATATTTAATTGTTATTCATCTCATTTTAAGTAATATGGACCATCATTCATAAGTTAGAATCTGTAGAAGGTGAGCTAGATTTGAAGATTGATAGCAGTGCCGAATCACTCCTTTGGGCGAAGCTATCTCCCAAGGAGAATCGTTGGCTCCCCCTCAAGGTCCATATGAGGGATTCCTTCGCAGTGTCGATGTATATCTGGAAAAACTGGGTTCCGGATTCGTTGAAGAATCTTCTGTCAAAGGAGCTGAGGTCTGACTGCGGAATTGACCCAGTTCATCTGATAGGTTTTCTTTCTGCATCGCATGATTTGGGCAAGGCTTCCCCCTCATTTCAGAGAAAAGCAAAGGCCAAGATCGATTGCATCATTGAAAGGATCGAGCAGAGTGGTTTGGAGATCAAGGATCATCTCGATGACAGCAAAACTCCACACAATCTCATATCCATGCTGATACTGGAGAATACAGGCCTGGATAGGACTGTATCGATAGTTGCAGGCGGTCACCACGGATCTCCACCATCTAGGAGTATGCTTGCTTCAAGGAATCTCGACGCTCATCCCAATAATACAGGATTCTGCAACAGGTCGTGGGTCGAGGTCCAAAATCGGCTGACTGATTATGCTGTGGAAATTGCCGGCGTAAGTCTGGAATCTCTAAAGGGCGTCAGGCTATCTGTAGCGGCGCAGGATCTTCTGACAGGGCTCGTTATAATGACGGACTGGCTGGCAAGTAATGAAGAGTTCTTTCCTTTGATCGATGTCAATGAAATAGATACAATCGATGCCATGGAGCGTGAATCAGATGGATGCAATCGGATCAGATTCCAGCATCATGCAGGTCTGGTCCATGATCCTAATGTACCATTCGAGTGTATTTACGGATTCAGTCCTCGCGAGTTTCAGAGCATGGCCATACAATTGGCATCGGAGATGACTGGTTCTGGAATAATAGTGGTGGAGGCACCTACAGGGGAAGGAAAGACAGAGGCCGCGTTGGCGATGGCGGATGCCATGGCTTTTAAGTCTGGTCGCAGCGGGCTATTCTTTGGTCTTCCGACGCAGGCTACTGCGAACGGGATATTCTCCAGGGTGAGGTCTTGGATGGAGAAGTGTCCTTCAAACGGCACACGCACCCTGATTCTTGCACACGGCAAGTCGGCATTCAATCAGGAATACACCGCTATACCTCGCGTAGGATGGGATGTAGGAGACGGAAGAGACAATGTAGTCGTCAACGAGTGGTTTCACGGCAAAACGGGGATACTTTCTGATATTGTAGTAGGAACGGTGGATCAGATTCTGATGGCCGGTCTGAAACGTAGGCATCTATACCTCAGGCACCTCGGACTGGCCGGAAAAGTGGTGGTGATAGACGAATGCCATGCTTATGACGAGTACATGGGCAGTTATCTGTGCAAGGCACTCAGCTGGCTCGGAGCTCTCGATGTACCCGTGATCGTGATGTCCGCAACGCTGCCACCGAAGCGCAAGGCCGATATGATTGCCGCCTACACTGGGAACGAAGGACTCTGTAAGGGTGTAGAGGATTCCAGAGGCTATCCGATGGTCACACGTGTCGACGGAACAGGGATTGCTGTTAGGACTGCAGATGCAAGCGGCCGCAGACGCAGGGTCTCCATCTCCAGAATCACAGATGATGCCATCCTGGGCGAACTCGGAATGCGGACAGCAAGCGGAGGATATGCCGGAATCATCGTAAACACTGTGCGCAGGGCTCAGAATCTCTTCAGAGAGTTGAGGGCCATATACCAAGACGATGTGGTCGTCCTCCTTCATTCCGCATTCACATCGGCAGACCGTGCCAGACATGAGGGCGATCTCATGAGGATCATGAACGAATCCGAAAGGCCCTCTTCGAAGCGCGTCATAGTCGTAGGCACGCAGGTCCTGGAGCAATCCCTTGATATCGATTTCGACATACTGTTCACAGATCTGTGTCCCATCGATCTTCTTATACAGCGCATAGGACGCTTGCACAGACACGACAATCCACGCCCTCCTCTGATGAAGGAACCGATGTGCCTGGTCATAGATACCGGAACATCGGATTTCGAAGGGGGCACGGAGGCGGTTTACGGACGTCTCCAGCTGATGAATACCAGGATTCTGCTGAAGGATGCTATCAATGTTCCGGATGATGTCCCCGACCTTGTCAGAAGGGCATATTCGATCGAGGGCCTGGCGATCGATGACGATCAGAAGGAGGACTACAGCTCGGCCAAGATTGAAAGGGACAGGATTATGAGCCGCAGGGAGAGGAAGGCATGTGTGTACCAGATATCCCGTCCTGACAAGATTTCCGATCTGGTCGGTTGGCTGGACAATTCTGCCGACGATCCCCAGGGGTTGTGTGCCGAAGCCACTGTCCGCGACACATCAGGAACTGTAGAAGTGGTTCTCGTGAAGAGGGGGGCGGACGGATCATTCCGTATTTTCGGGGATGTTGACGATTCTTCCATTCCGAAGGATTGCGTCCCTGATAAGGACACGGCCCGTCGCATGTCTGAAAACAGGGTGGCTCTACCGCATTGGATGATTTCCAGATTCGGGATAGAGGATGTCGTAAGATCAGTGAGGGCCTCCAACAGAGACATTCCGAAGGCCTGGGCGGAGTCGGAGTGGCTTTCTGGCGAATTGCTGCAGATCGTCGATGAAAACAACAGATTCGAAGCTTATGGTTGCTCAATGGAGTATGATCACGTGATGGGGTTGATGTCATATGAATGACAAGGAGTACAATCTGCTGGATGAGGAATGGATCCTTGCAGCGGATGAAGGCGGAAATGTAAGGGGATACAGTCTGACGGGGATATTCGAGAAAGCCCATGAGCTGAAGTGCCTTTCAGGAGAGATCTCCACTCAGAACGCAGCAGTGATGAGATTGCTGATAGCGGTGCTGTACGCTGTATATCAAAGGCCGGATGGACATGACGGACTTCAGACCAGCGAAGAGGCCTATGGCCTCTGGGATGAGATATGGTCTAGAGGAAGTTTCGATTCGGAGAAGATCTCGCAGTATCTCGAGAGCTACCGCGACAGGTTCTATCTCTTCCATCCTACCAATCCGTTCTATCAGGTTCCCACGGACCGCGGAACCGAATACGATGCCACGAAGCTCAACGGCGAGTTGTCCGAGAGTTCCAACAAGCCCCGTCTGTTTTCTTTCATCTCCGGAGACGATCGCGGGAGGATGGAGTATTCCGATGCAGCGCGTTGGCTGCTTCATCTGAATTCTTTCGATGACACATCTGCCAAGCCCACCGTAAGAGGCGAAGGTCTTCCTTCCTGCGGTGCAGGATGGGTGGGGAAGCTCGGATTCGTTTTCATGGAGGGAAGGAACCTTTTCCAGACGCTGATGCTGAATCTCGTTCTGCTATCCGACGAAGGCCTGCCTTTCCCTATAGGTGAGCCTGTTTGGGAGAGGAACGCCCCGAAGGCAGATGAAAGGACGCCGATAGATACGCCGGAGAGTCCGGTCGAGATGCTCACGTTGCAATCCCGCAGGATACATCTCAGGGTGAAGGATGGTGCTGTCGTTGGATACACCCTGATGGGTGGCGACATCGTGGAGAAAGAGAATGCCTTCGTGGAGCAGATGACGGTATGGCGCAAGGACAAGGATGGAAACTTCGTCCCGCTCCGCCATGATCCGGCAAGGCAGATGTGGAGAGATTACCAATCCCTCATGGTGAAGTCTCTGGATGAAGGGAACAACAGGATTCCCGGCGTCGTCAGATGGGTGAACAGTCTCGATGACAGGGGCAGCATAGATATGGACCACCTCGCAGTATCCATAGCCGGCGTCAAATACGCCGACAAGGACTTCTTTGTAGAGGATTACGTATCCGATTCTCTGACTGTCAACAGGGCACTTCTTTCGGAGATGGGAGGTGGATGGAACATGCGTATCGCCGATACCGTCTCGCTGACCGGCGACTGCGTACGCTGTCTGAAGAAATTCGCTTTCGATGTGGCTGAGGTCTGTGGCCTAGACAAGGTCGGAATGGGTGCTGCAGGCGTTGCGATAGAGGCTACGGCATATCGCGAAATGGATCTTCCATTCCGCAGATGGCTCAGATCGATCGATCCGGCAGAGGATAATATCGATGATCGCATGGCAGATTGGCTAGGAATTGCCGAATCGATATCACTGGACATAGCCAAGGAGGAGTTGAGGGAGTCCGGCAATAGGGCGCTTACAGGAAAGATCGTTGGAAAGAGCGATTCCAACGTCTTCACGGCATTCAGTCGTTTCAAATTCAGTCTCTATAAGATAACAAGGAGAGGTGATGAGCGATGAGCAAGGCAGATATGGTGCAGGAATGCGTATCGAACGTCATAAGGGGGTTGGATCCGGCCATCCCTTCGACGGCGGCGAATCTTGCGAGGTTGCGCAGAGGAGTAGGAAAGCATCTCTCTGATGCTCCGGAGACATGGGCGATGATAATCCCGCTGCTTCCGGATGAATTGACGGATCTCTCCCGCGATGCGCCCCGCGAGACGGAAGCGGAATCCGCGATATTCTCCGCGGTGACGCTATATGCCGCCCATCAGCAGGGGAACAGCCAATCCGTGAACCGCCGCGGCTCCTCATTCGGAGCAGCGTTGGGACAGCTGAGGACCGTATCCAACGAGGTTGCGATATCCCGCCGTTTTGATGCCATGATAACATCGACGGATCTCAACGAGCTCGTGTACCATGCGAGAGGGATGATCCAGCTGATGAGGTCATCGGATCGCAACATAGGATTCGACTATCCCGTGTTCGCCAAAGCGCTTTACAATTATCAGTTCCCCGAGGGAAGGAGAAGTGTGATTCTCCGCTGGGGGCAGGATTACTATGGAATCAAGAAGGAGTGATAGTATGGAGAGAATGTTCGTAGATGTGAATGTGATTCAGACGATGCCGCCCAATTGCGCCAACCGCGATGATACGGGCAGTCCCAAAACCTGCATGTATGGAGGGGTAAGGCGTGCACGCGTCTCATCTCAGAGCTGGAAGAGGGCCACCCGGGAATACTTCCACGGAAGGGTCGACGAGAGCCTGCTTTCAGTGCGCACTACCAAGATAGTCAGGATGGTTGCAGACAGAATCGTCGAATCCGATCCTGCGAAAAGCGATGACGAAGCCATGTCGATGGCCGCAGGTGTTCTCGAGAAGGCAGGGGTGAAGGTCAAGGCGAAGAAGGGGAAGAAGGATGACGCTGAGGGGGCACCGGAGGCTCAGGCTCTCTTCTTCATGAGCTATCAGCAGTCCAAGAATCTAGCCGATCTCGCCCTCAGAGGAGATTACGACAAGAAAGCAGTCGAAGAGGCCCTCAACAAGGGTCATGGGATAGATATCGCGCTATTCGGTCGCATGGTTGCAGACAATCCTCTGCTGAATGCCGATGCCTCGGCTCAGGTCGCTCATGCAATCTCTACCCACAGGGTGGACAATGAGTACGACTACTTCACTGCGGTCGATGAAATGTCTCCTGAGGATAATGCCGGCGCAGGCATGATCGGAACTGTGGAGTTCAATTCCTCCACGCTTTACCGCTATGCAACCGTGGCCGTCCATGATCTGGCCAGGCAGTTGGACGATCCGGAGGTCGTATCCATGGCGGTAGCGGAATTCGTCCGTGCATTCATCATGTCGATGCCTACTGGGAAGCAGAACACGTTCGCCAACCGCTCTGTCCCGTATGCCGTGTATATCGCTATCCGTGCGGACCAGCCCGTCAGTCTGGCGCCGGCATTCGAATCCCCCGTAATGCCGGAACGCGGAGCCGGAGGGTACAATGCGGCTTCCGCTTCGGCAATGTCCGAATGTGAGCTCAAATATCGTGCGGATTTCATCGACGATCCCGTGGAATCCTGGCAGGTGGGCTCCGGTCTGGATGGCCTCGGTCCGTCGTCGGATCTGGGGACAGCTATTGAGCAGCTGAAGAAGAGGATCGCAGAGGGGCTGTGAGCAATGGCCACTTTGCTGCTTAGGCTTGCCGGGCCCTTGCAGGCATGGGGCACTGACAGCAAGGTCGATATCCGCAGAACCGACGGACATCCGAGCAAGAGCGGCGTTATAGGAATGATCGCAGCGGCCATGGGACGTTCAAGAGACGATCCATTGGACGATTTGAAAGCCTTGGATTTCGGAGTCCGGGTGGATCAGGAGGGCACTATGATGAAGGACTACCATACGGTCCACCATCCCGACAAAGTGAAACTGGCGTACATAACGGAGAGATACTATCTCGAGGACGCCGTTTTCCTGGTGGGTCTGGAGGGGGACGAAGGCCTCCTCGAGTCCATAGATGGCGCTCTTCGCCATCCGTATTTCCCGCTCTTCCTCGGGCGTCGCTCATGTCCGGTGACCGGAAGGCTGTCTCTCGGCATCAGGAAGATGCCGCTGCGCCAGGCTTTGAAAGAAGAGCCGTGGCTTGCTTCGGATTGGTACATGCGCAAGTCTCCGGCCGATGTCGAGCTGGAGATGACGACCGGAGTGGGAGAGAATGAGGACGGATATCTGGTGCGTGATGAGCCAGAATCGTACTCCCAGGCCAGAAGGGCGCACGGTTTCAGGAAGGTGGCGACCTCCGGTACCGGGAATCGGATGGAAAACACCCGTTCCAGAAGGTATGAGCGTGCAACGGAGCATGATGCTATGAAGGAATTGGAGGGTCTGCGATGTTTCTTTCCAGGGTCGAGCTGAACGAATACAGGAGGGATACGATGAGGGCCATCGAGTCTCCGCAGGTCATGCATGCCGCGGTCATGGCATCGTTCGGCGCCTTCGATTCCAATGACGATGACCGTGTACTATGGCGCCTGGATCGTCTCGGCAATGCGTTGTATCTGCTGGTCCAATCGAGGCGCAGACCGGATTTCACCCATATCGTAGAACAGTTCGGAAGGCCGGCCGCGGGCCAGACATGGGATACGCTCGAATACGATCATTTCCTCGATTCGATAGCAGAGGGAAGTGTATGGAGGTTCAGGCTGAGGGCCAATCCCACGCATTCCGTGATGGAGGAGGGTTCCTCCAGAGGAAAGGTATGCCATCATGTGACGGCCGAGCAGCAGATGATGTGGTTGAATGGCAAGGCGGAAAGGTGCGGATTCACCATCGAATCCGATGATCCGTCAATAGGGGCCGACATAGTGCAGAGGGAGGTGAGGAGGTTCAAGCGCGGAGGAAAGACCGTGACTTTGAGCACCGTAACCTTCGAAGGCGTTCTTCAGGTGACCGATGCCGAGCTGTTCAGAAAGAGCATGGCCGCGGGCATCGGAAGGGCGAAGGCCTATGGTTGCGGTCTTCTGACCGTCATAAGGACATGACTCTGCCGGGTGCGGAGAAGCCCGATCTCCAGGAACTGCCACGCATAGGGGAGCGCATGTCCTTCATCTATCTGGAGTACTGCAGGGTAGGAAGGACCGACAGTGCGATAACATCGACCGATAAACGCGGCACCGTCTCGATCCCTTCGGCATCGATAGGTGTTCTCATGCTCGGTCCTGGAACGACGGTAACCCATCGCGCGATGGAGCTGCTCGGCGATTCCGGAGCGAGCGTGGTGTGGGTCGGAGAGAAAGGCGTGAGATACTATGCACACGGAAGACCTCTGACCCATTCATCCATTCTTCTGGAGGCACAGGCCAGAGCGGTATCGAACACCCGTTCCCGTCTGGCGGTGGCACGCGAGATGTACACGATGCGCTTCCCGGGCGAGGATGTATCGCGCCTCACGATGCAGCAGCTTCGCGGCAGAGAGGGGGCACGCATAAGGGCTGCATATCGCAGATGGTCCGAGGAGACCGGAGTGGAATGGAACGGCCGCTGCTACGATCCTGCCGATTATGGAAGCGGAGATGCCGTCAATCAGGCTCTTTCTGCTGCGAACTCATGCCTGTACGGAGCGGTTCACAGCGTTATAGTGTCCATGGGGTGTTCCCCCGGATTGGGATTCGTGCATACAGGACACGAGCGCTCCTTCGTTTATGACATCGCGGATCTCTACAAGACTGAGACGACGATTCCTGTATCGTTCAGGATCGCATCCAAGGGATGGGATAACATAGGCTCTGCGACCAGGAGGACGATGAGGGACGTCATGGCTTCCCAGCATATACTGGAGCGCTGCACCCATGACATAAAGCATCTCATCCTGGGCGATTGCCCGGATGCCTATGAAACAGATGAGCTCAGGCTGTGGGACGGAGGAGGTTCGGTCCCCAGCGGCGTCTTGTACGATGACGGAGGGTCCTGATGCTTGTGGTTCTGACCTTGTCGTCCTGTCCTCCGTCATTGCGCGGAGATATGACGAAATGGCTTCTGGAGATTGAAACGGGGGTCTATGTGGGAAGGGTCACAGCTCGCGTCAAAGATATGCTGTGGGACAGGGTCATTCATTCGCTGGAAGAAGGGCGCGCGGTTCTCGTTCATTCGTCCAAGAGTGAGCAACATTTCGATATTCTGGTTCACAATAGCAATTTGACTCCAGTGGATTTCGATGGCATCACTTTGATGATGAGGCCGGAAGAAGGTTCTTCGAAATCGAGTACTAAAACAGAAACCGAATTGAAAAACCGATTTCCTCGATTTTGGAAACAGATATAAGGATGATCTGGCTCTTGTTTTATCGTTAGTGTGGTCCCCGCGTGAGCGGGGGTGATCCCATCGGCTCAAAAGGCTATATGGGATGGAAATAGTGGTCCCCGCGTGAGCGGGGGTGATCCCATGGGCTATAAGCTTAGAA
>ERZ808252.1038-NODE-1038-length-22675-cov-4.046419_pt1 | contig 22675 bp, 18 predicted proteins | sample MGYA00521242_ERZ808252 | MGnify/ENA primary metagenome ERZ808252 (study PRJEB31516, sample SAMN03275581) | gut metagenome | biome: mammalia-associated habitat; material: feces | host: Papio cynocephalus | place: Kenya | collected 2012-08-07 ...
TATAATTGAAGCATCTCTTCTGCAAGCACGATACTGATAAAACAAATTCCCAGCTTTGGCTATATCCGCTTTCATATTTTCCATAGTAAAATTTTCAGTATTCTTCATTTTTTAAACTCCACAAACAATTTCTCATCTATTGTCATTATAACATATTTTTACTTATCTTTCCATACAAAAGCTGACGATATCAATGATATATAAATAGAAACAAATTCGCATAATTTAACAATAAACCCTCCTAAATAAATATGACTGGATTGTAGAGCAAATATGAAACAACGATTTTAAAGAATCGTGTGCTGCAAAAAAATATTGTATAATAAAAGCAGGTATGTGATTTACCTCCAAAACAAAACCTATGAGGGCACATTATGAAAAAGATTTATTCCCAAGAATTTAAAGAGCAAATCGTACAAGAACATTTTGCCGGTAATACTATTACCGAATTGGCTAAGGAACACTCTCTATCTCGCAACACAATATATTCTTGGATCAAGCAATATGGTAAAGCAATAAAAAGAACAAAACCAATTAATATGAGAGAATATAACGACTTGCAACAAAAATGTGAGCAATTAGAGAAGATGGTTGAAATTTTGCAACAAGCACCCTGTACGGTGACTGCACCATTATCCGAACGCTACGCATTGATTCAGGACCTTTCAGAAAAATACAGCGTAAGTCTTCTTTGTAAAACAATGAAAGTTGCAAAGGGCAGTTATTATAATCATATTTTTCGTAACAAAAATGAAAACACAAAATTTGAAGAAAAGAAACGCGAGCTCACACCCATCATAGAAAAGATCTTTAACGATAGCAAACAAATATATGGAGCCAGTAAAATACATGCAATTCTTAAAGACCGTGGCTATGTTGTCGGACAAAATACAATTGCAGATATAATGCACGAAAACGGTTGGTTTTGCATTGGATACGGTGCAAAAAAGCTTTATTATATGAACCTTGAACGAAAAGAAAATTTGTTAAAGCAGCAATTTACAGTAACACGGCCAAATGAAGTGTGGGTTAGCGATGTTACATACTTTAAGTACAATAACACTGTGTTTTATATCTGTGTGATACTCGACCTATTTGCCCGAAAAGTGATATCCCATAGGATTTCTCTCAATAATAGTACCCAACTTACAAAGAACACATTTATGATAGCATATAACGAGAGGCAACCGCAAGATTTAATGTTTCATAGCGATCAAGGTTGTAATTATACTTCTGCAACATTCAGAATGTGCCTTAAGGACTTAAATATTAAACAGTCATTTTCTAATCCGGGAAACCCTTTTAACAATTCCGTAATGGAATCATTCTTTAAAAGCATGAAAACAGAAAAACTCTACCGTACCGATTTCAGATCTGAAAGAGAATTCAGAAAAGCAGTAAGAGAGTACATAGAATTCTATAATGAAAAGCGACCGCATTCCGTACTCCGTTATCGAACACCTAATAAATTCGAAGAGGATTACATCAGGAAACAAGCCGCTTTACAGAATATTTAATCGTACACGAATGGTTCGTTTGAAAATTATTTTGAAGATTCATCTCGTATTTTAGACAGTTTTTGAGAAAGTGTACGATTAAATAAAATTCGACAAAACCTTATAACTATAAGCCTTATAAAAGAAAATCAACTCTTAACCGAACACAAATGGTTCAGATATGAGGGTTGATTATCAAAAATCCCATATCAAACTTTATTTGAGATAAGAGAGAAGAAGTAAGAGGTAAAAAGTAAAATCCCGCTCACTTACATGAACGGGATTTTTGGCTCTATGTAACGAAAATCAAACTGATATATAGCATCTATCCTATACTACTTCTTATATTATAATTTGATATATAATCTTCAAAAAATTCGCTATACCAAATATCTATCCTATCATAATGTCCTGTCTCTTTTGCGCTTTGCTTTAATTCAGGTAAAACCTTTTCAAAAAGAATCTTTTCTTGGTGATTAACACCAGGATTTTCAGTAAGAGAAAGAGCTGCTAGTGTCGAAGTAATTGCGGTAATTCCCATCATTTTTGAATCAACTACTAATGCAAATCTTTGATGCAAACGATCCGTAGTATTTTCAAAAGCATTCTCATACATTTTGCTTAAAGTTATGTCACTATCATTGATTTTTCCTATCACATCATCAATTAATTTTTCCAACTTTCTCTCGTGTCTTGTTGGATCACCTGATTTGAATTCAATTAAATATACATACTTTTGACTGAAACTCAAAGAGTCGGCAGACTGTGGCTTAGGATTTAAGTACCATTCCGTAAGTTTATCAAAATTAATTGTATTAATATTACAATTCACTAAAAATTTATTGTTATCGTATTTTGAACATTGTTCGAATGTATGCTTAATTGTATCTAAATTGGGAAAAATGTTTTTAAGGTAACGACAAAATGCTTCAATTTTTTCTTCCATAATTATTCCCCATCTAACGCCTCTAACTCAAGATTCATCTTAACCAAAGGCAATGACAAATGAGCATATCCTTCTCCAATACTATTATCTATAGAACGAATTTGAGAAAAATATCCATCTCCAATATTTTCTGCAATATAAAAATGGGAGTTTTCTGTTAAATCTTTTTTCTTTGAATATACACTCAATGCTAACATCAAGTTTGGGCTATGTGTTGTTATTAAAATTTTTACATTAATATCTTTTGCCAGGCATACAAGAATTTCAGCAAATTTGTTGATCCATTCTGGATGCAAGTGAGACTCTGGTTCATCTAAAATTAGCATTGTATTATCATCTATTAAGCCACTGAATAATAACTTTTTGATTATAAAAAACATCTTCGAGCCAGTCGCCAAATTTTTAACAGACAACTCAATTCCGTCTTTTACATAAAAGTACCCATCCTTTGTACTTGAAAACTCACCAGGAACAATTTCATTTATTCTATTGAATACATTTTTAAACTTGTTTTGTATTTCAAGATCGTCAAAATAATTATTCCTTGAATTATCAATTATTAACTCTGACAATATCTCATCATGATCTTTTATATCATCACTTGTAATAATTGCGTCAATTTCATTTTCTTCGTATGTTTTATACATTGAATGTTCAAAAAAATTGTTAACGTCCAATTTATCAATTATATATGGATTATCAATAAAAATACAGTTGTCGGAAGAATACAAAAAAGTACTTTCATTATAAAATTCTACCTTATTTCTATTGTTTATCTCAGCTTTTACAATACAATTTCCTTTTTCATACAACTCAATTTTAGACTCACAATCATCAAATCTAATTGGTTTTATTTGTTTATTAAATTCATGATTAATAAATGCATCTGTTCGTGCCTTAACAAAATTATAAAACGCATTTTCATCATTTATAACAAGTAACGTAGTTTCACAAATATCTACACACTTTCGCTTCCATTCAGGAAAGTCCTGATTAATTGCTTCTGCAAGATTACTATATGCGATGGCACTTCCTATATAAGTCAAATAGTCTTCTATTTCAAGCTGAATTATAATATCTCTTGTATCACTTAAAAATGAAATCAACTCAGATAGAGGAAATCTAGCATAAGTATGCATTGAAATTATATCAAGAAATCGAAAGATATTATTCTTTTCATCTCGCTGCATTCTTCTGTATCTTCTTAATTTCAAAATTCTCTCAATGTCAGTTATTTTTGATACAATATATCTCTTTTTTGAGAATTCAAAGGACTTTTCTAAATCCGTACCTGCATTCAAAAGAGAATACATAACTTTTCCCACGGTGGTTTTTCCAGAACTATTTTTTCCTGTTATAACAGTCAATCCATCTAATAAAATTCTTGAATCTTTAATTATCCCAATATTATCTAAATATAATTCCATGTTAAAACCTCCTTGAAAATTAATATTAATATTATACCACTTAGAAAAGCATTTATCAATACAATTATAAAATATTCAAGCGTTTGTGTGTAGAGTTATAATTGATGTGAAACTGAAATAAAAAAAGGATAGAAAAAAGTGATTGAGTTCGTTAGAATATAGTCACCACAAAAAACTAACGAAAGGGTCTCAATCGCCATGGATAGTATAACACAAAGAAAACGCTATTTGTCACATGAAATTGTAAAAAAACTCTTTCAAACGGTATAGACAAACAAGGGATATCGGATTTATATGTCGGCGATATCACATATCCAAAGCATCATTGATACGGTGAAATAAACAGTATGACGAAACAAAAGAATTTCTTGAACCAAAGCCGAATAAGCCACTGACGCCACACTCCAGTTCACATACAGAAGATGAAAACAAATGGATTAAGGATTATCCCAGAAGAAACCCAAACATCCCAATTTGTGAGTTATACGGAAAGCTTCGTGAAGATAAAACATATTCCCGTCACCCTGGATCATTGTATCAAGTATTTGTACGGCTCGGATTTAGACAAAATGTTTAATCTTCAAAGAAGGAATCTAAGCATCTAAGCATCTAAGCAAATACAACACAAAGGAAGCTGTCGGTAAAAAGTGACAGGTTAAGTGTAAAATACTTTCCAAAAGTCTGCGATTCAAGAGATCGTCTCTCATATTTGTCGGGACGAAATAGCACAATCACAAATCCCTTACGCTATCATGATTATATCATATTTCGGAAAGCCATACAAGCTCTCAGTATGTAAAAAAGCCGACAGTTCATCTGCCGACTTTCTTATTATATAGTTTCTGTCGCTTCTGTTCCGAATTTTGTTATTACCCTGATTGTTCCGTCTTTATAAACCTTTATACACTCCACAACCCGACGAATTACGATGTCATCATAATCAGCAAACGAAGTGTCATGGCAATCCAACCAATCGCAAAGCCGCTTGATCTCGGAATTTGCCTCGTCGCACTTTTCAAGCTTTGACTTTGCAGTTTCAAGTTGAACACGCAGGGCTTTAATTTCATCGGCAGCGCTTTGAATACACTCCAGATACCGGTTTTTATCACCGCCTGTGTTGCGGTAATTCACCATGTATTCTTCCATTTCCTTTGTCGCTTCTTTAATGCGCTTTTCAATAGCCCCCAAATCAATGTTGGTTTCATCACCGGTAACTGCATAAGCAAGGTTTGCCTTAATCAATAAAAGCGATTCCGCATTATCATTTACCGCTTTCTTTAACGCTCTGCATATCGCACTGTGTAACCTTTTTTCTTCAAATCCTTTTGAGTGCGGACAATATTTTGCGCCGTGTTCAATTCGATTAAGGCAACGCCAATAAATACGCTTTTCACTTCCGTTTGTCCATGTTTTTCTTTTATACGGACTACCGCACTCGGCGCATATTAAAAGTTCGGAAAGAGCATATTTGCCGCTGTACTTGCCAAGCGAGGTAAGCGTTTTATCGGAAGTCCGTCGTTTACTGCTCCGTCGTGCGATTTCCGCCTGAACCGCATTGAATAAATCTCTGTCTACGATAGACGGATGATTGTTACTGACGAGATACTTTGTCCGTTCACCCCGATTCACCTTTGTATGTTTACTTATGCAATCGGTTCTGAAGGTCTTTTGATAAATAACATCGCCGACATACTTCTCATTTGTGAGCATTCTCCTTATATTTTCTTTGCTCCACTGTGTTTTGCCGTTGGAGGTTTTAACGCCTTTTTCTTCAAGATAGGATTTAATCTGATCCAAGCTGTATCCTTCATCATACATTTTGAAAACGGCGCAAACAATTTCAGCTTCCTCCGGAATAATACGAGGCTCTGTTTCATCTTTATCCTTGCGATACCCAAGCATATTAAAGCGGCAGGCATAGGTTCCGTTTTGCATACGTTTCCTTATACCCCAAGAAACATTGGCACTGATATTTTCGCTTTCGGACTGTGCCATTACGCTGTAAATACCGATATATGTCTCGCTGTCCTCTTTTAGCGAGTCTATATTCTGTTCTTCAAAATAAATCCCAATCCCCATTGCTTTCAGCTTACGGATATAACTAATGCTGTCTACAATGTTACGGGCAAAACGGGATACAGACTTCGTAAGAATCATATCTATTTTGCCCTTTTCGCAATCCTTAATCATACGAAGAAAGTTCTCACGCTTTTTAACCATAGTTCCCGTTATACCTTCATCGGCATAAACCTCGACAAAACGCCATTTCGGATTTTGAGAAATATGCTCCGTATAATATGAAACCTGCGCCCGATAACTGTTTATCTGATCCTCTGCGTCAGTCGATACGCGGCAGTAAGCTGCTACATTCAACGGACGATTTGAATTTTTTCTTGATACCAATGCCGGGTTTGCTTCTATTTTAGTTATAATTTTCTGTCTGGGTGTTACTGCTGTTTCCATTACTGTCCTCCTTTGAAATTCGGCATCCGTTCAAGAACTCAACCGAAACGATACCGTTCTCATCAACTGTGATTTTATCAACCGTATCTTCAATCACCTTGATGTTTATAGCATCCGATGCGGTTTGTTCTCCGTAATACTGCATAAGAACACCGCTGAACGCCTTTGCTCTATCAAGTGTGCAGCAATCAAATTTGTCCGAAACATTTGAGAAGATTGCCTTTTTGACAGGCAGAAAGGCAATGTTCTTTCTTTCTGTCATTCGATCAATCTCTTTTTCTGCCCTCATAACCTCCGGTGTAAGAGCACATAAAGAATTCTCCCGTGGCAGCATATTAAGTAATGCGGGTTCTGCAATTACACGGCTAATAATAGAATGAATCTGACTGTAAAATAGCTTGTCATCTATATATACGGTATTTTTACAACCGCAAGTGCAATACCACTTTTCGCGTGTTTTGCTCCAATTTCTCCGACGGGTGAATCTACTTCCGCATTGTCCGCATACGGTATGATACTTAAAAAGCTTTTCCTGCGCAGTATCTGTAACCCGTTCGCCGCCTTTGCTGAGGCGTTTTTTATTTGCCTTTTCAAATTCATCGGCAGTTACAATAGGCGGATATTCTTCATCTCCGATATAATGTCGGTTTTCAAGAATACGCCGCACCATATTTTTATTCCATGCGGTTTTATCCTTGTAATATACGATTTGTTTTGCAGTCAAGCGGTCCGCGATTTGTTGCAGCGTCTTTCCGCTTATGTACTCATCGAAAATCATTTTTACAACATCGCTTTCATCACTGTTTGGATAAAAGCGAAATTGATGTTTATTGTATCCGTAAAGCAAGGTGCGCATTTCCATTATATCGTCTCCCTGAGTTTTATTCCGCAACGAAATTCAAATACAAGCGCATCACTTAAAACGATGATCCTTTTTATAAGCCTATCGAAAAGGCAAAAATCGAAGGATAAAATCGCCTGCGGGAATTCGTCAAGCTGTTCCTCGGTTTTTCTCAGCAGTTCAATGCAGCGTTCTTCTTCATTTTCATTCATCAGTTTTATGCGACGGCTTCTTAATTCACTTATTCGCCTTTTGATTTCGTTTGTCTGTTCCATAAAGGTAATTTCGTCAATGATTTTTTGAGAATGAAAACGGACATACATTGAGTTCTGTTCTGCCAGCTCCGCCAATTCATTATCAATATCCTCAACAGCCGTACTGTTATTAAAAAAGGCTTTCCGCAAAATCAACAGTTTACGGTGCGTATCCTTAATTATCATATCCTTATGCTGTTGTAACCGATTGAACATCATAACAAAAGCCTTTTTTAACACTGCTTCGGATATAGGATGAGTGTTGCAACGCTGACCTGCAATGCCGTCCTTTGTGCAGATCCATGTCGGCTCTCCGTTTCCGCTTTTCTTCTTATATGCCCACCCACAATCACCGCAAATTATTCTGCCACTGAAATTTTCAGATGCACGTTTCTGACGGTTTCCGTATCGCAGCATATTCTTCTCAAACATCTTGTTGACGGTTTGAAAAACAGACTTATCAATAATCGCCTGATGCGTATTTTCAACATAATATTTGTCAACCTCGCCTCTGTTCGGAATATTCCGAAGCGGTAATACAGGTGGCGTGTAAGACTTTTGATATAGGCTATCTCCGCAATATTTTTCGTTTGTTAGTATATACCGTACTCTTTTTTTCCCAAAAGGCTTTCCGACTACATCATCCCTGTTTAAATCCGAAACAATTTTTCCGATTCCCTTACCGGCAATGTATTCGTTAAAAATCCTTTTTACGATCTCAGCTTCCTCGGGGATGGGAATAAGGGTTCTGTTCTCAGCCTTATAACCAAACGGAGCCATATGGTTATAGAACTCACCGGTTGACATTTTCATACGTATAGCAGTAGACATTCTCTTTGATCCTGACAATGATTCGCTTTGTGCAAACGCACTTTTTATATAAAGAATCATCTCAGAATTCATAGTGTTGGTATCTATTGCATCATTTTCAAAAAGGACTGTCGTTCCATATGATTTAAGCAATCTTATGCTTTTAATGCACTCCAAAGAGTTTCTTGCAAATCTGGACACGCTTTTGACAAAAATACGGTCGATTTTTCCGAGGCTGCTATCCCGCAACATACGATTGAAGTCGTCTCTTTTATTGATACTCGTTCCCGTGATCCCTTCATCGGCATAAATATCTACGAGTTCCATATTATCGGACAAGCGCAAAAAATCATTATAATATTTTACCTGAGCGATAAACGAATCTTCCTGATTATCCGAATCTGTACTAACACGGCAATACGCAGCCACTCGTAGCTTTTTATCACCGTACAAACCTTTTGTCGGACATATCACTTTTACATCTTTTGCTGACTGTTGCATGTAACTCACTTCCCTATTTTTTTATCAAGATTGTACGGCAAATTTTGTTTTTTGTGAAATGTGCGATTATGTAGAATGCCGGAACCCCGGCATTCTCAGGTCAGTGAGAAAAGGCGGGACAACTCTGTCGCTCTGCTATTTTCTCATTGAGCCTGCTGAAAACTTTTTCGCTGATAACTCCGTCAGAAAGCATTTTTTTGATAATGGTGTATGCGCTTATATAAATTGCTTCTTTGCTCGGAATGTTATCTTTACATTCACTCATCAATTCTCATCCTCACTGTTTGTCGTTCTTTTTAAGGTCCGGCAGCGTCTTGTCCGATTTCGCATTGTAAGCAATCATAATTTGTCTGGCATATTTAATGTTCTGCGGATGCTCATAGTCGGTGATGATTTTGTTTCGTATGGAAATCGGCTTTTTACCTTTCAAAGCCGAAATAAGTACAGATTTATCATATTTACCGTTGTAAAGCTGTACGAACTCGGTAACTGCCTTAACAATTTCAAAACGCAGAGAATCTGACTTGCCGTTCCATGCTTCATTGATAATGCTCAGAGCTTCTGTATAAAGCTTTTTTCCAAGTATTCTGTACGCATTCAAAGCCGTGCTGACGCAAGCAATGTGCTTTTTGTGCCTTGTTCCTTTTACATCAATAGAAAGTCCGGCTTCTTCCGTCGCCATGCAAAAATCTTTTGCTTCTTCATCCTCGCCATAAAGATTTGCGCGGAGTCTTTCGCCTGCACTCGGTTTTGAGGAAATACCGGTTTGCTTAGCAAAAAGCATCGCTTCGTCTTTTTCGGAAAGACCGTAATAGACCTTGCAGAGAATCTTAACGGGATTGTTGTCGTTCATAGCTTCACGGGCAAGAATGGTGTGCTGACCGTCAAACACATGGTAAACACCGTCGCGAAGGCTCACTTTCGGTTCATTGGCAATTCGCTCGTCCCACGATGCAACAATCTGTGTGATTTTATCGTTGTGCTGTTTTCTCTGATAAGTATTTCTTTCAATTACAAGGCGCTCGCTGTTTATATCCATCAATTTATATAGTGGCTGCATATCTGTTTTCCTCCAAATCTTTTATATAGTCTTTTAATTGATTTACAATCCCTTTGACCTTTGTAAGATATTCCGACGCTGTTAATAGCTCCGGGCAATAGTCAAGGCAAAAATCCATAGAGCTGATAACTTTTTCAACTTCACTTTGAAAGGTGAGCAGCATATCCTGCGGCGTGATTTTGTTTGTGTCTGAGGGAATATGAGTTGCATCGCACATCCGTATTGCTTTCATCAAATCCCGTTTATTCTTATTTCGGGCTTTTTCTTCGGGAGTCGGTTCTTTATAAAGATTTTCCGCAAGCTGTCTGCGTTCCTCGGCAGGAGCTTTGGCAATAGCATAAACATCTTCATTTTTCGGTTTAATCTTTCCAGAAGTAACATCTTTTGATACTCCGGGCAGAACCGCTTCTGCGGCATCTATTCCGTCAACATAGTTTTCAGCTCTGGCAACTGTTCTTGGGCTGACATTCATTTCTTTTGCGATTTTTGTCGCCGTTGGATGGCTGCTTGCTTCCAAGGTGCCATTTTGGCACCTTGGAGAACTATTGCATCTGCTAAAATCACCATAAGCCTGTTTTTCAGCCTTATATCTTCTGCCTATCAGCATCTTCTTTTGTGCATCGTTAAGATTTCTTCTTCCAAGCTGATTTAGGCAGATCCAGGATATTGCTTCATATCTGTTTTCAAACTCTCGCTTCGTAATACGATATTTAAGTTCAGGATGCTCTTTCAGAATCTTGTATCGGTGATGTCCGTCAACAATGATGTTATTCCAGACTACAAGCGGATGATAAACCTCGCCGTCATCCAAAATGCTTTCTTTCAGAAGCTCAAATTCTTCATCTGTAAGCGGCGGAATAACGCTTTCAAATTCTTCATCTACGGTTAAATCCGAAATGCGCATGATTACACACTCCCACTGATTGAAAGACTAACCTCAAGACTTCGGTCTATCGCAATCATCTCATCTTTTGTCAGTTTTCCGACCTTAGTAATCAATCGTGACTTATCCAAAGTTCGTATTTGCTCCAAAAGAACCTGCGAGTTTTTTTCGAGTGCTGCATTGTCCAAAGGAACATGAGTCGGCATTTTCGCTTTTTTTCTTGTCCGGCTTGTGATTGCCGCAACGATAACTGTCGGACTGAACTTATTTCCTACATCATTTTGCAGGATCACGACCGGCCTTTTTCCGCCTTGCTCAGACCCCTTGACGGGGTTCAGATTTGCAAAAAATATATCGCCCCGGTAGATTTTTTCTTGTGTCATAATTGACCTCCTATGTTTTGTTATGTATCGGGGACCTAAGCCCCCGGACAGAAAAATTATGATAAACACGGTTCGCAGAGAATGTAGGAAAGATAGCTGAGAAAGTCATCCTCAATTTTTTCTTTCCTTTTCAGCTTCATACAGTAGCGAAGGAAGAAGTAAATTGCATCGCAGTCATCGCGAATCCTAATTTTTATCGTCTGACGCGTGACAGGATGGCAAAAGGTACATTCTGCACCTTTGAACCAATTCACAAGATTATCTTCCTCATCAAGAAAGCAATCCGAAGTTGCTGCGCAGATATTGTCTGCGATTCTCAAATGGTTGTTTGACATTCGGCTACCGTCTTCGTATTTCATTGCTTGCCCCAAGTGAAAATACACCGCATTGACGCAGTCCTTGAAATCTGACGAGTTCATTTCTTCATTTGATTCGCGACAGTTCCTGATAATTTCTTTAATGCTTTTTCTCATTGTTTTAACTCCTTCTCATTTTGAACCGAATACCCACAATCGTTCGGTTCTTCCCCAAAGTGCTGACATTTAGAATATGTATAAAAGGCAATCTCGGAAGCGACCGCTATGTCCCATGCAATCTGCTTTCTACCATGACGCCTTTCACATACTCTATTTGTCCTCGACACCCCGAATATGATGGGAAGTCATCAAGCGGCAGATTGCTTATCTGCTCCATGGGAATTTCACCCTCGCCCCTTCGTTGTGGACCGACCGCGAATTACGGAAGTATCATTGTCCCTTGCGTATGTCATTGCCAACACCGATTGCAATTCGGCTTTTGCCGTATAGGTTTTATCGCTCGTTCACCCTAACGGGGTCCCCAAAAAGTCGAATGACTTTTTGGGGAGAGGAGAAGCAGCGGAGCTATTGAGCTTTCGTGTTTACACGGAAGCGATAACTGCACAGCTTGCTTCGACGAAGTCTTGGCGCACCTACAGTCGCGGCTATCTACGCAAGTAATGTACTTGATGAATGGGTATTCAGTTGTCAAAGTTTTACGAAGGCATTATTGGCGCCCTCACTATACCGACAAAAAAGAAGTGAATTATAAGGTTTTCGAGAAAAGTTTTTTATACATTTTTTGAAAGTTCTCTTTACTCACCGAAAAGCGTTGCGATATTGCCGCCTGTGATACATTTTCTTCCTTTGCTATTTCCTGCTGTGTTTTATTTAAGAAGAAAATGCTAAACAACAATTTGGCTTGTTTTGGCTTCATACTTCCCAAAACAGTTTTCACTTTTTCTTTATGAGCCAATTCTTTCTCAAACATGTAATCATCATAGGAAGCAAAAGCTTCTCCCTCATAACTCAACGAATCAAGTGAGTATGTGTGTCTTTCGTTATATCTGGCATTCGCTTTTTCTGAACGATGTGCTTGGATCAAAGCCTCTGCTACTTCCTTTTCAACCTCCACTTTTTGCTCTATGCCATTGACATCTTTGAATATCGCATAATATTTCTGTTCAACGCGTATTTCATAATCATTTGAAATTATCATCTCTGTAATCTCCTTAAAATTGAATTTTTGAAAATGGTTCGGGTTCAAAAATTCGGGGGATTACGGATACTTGGCTATGTAACAAAGCCAGCTATAAAACATAAAAAATCCTTCCTGCTTACAAACAGGAAGGATAAAAAAATAAAAGAGCATAAAAACAATTGATGTAATTATGCCCTGTTCTAATTTAAAACGATATGTACCATTTGCCCGTAAAAAATGTTTTAGATGAAAATTGTTCTTAAATCATTTATTTTAAATTTATGGATGTGCTACTAACACCCTACCTGTTTACACTTCTGTCAATCCTTAAGGTCTTTTCCTAGATCTCATAATTTCTTTAAATCCACCATGCTTTATACCCACCTTAACTATAGATATTAGAATATCTACTGCGATTTCTTGATAGTAATTATAATTACCAGCTATGTTTACTGCAATAGATTAACAACAAGACCTTTAATGTGGATAATTGTTACTTATTTTTAGATAAACAAATGTTTCCAATAGTCACAACAAAGAATAAATTGCTATAAATTAAATTTACTCACTAATGTCGTTAAGCCTAAGATTAACAATTATTCATTATCACTTTTTACATATCGTTCTCTACTAAATATTTGTTAATTATTTCTTTACGCGAGCCGCACCTAAGGCAGTAGTACATACTCGCTTTTTCCTCACCGATTTTTTTGCATCGGTGTATAGAGTAGCATCCCGTCATTCGCCTTCTCCAACATTTTGTCAATGACAGGTTGCGGAAGTCCTCCCAGTTTTGGAAAGACCTCAGTCATAATTTTTTTTACTTCTAATCAAATTAAAAACCTCCTTCACAATTTCTAATAAGGGCATTAGAAATGTGCAGGAGGTTTTTATGTAGTTTCAAGAAAACATTACCAAACAATATAAACTACAATTGATTCACAAGTTTCTCAATTATTTTTCTTTCTATATGATTAATTTCTAATATCGTTTTCGACATCATAAATAAATATTCTTTATCTTTGGTTATATTAAATTTAATAAACATATTGTGTATACCCTGTGCCTTTTCATAAACATTGTCTCTATACTCATCAACAATTCCTTCATCGGCAATATATGATAAATCTTTTAGAATTTGTATGCGATTCATCATTATACTTCTATGTTCCATATAAATCCTACCAAAACGCAAATCTAATTTTTCATTAGCACAGAGGACATATTCAGCCATTAGATTCCACGCGTTCATTCCATATATTTCGTTGGAAGGACTTCCATTACCGTCTTTTCTAGACAACAAGTAATTCTCAAGTTTAGCTTTAAGAGCTTGAATATTAATTTGCGGAACATAGCCCTTATTTATACGGTAATAGTTGAGACTAATTTTATCAACCTTGTTATTAACAACACTTAAATAATAATTCTCATACGATAAATCAAAAAAACTATATGTTTTATCTTTGATATATGCTGCAGATTTAAAAACTTTACGCTCATCGTCATAACCAAAAATTATATAATCATGATTAAAATCGTTGTTCTGATAATGCTTCTTTTCCGGAATATAAAACTCATTATATGCACCCGTTATGTAGCATTCATTATCAAGCATAGTTTTATTAAACTCAATTAGATCAAAGCCACTGTACGATATTGTTTTTGGTGCTATATATATATTTTGGGAGAAAGTCAATCCATCCCTAAATGACCAAATATCCTCTTCCAAAGAATCAAATGCATCACTATTGCGATAAACACAGTTAACTAACTTATTACATAACCACACTCTATAATCAGAAAGATTCGATTTAATAATTCCCAACGGAAAAGACTTATTATGATAAGCTCTCATTTCAACGTCAATATCAAATGGCAAAACACAGATTTTCATATTTATATATCACATCCTTAATACATTTATAATTTTAAGAAACCGGCATAGTTAGCTGCTGTCTATGTAACCCCTTTTCTTTCACAGTAATAATCTCATCAAACCTTATGGGTGTTTTTTTATTATGCGAAATAACTATCCACATTTTATCTTTAAAATACAATTCCAGATTTTTGAAAATTTCCTTTTCTGTAGCTGAATCAATTGAGTTAGTAGCCTCATCCATAACAATAACACTAGGCTTATGAAGTATCATTCTTGCGATTGCCAATCTTTGCCTCTGACCTCCAGAAAGTTTAACACCTCTTTCGCCAATCGTAGTATCATATCCTTTTGGTAATGAAAGGATAAAGTCATGAATTTTAGCAATTTTACAAGCATTGATTATATCTTCATGTGTGGCATTAGAATTTATCAATTGCAGATTATCGTTTATGGTAAAATTAAAAAATGTTTCATTTTGCAGAACGAATCCAAAAATTTTAAAGTATTCCGAATCACTAAACATTCCTATCGGTTTACCATCTATATATATTTGTCCTCCAGAGACTTTTATCATCTTTGACAGCATTTTAATTAATGTTGATTTTCCTACACCACTTGAGCCCATTATTAAATGCTTTTTATGATCTGAAAACAAATAATTTGCATTTTCAAAAATAGGAAATTCAGAGTTGGGATAAGAATAACTTATATTATTAATCAAAACATCAAAAGTTTGCAGTTGAATCATTTTAACTGCATCTTTTTCCTTATGAGACAATACAGCAGACATTCTTTCAAACACTGCTTTTTCACCTATAAAATCCGTTATAGAACTCATAATATTATCTGCATATCCATTAAAGGATGAAATATATCCCATAAACATTAAAAGCATTCCTACAGTTGTTTGTCCATTGATTATCAATATTCCACCGACAAAATACATTAATATTTTTTGAATAAAATCATTTTTTAAGGCATATGTAAGTCTGTTCAACGCAAAAAATAACATCCAACTCAAATTTATTTTCTGTTCTGATAATAATCTTTTTTTATAATTATCAAGAACCATTTTTTCTAAACAATTAGATTTTATTTCCTTCCATTTTCCAAAAACTTCAAACAAATATGTATTATTATCCGAGCTCACTTTCCATAGCGTATTTTTAATTGTATTAAACTTACCACCGATTGCTTTTCCTATAAAATACATTAAAGGATAAATTATAAATGCAACTAGTGTTAGAAATAAACTGATTTTACACATTAAGTATAAATAAACCGTTGAATAGAGAATAAAACACATAAACTTAATAATATGAGTCATGAAAAAATTCTGTAACGCTACCGAATCCTGCTCGACTATTTTTTGTTTTTCACCTACATCATAGTCATTCAATTCTGATATCTGCTGGTTTAAAATTTTAGATAAAACCATTTGTTTAATTTGATTTTTCATCTTTTCGTTAAAATCGAAAGAGATTTTTGAACATAAAATGTCAACAAATGATTTAATTATAAAACATCCTACCATAAAAGCTATCATATACGGTAATGATACTATATTTTTCTTCATCATAACATCATCTACAAGGGTTGAATATAAATAGGGAGATATAGCAGAAAAAGCGGTAGAAAATGTCATTAGAATTATTATACAAGTAACTTGAACTTTTGAAATTATTACATGTTCTTCTTTAAATAATCTTAGTATATGCCGAAATACAGTAAATCTATTATATCTATTCATTGCGCTACCTCTTTGAGTTCAAAAAGTTTTTTAAACTCATCACAATTCTCGCTCAAGTACTGATATGTACCCGAAGCTATAATTTCTCCGTCTTTCAGTAAATAAATTTCATCAGTGTCTTTTAAGATACTTACTTTATGAGAAATAATAAAACAAGTACGGTTTTCTAATAGATTAGACAAAGCTTGTTGTATTTCGCTTTCTAATTTAGTATCTACAGAACTCGTAACCTCGTCTAATATAATAATACTCGGATTTCTATATAACATTCGAGCAATAGATAATCTCTGCTTTTGTCCTCCAGAAAGTTCAACACCTGTATTTCCAAGCATTGTATGTATACCCGCAGGTAATTTTTCTATATCGGATCTAAGTTGTACTTTATCAATCAGGTTCCAAATAATCTCATCATCAACATTACGCCCAAAGCAAATATTATCTTTTATACTGCTATCAAACACAATATTTTCCTGATTCACTATACCTATAGAATTTCTTAAATCAAAAATACTATAATCACTAATATTGTTTCCGCCTATTAATATACATCCAGAATCAGGATCGTAAAATTTCATAAGTAGATATGCCAATGTTGTTTTACCAACTCCAGATGCTCCAACTACTCCGATTCTTTGACCGCCCTTCACATTAATTGATATACCTGACAATATAGGCTTTTTCCGTTCATATGAAAAAGAAAGATTTTCCACACACACTTCATTACTTAATATCGATAATGTCCTATATTTTTCATTGTCTTCTATCTCATAATCCAACAGTTCTAAAACACGTTCAATAGATACTTGTCTTGTTTGAAAAGCCAAGTTTTCATTTAATATTTTTTGAAAATTATTTGAAATTAAATTATAATATGTTGCAATAGAAATATATTCTGCTATATTTATCGAACCATCAACCACGTAAATTGCAGATATTATATAAAAAACAATTTGTGATATAAAATAAATCAACGAAATTATTTGTCCATATAGTATTTGCATATCATTTTGTTTTTTTCCAAGCAAGTACAAATTCTCATTATTTCTAGAAAAGATGTTGCAAACATTTTTTTCTGCAGCATAAATTTTTATCGTTTGAACTCCTTTTAGTATCTCAAATATCCACGATGTAAGTTCACCTTGTTTTTGACGTTTCTCTGTTGATATTTTTTTAAGTTTTTTCTTTACGATATTGGTAAACAGAACAGAACTCGGAACCAAAACACAAATTATAATTGCAATCTCTAATTTCATATTTGCAACTATAATTACAGATACAAGTGTACCTATGCCGGCATTAACAACTCTCATTGCATATCTTTGGATAATATGATGAAATTCAACCGTGTCAGCATTAATCGTGTGAATGATATCTCCAGTATTATGGTTAGATAATATATATGCTTTTGAATAAATAACCCTCTCAAAACATTTTTGCCTAATTGAATATATGTATTTGTTATTCGTGCGCTGCCAAAGTTGAAGTTGCCCCAATGCACAACTTTGTTGACATATAAAAACGAAAATATATATAACTGAACAATACAAAAATAACTTAATGTCTAGCTTATAAACCGACGCATCAATTAACCTCTCTAAAGCAAGCGGAAGTAACTGAGTGAATAACAGTTCAGCCAACAAGACAATATAACCAATCACAAAATATTTTTTGTATTCTTTAGCATATTTCCAAACTTTTTTTAAGCACTCGAATTCTTTCATTTTTATTATTCCTTGTTAATTTGTTCAAAAACATACTCGCTTATAGATCTAATAGTTCGTAACAAGCGATAATTAAGCACACTTGCGTCAAATTCAATATTATATTCGTCTTCAATATCAACTATAAGTTCCATAATATTCATTGAATTTATACCATTTTCCAATATTGGTTCATCATAAGATATCTCCACCCCGAAACGATTTGATATCAGGTCGTTAATTTTTATCATAATATCATTCATTATTCACTTTTCTCCTTATCTGTATATTTCGAGCGCAATTGTTTTTTATCAACTTTTCCGGTAGAATTTCGTGGAATAGTATCAAAATATAAGTTCATAGGTTGTTTATATAACGGCAAAGAGCGACACTGTCGTTTAATATTTTTTCTAATGCTATATTCATTACTACAATCACCGATCTCAACGACAGCTGTTATAACCTCTCCAAACCTATCATTAGGAATTCCCACAACAGCCACCTCCCTGACACCCTGCACTGCTCTAATGTGATTTTCAATCTCAATAGGATATATGTTTTCGCCATTAACAATTATTATATCTTTTTTTCGTCCAGTATAAAAAACATATCCGTTTTCGTCTATATATCCTATATCTCCTGTATATAGCCAGCCCGTTCTAGAAAGTATCATATTGGTAGCATTTATATCGTTGTAATATCCTTTCATGACGCTGGGGCCCTTAACACATATTTCGCCAACGAAATTTTTATCTTCAACGATCTGTTCACCTTTCCGAATCCCAACTTTCCATTCTTCATCTGGTAAACCAAGCATCTGCGGTTTATAGTTAGTCTCAAATCCTAAATTAATGCACCCGGGACCGCCCGATTCTGTCAATCCATAATTAATATCAAACTGTTTGTCTGGGAAAATTTCTTTCCATTTTCGCACAACACTCATGGGAATTGGCTGAGCACCCATATGCATTAATCTCAAAGAAGATAAATCGTATTTATTAATATCAATATCACCTGCATCTATCGCGCCAAATATATCTTGAACCCAAATCAGTAAAAGCCATACAATAGTAATATTTTCTCTTGCTATTGTTTCTAGTATCATTTGCGGTGAGGTTTGATTCAATATTACGGCTCCACCACCTGAAATCAAATTCCCAAACCAATGAATTTGTGCACCTGTGTGGTATAACGGAGGTATAATCAAAAAAATGTCATCTTCTGTCTGAAGGTGATGTCGTTGTTCTGTTTTTGCAGCAATTATCATAGCTTGGTGAGATAACATAATGGCTTTTGAGTTTCCAGTAGTCCCCGAAGAAAAATAAATTGCCGAAGTATCGTCTGGGTCAATATCAATTTTTGCAAATTCTTCAGAAAACCCATTTAGGATTCTGTCAGCACACTCTGCAAAATACAACTCACCGGTTCCAAAATTTATAAAATGTTCTACAGAAGTTAAGTTGTTTTTACACGCTTTTATTGTTTCAGAAAACTCAGACGAAAATGCAATTACTATACTATTCGATATATTTAGACAGTTACATATTTCACTAACTGTATTATTATAATTTATAGGAACCGCAATTGCGCCAATCTTTAATATACCAAAATATATCGCAAGATAATCTATGCTGTTTCGCATCAATATAGCAACTTTTGAACCTTTATTTACTCCCATTGACACAAAATAATTAGATATTTGATTCGAGTAACAATTCAATTCTTTCCAAGTTATAGTTTTTCGATTCTGTTTGTTAGTTTTCATCATATCCTGTTTCGAATAATTAATTTCGGTCAGGGCTATTTTATCGTTTAATTTTTTCGCATTTGCCACAAGCAAATCATGAATTAACATCTTACTTCCCCTATTTCCAATTATTGTATCAATAAACTTAAATCCGTTTTTTCTATACAACTTTCATCAAAATTCAATTTTTTTATAACTCTTTCAATATCAACATCTTTATAAAATGATGAAATCAACTTTAAAACATAATTAATCTCCTCTGATAAGTTATTCTCATTCAAAATATTTATAAAATTATCCCAATTCAGTTGGTGCTGATATTTCAATATGTACTCTCTTATATCGCAAAATTTCATTAAGCAATAGCTTTCTTTTCTTTTCTTCTTTATTTCATAAACTGTATCTTTGTAAAAATGATAACAAAGCTGAATTAAATTATATTCCAAAGATAATTTGCGATAACTGAAATCATTTATTTTTTTACTTACTGTATTAGAAAGTAAAGTTTTGGTATCTATCTTTGGAGAAATTTTTCCCCCTTCAAAGATAGTAGTATTCACATCAATTAATAATCGATTTAAAGGGGAAAATTCTGAATACTTAGAGAATTTTATATACGATTTTTCTTGATGTGAATTTAAACTAAAATAGATTATTTGTTGGCGATTAGATTTTTCAATCTCATAGTTATCATTCATATCTCCTTGTATAAAACCCAGCTTTTCCAAAGTTTCATTCAATTGGGCAACATCCTTTTTTTCAATCAAGATATCAATGTCATTATAATCTCTGTAATTCAAGCCATTAAAAGTATACAATTCATTAGATAATCCAATTCCTTTTAATATTGCATAATCTATTCCTTCAGCATCCAATCGTTCAGTCACATTTTTTAGTACGGTTATCCATTCTTTATGTTTTAATTGTAAAAAAGAAAACTGAGCATTCAAAATATTTAGAATATTTCTATCAATTTTTTTTGCAATTTTCAATTCCAATAAGTGTTTAAAAAATAAATATTGTACTTTATGACGGTAAATTGATATAAAAAAATCTATAGAATTATTCTTACTTATATAGTCAGTTATAATGCTTATATCATCACTGTTAAGTCTTACTTTTGCAATAGCCGAATAAAACAATATTTTTTCGTTCATTATATTCCCCCATAATATTAAAAAATTATATTTTTACAAATCATAAACATAAGAAACTAACTCATTATGATTAAATTTCATCACATTATATTTAATCAAATCAATATTGGGAACGGCATTGTTTACAATCAAAATTTTTTCTCGTACATTTAAACGAAACATTTCTATGTCATTATAGTCGTTTCCAACCACAATAACACTATTCAATGGTATTGATAAATATTTGGATAAAACTTCTACTGCCATCCCTTTATTTATACCTTTTTCTTTAATATGCAAAAAATTGTTTTCCGATTTCTCAATCCGATCATCATCAACAATAATTTCTTCTCTTTTTTTTGTACAAATTGTGATTTGTGTGCACTTATTAGCAACTGCCGCATCCACAAATTTATCTACACATTTTGTCAATGTCAAGCAAAATTTAATATTCATATTAAAACGCGTTATTGATGGCACATAAAAAAAGTACTTTAAATTATCATAAGAACTAAAACATGCATAATCTATGTTTTCACAATTTGAATGCAATAATGTTTTTATGTATTCTAACGAATTGTATTCAAGCGGAAAATTCTTCAACATTGAACCATCTGCCTGTAAAATTTTACTACCGTTTTCTAAAATCAAGGGAATAGTAGGCAAAATATCGCCTACGCTTTCTACACATCGCAGGTAACTTCTACCAGTAGCAAAAGTATATGGAATTTTTTTCCGATTTAATTCTTTTAGTACTTCTTGCATTTGTGAAATCATTTTGCCATTGCAGACAACAACCCCATCTATATCAAAAACCACTAGCATTTAAACCATTACTTTCCATCATAAAAGATTTGAGATTTTACACTGTGTAATACTCGAGGTTTGCAATCATTCCAAATTTTTCGAACAGACAAGAAAAATTGCAAATAGCTTTCTTTAATAATATGCCAATCCCTAGAAATTTCTCGTTTTTCGTAGGCGGTTTTGGCTTCAAATATTTGAGATGAATTCCAATTAGATGCTAATTCAATCATCTGAAGAATAACTATTTCATTTCTTTTATCACAAAACAGTATCTTGTCTTTAATTTCTTTTTCGTTATCCCCTATATTAATTGCCGAATTTGGAATGCTTTTTGACATTTTTACGTATGGAAATAACCCGTTAATTAATTTCCCATAAATAGCAGCAATCTTCGCATTAGACCCCACCAATTCATTTATCCCACCTGAACTGTTTTGCATCCTGCGAATTATTTCTCTAGAGAACTTAGGGTAATAATGTTCTTCTATACCTGCCGAAACTAATACAGCCTTTTTATTATTTAAAATTAACGGCATAATTATGTCTGCAACCGTAAAAGTTTTATCGACCATAGAGGAAAAATCGTTACCCTGTAAATTCAAGCGTTTATACATTTCCTCGGTTACCTCTGCATGCTCATTAAAATCATTTACTGAGATTAAACTCGAAATGATTTTAAATATCTTAGAGTGTTCAGGATGATTATGTGTCCTTAAATCTCCTTTTGAATGATCAAACCCTAGGGCTGATATAAAATTTATGAACTGCTGTGTTGTCTCTAACAATTCATCCAAAGGCTTCTTGCGAGAATTTAATGCACCTAAATCCGAAATAATAATACTGGTATATAAATTTGCGTTTTTTTGTAAATCCAACATTCTAAATATCATAGAAAGTGTACCGGCAGTCGGAGAATTCGTTGGGCCGAATCCCGTTACTAGCGCAATGTCTTCATTGCTAATCCCACATATATCTTGTCCATGATCATGGCACATGTATTTTTCGCATAATTTTGAAGAATCGCTATAAGAACCTATTTGTACAGTTTCGTCAGGCAATCTTTTATAGCCGTTCCTATCAATTATTTTATTTATT
>ERZ808252.1040-NODE-1040-length-22667-cov-5.202017_pt1 | contig 22667 bp, 20 predicted proteins | sample MGYA00521242_ERZ808252 | MGnify/ENA primary metagenome ERZ808252 (study PRJEB31516, sample SAMN03275581) | gut metagenome | biome: mammalia-associated habitat; material: feces | host: Papio cynocephalus | place: Kenya | collected 2012-08-07 ...
AACACATATAGGAATAAAAATCACCTATTATTTCAACTAAGTTTGGAAAGAACCTCATACCCCTTGACATTTTCCATAATGCCATGCAAAATAAAGATATACAAACAGAGTTGGAGGCTTGGCTTACCTTTTTAAGCACGGATGACCCGGAGCAGATCTATGATCTCATCCAAAAATTTCCAATGTTCAAGGAAATGTACGAAGACATTTTCCAGCTCTGCCAAAACACGGAGAAGGTGATGAACATGTATTCCAAAGAATTAGCCCAGCTGGACCACAATACCGCTGAATATATGGTTGACGAAATGCAGAAGGATTTGAATGAAGCACGGGATATCATCCGAAAAAATAAGGCTATTATTCAAAATCAAAGTGATGAGTTGAAGCTTAAAGAGTTTACCATCCAAAGCCAGAGTGATGAACTGAAACTTAAAGAGGATGAACTTGCAAACGCGTATGCTTTAATTGAGAAACTTCAAAAAACGCAGCAATCCAATAAATAAACTTGTTACGTAAACGATACAATCTCTCTTTCCGTATCAAAATTGATATGCTAAGGAGAGATTGTTTCATTTCTGCATACCCCTTGACATTTTCCATAAAACCATATCAAAACAGACAATAATTTAATGTTGCTTTTTTGGAAAAAATGGTATAGTATGGAGGTGACAATTAAAAAACTTTGTTTTTGGGAATTGAGTATACACGGGTTGACAAATTTATGAGAAAGCAGGAGGATGAGAGGATGTTGATGTTAATGTTTGTAATCATTGGAAGTATTATAATATTAATTGTACAGAGTTGTTTGTGCGTGGTATTGAAAAAGTATAAGCTGCCATACTTGCTGCCGGCTTTGTGGCTTTTGGTGGCAATAGGCGGATCCATTGTAGGGCTTGAGCTGATTTGTAAGGGTGTACCGGATGATATTGCTAACGTGCGTAACATTGTGTTTGAAGTTCAATGGCTTCCAACATTAAAACCGGTATTTATTAAGGTGGCAATTGCGGTCATTCCGATGCTGCTTACCTTTGTTTTGCGAAGATTTAAAAGAAATGAAACAACGAGTGAATAATACAAGCAGTATGTTTTGATCGATTGTTTAAGAATTAACAATCTATTTGCATTTTCTCTCACAATGTGCTATTCTATACGATGAGCGGTATTCGTAGGAAACTGCATCAGATGATTATGCGTCACCACACCACGGAAGTAAGGAGGCGGTGACATGCAGATAGGTTTTATCGGCGCTGGAAAAGTCGGATGTTCGATCGGAAAATATTTGAAAGAACATGGCAGACCGGTTGCCGGGTATGTTAGCCGACATATCGAAAGCTCGGAATTCGCTGGGACTTTCACAGATACGAAGGCATTTAAAAATTTACAAAAAATGACAGAAGTTTGCGACGTTCTCTGCATTACGACGACCGACCGGGAGATTGAAAATGTATGGAACGAGTTGCAAAAACAGGAATTAAAGGACAAAATAATTTGCCATTTTAGTGGCTCATATTCATCTGCGGTTTTTCATGGAATCGACGAAAAAAAGGCGTTTGCCTGCTCGATTCATCCTATGTGTGCGTTCAGCGACAAATCCACAAGTTATCAACAATTGAATGATGTAGTATTTACGATGGAAGGCGATGACAACGCGCTTGCCGTTATGCGCCCGCTTTTTGAACAGATGGGAAACCGGGTGCTGAAGATTGATTCGGACAAAAAAGAACTCTATCATTGCAGCGCCTCGCTTGTCAGCAATTTTATGATCGGACTGTATCAGATGGGGCTTGACTGCATGGAAGACTGCGGGCTGACCAACGAAGAAGCCGGGCTGCTGCTTCGTCCGCTGGTGCGCGGAAATATCCATGCGCTGCTTGAAAAAGGACCGGCACAGGCACTTTCCGGGCCGATCGAGCGAAATGACGTGTCAGTCATTTCCAAACATTTACAGGTGCTTGGTGAAGAAGATGCGCAGTTGTACCGGCTTGTGGGGAAAAAGGTTCTGGAAGTGGCGAAATTGCGCAATCCGGAAGAAAATTATGAGGAATTAGAGACACTATTATAGAAAGAAGGAAAACAGCATGAAAAATACGGTATTAACATTTCAGCAGGCAAAGGAAAACGGCGAGAAATTGACAATGCTGACTGCCTATGATTATTCTACGGCAAAACTGATCGACGAAGCAGGAGTAAACAGCATTTTGGTTGGTGATTCGCTGGGAAATGTGATCCTTGGATATGAGGACACGATTTCCGTTACGATGGAAGACATGATCCACCACGGCGCAGCGGTAGCACGGGGAGCAAAAAATGCGCTGGTTGTCATCGATATGCCGTTTATGTCTTATCAGACTTCGGTTTACGATGCCCTTGTCAATGCCGGCCGTCTGATGAAAGAAGGACGTGGCGATGCGGTCAAACTGGAAGGCGGCGTGGAAGTGTGTCCGCAGATCAAAGCGATCGTAGATGCCGGAATTCCGGTGTGCGCACACATTGGTCTGACACCGCAGTCTATCAATGCATTTGGTGGATTTAAAGTGCAGGGAAAAAGTGAGGCAGCGGCGAAAAAACTTCTGGAAGATGCGAAAGCAGTAGAAGAAGCGGGCGCATTTGCCGTTGTGATCGAAGGTGTGCCGGCAAAGATCGCAGCACTTATCACGGAGCAGCTTCACATCCCGACCATTGGAATCGGAGCCGGAAAAGACTGCGATGGACAAGTTCTTGTATATCAGGATATGCTTGGAATGTTTTCCGATTTTACACCAAAATTTGTCAAACGCTATGCAAACATCGGAGAAGTGATGAAAGAAGCATTTCAGAATTATATCAAAGAAGTGCAGGATGGCGTATTTCCGGCAGAAGAAAACACGTATAAAGTGGACGACAGCGTCATTGAAAAACTGTATTGATGAAAATGTGTGGTAAGGGGCGATCGTATGAGAAATATTGGTAAAGCCAAAAAAGAAGATGCAGAAAACATTTTGAAACTATACAAATCCCAGCTTGACAAGCCGTTTTGTGCCTGGGACGACGAGTATCCGTGCGAAGAAAACATTGCGGATGATCTTTCCAGAGAGTCGCTGTTTATTATGAAAGACGGCAATGGCGATATATTGGCGGCGATCTCGATAGATCAGGATGAAAATGTCGAAAAGCTCACCTGTTGGACACCGGAATTACAGCCGGGAGCCGAATTATCGCGGCTTGCGGTGCGGCTGGATCTTCAAAATGGAGGAATTGCCCGTGAAATGATCCGTTTCGGAATGGACGAACTGCGAAGACGCGGCAATAAGAGCATTCATTTTCTGGTGAACAAAGCCAATCAAAAGGCGATACGGTCTTACGCACCATTTCATTTTCATGTTGTTGGCGAGTGCGAATTGTATGAGCAGACATTTTTGTGTTATGAAAAAGAATTATGATGCCAACACGCCGAAAAAAATCTTGCCAACACGCCGAAAAATTTTCTGCCAACACGCCGAAAAAAATCTTGCCAATACGCCGAAAAAGAGGTATGCTATATACGAGGTGAATGATTGTGAGAGAGTATAGAGCAAGAATTGTTGATGAGATTTTAAAAGATAAATTGGAAGCCAAAGGTGCGATTCTTATTGAGGGGCCTAAATGGTGTGGAAAAACAACAACGGCATTACAGGTGGCAAATAGTGTTCTTCGTATGGACGAACCTTCGAAAAGAGAAAGCAATCTGAAAATGTCGGAAATAGATCCAAGCCGTTTATTGCAAGGTGTTACACCACGCTTGATCGATGAGTGGCAGATTGCACCCAAAATATGGGATGCCGTTCGTTATGAGGTGGATTGCAGAGGCGAAGAAGGACAGTTTATTTTGACCGGATCAGCGGTTCCGGTAGAAACCAAAGAGATTACTCATTCGGGAGCCGGAAGATTTACATGGCTGACGATGCGTACGATGTCCCTATATGAGTCGCAGGAATCCTCCGGGGAAGTGAGTCTGGAAGAATTGTTTGATTCCCCGGATAAAATATCAGGAAGTAATGCACATGATATTGACTCACTGGCTTTCCTTATCTGTCGAGGCGGCTGGCCACATGCAATTGGCATGAAACGCAAAGCGGCGTTGTCGCAGGCGGAGGATTATTTTGATGCGGTAGTGAAATCGGATATAAACCGGGCGGATGGTGTAAATAAAAACCCGGAAAGAGTAAAGCGGTTGATGCGCTCTTATGCGAGATATCAAGGAGCACAGATAACCGGGACGGCATTGCGCGATGATATATTTGCCAATGAAACAGAGACGATTAGCGAAGATACCGTCCTATCTTATGTGAACGCATTGAAAAAAATCTTTGTAATAGAAGATATGCCTTCGTGGAATCCGAATCTTAGATCAAAAACAGCGATCCGAAGTTCAGATACCCGATATTATGCAGATCCATCGATTGCGACAGCAGCATTGGGTGTAGGACCAAATGATCTGATGAATGATTTAAACACTTTTGGTTTACTATTTGAAACACTTTGTGTACGTGATCTGCGTGTATATGCAGATGCCTTAGGAGGGCAGGTGCTGCACTATCGTGATAAAAGTGGTCTGGAATGTGATACCGTAATTCATTTGAAAAATGGCACATACGGATTGGCAGAAATAAAACTTGGTGGAGATAAATTGATTGAAGAAGGCGCAAAAAATTTGAAGGCGTTGGTTGAGAAAATTGATACTTCAAAAATGAAAGCACCGGCGTTTATGATGATTGTCATAGGAGTTGGTGATTATGCGTACCGCAGACAGGATGGTATTTACATCGTACCAATCGGCTGCTTAAAAAATTAACTGGTTACCCAACCAAATTGGAGGAAGAAAAATGGAAATTATAACAACAGTAGACGGAGTAAGAAAACAGGTAAAAGAATGGAGAAAAGAAGGGCTTAGTGTAGGGCTTGTGCCTACGATGGGCTACCTTCATGAAGGCCATAAAAGTTTGATCGACAAGGCGGTTGCTCAAAATGACCGCGTGGTTGTCAGCGTATTTGTCAATCCGATCCAGTTTGGACCGACGGAGGATCTGGCAAGTTATCCAAGGGATCTTGACCGCGATGCAGAGCTTTGTGAGAAAGCCGGTGCAAATGTCATTTTCCATCCGGAAGACAGCGAAATGTACTTTGACGATTTCTGCACCTATGTGGATATGGACGATCTGACCAAGGGACTTTGCGGAAAGACAAGACCGACACATTTCCGAGGGGTGTGTACGGTGGTTTCCAAATTATTCCATATTGTAGCGCCGGACCGTGCGTATTTCGGTCAGAAAGATGCCCAGCAGTTAGCGGTTATCCGCCGTATGGTGCGCGACTTGAACTTTGACCTTGAGATCGTCGGCTGTCCGATCGTGCGCGAAGCAGACGGACTGGCAAAAAGTTCCAGAAACACCTATCTGAGTTCAGAAGAGAGAACTGCCGCAACGGTACTTCACAAAGGTTTGACAGCGGGAGAAGAACTTTTGAAATCCGGCGAAAAAGATGCAGCGAAAGTGGTTGCAGAGATCCGAAAAGTGATTGAAGAGGAGCCTTTGGCAAAAATTGATTATGTGGAATTAGTGGACTGGAATACATTGAAACCGGTAGAAACTGTCAGCGGCGAGGTGCTTTGCGCAGTGGCTGTATACATTGGAAAGACAAGACTGATCGACAACTTTATCCGGTAACGGCAACGATTTCGAATTTATGTGAGAGAGAAGAGGTTGAACCAAATAGGGACAAAACCTCTTCTTTTTGTACACATATGAGATATTTTTACATTTTCAAGCGTGTAATAAGTGAAAGGCTTAACAAATACGACAGAAAGGAGAAGCAGATGTGGACAACAACGAATATATCCAAAGTGTCAATGAGTATTCGGATCTCGTATACCGGGTTGCTCTGCACGCTTGTGGAAACCGGATGGATGCGGAAGACATGGTGCAGAATGTATTTATCAAACTGCTCCAGCATAAAAAGCCATTTACTTCCGAGGAACACAAGAAAAGCTGGCTCATACGCGTGACGGTAAATGAATGCCATACGTTATTCCGGTCGGTCTGGAAGAGCAGGGTGCAGCCGATGGAACAGATGGAATGCAGTGTACAAGAAAGTCCGGAAGAATCAAGTGACCTGTATGATGCAGTGATGGAACTGCCGGCAAAATACCGGGTTCTGATAGAGCTGTATTATTATGAAGATTACTCGGTCAAAGAGATTGCGGACATATTGAAGATCAATGCTTCTACGATTCAGACCCGTCTGATGAGGGCGAGAAAGATGTTAAAAGAAAAACTTGAGGGAGGAATGACTTATGAGAGAAAGAGATTTATTTAAGAAAAATTATCCGGAAATCAAGATGCCGGAGAAGGCAAAACAGAAATTGTATGACCTTTCGAAGATGGAAAAAAATGGAAGAAAATGCAACGTACGCCGTGTGGCGGCAATCCTGTTTGCCCTCTGTGCAGTCGGGATTGGAGGGGTTGGTTATGCGGCTTCCAATGGCTACATTTTCAATTCTGCCGGACATAAATACAAAGCGGAATATTATGTCGATGGCGAGAAAAAATACACGGAAAACGAAGTAAAAGAAAATGGAGATTTCAAGATGTCGTATCAGGATAAAGATTCGGCATACGAATCCGAAGCGCGCGGAGATACAGATCATACGGTAAAGGTAATTGATATAACCTGGAGCGATGAAGAAGGCGGAAAGCACTCATGGACGCGGGAAGTGGAAATTGACAAAAGAGAGTCAGTGGAAGATCAGATCTGGGCGATCCGCAGCCAATTGACACCGGAATCACAGCTTGCGGAAAAAATGCCGGAGGAGTTTCTGGCAAAACTGCAAAAGACAGCAGGTTCGCTTGGCGGTGTCTGGCAGAAGGGAATCAATATGTCACTTGAAGATTACCGTAAGATCAATCTTGGACATTTGATCATCGTGGAAGATAGGGAGATGGACAATGGAAAGAAGGCCTGGATCTACCTGGATATCGAAGAACCAGCGAAAGCGGTGAGTTCGCATAAAGTTGTTACGGTACAAAGTGCAGCCGGGGAAAAAGCCCTTTTTGATGTAAAACTCGGCAACGGAGGGTTTGAAGAAATATCACTGCATGAAGACTGAATTTGACTTCGATTCTTACCCCGACAAATCTTGACTTTTTTCGTCAAAAACTATATACTGATTTCATAAGTATGTAAAGTGAAGACGAAAGAAGGATCAAGATGAAAAAAGCAACGATAAGATACTGCTGCAACGCCTTGATTATGGGTGTTGCAGTATTTGCGTGCAGTTCATTTTCGGGGACTCCGGTAAGGGCAGAAGACCAGCCGGAAACCACGCCGGAAGCGGTTCAGCCGATAGAAAGTGTAATACCGCAGGTTACACCGGAAGCGAGTGCGGAACCGCCGGTTGTCACGCCGGCGCCGACACAGACACCAGCCACGCCAAAACCGACACCTCATATAAAACCGCTTAAAAAAGTAACGGGTGTAAAAATTACGAGGTATTCTACAAGTGAAGTTAAGGTAGAATGGAAGAAAAAAAGACAGGCAAAGTATTATCATATCTATACAAAAATGGGAAAAAATGGTAAAGTAAAACTTGCCGGAACAACACAGAAGGATCATTTTCTTGTAAAAAAATTAAAGAATAAAAAAGAATATACATTTTATGTGACAGCAGGAAAAACAAAAAAGGAATCGCCATCGGACAGCCGGCCTTCGGCAAAAAAGAAAATGACGATGAAAAAGTACCAGCGAAAAGTGGTATTTGCCGGGGACTCAATCTGTGAGGGAATTGCCTATGAGGGCGGATTTCCGGCGATGCCTCTTGGAGCAAAGAAAAAAGTAGTCGCATACCGTGGACTGAATACCGTGACATTTCACACAAAACGAATTTTCAAGGGAAGAACCGGACTGCAGAAGCTGATTGCAGAAAATCCATACCGTGTGTATATGATGCTTGGAATGAATGAAATTCATTACCGGCCGGTGTCGCAGATGATCTCGGAATACAAAGATATGATCGAAGCAATTCAGCAGGCAGATCCACATACAGATATTGTTCTGTGTGCTATTTCACCGATTACAAGAGCCGAAAAAGCAAGGCATCCGGGCATGAAGCAAATTCCTATTTTTAATCGGCGGCTGAAAAATCTGGCGAAGAAAATGGGATTGAAATATCTCGATTATACAGACTTTTTGAAAGATTCCGGCGGATTTTTGAAAGCCGGTTATGCGACGGGAGACGGGTATCATTGGAAGCCGCCTGCCTATACGCAGTTTGGAAAGATAATTACAAAATATGACAAATCTTTAGACCGATAGGAGAATAGAAAAATGAAAAAATATATGAAAATTATCTGTGCGGTGCTGGTAATGACACTTTTCGCAGCAACCATTTCCGGTAACGCTGTGGAGGCAAAGACGACCTGTAAAATGCTTTGCTCTGTGGCTTTAAAAGCAACGGGCGGCAGCGCAAATCTGAAATATGCGTCAAAAAGCGCATTGGATTTCGGTGCTCTTTCCTCTTCTGCACGAAAGAAAGTAAAGACGATGCAGTATGTCTTTGATGCCAAAGAAGCATACAGTCTGTGTGTGCTGGAGGCAAAAAATGTGTCTCAGGCAAAGAGCCTGCTCGGCACGCTCAATAGTTATAAAAAGAGAAATTGCAAAAGCGATTATCTGAGCGATTACACGACAGCAGAGAAACAGGTATTTCAGAATGCAGTTTGCGGGCAGAAAGGAAAATATGTGTGGTACATTGCCATGTCTCCCAAAAAGAATGTCAATGAAAAAGGACAGGCTGCTCTTAAAAAGAAATTGTAAGAGGAGTTAAGACATGGTTTTTAGCAGTTTGTTGTTTTTATTCCGGTTTTTACCAATTGTCCTTTTGGTATATTATATCGTTCCGAAAAAATGCCGGAATTTGGTTTTGTTTTTGGCAAGTCTCATATTTTACGCATGGGGAGAACCGGTTTATGTGGTGCTTATCTTCTTTTCTACATGTGTAGATTATGTGGCGGGGGTTGCCGTACACTATTTTAAAGAAAAAGGAAAAAAAGGCGGAGCCAAGGCGATGGTTGCATGTTCAGCAGTTATAAACCTGGCTCTGCTTGGTTTTTTTAAATACGCGGGTTTCTTTCTGCAGATCGTTCACCAGATAACCGGTCTTGCCATGCCGGAACTGCATCTCGCGCTGCCGATCGGTATTTCATTTTATACCTTTCAGACAATGTCCTATACGATCGATGTGTATCGTGGAGATGCCAGAATGCAAAAGAATTTTATCGCATTTGGAGCTTACGTAGCGCTGTTTCCACAGCTGATTGCGGGGCCAATTGTCCGTTTTAAGGATGTCGCAGAGCAGCTGGATCACCGAAAAGAGACGATTTCGCAGATTAGCAAAGGGATTCTCCGTTTCATGGTGGGACTGGGAAAAAAAGTGCTGATTGCGAATCAGGTCGGTGCGCTCTGGAGCCAGATTGCTGCAATGCAGGGCAATGAGCTGACGACAGCAACAGCATGGCTTGGCGCGGTGGCATTTACGCTGCAGATTTATTTTGATTTCTCCGGGTATTCGGATATGGCAATCGGACTTGGTGCGATGTTTGGTTTCACCTTTCCGGAAAATTTTGATTATCCGTATGAATCTAAAAGCATCACGGAATTCTGGCGCCGCTGGCATATTTCGCTGGGAACCTGGTTCCGGGAATACGTATATATTCCGCTCGGAGGAAACCGCCGCGGTGTGGGACGGCAGATATTCAATCTTGCTGTTGTATGGTTTTTGACCGGATTGTGGCATGGAGCGTACTACAATTTTATATTGTGGGGCGTGTATTACGGTGCCCTTCTTATTCTTGAAAAATTTGTATTAAAAAAGGTGTTAGATAAATTACCTGCGGCGTTTGGACACATCTATACGATGCTATTTGTCGTGATTGGCTGGAGTATCTTTTCGTGGCAGGATATGGCAGACGGAGCCGGTTATATGCGGGCGATGTTTTTTCAATCGGCAGGCGGGCTGGCTGACCGGCAGACCATGTATCTGCTGGTGTCGTATGCAGTGCTGCTTATCGTGGGGATCGCAGGATCCGTATCCGGTATAAAAAAACTGCTGATCCGAACGGCTTTTCCCGAAAATACGGCGCGTAGAGAGATTGCAGCAATTCTATTTACGATGGTATTATTTATTGCCTGTGTAGCGCTGCTTGTCAACTCATCGTATAATCCATTTTTATATTTTCGCTTTTAATAGAGAAGAGGTGTGTGGATGAAAAAATTAAAAATATTGTCAATTTTTGTCTTTTGTACAATGCTATTTGGTGGAGCTGTTATTACGATGATCCGCTCACCAAAGGAATATTCCGCTTTAGAAAACAGAACATTGGAACAGAAACCACAGTTTACAAAAGAACAGTTTTTACAGGGAAAATATCAGGAAAAATACGAAGCCTATCTGAGCGACCAGTTTTTTCTGCGTGACCGGTGGGTCGATCTGGCAGTGAAACTCCAAAAGGAAATGGGGAAAAAGGATGTCAATGGTGTCTATCTGGGAAAGAACGGATATCTTTTAGAAAAAGACAACGAAACGGAATATGACAAAGAGCAGGTGGAAGAAAATGTAAAAACGTTGTCCTCATTTTTGAATGATATGTGTGAAATGTTTGGCGAAAAGCACGTAAGCTGTCTGATGATTCCGTCAAAGACACTTGCCCTTTCGAATCGGCTGCCGGCATATTCACAGGTTTCCGAACATACCGATGTGTTGGAGGCATTGGAGAAATCTCTGGAGTATCCGGAGCGGATGATGTATCTGAAAGACGTCATGCAGAGCCACCGGGACGAATATATTTATTATCGGACCGACCATCATTGGACGACCCTCGGTGCGTATTATGCGTACAAAGCGTGGGCAGAAAAAAGCGGACAGGCGGCTGCAAAGCCGGTTACGGAATATACGCAGGAAACGGTATTTGATGATTTTTACGGAACGACGTATAATAAAGTACATGTAAATGTGCCAAAAGATCAGGTTACACTTTTTAAAAATGCAGCGCAGGAGTCCGTCCATGTCAATATAGACGATGGGGAAAAAGAAGCGGATACGCTGTATTTTCCAAAAGAAGCAGAAGAAGGATTTAACCGCTATAATGTATTTTTGTCAAAAAATACATTTCAAATAGAAATCACTACAAAGGCAAAAACCGGAAAAACCTTGCTTCTCGTTAAAGATTCATTTGCCAATTGTTTCGTGCCATTTTTGACGGAAAATTACGACCGCATTATCCTGATCGATTATCGTTACGGAAAACTTCCGATCGGGCAGATTCTGGATAAATACGAGGACGTCACAGATGTGCTGGTGATGTTTAATACAGAAAAATTCATGCAGAATACAAAACTCGCCGGCCTCGCAAATACAGAGAAAAAGAAGCAGACATTGGAAGAGTTTGATCCAAGTGATTTTCTGGAATAATGAAAAAATTTTGAACAAATGCATGTTTTTGCGGAAAAAAGTTTTGAACAAATGCACGTTTTTGCGGAAAAAAGTTTTGAACAAATGCATGTTTTAGTGTATAATAGTTTTGAATAAATGCATTTTTGGCGAAAAAAGGGAGGTATGAGTATGTTTTTTAAGCGAAAAGCATATGAAAAACTGCGTGAATGGAAAGAAAAGTATGCGGATTGTTACAGTATCCTGCTGGAAGGCCCCAGACGAGTGGGAAAATCAACGATCGCAGAGCAGTTTGCAAAAAATGAATATGAAACTTATATTTTGATTGACTTTGCGAATATTTCAAATACGTTGCTGGCTTGTTTTGATGATATTAATGACTTGGATGTATTTTTTTTGAGACTGCAGACGGTTACCGGAAAGAAATTAGTGGAGAAAAAGTCGGTTATTATATTTGATGAAATTCAGTTATTTCCGAAAGTAAGGCAGGCTATTAAATATCTGGTAAAAGATGGAAGATATCATTATATTGAAACGGGATCTTTGATATCGATTAAAAAGAATGTAAAGAATATTTTGATTCCTTCTGAGGAAATGAAATTGCAGGTTTATCCGATGGATTATGAAGAATTTTTGTGGGCGGCTGAAAATCCAAACTATGAATTACTTCAAAAGTTATATGAGAGAAAAAAAGAAGTCGGGCAGCAGCTGAATCGCAAATTAATGCGGGATTTTCGTATTTACATGGCAGTTGGCGGCATGCCGCAGGCAGTGGATGCCTATGTAAAAGGCAAAAACTTTACGGAAATAGATGCTGTGAAGAGGACAATACTTTCTCTTTATGAAGACGACTTTAAAAAGATTGATGCTTCCGGGAAAATTACGGCAATGTTTCATTCGATACCGGCACAGTTGTCAAAGGATACGAAAAGATATGTAATATCTTCTGCAACCGGCAAACGGAAAAGCAAAAAAGACGAGGAATTATTGTATGATTTAGCGGATTCCAAAACGGTGCTTTTGGCCTATAATTCGACAGATCCAAGAGTAAGTTTAGCTATGACAAAAGATTTAAAAAGTTATAAAATGTATCTTTGTGATACGGGCTTATTTGTAACATTGATGTTTATGGATCGGCCGGCAGCAGAAAATGATATTTATGCAAAATTATTATCGGATAAATTACCGGCAAATCTGGGGTATTTATATGAAAATGCAGTTGCACAGATGATAGCAGGTATGGATAGAGAATTGTATTATCATACTTGGAAAAAGAAAGACACTTCCCATTATTATGAGATTGACTTTTTGCTGTCAATGAAAGATAAAGTACGGGCTTTGGAAATAAAATCATCGGGAACAGGCAAGCATGAGTCCATTTTGAAATTTCGTGAGAAGTATTCAAAAAATGTAAAGGACACTTATATTATATCTCAGAAAGATGTGGGGAAAAAAGGAAATTTAAAATTTCTTCCGGTTTATTTTGTACCATTCTTATTAAGAGATTTTTGAATTTGTAGAGGACGATGACTATGGAAAACATACAATTCGACATTGTCAATCAGGATTTGAATCCGACATTTCTCTTTTCCTGTCAGATTGACCGGAAAGAGAGCGAAAATAATTATCATAAGCACGATTTTATTGAGATCGGAATTATACTAAAAGGCGAAGGCATTTATCATCTGAACGATGAATATGTGCCGGTCAAAGAGGGAGATGTTCTGATCTTCAATCCGGGAATCGGACACGAAAGCATCATCCGCGAAGGCGAGGAAGGGCGGCTGGAATATTTTATCGGACTTGCCGATGTGTCTTTCTGCCATATGCGCGAAAATCACATTGATCTGAAAGACGGCGGAAATGTACTGCACACTTCCGGGAAAACAAGGCGTGAAATTTTCCATCTCTGTGAGAAAATGGACAAGGAAAATAGTGAGAGAAAACCGGGAAGTTATTTTATGCTGAAGGCGTATTTAACACAGCTTCTGTTACATATCGTGCGCGAAGAAATAGAACCTGTTCCAGCCATGAAAGGCCGGAAATTCGAGTCTACCGGGAAAAAATACGTTGCAGCGCAGATCGCAGACTATCTCGATGAACATTATGCGGACAAGATTTCGCTGGATCAGATTGCCGCCAATATGTATCTGAGTCCGTATTATATTTCCAAGATATTTAAGTCGGAAATAGGCGAGTCGCCGATTCATTATCTGATTCGCGTGCGGCTGGAACATGCCAAAGAACTGCTGGAACAAAAGGAGGATTTTGGCGTTGCGGAGATTGCGGAAAAAGTGGGGTACGATGATGCGTATCATTTTAGTAAATTGTTCAAAAAGACGTATGGGATGTCACCATTGAAGTATCGTAACAGAAATGTTTAAGGGAAATTCCGGACTTCCCCACCCATGCATTTCCCTTTAGCAAAAATGTACATCAGAACGGACAAGAAAATCCATTTCTTTTCCGTTCGTTTTTTGTATACTATACAGGTAACTATTCAGGATCCAATGTATGGAAATCAATGAATCGTCGTGCTTGCACGTAAGAGACTTTGATTTCTATACAAAGACAGACGAAGGAGGCGGTTTTATGCCACTGAAATATCAGGTTCCGAATGATAAAAAAGTCCGTGTTATCGTGGACAGCGACGCCGCGTGCGAGGCGGACGATCCGTTTGCGATCGCGCATGCGTTACTGTGCGATAAGTTTATTGTGAAGGCGATTTTTGCGGAACATTTTAATTGTGAAGGAAGTACGAAGCAGAGTTTTGAAGAGATTCAGAGAGTTGTGAAAGCGATGAAGAAAGAAGTTCTGGTTCTTATGGGAGAAATTGGAAAATTGTCAGAGAAGGGAACCGGGGAGATTTCAGAGGCTTCGTCGTTTTTAATCCGCGAGGCGTTGCGGGAAGACGACAAACCGCTGTATGTCCTTTGTATTGGGGCGATCACCAATATTGCTTCGGCGATACAGGCGTGTCCGGACATTGTTCCGCGGATGACGGTTGTGTGGATTGGCGGACAGAGCCACGAGCACAGCACCGGCGAGGTGCGGGAATTCAATGCCGGAAATGATATCGAGGCCGCCAATCTTGTGCTGGGAAGCGGTGTCCGGTTTTGGCAGATTCCAAACGATGTGTATGGCAGCATGCGCATCAGTCTGGCGGAGATTCAGATGCGGATCGCGCCGTGTGGCGAGATTGGAAAGCATTTGTTTGAGCAGATGGAGGCTTACAACCGGTCGGAGCGCGCCGGATGGACACCGGGGGAGAGCTGGACATTGGGAGATTCGCCGGCGGTAGGTGTTGTCATGGATGAATTCTGCGGAAAATATCACGAGACAGAGGCACCGGTCATCAATGAAGATACGACGAACCGCTTTGAGAGCGGGAGACCGAAAATCCGCGTGTACACGTCAATTGATCCGCGTTTTATATTAGAAGATTTTATTGCAAAACTGCAATGTTTTTATGGAGGGGAAGAATCATGAAACAGATACATATAAACACAAACAATATGGTAAATTTTACCAATAATACATTTTCCTGTATTGGCACAGGGCGCATGGATCTGGCATTACATAAAGAATATCTGGATCAGCTTGCCCTTGTGCAAAAAGAGATCGGATTTGATTATATCCGCGGCCATGGATTGTTTTGTAAAGACATGGCAATCTATCAGGAACGAAAAATGCTGGACGGGAGCGTGACAGAGGAGTATAATTTTACGTATCTTGATCAGGTGATGGATGCGTATCAGGATCTGAAACTGAAACCGTTTATCGAGCTGGGATTTATGCCGGAAGCAATGGCGAGCGGCGAAGAAACCGTATTTTATTGGAAGGGAAATATCACGCCGCCGGCTGATTATGACAAATGGGCCAGACTTGTGCAGAATACGCTTCGCCATTTGATCCGCCGTTATGGGGAAGAGGAAGTGCTGACGTGGCCGATTGAAGTATGGAATGAGCCGAATCTTGCGGTATTTTGGAAAAATGCGGATAAAGCCGAATATTTTCATCTTTACGAAGTCAGCGTGAAGGCGGTGAAAGAGGTCAATGCGGCGCTGCGTGTCGGTGGGCCGGCAATCTGTGGTGTCGATGACGTGGCATGGCTGACCGATTTTCTTGAATTTGTCAAGGAAAAGAAGTTGCCGTTAGATTTCGTGACGAGACATCATTATACCAGCGAAGTGCCGGAAAAATGCGGACATTACAGCTATGTCGCACTGCACCAGCCGGAAGAGGCATTTGAAATCCTGGAAAAGTCCAGGGAAATTGTGGATAACTACGAAGAATTTGCGGGAAAAGAGATTCATATTACCGAATTTAATACGTCGTATGTGCCTAATGCGCCGGTGCATGATACGTGTTACAACGCGGCCTATGTCGCCCACATGCTGTCACGGCTGGGCGACTGCCATGCGTCGTATTCGTATTGGACGTTTGGCGACGTGTTCGAGGAATGGGGCGTGCCATTTACGCCGTTTCACGGAGGATTCGGACTGGTTGCCAATGGCTGTATCCCGAAGCCGACATTTTGGACATTCGCTTTTTACAAGGGCTTGGACGGTGTCTGCATTCACCGTTCGGAGGAAATGCTCGTCGTAAAAAGAGAAGACGGATCGTATTATGGCGTGGTCTGGAATCCGGATAATGACGGAAAAGGCGGCACATTAGAGCTTAATATCAATATTCATTTGGTAAAAAATGGAAAATATTGTGCAGTGACGAGACTTGTGGATGAGAATCATGGAAATCCGCTGAAAGTCTGGCATGACCTCGGCGAGCCGGCAAATCCGACGCGCGGGGAAAATGCGCTGCTTCGTGAGGCGGCACGGCCTTATGTGGCGACACAGCAGATTGAGGCAGCAGAAGGTACGCTGACACTGCCTGTTACATTGGAAAAAAATGGAATCTTTGCATTGGAACTGCGCCCGGTGGAATGCAGTCAGGATGCGGGGTATGATTATGAGAAAGTGCTTTCCCAGAAAGTGGCTTTCGGATAGAGAGGAGAGACACCATGACACCATTAAAATGGTTTTCCGGATTTTTGAAAAAATACCGGCTGGCAATCGTGACCGGTCTTGTGCTGATGACGGTTATTGTTGCCTGTGCGATCGTAAATCCGTACATTTCCGGAATGATCGTCGATGATGTGATTCAGGGAGGCGCGTACGACCTTCTGCCGAAACTGATCGGCATTATGCTCGCCGTGACGGCGGTGCGCGCAATCCTTCGTTATACTACGCAGATGATGTTTGAAACCTGTTCGCAGGGGGTGCTTTACCGCATGCGTGACGCGGTGTACCGCAAATTGTTACAGGAAGATTTTGCCTTTTACAACCGCAACCGGACGGGGGATCTGATGAGCCGCCAGACCGGAGACATGGACGCAATCCGGCATTTTGTCGCCTTTGTCATTTACACGGTATATGAAAATGTACTGATGTTTGTCTTTGCGCTTGTGATGATATTTATGGTAAATGTGAAGCTGGCGCTTTGCATGATGGCGGTATTGCCGTTCTGCCTATTTACCACATATTTACAGTCAAAATATGTAAAACCAAGATTTCACGAATGCCGGCAGAGTTTTTCGAGCCTCAATGCGTTTGTGCAGGAAAATATCAGCGGAAACCGTGTGGTAAAGGCGTTTGCCAAAGAAGAATACGAAAAAGAAAAATTTGAAAAAGAAAACGATAAATACCGCGATGCAGAACTTGGTGCCGCTTCGATCTGGTGCCGTTTTGTACCGGTTTTCGAGCTGCTTTCCAATCTTTTGATGGTCGTACTTATTTTGTATGGCGGATATCAGGTGATCTGCGGCGAGATGACATTGGGAAATCTTGTCACCGTCAACGGCTATCTGTGGATGCTTTCCAATCCGCTTCGTTTCGCGGGCTGGTGGGTCAATGACGTGCAGCGTTTTGTCACTTCGGTGGAAAAAATATACGACACGTATTCCAAAGAACCCGACGTTAAGAAGCCGAAAAAGGGTATTAAGCGTAAGGAAATGCAGGGAAATATTGAGTTCCGCAACGTCTCGTATGAAGTGGAAGGCGAGGATATCATCCACAATATCAGTTTTTCGGTGGAAAAAGGCCAGACCGTGGGAATCCTTGGTTCCACAGGTGCCGGAAAATCGACGATCATGAACCTTCTCTGCCGTTTTTACGATGTGACGGAAGGAGAAGTTCTGGTCGATGGGATCAATGTAAAAAATTGGGATTTACATGATCTGCGCGACAATATCGGTATGGCGATGCAGGATGTCTTTTTGTTTTCCGATACGATCGAGGGAAATATTGCCTACGGAAAGCCGGACTGCACCTTTGAAGAGGTCAAAGAGGCGGCGGTTATGTCGGATGCGAATCTGTTTATCAAGGCGATGCCGGATGGCTATCAAACGATTGTCGGCGAGCGCGGGGTAGGACTGAGCGGCGGTCAGAAGCAGCGTATTTCTCTTGCGAGAGCGCTTTTGAAAAAGCCGTCGATCTTAATTCTTGATGATACGACTTCCGCGGTGGATATGGAGACGGAAAGTTATATTCAGGAACAGTTGAAAAAACTCGGCAGAAAGCATACCGTGTTTGTTATTGCTTACCGTATTTCTTCGATTAAAGATGCCGATGTGATCTTTGTTATGGACGAGGGGCGGATCGTCGAGCGCGGCAATCACGAGAGCCTTTTGAAGCAAAACGGCTATTATGCAACCGTTTACAAACATCAAAATGGAATGGAGGGATAAAAGTGGCGAAGCGAAATACGTTTTCCGAAGATGAAATTTACGAAGAAAAATTTGACATCAATCAGGTAAAGCGACTGTTTCATTATGTGAAACCATATCGTGCCCAGATTGCGCTGGTTGCCGTATTGATGCTGAGTTCCTCCGGACTTTCGATGTTGATTCCGACTTTTTTTATGAAAGTGATGGACGACTGTATTCCGATGGGGATGCCGGGCATGAAACCGATCTTAGGCTACGTTGCGGCAATCCTTCTGATTACGGTATACGGCATGATCAGTTTGAAACTGAAGATCCGTTATATGAGCCGCATCGGCCAGAATATCGTGCATGAGATACGAAGCGACATTTTTAATCATTTACAGGAATTACCATTTTCGTATTATGATGAAAGACCGCACGGAAAAATTCAGGTCCGGGTGGTAAATTATGTAAATAACCTGAGTGATCTGCTGTCGAATGGTATCATCAATACGATTACGGATCTCTGCAACCTGTTTTTTATCGTAGGTTTTATGATTGCGATCAATGGAAAACTTACGCTGCTTTGTATGTGCGGACTGCCGGTGTTGGTGTTTGTTGTGGTGATAATTAAGCGCAAACAGCATAAATCCTGGCAGATCCAGTCCAATAAGCAGTCCAATCTGAATGCCTACATCGCCGAGAGCATTAATGGCGTGCGCGTGACTCAGTCGTTTGTACGCGAAGAGGAAAATATTGACATTTTTAACGGGCTGTCACGAAGTTATCGAAAAGCGTGGATGCGCGCAGTGCGCTACAATTTCCTGATGTCGCCGATGGTGGATATTATTTCCAATATCACGACAGCATTTATCTACGTACTGGGAATCCAGTGGATGTTTCAGCCGGATTCCGGCATTACGGTCGGCGTGCTGGTGGCATTTACCGCGTATATCAGCCGGTTCTGGAACCCGATCAATACGCTGGCATCCTTTTACAATTCGCTCCTTACGGCGATTTCGTATCTGGAGAGAATTTTTGAGACGATCGATGAACCGGTCGATGTCAAAGACCGTGAAGATGCGGTTCCGATGCCGCCGATCCGGGGAGAAGTCGAATTTCAGGACGTTACGTTTAGTTATGAACCGGGAGTCGAGATCCTTCAACATGTAAATCTGAAGGCAGAGCCGGGGAAATGTATTGCGATCGTTGGCCCGACAGGAGCCGGAAAATCGACGATTGTAAATCTCATCAGTCGTTTTTACGATGTCGACAGCGGAAAAGTGCTGATCGACGGCATTGACATCAGCGGCGTGACATTGAAAAGTCTTCGAAGCCAGATGGGAATTATGATGCAGGACAGTTTCATCTTTTCCGGGACGATTATGGACAATATCCGCTACGGCAATCAGGACGCAACCGATGAGGAAGTCATCGAGGCGGCGAAAGTGGTCTGTGCGCATGATTTTATCATGGAAATGGAAAACGGCTACCAGACAGCCGTAAATGAACGGGGAAGCCGTCTTTCCGCCGGACAGCGCCAGCTGATCTCCTTTGCGAGAGCGCTTCTTGCGTGCCCGAATATTCTCATTATGGATGAGGCGACATCAAGCATCGATACCGAGACGGAAATCCTTCTGCAAAAGGGCTTAAACCGCCTCCTGGAAGGAAGAACGTCGTTTATTATCGCGCACCGTCTTTCGACGATTAAAAATGCGGACGAAATTTTGTATGTAGACCAGGGCGGCATCGTGGAACGTGGAAACCACGAAGAACTGATGGCGAAACGGGGCGAATATTACCGCCTGCAAATGGCGCAGAAGAGTTGATTTTTTAGTTTACCAATGAGAGAAAGGATGAAAGATTACAATGACAGGATACCAGATTTTATGGCTGTTTTTATGCTACTCCTTTACCGGATGGATATTGGAGACGGTGGTGGCGACACTGCGGCAGCGGCGGATCACAAACCGTGGTTTGATCAATGGACCATTTTGTATCATTTACGGAATCAGTGCGGTGCTGATCACGTTTACCGTGCGGGAATTGACAGGTGTAGCGCTATTTTTATTTGCCGCGGTTTATGCTACAGTAGTAGAATGGATTGCCGGACATTTGATCGAAAAAATATACCACGAACGCTGGTGGAATTATTCGGATGTGAAATGGAATCTCGGAGGTTACGTATGTCTTCCGGCATCGGTGTTGTGGGGCGCTCTCGGATTTTTTGCCGTAACGGCAGGAAACCGTCTGCTGCTTGACCTTTTCCGAATTTGTCCTTTCGTGGTAATGCGCGTCATCCTTTGGGTGATCGCCGGACTGCTTTTGGCGGATGTGCTCTTTTCGCTGATTCCAATTTTTTACAAAGGCGAAGGCGTGGAACTTGTCAAAGAGGCGGATGGAAAATTTACGGAAGTGAGCAAGCGTCTGCGTCACTGGATCACCATGCGTATGGCAAAACGTATCCGCAAAGCCTATCCGAAGTCTGAAAAGGTGGAAAAGGCAGAAAAACGGACAGACGTATTTGCCTATGGATGCGGATTTTATAAAGTGGTATTATTGTTTTTTATCGGTTCCTTTCTGGGAGACATTGTGGAGACAATATTCTGCCGCCTGAAAGCGGGTGTGTGGATGAGCCGGAGCAGCGTTGTCTGGGGGCCGTTCAGCATCGTGTGGGGTCTTGCAATCGCAGTGATCACGGCAATGCTCGTCCGCTACAAGGACCGGAGCGACGGATTTCTCTTTACGCTCGGCGTATTTCTTGGGGGTGCATATGAATACCTATGCAGCGTATTTACAGAAATTGTATTTGGAAAAGTGTTCTGGGACTACAGCAATATGCCGTTTAACCTGGGCGGCCGTATTAACCTGCTGTACTGTCTGTTTTGGGGCATTGCTTCCGTAGTCTGGTTTAAGATCATTTATGTACGGATTTCCAATGCGATTGAAAAGATTCCGATAAAGGTCGGAAAAGCCGTGACATGGGTACTTATCGTATTTATGTGTGTCAATGTGGCGGTAACCTGTATGGCGCTTGTCCGCCACGACCAAAGGGCGCACGGCATCCCGGCGCAAAGCAGCTGGCAGCAGTCGATGGATGAGCATTTTGACGATGCGCGGATAGAGAAAATTTACCCGGATGCCCAGCAGGCAGATTAACAAAAAAATAGTTACGAAAAAGTTGAAAAGCCCTCTTGCATTTATCGAACATATGTGCTATACTAACACAAAACAAACGTTCGATTGAGCAAGGGGGCTTTTTTATGGATCTGTCAGCGGATATTTTTCAAAAACTGGAGATTTTGGCAGATGCGGCGAAGTACGACGTCGCCTGTACTTCCAGCGGATCAAGCCGAAAGGGAAAAAAGGGAATGATGGGAAATGCGGTCGCCGGAGGGATCTGTCACTGTTTTGCGGCGGACGGCAGATGTATTTCCCTGCTTAAGATATTACAGACCAATGAATGCGTATACGACTGTAAATATTGTCAGAACCGCTGCTCGAATGATGTCCCGCGGGCTTCGTTTACACCGGAAGAGATTGCAGAACTGACGATTTCGTTTTACCGCAGAAATTATATCGAAGGCTTGTTTTTAAGTTCCGGGATACGGAAAAATCCCGATTATACGATGGAGCAGATGTACCAGGTGGTATATCTGCTGCGGACAAAATATAAATTTAACGGCTATATTCATGTCAAGGCGATTCCGGGGGCAGATCCGCTGTTGATCGAAAAGACGGGCTGGCTTGTGGATCGTATGAGTGCCAATCTGGAACTTCCTACGGCAGATGGGTTAAAGACGCTCGCACCACAGAAATCGCGGAAAAAGATTTTGACACCGCTCCGCCAGATTCAGGTAGGACGGCAGGAAAATGCACTTCTGCTGAATGATGGCAGAACGGCCTCGATGCCGCTTCTTCCGGATAGGATGCGAAAAGATTTTGCCTTGCAGGAGGTAAAAAAAGGAAGTACGTTTGTGCCGGCGGGGCAGAGCACACAGATGATCGTGGGGGCGACCGGGGAAAGTGATTATGAGATTGTACATGTGGCAGAGGCTTTGTATAAAAATTTTGATCTGAAAAGGGTATTTTATTCTGCTTTTGTCAATACGACGGGAGATCCCCTGCTTCCGGCGACGAAGGAAGGCCCGCCGCTTTTGCGGGAACACCGTTTGTATCAGGCAGATTTTCTGCTCCGGTTTTACCAGTTTAAAGCCGATGAGATCATTAACGCCGACAATCCGTTTTTGAATGTTCAGGTAGATCCTAAATGCAATTGGGCATTAAACCACCTCGAATATTTTCCGGTGGAAGTGCAGACGGCAGATTATCATACGCTGCTCCGCATCCCCGGAGTCGGCGTAAAGTCGGCGCGGCGGATCATGGCGGCGAGACGGCTTGGGAAACTGGATTACACCTCCCTTAAAAAATTTGGTGTCGTTTTGAAGCGCGCGATGTACTTTATTACATGCGGGGGTAAAACGATGGTTCCTCTGCGGATGAATG
>ERZ808252.1041-NODE-1041-length-22630-cov-16.578206_pt1 | contig 22630 bp, 23 predicted proteins | sample MGYA00521242_ERZ808252 | MGnify/ENA primary metagenome ERZ808252 (study PRJEB31516, sample SAMN03275581) | gut metagenome | biome: mammalia-associated habitat; material: feces | host: Papio cynocephalus | place: Kenya | collected 2012-08-07 ...
CAACGTGTGGGAACCCGGCGTGTACGGCTGGACGGAGGCAAGCGAATAACCCTTAATCTGCAACATTAAGGAGAATTGATATGACAGAGACAATTATTTGCGCCCTCATCACCGGGGGGCTGACGCTGCTGGGCGTGCTGATTGCCAACAGCCGGACGCAGGCGGTGACGGAAGCCAAGCTGGACGAGCTGACCCGGGAGGTGCGGGAGCACAACCACTTCGCCCAGCGGATGCCTGTGGTGGAGGAGCAGATCAAAGTCATCAACCACCGGATCACGGATCTGGAAAATAAACCATAGGAGGTACATTTATGGACATCGGAACATTGGGCATTGCGGGGGTGGCGGTGATTACCGTGATCTGCTACCTCATCGGACAGGCCGTAAAGGCAAGCGGTCTGGAAAACAAGTGGATCCCCATCATCGTGGGCACCTGCGGCGGCGTGCTGGGGGTGGCGGGCATGTTCCTCATGGCGGATTTCCCCGCCCAGGACTATCTCACCGCCGTGGCCGTGGGCATTGTGTCCGGGCTGGCCGCCGTGGGCGTGGATCAGATCGGCAAGCAGCTGAACCAGTAATTTAGACCAAATTTTGAAAGGAGAACATACCATGGACAAGACTTTTGAGAACATCATCAACGAGGGCAAGAAGAACGGCAAGAAGCTCAGCGAGATCAACGCGGAGCTGAAGGCGGCGGGCGCCACCTTCCATCTGGACTACACCATGACCCCCGACGGCCCCCAGACCGGCTGGAGTGAGAAGGAGATGGCCGAGGGCTTCATGCCCGCCGAGAAGGAGGCCGAGACCCCCAAGCGACTGCACGACTATATGCGGTTCTGCCCTGAGAACGCAGGCAAGACCCTGCGGGTGACCGTGCCCGAAGGCACCTTCGACGTGACCTGGAACGAGAACGGAAACCCCGTGAAGGCCGAGCGGGTGTGATGGAGACCATCCAGCCGAAAACCCGGGCGGCGGTGCTGAAAATCGCGGAGTGGCAGGAGGGCGTCGTGGAGATGCCCTCCGGCTCCAACAAGGTGAAGTACAACACCGCCTATTACGGCAAAGCGGTGAGCGGGAAGGCCTTTGCGTGGTGTCTGGCGTTTGTGTGGTGGGTGTTCCGGGAGGCGGGCTTCAACCTCTACAAAACCGCCAGCTGCACGGCCTTCGTGAACCGCTACCGGGCCTTTTCTCCCGGGCAGATCGTCACCGGGGACTACAAGCGGGGAGATATCGTGTTTTTCGATTTCTCCGGACGCCGGAAGAAAACAGAGCATTGCGGCATTGTGGTGGAGGTTGGCGGCAGCACCGTGACTACCATGGAGGGCAACACCGGCACCGGGAACGACGCCAACGGCGGGGCCGTCATGCGGCGGGTGAGAAGCGTGGGGCTGATTACCTGCGGCGTGAGACCGGGGTATCCGGATTAAGGAGGGCCTATGAACAAAACAATTTCAGAGGTCATTGCGCAAACGCAGACGGTGCGGCCCGACCTCTATACGGATGAGCAGATCACCGGGTGGCTTTCCGAACTGGACGGGCAGCTGAGCGTGGAACTGCTGGGGAAGGAGCCGACTGCTTACAGTTGGCCGGAGGACGCCAACACGGAACTGCTGGTGCCGCACCCCTACGACCGCCTGTACCATCTGTATGTGATTGCCATGATTGACCTGTATAACCGGGAAACAGATCTGTACACCAACGATATGTCCGTGTTCAACAGCGCCATGCAGGAATACCGGAGCTATTACCGGCGGACAAACCGTCCGGAAGCGGACGGAAACTGGTTCAAAACCATGTGAGGGAGGGGACTATGTATCTTCCAAGCCTGAAATACGCGGAGCAGAAGACGAAACAGCAGATTGTGGAGTTTCTGGGCGTCAATTTCTCCGATAACTTTACGGACGGGAATTTTTCTGCCTGCCGAAATCTATCTGCCCGGAGATATCCCTACCTTTCCACACGGCTGCGGCGGCTGCCGGTGGGGGATTATGTGTCCCCTACCGCTGTTACCGCGTGGAATAAGCTGGTAGTGGTGGACGGCACCAGCCTGATTTATGACGGCAATGTGGTGGGCACGGTGACGACAGGAGAAAAGCAGTTTGCCGTTGTCAACACAAAGTTGGTTATCTGGCCGGACAAGAAGTATCTGGATCTGAATACCTCTACCTTGCACGATCTGGGAGCCAGCGCGGAAAAGGCAAGAGCCATAGTAACTACCGACAGCATTACCATGACCGGGGCGGGGCTTTCCAACAAATTCTCTGCCGGGGATGGCGTTACGATCTCCGGATGCACCACAAAGCCGGAGAACAACAAGGACATTGTCATTAAGGCCGTTGATGGGGACAAACTGACGTTTTCCTCCAATGCCCTGACGGCCTGCACGGAAGCGGGCACCATGAAGATTGAACGGAAGATCCCGGATCTGGACTTTATCTGCGAAAGTGAAAACCGGCTTTGGGGCGTGAGCAACGCCAACAAAACCATTTACGCTTCTTCGCTTGGTGATCCGAAGAACTTTTTTGTGTATCAGGGGATTTCCACAGATTCCTACGCGCTGGCGGTAGGTTCCGCAGGGAATTTCACCGGGTGCTGCAAACTGAGTTCTTCCGTGCTTTTCTGGAAGGAGAACCTGCTGCACAAAATCCTTGGCAGTTACCCTGCGGAGTACGCCCTGTACACCTCGGACATCACGGGAGTGCAGGAAGGGAGCTTCAAGAGTATGCAGGTCATCAACGACGTGCTGTTTTACAAGGGGCCAGACGGGGTGTACGCCTATTCCGGCGGCACACCGTCTCTGGTGTCTCAGACATTTGGAGCCAAGCGGTTTACGGAGGCTGTCAGCGGGACGGACGGCAAAAACTACTACATGTCCGCCAAAAGCGGGAGCGTGTGGCATCTTCTGGTATACGACACCCAGCAGGGGGTATGGCTGGAAGAGGATGACACGGAGGCGCTGGATTTCTGCCGGTACAACAGCTATCTCTATATGCTTTCCGCCGACGGCTCCCTGTGGTCGCTGGATGCGGACACGGGTAGCGAGGTTGTAGATTGGAGCGCCACCTTTACCTCGTTCTATGAGACTATGGAGGGGAAAAAGGTGTATTCCTCTCTGTATCTCCGGTTTGAATTGGGGGCCAAGGCGTGGATGCAGGCCGAAGTGCGGTGCGACAATGGGAAATGGGAGAAAGTGGGAAGCCTCCACGGGAAAGGGCCGCAGCTTCTTCCGGTGCGGCCCCGGCGGTGCGACAAATATGAGGTGCGGCTTTCCGGACAGGGAGAATGCGCCATTCTGGGCATGATCCGGCGGTTCCGGGTAGGCTCGGAGGTGTAGCGTGGCGATTTTTGATAAGGAACTGAACCATCTGGATCCGCAGGACACTTCCGGGAGCCTGCGGACGCTGGAAAATTACATTTCCTATATGCGGGAACGGTTGGAGTTCAATAATTCCAATCTTACCCGAACCCTGTCCTCTGCCGGAACCAGTACGGCGGAAATGGTGCTGATTGTGGCGGCAATTCAGAACAACGTACAGGCTATGCAGTCCAGTATTACCGCCATGCAGGGGCAGATTTCCACATTGGAAACGGCCGTTTCTGGGCTGAACAACAGCGTGCAGTCTCTGAGCGGTACGGTGACGACCCTGCAAGCGGATATTGCCGCACTACAGACTACCGTGCAGAACATAGACCAGCGAGTAACCGCGCTGGAAGCAAAAGGAGGGGACACCTGATGGCAGGCTACTATGACAAAAACAAAGACTATTCCAAAGAACTCCAGCGGACAGACCTGTCCGCTTCCGAGCGGGAGCGGCTGACGCAGGAGCGACAGAACAAGATTGACGACAAGTACGGCGGCAAGGAGCCGACCATGACCGGTTCTGACAAAACCTACAGCCAGACCTACGATAAGAGCGGCAGCCGGAGGGACACCGATTCTTCCTCCGGCGGGACGCCCTACGTCAAAGGGGCCGGGTACGGCACCGGCGGATATACCAACCCCGGCGTTTACGGCGCGGCCAATTTGCAGCCCACGGGCATGGCGGATTACTGGCGGAAGATGACCGGCGGCGTAGACCTGAGCCGGAGACCGGATCTGGCGGGGGGGTATGCCATTTCCAACGGGCACACCGTTTTTTATGATGAAAATGGCTACGCTAAGAGTTCGTCCAAAGGCGAGGCGGATTACACCCCCCATCAGGACATCAACGCCGGGAACGGCACCTACAGCAAAAATGGCGCGTGGACGGACAATGAGATGATGTCGGCATCCGACCGGCAGAAGATCGCGGATATCCGGGCGCGGCTCCAAAGGGGGGAAATCACCGGAGATCAGGCCAACGAGGCGGCCAACGCCATTCGGGCGGGGTACGGCTACACCATCGACAAGAACGGCTATGTGACGGACAGCGGCGCTTTGTCCGCCGTCAATGATCTGCGGCGGAGACTGGGGCTCGATGTGAACCCGGAAAGCTCGGCATTGGAATACTACCGGTATCTGATGGGTACGGACACGTCCCCGCTGGCGCAGGCGGCAGGGCAGGTGAAGTCCTACGAGGATTTCCTGTCCGACTACACGCCGGGGCAGCAGACAACTTACCCCACCGTTGGAAACATGGATATCTTACAGGGGTTGCTTGCCAACGGCTACAACACCAGCGACGCGGGGAATGCTCCCACCTTTGATTACTCCTATGATTCCGAAATGCGGGCGCTGATCGATCAGATTCTCAACAGCAATCTGGCGGACTGGAAACGGGGAGATCAGTATGCCGCGCTGAAAGACCAGTACGCCGCCAACGGCGAAATGGGGATGAATGATCTTCTGGGGCAGGTTTCTTCCCGCACCGGCGGGCTGGCATCCTCTTACGCCGCCAGCGTTGCCAATCAGGAATATAACGACTGGATGAGCAAGCTGGAACAGGCGGCGCAGGAGATGTACCAGCAGGATCGCAGCGACAAGCTGAACAATCTGGGGGTGCTGAACGACGCTTACAGCCGGGAATACGGCGAGTACACCGACCGGCTGAATCAGTGGAATACCGACCGGAATTTTGCTTATCAGCAGGAGCAGGACGCGCTTTCCAACCAGTGGAAGCAGAAGGAATGGGATTACAGTATGTCCCAGGATGAATGGAACAAGGCGGCCCAACAGGCGGAAACCATGGCGGCTTACGGTGATTTCTCCGGATATAAGGCGCTGGGGTACACGGACAGCCAGATCGAACAAATGCGGCAGGCATACCAGATCGACCAGACGGCAAAGGCGCAGAGCGGAACGACGCGGCGAAGCAGCGGCAGCGGTTCCGACAGTTCCGGTATGAAATTGAGTGTGGCGAAAGACAACGCCAAACAGGGAATTTTCAGTCAGGAAGTACTTGATGCATTCCATAATGCCGGGTACAGTGACGAATATCTGGAAAGTGCCTATGGGTATGAGCGCCCCAGCGCTGCCGGGACGGGGAATGTCCCCAAGTTCAGCGATTTGAAACGTTCAATCCAGACGTTGGTTGCACAGGGCAGCGGGGACAGAGCATACCAGCTGTACAGCCAGTATTTTGACAGTTTGAGCACCAAGCAGCAGGAAGAATTGAACCGTATGCTGGGCGCATAGGAGGCAGGATATGGCACAAAAACTGGATCGGTCTTACTTCGGGGCTTCTGCCCGCAGCTCGACGAACCGCGCCGTGGAACAGCGGCAAGAAACCACCAGTACAGGCGGAACCACGCAGAAACTGGATCGCAGCTATTTCAACAAACCGAAGAACGCCCCCACCACGGGGGCGGTCTCTCCGGTCAAGAAAACCACAGGGCAGAGCAGCGCCTCGTCCAGCCGCCAGCAATGGACGGCTACCGGCGGCGGGCGGAAAAGCACCACCAATGCGGGGAAGCAGATGCAGGGGACAACGGTCAATAACCGGGGCTTCTCCGGTAGTTCCCGGAAGATTGATAAACCGACGCTTGCAGAGCGGGTGGGGAACACCATCAAGGGCGGCGCGAAATCTTCTGCGGCGGCCTATACCAACGTAGGCGGCACACTGGCCGAAGGTTCCGGATATGCGAATACCAGAATCGCCAACTACAACAACGCCAATAAGCAGACCGGAGCAGCAAAGGCCATTCAGGACTACAACGCTATGTTGAAAAGCGGAAAGTGGGCAGACGGCAAGGCACTGACGGCGGACGACCGCAAAAAGATTCAGGGGTATATTGCGGCCAACCAGCGGAAGATTGACGCCCACAGGGGCTACACGGCGGCTGTAGAAGCGTCTGATAAAGAGGTGGCGGATAAAGCATACCAGAAAGCTGATGAGCTTGCCGCCAGCGCTGAAAAAGACCTGAACCGGGCGAAAGCCGGGGCCGGGACACTGGGGCGTATTCTGGTGGATGCGGGAGCATCTATGACGCAGACCGGCCTTGACGCGATTCCCAGCATCCTGACCGGCGGTGCGCTGGGGATGGCCCCGTTTGCGGTGCGGGCGTTTGGCGGCGCGGCCCAGCAGGCGCGGCAGGACGGGGCGGATTACAAGGGGCAGCTGCTCTACGGCACGGCTTCTGCGGCCAAAGAAGTATTCACCGAAAAGATGTTCAATATCGCCATGCCTTTTGCCAAAGCCTATGGCGGCGGCGCACTGGATGATGCGGTAGAGCGCGGCATCCGCAGCGCCGTGGATAAACTTGCCACTACAGACGCAGGAAAAAAGGTATTGGGCGCGGCGCTGACCTTCGGAGCCGGAGCGGCGGGCGAGGGCCTTGAGGAATTGATCGGTGACTGGATGGAATGGCAGCTGCCCCGCATTTACGGCGGCGATGTTGCCACGGCGCAGGAGACACTGTCCAATTCTCTGTATGACTTTCTGGTGGGAGCCACGTCCGGCGCAATGGGCGGACTTGTCAGCCCCAATACATACCGGTATGATTTAGGCACTACCCAGACTGCCCAGCAGGGCACACAGGATCGCACAGCCGTTCAGGAGGGTACACGCACCACCCCCACGCAAACGAGCACACAGACCCGGCAGGAGGCCGCACAGAGGGCCATTGAAGAAGCCGTTCAGCGGCAAACCGCAAACAATACCCCTGTTTCTGTGGAGGAACAGGTTTTACGGCAGCGGGAAGCCGCCGTGCAAAAAGCCTTTACCTCTATGGCGGATACGCTGGGGGAAAGCGGTAGAAAGGCATATCAGGCGACCTATCAGCAGGGGGCAGACCGGGGAGATTACGCCGGGGAATTTCTGCGGGCATACAACGCGGGCATGACCGGGCAGCAGAACCCAAACAGCACCAGCGCGGTATCCTTTGCAGCGTATGCGGCGGGGCAGAATGACGCGGCGGCATCTCTTGCAAGAGAGAAGCGGGCGGCGCAATTTGCCAAGACCGCCGGAACGGACAGCGGCCTTGTGTTTGACGATTATGTTTCCCGTGAAATGGACAGCACCGTGGCCGACGAGGTAAACACCGTGGCAAAGGCGCTGGGCGTCCGGGTGCAAATGACGGATGGTTCACAGGTGCTTAACGGACAGGCAAACGGCCAAATCAGCGGCAGCGACATCCTGATCGCCAAAGATGCCAAGAACCCCGTTTTACAGGTGGTAGGCCACGAGTGGACGCACCGGGTGCAGGAGCTGGCCCCAGAGCAGTACCGGGCATTCCGGGACGCTGTAACCAGCATCCCCGATGTGCGGGACGCGGCGCAGATTCTGGTGGAGCAGTACAATGCCGCCGGTATCGAAACCAGCTACGAGCAGGCCCTTGACGAAGCGACCGCCAACTATGCCGGGGAGATGATCGAAAACAGCGATGTGCTGGACGATTTCATCCGGAAGCACAGCGGGAACCGGACGCTGCTGCAAAAATTGAAAGATGCCATTCACGAGATCGCGGGCAAGCTGACCGGCAGAGCCAAGCGGCAGGCCCAGACGGTGGAGGGCAAATTGCAAGTAGCCTTTGAGGCGGCCAGCAAGCAAGCGGAGAGCTTGCAGAACCGGCAGACTGATGGTACAATTCAGGAAACGAGATATGCCGTAAAGGGTAAATATTGGAGACCGAACCTGACGCAAAATGAATGGTCAATGCTGAACCGCCACATGGAGCGGGAAATGGCCGATTCCGCCCATACACTGGATGAATCTACGCAATGGGCGTATGCAAGCGAAAAGGGCAATCAGGTTTTTGCAATTTACGGCATTGGAGATGGCACGGAGGCTACGCCGCTGTATGCAGTAGGCGGGAAAAAAGCGGCGGCGCAATATGAAGTGTTTAAGCTTTGGATGGAGGGTAGTAATGGAGAAATTGACCGAAATCGAAAAAGTCTTGATCGGATATTTGAAAACATCAAAAGCAAGAGCGGGCGTACAGGCAACAACGTTTCTGTTGCTGAGAGAGGAACCGCAGCAGATGGAAATGTGCGAATTTCTCTCGAAAAACGAGGCGGCAACGGAACAGCAAATTCTGAATCAGGCCCGGAAAATCGCAGGGTAAGCACCAGATTTTCCCTGAAAGCCCCTGTTGAGGAAACGGACAAACTGATCGCCGTTCACAACAAGGACGAGAACAGCATCATGGCCGCACTGAAGCTGGGCGGACTGCCTATGCCGTCTATTGCCGTGGTCAAGGCAAAGGCAGGCCACAGCAAATACGGCCCCATCTCCCTGCTGTTCAACAAGTCCACTATCGACCCGCAGGCAGACAGCCGAAACAAGGTGTATGGCGGTGACGCTTACACCCCCACCAACCCCGGTGTGGAATATCCAGTGAACGCAAAAGCCGCGTTGGCGGTAGAATCCAGAATCAATGAGCTTGCCAAGAAAGTTGCCAACGGAATTTTTGCCAGCAGCAGCGTTTTGCGGAGCCACGGTATTGAAGAAGTCAGCGGCGATTCTTTGAGCGCCGCCGCAAAAACGTTGGCGAGGGATGATGCGGTGCGGGCCGCTTATCTGGAGGCCCACGGGAGAGAGCTGAAACCTGTTTATCAGGACAAGGTATGGGACAAACACGGAAACGATACCGTGCAGACCGTAGTAAACGAGATTGGCGTACAGCGGCTTGCGGAAATAAATGCCAATTTTGAGTTGGGACAGTCTGTGGAAACCGCATTGGGTGACGATGCGGAACGGCTTCGGGGCATTTTGCGGAACTATTACCGGGACAAGGGTGAAGCCATTTTGCAGAGAATGGCTCAAAAACGCAGCTGGACGCAGGAAGAAATTGCCGAGAAGCGGAATGCCCGAATTGAAAAGAGCATGGAAAACGTCAGCCACTTTACGCTGGAAGAGCTTGCCCGCCACGCATGGGATTATTATCAGGACGGCGGGGCCACTAAAGGTGAGATTGACCGATTGGGCACACAGGATCGGTTGCGCGAGCTGACTGACAACGAGGATGTGGCTGGCTGGGTGGCTAAACAGCTGGACGGCGTATTCGGGGAACCCGGTATTAACAATGGTAAGGATCCATATACATCTTCCGGCGACCGGCGCAGTTTTGCGCAGACCCATTACGCCTACACGCTGGAAAACATTGTCAAGGCTATGCAGGAAACCCAGGAGGAGCGCGGCGGGCAGGTATCCGGCGTGACTGCCGGAGGCTTGCAAGCCAGCGCTGTGCCGTCTTACCGGACTATTCAGGAAATCCGGGATGACAGCGGGCGTTTGGGGGCCGTAGGAACGGACAGCTACAAGGTGCAGATGGAGGGGGTGGAAGCAAAAATCCGCGCCGTGACCCAGCGGGTTATGCAGACCACCAAAGCCCATTCCGACAACTCTTTTGAGGAGGGCGAGATCATCGGCACGGTGCTGATGGAAGCGGCGAAAGGCAAGCGTACCATTGATTCTATTATGCGGGCATTTGCCAAAGAGGGCTATAAGATCAGCAACGTGACCGCAAAACAGATTCAGGAATTGTACCAGTCTGCCGCCGCGCTGCCTACGGAATATTTTGAAGCCAAGCCACAGCGGGCCGTGGGATTTGGTGAGGTTCTGGCGGCGGTAATTCCGGATGACAGCAGCGAGCAGTTAAAAACTGCCTTGCGGAACGCCGGGGTAAACATGGTGGAATATACTGCTGGGGACGAGACAGACCGGCTTGCAAAGGTCAATAGCGTAGATGACGCACAATTCTCCCTGAAAGGCACGGAAAATGCGCAGGAGCTGGCGGCGCTGAAACGGGAGAACGGGACCCTGAAAGAGCGGGTGGAGTACTGGAAAGGGCAGACCAAGCGTTCTAAGGACGTGACTACCGACCGGAAATCCGTTCAGAAAGCGGCGGACGCACTGGTAAAGGACTACGGCGCGGAGATCAGCGGCAGCGACATTGCCGGAGACCTGCAAAGCCTGTATGACTACATCGCCAGCGGGAAGGACGGCAAGGACGAGCTGACCTACACGGAAGCCCGGCGGCGGTCTGACGCGATTGCTGAAAGGATTGCGGAAAGCGCCGTGGAAGTGGATGACCGGGCGTACCAGGAATATGCCGATCTGCGGAATTATCTGAAAGACACGAAATTGACGCTGACGGAGGCGGATGCCGCCGAGATCACGGATTTCAACGAGTTCCGCAAGAAGCTGTTCGGCAAGGTAGCGATCGGCAAGGGCGAGCACACCAATGTGGATCAGGTGTATTCTGAACTGTCCGCCCAGTACCCGGAGTTTTTCAACGAGGCGCGGGAAGCCAATATCTCCGACCAAGTGCAGCGTATCGCAGACGTGGCGAACCAGCTTTACAGCGTGACGGAGTACAATCCCTTTGAGGGCTACATGGGGCAGGCCGTGGCGTCTATCTCCAACGACATTATGGACAGGTTCTTTGACCTGCCGCAGACGAAAAAGACCTTTGCAGACCGAGCGGCGGAACAGGTGCAGGAAGCCCGCTTTGCTGGCAAGCAGGCGGCGAATGACGCCTTTTTGGCAGGCCAGATGGCACAGGGCAAGCAGGACGCCAAGCGGCTGAGGAGCACGGCACAGGCGATAGCAAAGGAACGGACGCGGCGGGCAGAGCAGGTGCAGGCGCTAAAAGAGCGTTACCGGGAAAAGGACGTGACCCGGCGGGACAGCCAGAAGCGGCGGGAGCTGCGGGCGAAGATCACCCGCCATGCCAACGCCCTGTCTCAAAAACTGCTGCGGCCTACGGACACCCAGCACATCCCGGAGGGGATGCGTTCCGCCGTGGCAAAGGTGCTGGAAAGCATCAATCAGGAGAGCAGCCCCAATGCGCGGTCTTTCACACTTGACCCCGTGACGAAAGAGCGGATCTACAAGGAGGCCGGGACACCCACTAACCGGACGGCGGCATTCCAGAACCTGAAAGAGCAGTACCAGAGGATTGCCAAAGAAGGGGATATGGTGGTAGACCCGGCCCTGATGGGGGACGAGGACGTAGCCGGAGGGTTCAGCGAAGTTATCAAGATGGGCGATACCCGGCTGGCAGACCTGACTACGGATCAGCTGCAAACCATGTGGAACGTGGTGAAATCCGTAGAACATTCCGTGACTACGGCAGGCAAGACGCTGGCATCTGAAAAGTTCGCCACCACCAAGCAGTTTGCGGATTCCCTGCGGGCTGACGGCATGACCCGGCGGCGGAAACTGGGGGACAACGTGGCAATCAGTCTGGAAACCCCCTATACCTTCTTTGCTCATTTTGGACAGACCGGCAAGGACATTTACCGGATGCTACGGAACGCACAGGATCATCAGGAGATCATGGCCCGGGATGTGGCAGAAAAGGTACAGCAGGTGTTGGGCGATACCGGGAAAAAGGGCCTGCGGGGCAACGCTGTGACCGCCATGAACGAGGAAACCCACCAGTTCACCACGACAGAGGGGCGAGAGCTGACACTGACTACGGCACAGGTCATGGATCTGTATCTTCTGAGCGAGCGAAAGCAGGCGGAGGATCATCTGCTGAAAGGCGGCATTGTGCAGCCGGAAATTAAGGTGCCCAACAAGCCCAAGACACCCAGAGGAACAGACGTTATCCACCTGTCTGCTGCCGACATTCAGAATATTGTTGGTGTGCTGACGCCGGAGCAGATCAAGATCGCTGACGGATTGCAGAAGCTGACTACCGGCGTACTTGCCAACTACGGCAACGAGGCCAGCATGAAAGCCTACGGGTACAAGAAGTTTACCGAGCAGGATTACTGGCCCATCCGGTCTACAAAGGAAGCGCTGCGGAGTTCCGCTGAAAAGGACAGCGGGAATGTACGCTCTATCAAGAATATCGGCATGGCGCAGGCGGTCAAACTGGGAGCAAATACCACGCTGGAAGTCCGGAGCGTGTTCAGCACGTTTGCAGACCACGCCTCCGACATGATCGACTATGCGGCGTGGCTGTGCCCCATGGAGGATGCCAACCGGCTGTACAACTTCCAGTTCCGGGACAGCGAGGGGAACCTTGTACAGACTGTAAAGGGGCTTCTGGAAGAAAAAGGCGGGCAGGGATCCCAGCAATATTGGCAGAAGCTAATGGGCGATATTCAGAACGGCATCAAAACCAAGGACTTTGAGCCGTTGACGGACAAATTCGCAAAAGGAATCGGCAGTTTCAAGGGGGCCGCCGTGGGGGCCAATTTGCGCGTAATCATCCAGCAGCCGACAGCATTCTTCCGGGCATCCGCCGTACTGGATCCCGCCGATATGGCAAGAGGTTTGACCGGCGGCGTGACGAAAGGGAACGGCTGGGAGAAAGCTGTAAAGTATTCCCCCATCGCCATGCGGAAAGATGTGGGCAGCTTTGACATTTCCTCTCCTTACACGCTGAATGATCGCTTTTATGGGAAAGAGGGCGTTGCCAACAAGTTCAACGACAAGGCGGGCGCTCCCGCCGGGAAAGCGGATGCTATTACATGGGGCGCATTGTGGAACGCCTGCGAATGGCAGGTGAAGCGGGAAAAGCCCAGCCTGCGGGCGGGCAGCAGCGAGTTTTACAGTGCCGTCAACGATGTATTTTCTGACATGATCGACCAGACACAGGTAGTGGATGGCATTTTGCAGCGTTCCAACATCATGCGGGGCAAAAGTGACCTTGCAAAACAGGCAACATCCTTCATGGGCGAACCCATTATGAGCCTGAACGTGTTCATGCGGGCGTGGGACAACATGCGTTATGAAGAAAACCCCGCCAAGCGGAGCAAGGCTATTAAAACCGTCGGGCGGGCTGCTGCGGCTCTGCTGGTGACGGACGTTGTCAACGCACTGGCCCAGAGTGTTGCGGATGCAGGGCGGGACGATGACCCGGATAAGGATTACTGGGAGAAATTCCTGACGGCCATGACAGGCGTAACTGGGGACGAGGAAAGTGTAAAAGAGCTATTACAGCATATCGTTCTGGAAGGAAACCTCGGAAGCAATATCAACAAGGTGGGGAATGTCCCCTTTGTGAAGGATATCCTTTCACTGGTTCAAGGCTACAGCGTTTCCCGGACGGATATGCAGGTATTTTCCGATATTGTTTCTGCGTCCAAGGACTTTATAAACAGCATAAGCGGCAGCGGCAAAAAGACCCGCGCGGAAGCAATGGCAAATATGTTTGCGGCCTGTTCCAAGCTTTTCGGGCTGCCGGTCGCCAATATCAAGCGGGATGCGCTGGCAACCATCCGCACCGCTGTACAGTCCTCCGGCAACGTGGCGCTGGAATATGAGCTTGAAAAGCTGACGTACAACATCTACAGCACGGCCAACAAAGACCGGTACATGGGACTGGCGTTCAAGGCGCTGGAACAGGGCGACCTGACTACCTATGAGCACATCCGCAAGGAACTGAAAGACTACATGGCCGTGGACAGCACCAGCGTAGACAGCGGTATGCGGAGCCGCCTGGAAAAGAAGCAGGAAAAGGACGGAGATTACCGCCTGCCCCAGAACACCGCAAGCCTGATTGGGGCAAAGGACAATTACGATGACAGCGAGGGTGAGGACAAATTCACGGAAAATGACCTCAGTTCCGATGACTACATCGTATACAGCCGAAGAAAATCCGAGCTTTACAGCACCATGGAATCCGGGCTGAAAAGCAGCCAGACGTTCCAGAACTTTACCGGGGAGCAGAAGGACAAGGCTTTGTCCAATGCGGAAACCTACGCCAAAAAGACGGCGCTGCAGGAGGTGGACAAAACCTATGAGATCACGGACAAGTGGATTCTGAAAGCGCAGGAGGCGCAGAAAAAGTACGGTATTGACCCGGCGGTCTATGTGGCGCTGAAAACGCAGGTTTCCGGCATTGAAAGCGTCAAGGACAGGAACGGGGAAGCGATTCCCAACAGCAAGGGGCTGCTTATCATGCAGGCCATTTATAACACACCGGGACTGCACGAAAATCAGCGGAACGCACTGTTTGAATATCTGGGGGTAGGCAAAAGCATCCGGCATTACAATAAGGCTCTTGTGAACGAAAAAGTTCGGAAGAACGCCAAACTGGCCGGAAAATAACGAAAGGAGATGTGAGACGGCGGCAACGCCCACGGGATATCCCGCTCTGCAAGTCTGAGCTGTGAGCATGAACAGTGAGCACAAGGCACTGAGGGCCATGCTGTCCGGCATGGCTCCCAAGCGGGCAGAGGCATATATCCGATCCTTTGAGCTGCCGGACGACGAGGAATACTGCCTGTTGCAGATCGACGTCCGGCGGCAGTCCTACACACAGGTTTCCGGACAGATGAACGTATCTCCGGAGTACATCAAAAAATGCAGGCGGCGGGCCTACTCCAAGATTTTGGACGGCGTTAAGCATTCATAAGGAAGAACCCAAACAAAGACCTTTAGCAGGCCGTTTGTTTGGGTTCTTTTTTTGTACCATAAAGGCAGAAAGAAGGTGCTGACATGTTTTATCCATACGGCTATTCGCCGCCTATGCGGGGGCCTATGCTCCCTCGGCAGGAGATTACCCGCGTCAACGGCAGAAACGGCGCGATGTCTATTCAGATGGCCCCGAACAGTGGCGTTCTGGTGCTGGATGAAACGGCCCCGTTGGTATGGCTGTGCCAGACGGACGGGGCGGGGTATCTCAGCGTGACCCCCTTTGACATTGCCCCTCATCAGGAGGCACCGCAGGTCAGCGTCAACGATTTGAGCGCAAGGCTCGCACGATTGGAGGAGATCGTCAATGGGAAACCCGATGCTGTCCCTTCTGAATCAGAATAATTCCGGCGTCAGTCAGGCCGTGCAGATGTACAGAGCCTATCAGACGGCGCAGAACCCGGCGCTGATGCTTCAGCAGCTGGCGGCGCAGAACCCGATTCTCTCCCAAATCCGGCAGATGGGGAACCCCCAGCAGGCGTTTTATTCCCTCTGCCAGCAGCGGGGCGTGGATCCCCAGAGCATCTTATCTCAATTTCAGTGATCCCGACGGGGTGCACACCGTTTGGAAATAAATGAACGGAGGACACACCATGAATGAAGGTTTGACCCCTGCTGACATTGCGGCTGTGAACGGCAACGGCAATGGTTGGGGCGGCTTCGGCAACGAGGGCCTTTGGCTCTTCGCAATTCTGGCCCTGATGGGCGGCGGTTTCGGCAACTGGGGCAATCGCGGAATGGGCGACCGCAACGCCACTGTAGGTGACGTGCAGCGGGCCACCGATTTTGCGGCTCTGGAACGCCAGAACAACGAGACGGTGGCGGCTGTCCGGCAGGCGGCCTATGACACTACCGGTTCTGTGAAGGATGGGCAGTACAACATTCTGGGCGAGATTCGGGATTTGCAGGCCGCTGCGGCTTCCGGCTTTGCCAGACAGCAGGAATGCTGCTGCGAGACCCTGCGGGCCATTGACGGCGTGAACTACAACGCCGCCATGAACACCGCCAGCATCAACGCCAACACCACCGCCCAGACGCAGAAGATTCTGGATGCGATTTCCGGTAACCGCATGGCCGACATGCAGAACCAGATCAACCAGCTCCAGCTTCAGGCGGCCCTGTGCGGTATCCCCCGCACCACGCCCTACGGCTACGGCATCGTGCCGCAGTTCGCCGGGTGCGGTAATTACAACGGCAACATTTAAGGCCCTGTTGGCCGGGTGACGGGCGGGGCTGGTGCCCCGCCTATTTTAATTTAAGGAGGACTTTTTATGAGCTGCAAATCTTTGATTTATACCGCCATGCAGACCCCAGCCACCGTTGCGGTGAACGGAATCATCCCCCTGGGAACCATTGTCCGGCGCTATGGCTGCAACTGTGATCTGAATGGTAACGGTATTGCCATCAACGGATCCGGTTATTATGATGTGGACGTATCAGTGGAAGCGGCTCCCACCGCCGCCGGAACGGTGACGGTGCAGCTGCTGAAAGACGGTGTGGCTGTCCCCGGTGCGACGGCTTCCGCGACTGTAACCGCCGCTGCTGATGTGGTGACGCTGGCATTCCCTGCAACCGTCCGGCTGGGCTGCTGCTCTACCGGCTCCGTATTGACCCTGCTGCTGACCGGCGCGGCGTCTACTATCAATAACGCAGCTATGCGCGTTGAAAAGATCTGAGGTGGGCTATGGGCATGAACAAAGACCAGATTGCGGAGTATCTGGAAAAACTGGAATGCGGGATTTCCGATTATATGCGGATGCCTGCCAGTGAGCGGTCTGCCTGCGCCATCCGGGGGATGCTGGAATGCTGGTCGGCACTGGACGCCATGAAAGACTGCACCTGCGCTTCCGAGGGGTTCACAGAACAGGACGCGGCGGCATGGTCCGCTATGCTCCAGAATGAGGACGGGACTACCGGCCCCCATTGGGGCGTTGACCAGACTACGGCCATCGCGGAAAGTATGGGCATGACATGGGAAAGGATCTCCCGGCCCTGCTGGTGGATCACCATGAACATGATGTATTCCGACTACTCCGGCGTGGCAGAAAAGTACGGCGTGTCCATTGCGGAGTTCTACGCCGACATGGCGAGGGCGTTCCTGATGGACAAGGACGGCCCGGGAACCATGAAGAAGCTGGGGGCGTATTATCACGGAATTGTGGGAAAGGCATAATGTAAAATCCCCCGTCTGTATAGACGGGGGATTCGTTCCATAGATTACATCAACCATTTGGTTAAAGTAAACTATGGAACTACAGGAAATCAAAGTCGATCCGGCGGTCGTGGTACAGCCGGATTTCTTTTATTTTCAGCTTCCAGAATGCTTTTTTGTTTTCTCTGCTCAGTTCTTTGTAGATGTCCTGCCAGCCGGAGAAGAACGCTTCTGACAGGTCTTTGGCTGACTTCGCGGGGGGGTGGGCCATGGACGCTTCAAGCGTTTCCAGTTGCCCGGTCAAATCGGCATAGCGCTTGGCATACTCGTCCTTGGGAATTAAATCATCAAGGTACAGGTCAGAAAGTTTGGACAGCTTTTTTCGCAACGACTTTACTTTTTCTTCGGCCTCTTTGCGATCCTGTTTGGGTTTTTCTTTGGTATTTGCAACAATTTCAATTTTTGCATCAATCGTCTCCAACAGATACTGCTCGATTGTATTTTCCATGATATTGGCGTGATTGGGGCAGCCTTTGTACTGGTATGCCCCTTCGCAGCTGTACACATAGGATTCCCCATTGACGCGCTTTCGGGGCCGACCGCCGATGCGCCGCCCGCAGTCCCCGCAGACAAGCAGCCCGGAGAAAACATATGTTCGGTTCTGAGCCACTTTTCGCTGCAGCCGTCTGCGCAGCGCCTGAACCCGGGCAAATTCTTCTTCAGTTAGATAAGGAGGCAATGAAATGCCGTGCCAATCCCCAATATAGCCGCGATTATCCAGCATTTTACTTGCCGCCCTATATTGCAATTTCAAGGCCGGAACGGCATGGATTGCGTCGTGAACAGACCCAGTTTCCAGAAACACCTTGAAAAAGGTTTTGACATCCGGTTCAGTGTCTTTGTCGATGACCGCGAATTTCCCTTCGATTTTGTACCCCTTCGGCAAATGCCCGGTGCAGACTTCGTTGCGGGCTTTTTTCGCGTCCAGCACTTTCTTAATCCGCTCCCCGGTGCGGTCTGCTTCATCCTGTGCAACAGCCAGCATAATATTGATCTTCAACCGGCCTGCAGCTGTGGCCGTGTCGTAATCCTCGTATATGGTTTTCCAGCACACGTTATGAGCTTCGAGAATTTCCTGCACTTTGTAATACTCTCCGATGTTGCGGAACCATCTGTCCAGCTTTGTAACCAAAATAATATCGACTTCGTCTCGCTGGACGGCGGCCAACAGTTCCATCATGGCAGGGCGCTTCTCAATTTTTTTCCGGGCCGAAAAACCGGCGTCCGGGTAAATGCCGACAATCTTCATGCCGTTTGCTTTCGCATATTCTTCAAGGTCTTTTTGCTGGTCATGGATGGACAAGCCGAATTTGGCCTGTTCTTCGGTGCTGACACGCGGATATAAAGCAGCGCGTAAAATTCCCACTTCAATTCCTCCAGAATCCGTAGTCAAGGCAATGCGTATCAATATATACGCACCAAAACAACAAAACAGCGATAGCAATCGATAAGACTACAATGGCGGCAAGCAGATTATAAATAATATGCCGCCGTACCCCCAATGCTTTTTTCAGAAGTTCAACGGTCTCTTTTTTGTTGGACAGGCGCTTTTCGAGGCCGTCTTTTTCAGCCTGCAAGGTTTCTTCCGTGGCTGTATAATGATCTCCGATCCCAAAATAAGCATCCAGAGAAATACCAAGCGCGGCACAAATTCCAGCGGTGGTATAGAGTGCCGGGGACTTTGACGCGCTGGCGAAGAAATTATTGACCGTAGACAGCGGAACCCCTGATACGTCGGCAATATCCTGCGCCGTCATGCCCAAAGCGGCCTTTTTCTCCCTGCAAACCTCCTGAATCGTCAAAAAAATACCCCCTTCTATCTTGCTGACAAGATTTGGGCGGGTAAAGTATAAGATTTGGTATTGTATCAATTCGCCAAAAACTTGAGATTACCCAAATTTCAGAGTTGTCTTGCCCACCCTGTTTCTGGTACGGTTATGCCACAGCAAGCCAGTACCCCCGGCTTGCTCCTCCGGCTCCCGCCGTCTGTTGCAGAGGCGGCGGAACCGGGGGAAACGGTCAACGGGTATACCCGTTGAATGGTGCGTATACGCACCATTATTCCGGATTGTTTTAGATCATTGATCCCAGCAGGATGCGTGTTTTGGATAGCCGAGCCATTCACAATACTCTACATTATGAGCAGTAAACTCATCACAATCCTCAAAGGGGAACTGTGCACAATTATAACTGTGACAATATTTAGACCCATCATAAATAAAGCCGATGTATGTTTCCATTGCAAAGGCTTCCGGGGCGAGCATTTCGAGCATTTCTAACCTTGTTCCCGAATCATCCAACGCATCCGAGAGTTTTCTATTGATCCGGTTATTTTCCGCGTTTAACGATGTAATTTTTTTGTTCAAGGAATCTATTTGTTCTTGCATTTCGGATTCCTTAGAAAGACTTTCGCTCTTTTGCGTAATCCCCATATACCCCTGCACCGCATTCCCCACAAGGCTGGCAGCGCAGAGCACAGCCAGAAGAATGCAGAGAGTACGGCCTTTTTTAGACGGCTCCTGCGGAGCGGCAGGTTCCTGCGGGGCCTCGTCCTGAACAGGCTGCGGGGGGCCGGATAATTTGAAATCAGGCGCGTAGGACAAGACAACCGGCTTCGGATCTTCGACGGGTGTTTCACTGATGACCTCACCAGTAGATTCATCCACAACAAACTGCTTCATTTGTGCTTCCTTCTGGGTGTAGGTTTCGTGAGGGACTGCTGCGGGAACCGGAGAAAACAGCATTCTGCGTTTTTGGTAATAAATATAAACAGGAATAAACAAAACTGCGTATGCAATAACCGCTCCCACAATATAGACTGCCGTTATTGAGGCACCCGTGCTTGCGGCAATCGCGACAAAAACTTTATCAATTAGGGAGAGAAGTACTCCCACGTAATATGCGCGGACGCCTCTCCACATTCTTGTATGCAGACCGTCATTTGCTATTACGGCTAAAACTAATATTGCTAAATAAATGGCAGATCTGAATAATAAAACCCACCATCTGAAATATTGAGACAGCACAAAAAGGTCAAATAGCCACACTATATAGTAGATAATCCCTAATGCGCACCCAATAGGAAGAATGGCACGATGAAACTTGTAAAATTTCAACGGGGTGTTGTCCCAATCTGAATATTTTGGCTTTATCAATTCAATCTCCCCCAATGAACCTATGATAGGCAGAATCCCCAGCAAAAACGGGATAACATTGGAAATGATATAGATTGCAAAAATAATATAATACGCAATAGCAAGCCCATCCTGTGGGCCGCTTAAAACAGTCGGGAACGATACGGCCCATAAAATGAAGTTCAATACATCGCCAACAATGGGCACGAACATAATCACAGCGATTACTGCAACCATTGCTATTCCGTGAATGGGCAAGAACCAAATCGGCATATACGATAGGCAAAAACCCAATATCAGCCATAGAATAATGCCAATTCCGCCAAATGAATGGATCAATTTATTTCTCAAAAAATTATCCCCTCGACAGTGCAATAGATTTTTTGAAATGTAGGTTGCAATCTCAGAACAGAAGTACTATACTCAAAACATGGATCGAACAAATGTACGAACGAAAGGAGCGCGGAACATGAACGAGGAAAAGGTCAGGCAGCTGCTCACGCTGTACCGGCAGTTGACGCCGGAGGAGCAGCTTACATATCTCGAACGGCTCCGCGCTTCGCTGCCTGCGCTAAATACGCAAGCTCTTCCTGCTGACGCTCCGGCGAAAGCTGGCGGAACAAATCAATAAGCAGTTTTTCGTTCACGCTCTCGGCCTGCGGGCCGGGGGCGTCTTTTTTTGTGCCTGCTAAAGCATCATCTACACGGATCTTTGCTTCGGCTACTGGCATTAAAACGGAATAGATATGCTCTAATCCACGCAAATCAGTTTCTTGAACTTCGAAAAAAGAACAAAGTTTATCGATAGTTGTTTGATCCGGGTCTACATCAATGCCCTTTTCCCATTTCTTCTTCCAGACGCTTACAGTCCCCTTATTTATTCCAGATTGGATAGCGGCAGCGGATGGAGAAAGGTTCTTGTTCTTACATAATTGCACATATACGTCATAAAACATAAAAAAGCCACCACTTATTTAGTTAATACAGCTAAAGTTTAAGCAGATAGACTTTTTGCTTGAATATCACTTGACAAATTTAAGCAATTAGACTATACTGACGATAGTTGAAGCGATTAGACAAAGCTACCGCCCACCAGATATTGCACTGGTGTTTCGGTTGATGTGGTACTTGTAACTGCAATTTCATAGTAACACATTGGTTTAATTATTTCAACCACTTTTTTAATGTGGAGGTGAAAAAATGGTTGCGAGTTGGACGGGGCAGCTTGTAGGGGCTATGCACAATGCGAACGTGTCGGCGCGACAGCTTGCAGATTATATGGGCTTGACCCCTGAATACGTCAGCATGGTTCTCAACGGGAAGAAAACACCTAAGGGAGCTGAGCAACGATTCCGAACGGCTCTCCAAGAAATGTGTGCGGACAAGGAGGGCGAATGAACGATCTTGTTTATCTGACCCCTAATACGGAGGAGCCGTTTACCACGTCGGAAGTGATTGCGGAGTGCGCGGGGGTCCAGCACCATACCGTGACAAGGCTGATTCAGCAGCACGAAAAGGACTTTAAGGAGTTTGGACTGCTTCGATTTCAAATCGACGCAGTGAACAAGCCGGGTGCCCGTGGAACAAAGTATACGAAGAACTACAAGCTAAACGAACAGCAGGCAACATTGTTGCTGACGTATCTTCGCAATACGGCTGCGGTTATTGAGTTCAAGAAGGAGCTGGTTCGTCAGTTCTTTGCCATGCGAAAAGAGCTGCTGAACATCAAGACGGTCAAGGCGGAACGCAAGCCTATCCGGCTGGGGATGACGGACGCCATCAAGGCCCTGCCGGACAGCCCGCACAAGAAATTCAAGTACAGTCAATACACGGATTTGGCCTATCGCACGGCGCTGGGCAAATCAGCCCGGCAGCTCCGGGAGGAACGGGGAGCCGACAGAACGGCGGTTGCCAGCGACTACATGAGTTCCGACGAGATCGCGGCGGTATCCAGCGTGGAGAACCACATTGCAGTGCTGCTGGACGTGGGCATGGAATATCAGCAGGTCAAAGACTGGCTGGCAAGGCTGCGGATGGTTCCAACAGCGGGACAGAGCGCAGGATAAAGAAAGCGCCCCGCACGGTGGTAGGACACCGAACGGGGCAAGGTAAGAGCAAAGACAGCAGTTCTTATGCTGAGTATAGCACAGGGACGGGCGGATTGCAAATCATAATTTTTACCTGACGGGGGAATTTATTCCCAGAACGAAATGGAGGTAAAGCCATGACATTTGAAGAAGTTGCCCTGATGCTGTGGGCGCGGCAGAACCATTTGGAGATTGTCTCCGTAAAGTATATCCCGAAAGAGGACAAGCAGGAGGACAGGAAATGAACTGGAATCTGCTTTTTATGATTGTCGGCGTGGCGTATGCGGCGGCGTGGCCGCTGAAAATCGTGGATCTGATTGAAGGGAGGGGCGGGCATGAAAAGACGTGACCGGCGGACGCGGGAGCAGCGAAAGGCAGACGCTTCCGCATGGGTGTCCTTCGGCTG